>Ga0187877_1003531_pt1 | contig 12675 bp, 8 predicted proteins | sample June2016WEW_17_1_3_FD_132430 | JGI IMG/M metagenome (GOLD analysis project Ga0187877, IMG submission 132430) | Peatland microbial communities from SPRUCE experiment site at the Marcell Experimental Forest, Minnesota, USA - June2016WEW_17_100 | ecosystem: Environmental > Terrestrial > Soil >... | reverse complement strand
TGGGGCAGACCTCCGGTCTGCCAGTTCACGGAGCCTCCGGCTCCGTGAACCTGGGGCGATCGGAACACCGGGCCAGAGGCCCGGCTGACCGGCAGACCAGAGGTCTGCCCCACCCTCCCACCTGAACAGTTACCGTGCTGAAAGGCGCTTGATTCTGCGAAGGGCTCCCGCCATATTGGCGGCCGACGTATCCAAATACTGGTTATATTATGAGCTTATCACCTGTTCGCGTGGCGGTCACCGGCGCTGCCGGCCAGATCGGTTACTCGCTCTTGTTTCGCATTGCCTCGGGCGCGATGTTCGGGCCCGAGCAACCCGTCGTTTTGCACCTGATCGAAATCGAACCTGCCATGGCCGCCTTGCAGGGGGTGGTGATGGAGTTGGAAGATTGCGCTTTTCCGTTGCTCAAGGGAGTCGTGCCGACGGCCAGCCTGGACGAAGGTTTCCGCGGAGTGAATTGGGCGCTGCTGGTCGGCAGCATCCCGCGCAAGGCGGGCATGGAACGGAAGGACTTGCTCGGGATCAACGGCAAGATCTTCGTGGGCCAGGGCCAGGCCATTCAGAAGAACGCCGCGCCCGACGCGCGCATCCTGGTCATCGGGAATCCCTGCAACACCAATTGCCTCATTGCGATGAGCAACGCGCCGGAGATTGCCCGGGACCGCTTTTTCGCCATGACCCGCCTGGACGAGAACCGGGCCAAATCGCAGCTGGCCAAGAAGGCCGGCGTCGAGGTCGCGGCGGTCACCAATGTCACCATCTGGGGCAACCACTCGGCCACACAGTATCCTGACTTTTATAACGCCAGGGTCAACGGCCAGCCGGCCGCGCAGGTCATTGCCGATGAGGCCTGGCTGAAAGGCGAGTTCATTGCGGCGATCCAGCAGCGTGGCGCCGCGATTATCAAGGCCCGCAATGCCTCCAGTGCCGCCAGCGCGGCCAATGCTATCGTCCATAGCGTCCGTGGCCTCCTCGAGCCCGCCGCCCAGGGGGACTGGCACAGCATCGCGCTTTGCTCGGATGGCAGCTACGGGGTTGAAGCGGGGCTCATCAGCTCGTTTCCGACCCGGACCCGGGGCAAGAAGCTGGAGATCGTCCAGGACCTTCCCATCAACCCATTCAGCCGCGCCCGGATTGACGCCACAGTCAACGAATTGAAGGAAGAGCGGGCGGTGCTGGCCGACTTGATGCCCAAGCCAAGGCCGCTCAGGTCCGGGGATTGAAGCGGGACTCGCGGGCCAGTTGTTCCCAGAGTTTGCGTTCGGAGTCGGAGATGCGCTGGGGGACCTCGATGCGGGTGACGATGATGAGATCGCCGCCCTCGCCGCCACGCTGGGGTAATCCGCGGCCTCGCAAGCGCAGCTTCTGCCCGTTTTGGGTGCCGGGCGGGATGCGGATGTTGACGGGCCCGTCGAGCGTCGGGACGGCGATGTTGGCGCCCAGCACGGCTTCCCAGGGAGAGAGGCTGGCCTCGTGGATCAAGTGGTGGTCTTCGACATCGAAATCAGGGTGCTTGGCCAGGAGCACACGCAAATAAAGGTCGCCGGCCGCTCCGCCGCCAACGCCGGCCTCGCCGCGCGCGGCGATGCGCAGGCGCTGGCCTTCGGTCACACCGGCGGGTATCTTGACCTGGCAGGTATCGGTCTTGGCCACCTGGCCGGTGCCGCCGCAGGCAGGGCAGAGGCGGCGCGCCTGCGCGCCGGTGCCCCCGCATCGCTGGCAGGGAACACCGTGCCGCACCGAGACCGAACGCACGGAACCGCGCATCGCTTCTTCGAGCGTGACCAGGATGTCGCCCTCGAGATCCTGGCCTCGCTCCGAGCCCAGGTCTTCTTCGGCATAGCCGCCGCCCCGCGCCGAACCTGCCTGCTGGCCGCCGCGTCGCGCAGCCCCAAAAAGCTGCTCGAAGAAATCGCTGAAGCCGGTGCCGCCAAAATGGAAGGCGGGGTCTTCGCCGCCCGGCCCCCGGCCCCGGAACCCGGCGCGGGCCGATTCCCAGCCGGGAGGCGGACGGAAGTCGGCGCCGGAATTCCAGTCCGAGCCCAACTCGTCGTAGCGCTTGCGCCGGGCCGGGTCGCCCAGGACCTCGTAGGCCTCGTTAATCTCCTTGAACTTTTCCTCAGCCTGTTTTTTGTTCTTGGCAACGTCGGGATGAAACTGGCGCGCCAGCTTTCGAAAGGCCTTTTTGATGTCCTCAGCGGCGGCGTTACGCGCGACCCCGAGCGTTTCGTAATAGTCTTTGTATTTCACGGGCATAACAGCCTCTGTACGGGGCCGAGCATACCCGAGGTGCCGAACAAAGTCATGCCCTCCCGGAGAATCTCTTTTATTTATGTTTGATATTGTCCACCGGCAAAAAGCGCGTGCCGGCGGGCCCGCCCCCGGCGGGCTGACTCCAAAGGCGGAGCAGGATTTGATCGCCTTTGGCCTTCTCGCTCAACGCCACGGCGGCGTCTGCGTGGGTGACGGGATGCCGGTCAATTTCGAGAATGACCTCACCCGGCCGCACCCCGGCCTCGGCGGCATTGGACTCCTGGTCAACGCCGACCACGAGGGCGCCGCGGATGTTGGCGGGGACGTCGAACTGGCGCCGCGTGCGGGCATCCAGATCGGCCACCTCGACCCCATCGAGGGCATCGAAGTTGGACTGGCTGCGGGGCTTGGCCGGGCTGCGGGCGGCGCCGTCGTTGCGGGCGGCCCGGATTTCTGAGGGCAACTCGCCCAGTTTGGCCGCCAGGGTCTCTTCAGTTGGTTTGTGGCCAGGCCGGGTGCGCAGGACCCGCAGGTCGACCCTGGTCCCGGGGGGAGTTTGGGCGACCAGGAGATGCAGACTGCGGCTGTCGGCCAATTTCCGGCCATTCATTTGAGCAATGACATCGCCGTCCTGGAGACCGGCCTTTTCAGCGGGGCTGTTCGCGTTCACTTCGGCAACCAGCACGCCCATGGTGTCCTCGGGCAATCCGAGGCACCGGGCCAGGCCCGGAGTCAGGGTCTGGATGCCGGCGCCCAGGAAACCGCGCGTGACCTTGCCCTCCCGGATGAGGTTCTCCATCGCGAAGCGGGCCAGGTTGACGGGGACGGCAAAGCCCACCCCCTGGTAGCCGCCGCTATGGGTATAAATGGCCGTGTTGATGCCCACCAACCGGCCCTGCGAGTCCACCAGCGCGCCGCCGGAGTTGCCCGGATTGATTGCGGCATCGGTTTGGATGAAATCTTCATAGCCAGTGATGCCGACGCCGCGTCCCAAGGCGCTGATGATGCCCATGGTAACCGTCTGGCCGACGGCGAACGGGTTGCCCACGGCCAGCACCAGGTCGCCCACCTCCAGCTTATCACTGTCGGCCAAAGTAATGGCGGGCAAAGATTTGCTGGCCTCGATCTTGAGCACCGCGATGTCGGTCGGCGGGTCGGTGCCGACGACCTTGGCGTCGAATTGCTTGTCTGCGGAAGCCAGGGCCACTCTCACGCTGTCGGCGCCCTCGACCACGTGGCTGGCGGTAAGAATGTAGCCGTCGGCCGAGACAATGACACCCGAGCCCAGCCCCTGCTCCCGGTGAGAGTGAGGCTGGTTGGGCGTGCCAAACTCGAACTGATCGCCAAAAAAATGCCGCAGAAAAGGGTCGTTGAGCAACGGGTTCGGCAGGGCGCGCTCCCGGACGGTGGTCGTCGAGTAGATGTTGACGACGCTGGGGGCGGCCTTCCTGACCACTGGGGCAAAGCTGGTGGCGAGCCGGAGGTCCCGAGGCGGCGGCGCCTCGTCAATATTGAGCCTTGCTGGGGGATTCTCGGTCTTTTTAGGCGTGCCCTGGGCCGCCTGGAGAGGGCCAGGCAGCGCGAGCGCCAGCCAGAGTGCTATGCCGAAGTGCTTCATGAGTGGCTTCATTCCAATTACCCGGTTATAAATGTCACACTGAACGAGGTTTTGTCAAAGAAGCGGCAATGAATTGACACGGCGCCAGCTTTGTTGTCTCATGGGTGCAGAATCAATCGAAAGGGATCGACATGCAACATTTCATGTTTAAACGGGGGGGCGCGTCAGTTCGCCTCCTTCAGAGGCTGACCGGCTCCAAGGCAAAGCTCTCATTGTGTCTCCTGGCACTGCCGCTGGGGCTGTGGGGGGCCACGGAATCGCCACAAATGACCATCGCCGCCAAGTGGGGCCGCTTCGAGCAGTCGTTCCAGAGCGACATCCTCTATTCCAACGCCCTGCAAGATGCCACGCTCATGGTCCTGTTTACGTCGCCCCTGGGTGAAACCAACCTGGTCTATGGGTTTTGGGATGGCGAGAAGACCTGGCGCGTCCGCTTCTTGCCAAGCCAAGCGGGGCGCTGGAGCTACCAGACCACTTGCTCGGATACGTCCAACCTTGGCCTGCACAACCGCGCGGGCGAATTCCTCTGCACCGCCCCCGCCGGCATGAGTTCCTTCCATCTGCATGGCCCCGTCCAGGTGGCGCGGGACCATCACCACCTCGAACATGCCGATGGGCGGCCCTTCTTCTGGATGGCCGATACGACGTGGAACGGGATGCAGGCGGCTGAGCCCACTGACTGGGAGTTCTACGCCCTGGTGCGCGCGGCGCGGGGGTTCACCGTCATTCAATGCGCCGTCAGCCCCGGCGAGGATGCCAAGGGGCAAACGGCAATTGGCGGGTTTCCGGACTGCATCGCGATCAACCCGGGGTTCTTTCAGCAACTGGATGCCAAATTGGACCTCCTGACCCGGGCTGGCCTCTTGGCCGCCATCGCGCCCCTGGTCGAACTGGAGCCCCGCCAACGCGCAGCCGCACTCTCGGACGACCAGACCGCCCTGCTGGTCCGCTATTGCGTCGCCCGCTGGGGGGCGGAACCGGTGGTCTGGCTCCTGCCCTTTGACGGCAGTATCCCCAGGCTGGTCGACCGCTGGAAGCGGATTGGGCATGCGGTCTTTGAGGAGGGCCAGCGCGCGCCCGTCATGGTGTACCCGGGCGCAGGGATCGAAGCCCTCGAGGCGTTCCGCAACCAGAATTGGGCCGACCTCCTGGGCGGACAACCGATAACCGACTTCACGGACAGCGCCCTCCAAGGCGCCTTTGCGGGGCCGTTTTTCAAGGAATGGTCCACCACCCCTGCCCGCCCGATCATCCCCTTCCTGCCTTGCGAGAACGGCCTGAAGCCGCGCTCCCGACAACGATTCAGCGCCGAGGAGGTGCGAAAGGCCGCCTATTGGAGTTTGCTGCTCAGCCCTCCGGCCGGCCTGAGCTACGCCGGCCAGGGAGTCGTCGAGTGGGACCGATCGCTGCCGGAACAGAAACCCATAGTCAGAGGCGGCAACCTGCCCCTCTGGAGGCGCGCCATGTACATGCCCGCAGCCAAACAGATGGCCCAAATGGCGGGCTTCCTGGGCGGGATTGACTTCTGGCGCCTCCGGCCTGAGGCCAAAGCCCTGCCCGCGCAACCGGGCGGCGCCTCACCCCGCAAATTCATCGCGGCAGCAGCCACCGAAACCAAAGACCTGACCCTGGTGTATGACCCCGAAGATCGATCCCTCCCGCTGGGCCTGGAGGGCCTGCCTCCGACGCCCATCGCCGCCTGGTTCGATCCCCGCTCCGGCGCCAGCACCCCCATCTCGCTCATGGCCACCGGCAAGACCAGCCAGCTCAAAACGCCGCAGGCCGGAGATTGGGTGCTTATCCTCAGGGCCGGGAAACGGTGAGCTGCCATGCCCGCCGGCAATTTCGCGCCAATTGCCAATTCCGGGTTGACAGGCGCCAGTTGGAGTCCGAGTTTTGCGTGCAAAGCTACCGCAGCAAGCGCAAACGACCTTGACAAGACATTGCCATTCAGGCTGTCAAGCCTGCTTATGTTATGACCACAAACAGACGGTGCGGCACGGCGCCAAAGGAGCGCCGGGCATTTACGCTGATTGAACTGCTGGTCGTCGTCGCCATCATCGCGATCCTGGCGGCCATGCTCCTGCCGGCGCTAAACCGAGCCAAGCAAAAGGCCAAGGCAGCCACGTGCCTCAATAACCAGAAGCAGTTGGGCCTCTCCTGGTGCATGTACGCCTTTGACAGCAACGACGAAATCATGACCATGAACAACGGCACGACCGTCAACAACGCCCACCACACCCAGCTCCCCTGGCGCTGGCAGCCGCCCACCTCGCCGGGGGCGAGCGGTCCGCCGGTCATCCCGCCGCAGGCCGCCGGGATGGACGCGCGGACCAAGGCGATCTTCCTGATGGAGCAGTGTGTCCTCCAGGGCGCCATCGGACCTTATATCAGGACCGCCGACGCCATCCATTGCCCGGCGGACTACCGCTTCTGGCGGCCGGTCGGCCAGGGTTTCTCCTACGGCAGCATCGGGGGCGTGACCGGAATGGACGGCCAACCCTGGGGCATGGTCTCCCAATCCTTGCTGCTGACCAAGCTGGCCCAAGTGCAGCACCCGGCCCTCAAGCTGCTCTGGGTGGAGGAGAACGATCCGCGCGGGGAGAATTGGGGAAGCTGGGTGATGGAAACCGCCGGCACCGCCAACAACAACTGGGCCGGCACCACCTTCGTGGACTCACCCGCGGTCTTCCATGTGGACTCCAGCACGTTCAGTTGGGCCGACGGCCACTGCTCGAGCCGGCGTTGGCTGAACCGCGCGACCATCGTTTACGCCGCCAACAGTGACATCTCGGGGAGCAAGTACAACAGCCCTCCCTCGGCTGCTTCGACGGCACTCGACGTCACTTTCATGAAGATGGCCTACGGCTTTGTGGGCAACGAGTGACTGTTTTCTTGGGCTCCTAAGGCGCGCGGACGCGGTAAAAGCCCTTCACGGGTGGCACGGTGGCCGCAAAGCGATAACTGCCGGCGCCATTGGTGGTGAGCGTGGCCGTCGTGTTCGTCGTCCAGGTTCCCCCGAGTTCGCCGGCTTGGAGCAAAGTAAAGCTCCGGGACGAGCCGGACAGGAGCGTGAAATCGAGCCGCAATTGGTTGTTGGCCACCACCGGGGAACTCAGCCGGATGACCGGCGTCGCGTTGGATACGGCGGTGACTTGATCCACGGGGCCCCAGCCGATAGGGAAATCGCCGAAGATGACGGCCTGGGCCTCGAGATTGTAATTGCCGGTCCGGGGCGGATTGAAAACGAAGATGTTCGTGGCCGTGGCGTTGGTCGTGAGGTTCACCAACGCTTCGGTGTTGGTGAGAAGGATGTTGTCAAAGACCCATCCTACCGCCTTCGGATCCACCGTGTCATACACGGGCCCGGAGGTGAAATCATAATCGAAGCGCAAGAGGGTTGGCTGGCCGGCGCAGTTGGACAAGGAGGCCGTGCGGAGACTGAAGGTGGTTTCACCCGGCGAATTGGTGCCGGCGCCAGGCTGCGTGTAGATGTCTTCCCAGGTACTGCCGCCATCCACGCTGACTTGCACTCGAGCCACTTCGGAGGTCGTGGCATGACCCAGGCGGCTCTTGAAGCTCAGCAGTGTGTTGGCAGCGGGAAAGAGCACTTCGTTTAGCTGCAGCACCTGCGCCGCCGGGAGCGGATGCACCAGGTAAAAGGCCCAGTGGCCGGCCGCTACCGGGGTGTTGGTGATGACACTATAGCCGGGCGATGTCAGGGCAGTGAAGTTCGTCAGTCCGTTTTCGGCCCCGTCAAACAGGCTGCCTGAGGCGGCCTGGGAAACCCGCCATTGATAGCCCGTCACCTGGGAGTTGTTGACGGGCACACACGAATACGAGTTGGCCCAATTGACATAAGGCTGGGCCGGCCCGCTGATCGCCGGCGCCACATAGTCAACCCCGGGCACCGACGGGTCAAACACGGTGACGGTGTAGTTGAAGCCGATCATCGACCCGCCCGCATTGATGTTGGTAATCGTGACACCGTACACGGTATCCGTGCCGTTGAACGGGAAGACCGCAGTGTCGCTCGCGAAATCCAGGCCCATCGGCACCCAAACCAGGCTGTTTTCTCCGTAGCCTGCCTGGTATGGCTGGAGGGTCACCGCCACGCTGACCCCGTTGCTGGTCATGCTGACGGCCGCCATGCTCAAGTCCGCGTTGGACAAGGCAAAAGACCACTGTGGAAAGACAACCTGGCAAGGCACATACCCGGCCGGCGGCCAGGCCACATAAGGCTGCCGTGTCGCCGGACGCGGCCCAAAGAGGTTGGCGTCAAACACCCACGTCGCATTGGCGGCATAGTACGCGCCCCGGGAAGGCACGTCGCCGGTGGCCATCACCTGGGTCTGCGGATAAAGCAGCCAGCGCCGGTGGCCGACTTCGAAATTGTTGGTGCCAAAATCGCGGAGGTATCCCGTGACGGCCTCGGCCCCCGCGCTGCCCAGCGCAAGGTTCGAATTGGAGGCCGCATTGGCGCCTGCCGCCGTGTAGCAAGTCCAGTTCGCCGGCGGAAAATGGTCCAATGAGAAGTTTGCCGACATCATGACCGCCGCCTGCTGGTTTTCCGCGCATTCGCCATCATCGCGAGTCACACTGGCCGGCACGCCGGCCATGGCCCGAAACCAGTTGATGCACCTGATCGCCGCGTCCTGAAAGGCCGGGGAGTTGGTCCCCGGCCAGCAGGAGGAGACATCGGCGCTGGAGCCCATCGGCACGTCTTGTGAACTCAAATAGAGGGCATTGTAAAACGCGCGCGTTTCCTCCCGTGAATTGGGGTTCGCCGAAAACCCGCCTGTCGCCATCAGCGGAATCACCCTCCCCGGCAGGCCCGAAACCTGTTGCGGGGCCCGGGGCGGTTCACCCAGGGTCGGTTGCCCCGGGCAAGGGCAGAGGCCCGCCATCAGGACCGCCAGCCCGGCCAAAGACAAAAGCTGGTGTGTGAGTCGCATACGACCTGGCCGGAATCCTCGCATAAGTCGCCCTATTTGACAAGAAAACAATGTATAAATCAGAAAGAAGACTCTGGCAATCCGCCGCAGGGTCGTGATAGACTGCCGGCCGGTTCTGGAAGATCATGGCCCAAGAAGACGTCTTTGCGGTTCAACGGGAACCCCAAGTTCCCGCAGGAGAGCCGGCCGGTGTCACGGCGGCGGCGGCGCCCGCGCCGGCCCCGGCCAAGGCATCTGCCTCGCATCCCGGGCCCCGCCCCGGCGCAGAGTGGCTCGAGGGCGGCTTGGCGTTGTTGGATTCATCCCGCCGGCTGACTCATCTGTCCGAGGCCTTGGCGCAATGGTTGGGCGCCGCGGACCGGCAACTGCTGGGCGTGCCCTTCGATGAGGCCCTGGAGCGCCGCTGCCCTGGGGCCAGGAGCCTGCTGGCCCCCGCCTGGGCGGCCGCCGCGCCCTGGGCGGAACGTCAGTTTGCCGCCCACCACGGTCCCGAGAAATGCTGGTTGCGCCTGGAAATCGCCTCCAACCCGGCCGGTTGGTTTGTGCGCCTCAATTCCACCCTGCCGCCGCTGCGCGATCTGATGGAGGCGGGCGCCGATGGACGCCCTGGCGAAGACCCCGAAAAAGTCCTGTTGCGCGTGAGAGTGCTCCGGGCCGAATCCCAACTCGACAAACTCCTTCAATGCTGGCCCGGCGTGCTCTTCAGCCAGCGGGCCGATTTCTCCTTCCAGCACCTGAGCGGCAAGGTGGAGGATTTGACCGGGGTGCCGCCGGAGGTCTGGGGCCATCAGCCGCGCCTGTTCTGGGAAATCATTCACGAGGCCGACGTGGACGAATTCAAGCGCCAGTGCCGGCAGGCACCCCGGACGCCCGGCGGGGTCACCATGACCTACCGGCTCCGTCATGCCCTCACCGGCCGGGTGTCATACGTCCTGGAGCACCGCAAGGCCGCCGTCAGCAGATCGGGGCTGGTCCTGGGCTATGAGGGGTTTTGGCTGGACATCACGCGCCAGACGCTCGCCGAACAACGGCTCTCGACGGCGGCCTGGAAAGAGACCCTGGCGCTGGTCACGCTGGGGCTGGCCCATGATTTCAGCAACCAGTTGTCCGGAGTTATCTCGCTGACCGAATTGGTTGCCGCCCAGATCGGGCGGGAGCACGCCACCGCGCCCACCCTCCAGATGATCAAGCACAGCGCCCTCCAGGCCAGCCAACTGGTGCAACGCATCGTCAACCTCCATCGCAGCAAGACCGGCAGCCGCCAGTACCTCGACTTCAACGCGGTGGTTTCTGAATTGGCCGAGCTGGTCTGCAAAGTCCTGCCCCGCCGCATCCGGGTCGAGACCCAACTGGCCCAGGGACAGTTGCCCGTCTATATGGACGCCGTCGAATTCCGCCAAGTGGTCCTGAACCTGTCCCTCAACGCCGCCGACGCCATGCCCAAACACGGCTCGCTCCTGTTCCGCGTCACCCCGCACGCCGCCGAGCAGACGCTCAAGCATTGCCAGGGCAAGTTTCCCCGCCTGCCCTGCGTCTGCCTCTCGGTGCAGGATAACGGCACCGGCATCGCCCTCCGCCACCTGCCTCATCTATTCGACCCGTTCTTCACCACCAAACCGCTCACCAAAGGCTCCGGCCTGGGGCTCTACAACGCCCGGGTCTTTGTCGAAGAACACGGCGGCGCCATCTCGGTCAACTCCATCGAAGGCGTCGGCTCGACCTTCCACCTCTGGCTCCCCCAGGCCGATTTCACCGAAGCCGAACGGATGGCCAATCAAAATGCCCAGCGCCGCCGCAGCGTGCTCCTGGTTGGGCACCCGGGCTTGGCTGCCGACAGCATCACCGAATTCCTGCGCACCAATAATTTCTACGTCGTCGCCACCCAAACTCCGGCCCGCGCCCTCGAACTGCTGGCCAGTGCAGAACGCGACATGGACGGCGTGATGGTCCTGGCCGACCCTGGGGACGAGGCCATGCTGGGGTTGGTGGCCGAGCTGCGCGAACAGGGCCTGGCCCGGCGCCTGGTCCTCCAAATCATCGGCGGCAACGCCGACCAACTTGACCAGCGCCTCCTGGAAAAGGCCGACCTGGTCCTGGCCAGCACCGCCGAAGCCGACACCATCCTCCGGAAACTCAACCTCCTCTTTACGGCTGAGCCCCGCCCATGAGCCTGCCCATCCCTGTTTCGTTTCCCGAATTGAACCGTATCCTGGTCGTCGATGACGAGCAGGTCGTCCTGGCCGCCCTCCGCGAGACCCTGCGCCTGGAAGGCTACGAGGTCTTTGCGGTCGAAGACCCCATCGAGGGCCTCCGCCTCCTGCGCGCCAACGCCTTCTCGGTCATCCTTATCGACCAGCAGATGCCGGGCTTGACCGGCCTGGAGTTCCTCGCCCAGGCCAAGCAACTCCAGCCCAATGCCACTCGCATCCTCATCACCGCCGTCCTGAGCCTGGGAACGGTCATCGACTCGATCAATAAAGGGGAGGTCTATCGCTTCATCGTCAAACCCTGGCTGCGCGAAGAGCTCCTGGTCACCATCAGAAACGCCGCCCTGCGTTACGAACTGATCTGCCGCAACGCCGCCCTCCACGCCGAAGCCCTCGCCCTCAACGACCGGCTCGGCGTCCAGCTCAAGCAACTGGAGGCCCTCAACCAAACGCTCCATAGCAACCTGGACCGCTCCATCCTCCTGTGCCTCAAAACCATGGAGACGTTCTTCCCGCTCCTGGGCCAGCAGGCCCGCCGCGTCTTCGGTCTCTGCCAGGCCATGGGCCACGACCTGGCTCTGCCCCGCGAGCAACGCCGCATCCTCGAAATCAGTTCCCGGCTCTATGACATTGGCTTGGTGGGCGCTCCCCGCGAATTGATCCGCAAATGGCAGCAAACCCCCGACCTGCTCAGCGACGAAGAAAGGGCCATCATTCAACTCCATCCCGCCCTGGGCCAGGACCTGGCCTCTTTTGGAGCGGAGCTCGAGGCGGTCGGCCCCATCATCCGCGCCCACCACGAACGCTTCGATGGCCAGGGCTACCCCGACCAGTTGAGCGGCGAGCGCATCCCCTGGCTGGCGCGGCTCCTGGCAGTCGCCGTGGCCTTTGCCGGCCGGCCTTCGAGCGAAGACTCCGCCCTCGAATACATCATGGCCGATAGCGGCGCCGCTTTCGACCCGGATGCCGTCCGCGCCCTGATGCGCAGCCTCCCCCAGACCGTTATACCCGGCCGCCAGCGCGAAGTCCTGCTCGCCGAACTCCAGCCCGGCATGGTCGTCGCCCAGGGCATCTATACCCCTTACGGCCTCCTCCTGGTCCCGGAGGGCCAGGCCCTGACCGAATCCCACGTGAAACTCCTGCGCAATCACAACCAAATCACCCCCATCACCCAATCTTTGCTGGTCTATTGTTAGCGAGGCAGCGTCTCAGACCTTTAGAGATTGAGAATTGAAAATTGAAAATTTTCAATTGCCAATTTGCAATCGCAGCCGAACCAAATGTTTGCGATCGAAGCAAAGCTTGACTTGACAGTCATGAGCTTTCAATTGGGTTTGCGGGGGCTCAACATACGAACGAATGGTTCGTTGAATAATCGTTGGGCCATGAAGCTGCTCTGCCTCACGTTTTCACTGCTGGCCGTTGTCATCGTCAGCCCGAGTCCAGGTGCCATTTTACACCGGGCTGAAGCCACGGTGTTAATGAAACGTCTCGCCGGGGTATGAGTTATCCGGGTTAGGTCCCTAAGATTGGAGCCTGAAATCCGAAGTCGCAAATCCGGTCCCTTACCCGGTGCGGTGGCTGCGTGACCCGGAAGCGCCTGTGGCCTCAGTATTGAGCGCAGAGCCAATGCCCGAAAGCG
>Ga0187877_1003523_pt1 | contig 12695 bp, 7 predicted proteins | sample June2016WEW_17_1_3_FD_132430 | JGI IMG/M metagenome (GOLD analysis project Ga0187877, IMG submission 132430) | Peatland microbial communities from SPRUCE experiment site at the Marcell Experimental Forest, Minnesota, USA - June2016WEW_17_100 | ecosystem: Environmental > Terrestrial > Soil >... | reverse complement strand
TGGCTGTTCCCGGTCTGCCCGTTGACTGGCACACCCTGCGCACTACCAGTGCTCACAGCCTTCGCGCCAGCTGGAGTCGCAGCCGTCGGGCCAACGCCCGCAAACTTGGCGATAGACGGCGTCGCAGCGTGTTGAGCAGCCTCAGGTTTCACCGAACTCTCAACCGGAGTCAGCGGTTTTGTGCCAGCGCCCGTCTCTTGTCCCGGCGGGACCACCTTATCGGTTCCCGAGGCACCCGCTGCAGCCGCCGCATCCGCCACCGGCTTGTCCGGAACCGACGGCAACCGCTGCGCCAAAATGTCGGCCGCGCGCACGCGGACCCCGCGGTCGACCACCGCATTCTGTTCCTGCTTTTCCGTAACCACCAGCACTTCTTCCAGACGGCTCAGATCGGCCGCCGGCTTCACCTCGATCTTCAAGAACATTTCCCGCCCCGGGCTAACCTTGGTGACTGTGCCCACCGGCAGTCCCTTGGGAAAAATCTGGTCACCTCCGCTGCTCAGCACAGTGTCGCCGGGGGCGACTTGCTCGTCGCTCATCACCCTTTCTAAAATCACCGCCCCGTCAGGAGTTCCTTTGAGCACGCCCTGTAACCGTGACTTCTCCAGCATCGCGCCCACTCCGCTGGTCTGGTCATTGATCATCAGAACTAACGAAGTCGAAGGGTACACCCGCAATACTTTGCCCACGATGCCACCCGCCGTAATCACCGCCATGTCGGTTGCAATACCTTCATTCGAACCCTTATCGATATAGATGGACCGTGACAGATCGCTACCGCTCGACCCAATCACCTGCGCTGGGACCGTCTTGGCGATGACCTGCTCTTTAAAAGACAGCAACTGCTGCAAACGGTGGGCCTGCTCCGCGTCTTCGCTCAGCCGCACCTGCTCGAGGCGCATCTGCTCGATCTGCTGTTTGAGTTGGCGGTTTTCCGCCCGCACCCCGCGCAGGAAGAAATAGTTGTGCCAGAGATTGCTGGTGTCGTTCTGCGCCCACACCAGTGCGCGCTCGAGAGGAGTGATCGCATCCACTGCCCAGACACGGATCAGACGCGTGTTCTCCGCGTCCCCGGTGCGCTTGACCTGGACCGCGAGTCCCAGCACCTGCAGAAATAACACTCCCACCAGAATGGTCAGATTGCGGTAACGGCCAAGTACGGATTCCATAACGTCAGTTGCGAGTACTCAGTACCAAGCACCGAAATGAGGCATCAAGCAGAAGGCAATGGCAGACGCTCGCAACGAAGTGCTGCCCGCGGGAACATACTTTTTGTTCGTCTGCATGGAGCGGCGATACTCTCTTAATTCTTCTACTGGTCGCAGTACTCGCAATTCGGTACTCGCAGCTACTCGATCGAAATCTTCCGCAGCAGCTTGAAGTCGCTGAGCATCTTGCCCGTGCCCAGTACCACGCTGCACAGCGGATCGTCTGCAATGGAAACCGGCAGCCCGGTTTCTTCGCGAATGCGCTTGTCCAGATTCTTCAACAGTGCCCCTCCGCCCGTCAGCACGATGCCGCGGTCGCTGATGTCCGCCGAAAGTTCCGGCGGCGTCCGTTCCAGGGCCACGCGAATCGCATTCATGATCGTCGAAACGCACTCGCTGAGCGCCTCGCGGATTTCGCCATCATCCACCGTAATGGTCTTGGGCACGCCTTCGATCAGGTTGCGTCCCTTGATCTCCATGGTCATCGGCTTGTCGAGTTGGTGCGCGGAACCGATCTCCATCTTGATCTGCTCGGCCGTGCGTTCGCCGATCAGCAGGTTATATTTCCGCTTCAGATAATTCATGATGGCTTCGTCCATTTGATTGCCGGCCATCCGCACCGAACGCGAGTAGACAATGCCACTCAAAGAAATCACGGCGATGTCCGTCGTGCCACCGCCAATGTCGACCACCATGTTGCCGCTAGGCTCCGTAATCGGCAGCCCGGCTCCAATCGCCGCCACCATGGCCTGCTCCACCAGATGCACTTCGCTCGCCTTGGCGCGATACGCGGAGTCCATGACCGCCCGCTTTTCCACCTGCGTGATCTCCGAAGGCACTCCGATCACAATCCGCGGATGCACCAGCATCTTACGGTTGTGCGCTTTCTGGATGAAATAGTTCAGCATCTTCTCGGTGACTTTGAAGTCGGCGATCACGCCGTCTTTCATGGGCTTGATGGCGACGATGTTGCCGGGCGTGCGCCCCAGCATTTCTTTCGCCTCTTTGCCCACGGCCTCCACTTCGCCGGTGTTCTTGTTGATGGCGACAATCGAGGGCTCGTTCACAACAATGCCCTTGCCGCGTGCATACACCAACGTGTTGGCCGTCCCCAGATCGATCGCCAGATCGCTCGAGAACAGGCTGAATAAAGACCTGAGGTTATGGGAACGTGATGAATGAAAGCCGTTGCTTGACATGACGAACTCTTCTCTCTCGCTTTTGCCTATTCGAACAGCTCTGCTTCCGGGAAAACCCGGCTTGCACGAACTTATTACACCGACTACTGCGCCACCTACTGGATAATAATTTTCTTTTGCTGCGTATTCACTCCGCCCTGCGACGTCTGCGCCGTTATCGTAATCACGGCTTCTCCAGTGGCCAGCGGCGGCGTGAAGTAATGGAACGTGCCATCCGTGGAGATCATCGGCACCTCCCGCCCATTCACCATCACCCGGGCCCCGACTTGCGTCTTGCCGGTAACTTCAATCACATGTCCGTGCTGAATGAAGGGATCCAGTTCCAAGTCGATGGCTTCGTTCTGTTTGCCCTTGGGAATAATAGTGAAGCGATTTTTCTCGCTCTCCACCGACTCTTTCCCTGACGCTTCGTACGACTGTACCACCCAGTAGTACGCACCTTCGCCCAGACTTGTGACCGTAACATCCGCTGTATTCACTCTCTTATCTACCAGTGTAGAAGAAAAGTAGGGATTTCTCGATATGCGAAGCCGGTAACCAGAAGCATTCGCCATCTGCGTCCAGGAAAATTCCACATCCTTGGTCGTCTCTCCCGAAGTAAAAATCGGCGCCATATTCGCCGGAGAAATCGGTGTCGGAGGCCCCGTGCCTTTCGCTTTCTCCATGTGCGCTTCTTCCTGCCGGAAACTCACTTTCTCCCAGTTCGCCAACTGCACGGTCTCCCCGTTGCGCGTCACTTCGCCAGCACCCTTCTTCATCAGGATCTCGTGTTGATCCATCTTGGGATCGTTGTGCACCTGCGCCATCGACTCCGGAGCCAGCGATGCCGTCGCTCCATCCACAATCACCTGCGATTTCGAACCCTGGGAATAAGTCGCGGTCGAAAGATCCACCGTCCCAGTACTCACCGCCACAGCCACATTCGTCTGCTGCTGATCGTTGGCCGAGTTTTCTTCAATCACAATCAGCGAGTCTTGTTTCACGGTGTAGCTGGTGCCGTCGTTGAATACCACCTTCGCCATGCCTTCCGAGCCGGTCTGCACCACGTCACCTTTATCCAGAGGGACGTTGTAGTCCGCCGCCAGCCAGCTACTGCTACTGCCCTTTTTCACTCGCACTGTACCATCCAGCGCCGTAAAGTGAGCCTGTTGCGCCGTGGAGAGGCCACTACCCGCAGGAGGAGCCATGCCTGCCACGCGCTCCAATACTTTGTTGGCCACGCCGTCGGCCGCCTTGATGCTGCTCTCGGTAAACTGCGGAAAGGCCAGTCGCATCCCCAGCAAGCATAGCAGCGTCCCCGCCAGGATCATCATGGCCACACTGCGGTACGTGACCGTTGTCCATGCGATGTGGATGCCCGGTTTGCGAGTCGACGAAGACACGTGGACTAAAAACCTTATTCAAGCCTTTTGAATATGCGGTAATTCAAACGTTACCACAAGCCCATTAGCGGTAAGAATAGGTAATCAATGGGGAACGTTACCTTCGTGTTGTGTCGTGTCCGTCCGGACTGTCAACCGTCCCGTATCTTCCTCTGTGTGACCCGTGTCCCCTGTGGCTAAGGTCTAAACCCTACCTCTAGGCGTGCAATGACAGACCCTCAGTCTTCCGCTATCCTTTTCCACTCATGGCCAGCCCTACGCCAACGGTTTCTTTCCCCGGTCGCGATCACCAATCATTCTTCGCCAGCGGCATGGCGATCATCTGGGCAATCGCCCTCGCGAAGTTACTCTTCCACATCTACTTCAACAACCGCTACGGCTACTTTCGCGACGAGTTCGATTACATGGCCTGCGGCGATCACCTCGCCTGGGGATATGTCGACCAACCTCCGCTCATCCCGTTCCTCATCCACATCTGCCGCGCCGTACTCGGAGATTCTCTCCGCAGCATTCGTTTCATACCCGCACTGGCTTCTTCTCTTTTGGTGCTGCAAACCGCCGTCCTCGCCCGCGAGTTCGGCGGACGCCGCTTCGCACTGCTCCTCAGCGCCATCACTATCCTTATCGCGCCGCAGTATCTTTCCAACGGAAGCCTGCTGGGTACCAACTGCCTCGAACCAAATCTCTGGATGGGCTGCGCGTATTTCGCTATCCTCGCTATTAAGCGCAACAATCCCCGCTATTGGCTGTGGTTTGGCGTGATCGCAGGCATCGGCTTGCAGGAAAAATATTCCATCGCCGTTTTCGGATTCGGCATGGTTGTCGGCCTTCTGCTAACTGCTCAACGCCGCGTCTTCCTGAACCCATGGATCTGGATCGGCGGCCTCGGAGCGTTCTTAATCTTCCTGCCCAACCTGCTGTGGAACGTCCACTATCACTGGCCCTTCGTCGAACTCATGCATAACATCCGCGCCGAAGGCCGCGACGTCATTCTCCCTCTGCCGCAATTCTTCTTTCAGCAGACCCTGCTAGTTCACCCCTTCACCGCGCCCATCTGGCTCACTGGACTCTTTGCGCTGCTCTTCTCTGCACGCCTCAAGCCCTACCGCGCGCTCGGCTGGTGCTACCTGGTCTGTTTCACCACCTTTTTTATTCTTCACGGCAAGAATTACTATCTCGCTCCGATTTATCCAATGCTGCTGGCCGCAGGCGCGGTCATCATCGAATCCGCTATCCACGGCCGGCAATCTTCAGGCACAGAAAACGCTCACCCACGTCGCAGATGGCTCAAAGCGACCATCATAATCCTGCTCCTTGCCGGCGGCGTCCGGCTCGTCCCCATCGTCGTCCCGGTTCTTTCTCCGGACAACTTTCTCGCCTACGCGAAAAGCCTCCCCTTCAAGCTTCCAGTCATGGAACACAGCCACGCCCGCGCGGTACTGCCGCAGTGGTACGCCGATCAATTCGGTTGGGAAGAAATTGTCGACGAAACCGCGCTAGCCTGGAACCGCATCCCCGCCCAAGACCGCGCCAACTGTGGCATCTTCGCCCAGGACTACGGCCAGGCTGGCGCCATCGATTTCCTCGGCCGCCTCTACGGCCTGCCGCCAGCCCTCAGTGGGCATCAAACCTGGTTTCTCTGGGGACCGCGCGGCTACTCCGGCAACTGCCTGATCGTTCTCGGCGACAACCGGGAACAACTGGAACAGCTTTTCGATCACGTCGAATACGTCGGCACATCCGGCGACAATCCCTACGCGCTCGAGAAACAAATCGGCGTCTTCATCTGCCGTGGCGCGAAGTTCGGCACCCTCGCCCAACTCTGGCCCCAACTCAAACGCTGGCGCTAGAACCGACAAAACAGTTCGTCTCAGTCTTGTTGAACTGCAGTTTTTCGCGGGCCGCCCTTGACATCGTCAGACGCGGTCATCAACAATTATCCGCACTTCAAATCGGTTCTAAAGTCACGACCAAATCGTTCCGCCGTTCAGAAAACTTCCTCGACGAGGTTCTTTCATGATGTGCGCTGCACGCCTAGCCATCTTCTTCTGTTTTCCACTCGTTCTCTCTGCCGTCCTTTCCGCGCAAAAAGTTTCTGTCTCCCAGCCCACCATCTGGGCTGAAAACCCAGACGTCGCCGCCTTCGAGAAGATCGAGACCGACCGCCTCGCCGCCGCCCAGCGCCCCGTCGACACTCTGCTCGGCGCCAAGGGCCCGCGCACGATTGAGAACACTCTCGTCCCGCTCGACGAAGCTTTTCACCAGATCAATTCCGCCGCCTACTTCGCGATGCTGATGGAGCAGGTCCATCCCGACGCCACTTTCCGCGATCACGCCACAGCCATGCTCACTAAAGCCAGCGCCGCCCAGACCGCTATCGCGCTCAATCACGATGTTTACAACGCTCTCGCCGCGCTCGATCTTTCCAAAGCTGACGCCGCCACTCGTTACTACGTGACACGCCAACTCCTCGAATTCCGTCTCGCGGGCGTCGATAAAGACGATGCCACCCGCGCCCGCCTCAAGAAATTAAACGACCAGGCCACCGAAGAGCAGTCCATGTTCGATCGCAATATTTCGGACGGCCAAAAAACGATCGAGGCCGATCCCTCCGAACTCGACGGCCTGCCCCAGGATTACATCGACCGCCATAAGCCAGGCGCCGATGGCAAAGTTCACATCACCACCGACTACCCCGATGCGTTTCCCGTCTCCACCTTCGCCAAGAGCGATTCCCTGCGCCGACGCATGGCTCTCGCCTTCGGCACCCGCGCCTACCCCAAGAATCAGGAAGTCCTCACCAGCCTCATGAAAACCCGCTACGAGATCGCCACACTGCTCGGCTATTCCTCCTGGGCCGACTGCAATGCCGCCGATAAGATGATCGCCAAAGGCCACAATATCGCCGACTTCATCCAGCAAGTGAACGACGCTTCCCGCGCCTTGTCCCAACGCGAATTTGAAATGCTGCTCGCCGAAAAACAGAAGACCGACCCCGGCGCCAACGAAATCTGGGACTACGAACGCGGTTATCTTTCCGAATTAGTTCGCCGCGCCAAGTACGATTTCGATTCTCAATCCGTCCGCCCCTATTTCCCTTTCATGGAAGTGAAGCAAGGCATCCTCGATACTGCCGCCGACCTGTTCCACGTCAGCTTTCAGCAGGAACAAAACGTCCCCGCCTGGGATCCCGCCGTCGAAACCTGGATCGTCATCGACAGCGGCAAGCCCATCGGCCGTTTCTATCTCGACATGCATCCGCGCCCTGGCAAGTTTAGCCACGCCGAAATGGCTCCGGTACTCGACGGCATCCGCGGCAAGCAACTGCCCGAGGCCATCCTCGTCTGCAATTTCCCCGTACCCACCTCCACCGATCCCGGCCTCATGGATTACGGCGACGTACAAACTTTCTTCCACGAATTCGGTCACCTCATGCACCACATCCTCGGCGGCCAGCAACAATGGGCCGGCATCAGCGGCATCAGCATGGAATCCGATTTCGTCGAAGCTCCCTCCCAAATGCTGGAAGAATGGATTCGCAGCCCGCAGGTCCTCGCCAAGTTTGCCCGCCACTACAAAACCGGCGAGCCCATTCCTGCCGACCTCGTCGCCCGCATGAATCGCGCCTCCGCCTTCGGACGCGGCGGCTGGGTCGGCCGCCAGAACTCCTTCAGCGCCCTCTCCTACGACATCTACAAAACCAAGCCCGAGGACGTGAATCTCGACGCCGTCACCCTCGACGACGCCCGTCGCTACACCCTCTTTACTCCTCTGCCCGAGACCCATCTCTGGGCTTCCTTCGGCCACCTCGGCGGTTACTCCTCCGCCTATTACACTTATCTCTGGGATAAAGTCATCGCCGAAGATTTCTTTCTGCAATTCGACCATAACAACTTGCTCGCCGGCGACGCCCCCATGCGCTACCGCCGCGTAGTCCTCGAACCCGGCGGCTCCATGTCAGCTAATGATTTAGTGAAAAACTTCCTCGGCCGCTCCCAAAACATCACCGCCCTCCAACACTGGATGGCCGAAGAATTCGACGCATCCGTTGCAGGTCCAAAGTCAGCCGGAAAATGAACGGGGGGAGCGGACACTCTTGTCCGCTGTTTTTGACTCTGCCTTTGCTTTTGACTGGAGTCAGCAGTTGGATTGACTTGCCACAATGGCCCTCCTATCATCGCGCCACAGGGCTAATCTTCCCCCATGATCGGCCAGCTCATCTCCCACTACCGCATCGTTGAGAAGCTCGGTGGTGGCGGCATGGGTGTGGTCTACAAGGCCGAAGACACCACTCTGCATCGCTTCGTCGCCATGAAGTTCCTGCCCGACGAATTGGCCCGGGACCAGCACGCCCTGGCCCGTTTCCAACGCGAAGCGCAGGCTGCCTCTGCTCTGAGCCATCCCAATATCTGCGTGATTTACGAGATTGGCCAGGACCAGGGCCTGTCGTTCATGGTCATGGAGTATCTGGACGGACTGACCCTGAAGCACCGCATCGCAGGCCGGCCATTAGACACTGAAACCGTACTGTCGCTGGGCATCGAAATCACCGACGCACTCGACGCCGCTCACTCCCAGGGCATCATCCACCGCGACATCAAGCCGGCAAACATCTTCTTAACCAAGCGCGGTCATGCCAAGATTCTTGACTTTGGTTTGGCGAAGGTCATTCCCCTCGCCAGTTCTTCCAGCCACTTCGCAGCCGATCACACGCAGTCGCAGACAATGAACGAGCACCTCACCAGCCCCGGAGCGGCTCTGGGCACAATCGCCTATATGTCGCCGGAGCAGGCGCGGGGGAAAGAGCTCGACGCGCGCACCGATTTGTTTTCTTTCGGCGCAGTCCTCTACGAAATGACGACGGGCGCCTTGCCCTTCCGTGGCGATACTTCTGCCGTGATCTTCAATGCGATTCTGGAATACGATCCGCCTCCCGCAATCCGCCTGAACCCCGACCTTCCGCCCCGGCTGGAAGAGATCATCAACAAAGCGTTGGAGAAAGATCGCGACCTGCGCTACCAAAGCGCGTCGGAAATTCGCGCCGACCTGAAACGGCTGAAGCGAGAGTCCGAATCACGCCGCGGCGTACAGAGTGGTTCGGGATCGATCGCGGCCCCGGACGAATCTTCAGGCAAGTCAACGAATACGCCGCGTGCTCGCTCTGCCTCCGCTCCTGCCGTTACTCCGTCAGCGTCATCCAGGAGCGTCGGCGTCGCTGTTCCCGTGACACCGAAACCGAAGAGGAGAAGCCCGTGGCCGCTTGCCGCCGCCGTGGTCGTAGTAGTCGCAGCCATCGCAGGCTTCTTCTTCGTTCGCGTACGTTCCACCCCGCGCCTCACGGAAAAAGACAGCATCGTCCTCGCCGAGTTCACCAACACCACCGGAGATCCGATCTTCGAGAGCACGCTACGCCAGGGCTTGTCGTCGCAACTGGAGCAGTCGCCGTTCCTCAACCTGCTCTCCGACGAGCGCATCGCGCAAACGCTCACCCTGATGTCGCAGCCCAAGGACGCGCGGCTTACTCACGAATTGGCGCGCGAAGTCTGCCAGCGCACCGCCAGCGCCGCCACCATCGAGGGCTCTATTTCCACCCTGGGCCGCGAGTATGTTGTGGGACTAAAGGCTGTGAACTGTCGCAACGGCGACTTACTCGCAAATGAGCAGGCCACAGCCAGCCGCAAGGAGCAGGTTCTGAAAGCGCTCGCCGACGTGGCGACAAAAATGCGCGAGAGGCTGGGTGAATCCCTGACCTCAGTGCAAAAGTACGACGCGCCCCCCGAGAACGTCACCACGCCATCGCTCGAGGCGTTGCAGGCCTACAGCCTCGGTTACCAGGCACAAATAGTGAAGAACGATTACGCTGCCGCCATCCCGTTATTCCAGCGCGCCGTCAGTCTCGATCCCAATTTTGCCATGGCGTATGCACGCCTTGGATCCAGCTATGGCAACCTCGGCGAGACCGCCCGCTCCGCCGAGAATGCCCGCCAGGCCTACGAACGTCGGCAGCGTGTGAGCGAGCGCGAAAAGTTCTACATCGCTTCGCACTATGAGAATTACGTCGCCGGAGATCTCGAGTCCGCCCGCAAGACCTGCGAACTCTGGGCTCAGACCTACCCCCGCGACGACATTCCTCCCGGTAGTTTGGGCGTCATCTACGGCACGCTCGGCGATTACGATAAAAGCCTCGCCGCCGCCCAGCAGTCGCTGAAACTCAATCCCGCAAGCGGAAACGGATACGCCAACCTCGTCAACAGCTATCTGGTGGTTGATCGCCTGGATGAAGCCAGGGCAACAGCGCTCGAGGCGCAAGCCCACAATCTGGATAGTCCTCTCATCCACCTCAGCCTTTACAGCATTGATTTCCTGCAACACGATGCGGCAGGAATGGAGCGTGAAGCCGCCGCCGTAATAGGCAAGTCAGGATTCGAAGATTTTCTCTTCTACAACCAGTCCGACACGGCCGCCTATGCCGGACAATTTTCCAAAGCTCGCGAGTTGACGCGGCGCGCCTCCGTCTCCGCCCAGCACGCCGATGAAAAAGAGACAGCGGCAGCCTATGAAGCCGAATCCGCGGTGCGCGAAGCGTTGGTCGGCAACATAGGTCCAGCCAGGCAGCAAGCACAAGATGCGCTCGCTCTCTCCACCGGCAGAGATGTTGAGGCGATATCAGCCATCGCCCTCGGCCTCGCCGGCGACGCCTCCCAAACCACGCGCCTCGCCGACGATCTGGCCAAGCGCTTCTCGCAAGACACCATTGTGCAGTTCGAATATCTCGCCATGATCCGCGCCGCCATTGCTCTTCAAGCCGGCAAGTCCGCCAAAGCCATCGAAGCGCTCGCCCCGGCTCTTCCTTATGAACTCGGTTCTCCCGCGCAGGCTTTGACGTTCTCTCTCTACCCCGCGTATCTGCGTGGCGAAGGTTATGTGGCGGCTCACCAAAGCAGCGCCGCCGCAGCCGAGTTCCAGAAAATTGTCGACCATCCCGGCGTCGTGCAGAACGAACCCATCGCCGCACTCGCGCACCTCGGCCTGGCCCGCGCCTATGCCCTCTTCGGCGATCCCGCCAAAGCCGAAACCGCCTACCAGGATTTCCTCGCCCTCTGGAAGAACGCCGACCCCGACATCCCCATCCTCAAGCAAGCCAAACCCGAGTACGCCAAGCTGAAATAGTTCGCTCGTGTGGAGCGGACGCTCCTGTCCGCTGCCTTTGCCTTTGACTGTGTGTCAGCCACGGCGCTTGGAAGAGCAACGCCACGCAAAAGCACCGGGAATGAATGCGGACATTAACCCTGAAGGACATCCACTCTTCGCCCGCCGCCTCTCTGTTAATTTTCCGTTAAATTTGCCCCATCCAATTGACCGCGATACAGCCCGGCATTACTCTTGCAAGCCTATGCCCCCAGCCAACCTTGACCAATTGCGTCTCGCCTACAAGCAGGCCACAGACGAATGGGTTGCTACCATTCGCGCCGAGGAAGCGTTAGCCACTCCCGACCATTCCATGATCGCCATGGAGAAATGGGATGCAGCCCACTTCCTGGAACACGACGCACACACGAAAGCCACCGAAGCCCGCGAAGCCTACAAAGACGCCCTTCGCGCCGTCAACTACGGCATCTAGACGCAGCCGCGTGCGGGTGCCCTTAGGGTTTTGAAGGGGGCACCCGGCTATACCTCACTGCTTGCGAACTAACATGGATCATCGTTGAACCGCTATTTGGCTGGGAGGTAACTTAAATCAGGACGAAACTGGATGATGTCGCTTGTCTCCTTCTCGATCGACCGGTCGAGCCGATCGACAATGGAATCCGCCTCGGCCTGTCCAAACGCTTCTTTGAGCATGTCGCGGTAGGGCTTCACGTCGGGCTTGTCCTCAAAGTCCGCCCAGTTCTTGTGAGCAAAGGATAGGACAAAAGTTCCTGCCGTTCCGCCGTTTACCAACCGGTACCATCCATAATTCACGGCCCACTTGGTTTTTATTGTGCCCTCGTGAATCCGTTCGATGCCCGAGCGAAAATCCGACTCTTTCCCCGGGCGCACTTGAAAGGTGATGATCTCTGAGAACTTGGCCGGCCCCGTGTCTCCGCTTTCGTTGCTAATCTTGGGCAGGTACTCATAGTAGCGAGTGGTGAGCGAGTCCACGTAAGTCCCCACAACCTTCTGGAACTCCGCCAGGTCCGCCTCATCGGTAACGGCCGGCTTGTCGTAATCCGCCCAATGCTGGTTAAAGTGGCCGACCAGGAAGGTTCCCGTATTGTCGCCGCTGATTGTCTCCCATACCAGCAATGGCAGCGGGTCGTTTTGCTGCTTGTGCCACGCCGCCTTCTGCTTTCGTCCTGCCTCGTACTGCGGCACGTTTGTATTCTTCACTTTCTGGAACTCGATGCTGGCCAAGGTGCCGGGCTTATCCTGCGCGGCCAGCGAACATGCTACGAACAACATGATCCCAACAGCTGACAGCAGCTGATTGCGTTTCATTGTGTCCTCTTTTCTATCGATTGTTTAGGTTTCCCACACTTCAAACCGCACAAGAACCCCTCGCAGTCGCTTGGCTTGCGAGCTCAAGTTTCTAGTTTTAGTAAGGGGCCCGAGTGTAGATGGAAGGAACGCGAGCATCCTACACGTTTTCGTGCAGGAATGGCGAGCAATTAGTGAAGGCCCGCGAATGTCGTTTAACGCGGGTAGGGATCGGACGGGCTAATGCGGGTGCTAATTAGGATTTTCCGTAGCGTTCCTGAATAAGCTCGCCGATAGAAGCGTAAGCCTCACTCAGCGTCTTTTCATCCGGCAAGAACACGATGCGAAAATGCTGCGTCCCAGCCTTCTGACCAAAGCCGGAACCATGCACGACCATCACGTACTTCTGCCGAATGAGTTCCTTGACGAAGACTTCGTCGCTCTCGGGA
>Ga0187877_1003522_pt1 | contig 12696 bp, 7 predicted proteins | sample June2016WEW_17_1_3_FD_132430 | JGI IMG/M metagenome (GOLD analysis project Ga0187877, IMG submission 132430) | Peatland microbial communities from SPRUCE experiment site at the Marcell Experimental Forest, Minnesota, USA - June2016WEW_17_100 | ecosystem: Environmental > Terrestrial > Soil >... | reverse complement strand
TGGAGGCGGTCATGGCGGTTTTGGCGCAGCCAATCCTTCTGGATATGGCGGTGCTTACGGCTCGATCCAATCACCTGTCACCGCAGGCAGCGGTGGCGGCAATGGCAGTGGCAGCAGCACTGCTCCGCGTGGCGGCGCGGGCGGCGGAGCACTCCGGCTCGCCGTCACCGGCACACTGGCCGTCAGTGGCAGAGTTTCGGCAAACGGCAAAAATGGAGACGTCAACAGTGGCGGCGGGTCGGGCGGCAGCCTTTGGATTACCGCCAGCACCCTTGCCGGATCAGGAACCATTTCCGCAAACGGCGGCTCCGGCAACGGGCTCGGCGGTGGGGGTGGCGGCGGTCGCATTGCCTTGGGATACACGACCAGTGCTTTTACCGGACCTGTCTCGGCTTGTGGCGGCAGCGGTTACGCGAATGGTGGTGCCGGAACGATTTACACCAAGGCCAACAACCAGTCCGTGGGTCAATTGCTGGTGGACAATGGCGGCCTGTCGGGCACGAACACACCGTTGTCCAGCGCTTATGGCACGCCTGCCTCACCTTTTAACCTTACGGTTGGTGATGGCGCAGTGGTTTGTCCGCAATCATCCTTCCCAGTGTTGAGCAATCTGAACGTCACAGCCGGCGGCCTGTTTATCACCCTGTCCGGCCAGTCGAACCTGGACTTGGTGGTCCTGCAAAACGTGGACGTCGCGGCTGGCGGAGCCATTGCCGTGGATGCAAATGGCTTTGCTCAAGCCAGCGGGCCGGGCGCCGGGCAATCCGTCGGCGGATCCGGCAGCGGTGCGGGCTATGGTGGTCTGGGCGGGGCGTCCGCAACCGCTGCACCCGGCGGCACCAACTACGGTTCGGCCCAACAACCCGTGGACCAGGGCAGCGGCGGCGGATTTGGATCCGGACCACTTTACGGCGGTTCGGAAGGCGGCGGTGCAATCCGTTTGAACGTGGGCGGCGTTCTCACCGTGGACGGCCAGCTCAGCGCCAATGGGGATTGGGGCATTCAGGACAATTCCGGCGGCGGTTCCGGCGGCAGCATCTGGGTGACTGCTGGCACGCTGGTCGGGAACGGTCAAATCACCGCGGATGGCGGTGAGGGCGAATTATATGGCGGTGGCGGCGGCGCCGGTGGACGCATTGCCCTTTATTCGCATGCGAATGTCTTCTCCGGTCTGGTTTCCGTTTTCGGCGGCGAGGGTGATTTCCAAGGCGCCAACGGCTCGATTTTCTATTCCACAAATCCTCCCTTGCAGGTTCTCTCGTACACACCCTCTGGCATTGTCAGCAGCGGCGTAAGTTCGGTGAGCCTGGTCTTCAACGAGGCGCCGAATCCGGCTTCATTCTCCGGAACCGACGTGTCACTCACGACTCCCAACGGGCCTCTGTCCGCAGGTGCATTCACCGTTTCCATGCTGAGCTCCTCCAGCTATAGTGTTAGTTTCCCACTACAGACGGCCGTGGGTAATTACACGTTCACGGTTGGAACCAACATCAACGACCTGTACGGCCAGCCCATGTCGCAGGTTTACACGGGCACGTTCACCATTTCGCTGCCGGTCATTCAAGGCGCGATCACCGACACCAACGGACAACCGGTGCCCGGCGTCCTGATCCAGCCGGACGGCGGATTGTCCACCACCACCACCGACACCAACGGCAACTACGCGCTGGGAATCCTGCCCGGCTGGAGCGGCACGGTCGTGCCGTCGGGCGGCGGCTTCGTGTTTGCGCCTGGCTCGCGGGTTTATACCAACGTGACCATGTCCATCTCGAACCAGAACTATGTAGCGGTCATCACCATCGCACCCGCCGTGTCCGCCGGGCTGCAAACCACCAACCTGATGATGAACTGGTTTGGCATCTCTGGGGTAACCTACCAGATTTATTCCTCCACCAACTTGGTGGACTGGCTGCCTTATGGCGATGCGTTCCCGGGCACCAACGGGCCGGTGTTGCTGCCCATACCAATCAATGGCGAGCCGATGAGTTTCTTCCGCGTGCAAGCCAGTAACTGATAACCCGGCATTAATTGGCATCCGGAGCACGGCTGGGACGGATGGGTGAAAGCCGGCCGGAAACCGGCTTCGCTGTTGCCAACAGGGCCTCATGGTTGGGTTGACCGCGCAGCTTACGCAAACACCGGCCGTTTCAACCCCGAAGCCCGCGTTGACACCCGGCAACTCCGCTCCTACTTTCGCGTGGCATGTTCGAACTCGTTTCGCCATATAAACCCGCCGGTGACCAGCCGCAGGCGATTGCGAAGCTGACGGAGGGGCTGTTGTCCGGCGCGAAACATCAGGTGCTGCTCGGCGTCACCGGCTCCGGCAAGACGTACACCGTCGCCAATGTCATCCGCAACGTGGACAAACCGACGCTCGTCATCTCGCACAACAAGACGCTCGCTGCCCAGCTTTACGCCGAATTTAAAAGTTTTTTTCCGAAGAATGCCGTCGAATACTTCGTCAGCTATTTCGATTATTACCAGCCGGAAGCCTATATCCCGCGCACCGACACGTTCATCGAGAAGGATTCGAGCCGGAACGAGGAAATCGAGCGCCTGCGGCTTTCCGCGATGAGTTCGCTGTTCTCGCGCCGGGACGTGATTGTCGTCGCCAGCGTGTCGTGCATTTACGGCATCGGCAGCAAGGAGGATTATACGGCCATGGTCATTCCGGTTCGCACGGGAATGGAATTGTCGCGCGAACAATTCCTCACGCGCCTCGTGGAACTGCTCTACGACCGGAATGACATTGAATTCACCCGCGGCCAGTTTCGCGTGCGCGGCGACACGGTGGAACTGCGTCCGGCGGGACGCGAAGACGGGCTGCGCGTGGAATTTTTCGGCGAGGAAATCGAGCGCCTCACCCGCTTCGAGCCGTTGACCGGCAATAAAATTGAAACGCTCGACGCCGTCACCATTTTCCCGGCCAAACAATTCGTCACCACTGGCGACAAGATGAAACGCGCCATCCTCGCCATCCGCGAGGAGCTCGGCGAGCGCATCGCCTGGTTCGAGCAGCACGGCAAGCTGCTTGAAGCCCAGCGCATCAAGCAACGGACGGAATACGATCTGGAAATGATGGAGGAAATGGGCGTTTGCTCCGGCATTGAGAACTACTCGCGCCACATTGCCGGGCGCGCGCCCGGCTCGCAACCCTGCACGCTGTTTGATTTTTTCCCGCCGGATTATCTGCTCGTCATTGACGAATCGCACGCCACGGTGCCGCAAATCGGCGCGATGTTCGAGGGCGACCGCTCGCGCAAAACGGTCCTGGTGGACCATGGGTTCAGGCTGCCCAGCGCGTTGGACAACCGGCCCATGAATTTTCTGGAGTTTCAGTCCATGCAGGGCCAGACGATTTACGCCAGCGCCACGCCCGCCGCGCGGGAAATCGAGTGGGCACGGCAGAGTGCCGGAACGCCGGCCTCCGGCACGGCTCGGTCAGATGATTTTTCAAAACGTGCCGGGCCGGAGGCCGGCGCTCCCATGCCCGGCGTCACGGAACTCGTCGTGCGCCCCACCGGTCTCATTGATCCAAAGGTCACGCTCAAGCCGCTCAAAGGCCAGATTGATGACCTCATCGAGGAATGCCGCAAGCGCGCCGACGCGAAGGAACGCGTGCTCGTGACCACGCTCACCAAGCGCACCGCCGAGGAGTTGACCGATTACCTGCGCGACATCGGTGTCAACGTGCGCTACCTCCACAGCGAGATTGACGCCATCGAACGTGTCGAGATTTTGCGCGCGCTGCGCAAGGGCGAATTCGACGTGCTGGTCGGCATCAACCTTTTGCGCGAGGGATTGGATTTGCCGGAAGTTTCGCTCGTGGCGATTCTCGACGCAGACAAGGAAGGTTTTCTGCGCAGCGAAACCAGTTTGATTCAGACGGCGGGCCGCGCCGCACAGCATCTCAACGGCGAAGTGATCCTCTATGCCGACGTGATGACCAACAGCATCAAAAAGTTTCTGGCCGTCACCGAATACCGCCGCAAACGTCAGATCGAATATAACCGCGAGCACAACATCACGCCGCGCAGCGTCAGCCGCGCAGTCGAGGAAAGCCTCGCCACCTACGAATCAAAGCGCAAGGAAGCCGACGCCGTCTTGCGCGACGCAAAACTGGACGTTGACCTCACCGAAACCATCAGCGAACTGGAAGGCGAAATGTTCAAAGCCGCTGAGGATTTGCAATTTGAAAAGGCCGCGTTGCTCCGCGACCAAATCAAGGAACTCAAACGCATGATTGACGGCAGCAAACCTGAATCCAAACCGGCCAAACCCATCATCTATCGCAAATCGAGAAAAAGCCGCGTGTAGCCTACTGGGCCAGTTTCGGTATCACCCGCTCCGCCAGCACGTCCGCCGCATTTTCGAGGGCCGTCTTGGCGGCGGTCTGCTCGGCCACGTCCACGCCCACGCTGGTTTGACGGTCCACCACCAGAACGTTTCCAGTGGCGACGTCGCGAACCTTGATTTCGATGCGCGACTTGCAGGAAATCAGATTGCCCTTCTGCATGCCGTAGGCGCTGAAAGCATCACCCGAAATTTCAATGGCCGGTTTGTTGGTGGAATTGTTGTCCGCCAGCGTGAAACCGCACTGCTGCAAAATCAGCGACAGTTCCGTCTCCGCTGCGGGATCAATGATGCGCGGCCCGTAATGCCGTTCATTGATCTTCACCAAAACCACCGGCAGTGTCTTGCCGGCGAGCGCCTGCTTGACTTTGGCAATTCGTTCCTCGCGCGTTTCCACCTTGGCCACCAGCGTGTCGCTTTTCTCTGAAACCACACCGGCGATCTTTTTTGCAAGGTCAGACGAAAGGTCAACGATTGTCTTTGTCGGCGGCCCCTGCACCATTTCGCCATAAACCCGGCTGGTTTCGGTGCCGATGACCTTGGCGACGATGATGGTCTGGTCGTCCGCTTTGAACACCCGGCCGGTAACCAGCACCTTGGCGCCGGTCAGTTGGCCGATTTTGGCCGCGCTGTCCGGGCTGACCGTGCCGGACAGGCCGAGTTCCTGTTCGCTCAAAACTTTTTCAAGTTCGGCACGCTCCACCGTGATGATTTGCGGCTCGGCGGACAAATTGGCATTGACCAGCGTGGCCACCTGGGGCCCGAGACCCCGCACGGCTTCGTCCTTCGACTCGAAGTCAAAGACCGCGACGGTGAGAATGTTCTGCGGAACTGCGCGGGCAATCGCACCCGCGGCCAGCAGCAGAGCCAGTATGAATGGAATTCGTGTTTTCATGGCGTGTTTTGGTTTCGTGGTTGAGTGTTCAAATCGGGCAAAAGAAATAGTTCGGGATTCAGCGCCAGTTTGGAAAAGTAAATCAGGTTGAGTTGAGAGCGGGGATTTTCCGCCAAATTTGCAACCAAGTCCGACTGGACAACAACAACTGCACCTTTGCCCTCCGGCGCGAGGTAAAATGAAGGTTTGATTTTGTCCCTTGGCGCCCGTGGCGGTTGAATCCAGATCACCGCCGCACCTTTCCGGGCAATTTTCTGAATGGTCGGTGCCAAGCCTTCGCGCATTTGCGCCTTTGATTGAAACGGGCCGATGACGGCCAGCTTGCCTTGAAAATCGTCCAGAGAGGTTTCTCCCAAGTCAAAAAACTCCACGCCGTTTTGCTTGAGCCGGGGCTTGAGTTCGTTATTCGGATCCAAGACCCCAAAAACGTTTTCGCCCATCAGCATTTTTATTTCCGCCAGCAGGTTTGTCGGGTAAACCAGCACCTCGGTTTTTCCGACGACGTGGTTAGTGCCTTCCAGCCATTGAATCAGGAATTGCGTTTCCGCTTTCACCTCCGGGAAATCCATAGCGGCGGATTCGAGCACGGTTTGTCCCGGCAGAATTTCGATTTGTTTCCAAGGTTTTTCAGACAGCGGAACCGCCGTTGCGGAGCTGGTTTGATAAAGCTGCGTGCGGACGTCGGCGCCTGCGCTTTTGTCGCCGGCATTGTGCCATGTAACGGTGATCTTGCGCGCATCGCCGGCGAAGACGCATTGCGACTCCCGGTCCGGCAGGAGTTGCAACTGGGCGCAGGCCATGCTCGACCCGCAACCGGCAATTACCAGCAACAACCATGGGTTACATGCGCTCATTTCCAATCATTATAACCATTCGCGGCGGCGAATCCTTTGATGAAAACAGGGGTTGGGTTCATTGTTTGCCGGCGGCATCGATCTGATCAGCCTGGGTGCGGGCATCCTTTACCTGATCCGCAGTCATGGTGGTCTGCACTTTATCACGCTCTTCGGCAGCGTTCGGATATTTCTGTTCAGCAGCCAACTGCAACCATTTCCAGGCTTCCATGGGATTGGCCGGGACACCATCTCCTTTTGAATAACATAGACCGAGATTGTATTGCGCTTCGGCCAGGCCCTTCGCGGCAGCCTTGTGATACCATCTGGCGGCTTCTTTGGGATCCGGCGTACCATTCATCCCGGCGGCCCACATTTCACCGATGCGGTTAATGGCTTCAGGAGAGCCCTGCGTTGCGGCTTTATTGAACCAATCGGCAGCTTGGGCAATGTCCTTGGGAACCAATTTGCCCTGGTAATATATCTCGCCGAGATAAAACTCTGCATTTGCAGATGTTATTTCTGTTTTCCAGCCATTAATCAAGTCACTGGGTTGACGATAACCAAATTCAGTTTTGTCCTTGTCATCTGGAAATCCGCGACCTTGAGACCAAAGATGGAACAGACTTTCAATGGCTTCTGTTCCAGAACCGAGGTATTCAACAAATCCGTTTGGATATTTGTCAGGGAAGTTATAATTATGATTTTTACCTGCATAAAATTCCGCCGCTTCGCGATCATTTTGTGGCACGCCATTACCCGTTTCATACATTTGTCCCAAACTAAACATGGCGAGATTTCCGGCATACATGCAATTTTTAACTGCCGACAAAAAAAGATCATGAGCTTTTGTCAAATCTGGCTCCACCCCTTCTCCTTTCTCATACATTAACCCCAACTGGTATCGCGCGTCACTAACTACACTGCTTCGGCTCCCGTCTTGTTGAGCAGCCTTTTGCATCCATTTGAACGCTTCGGTTGGATTCTTGGAAACTCCGTCGCCTGTTTGATATTTTTCAGCCAACTGGAATTGGGCGTTTAAATTTCCGCTTTCGGCCGACTGCTGGAGCATATCAATGTTATTCACCTTGTTAAGCAGATCGCTGTTCGGATAATACTTGGGCAATTCACCTATTTCTGCCTGCGCTTCGACGTTGCCTTGAGCGGCGGCCTTGAGATACCATGGAATGCAGTTGGAGCGCTGGTCGTCACCTAGCTTTCCGTAGTTGTATAGTTCGGCCAACGCGAACATGGCCTTGACGTGGCCCTGATCGGCCGCCTTCCGATACCACTCGGCCGCCTCGGCAAAGTTTGCAACCTGCTGGCCGGACTTGTTGAACTCATGTTCCAGCAAACGACCTAAATCATATTCGGCGGCGACAAGTCCTTGATCTGCCGAACGATGCATCCATTTTTCGGCGAGATCGTAGTCTCGATCGGCCCCCTTGCCATTTCCATAAGCCCACCCTAAAAAATCTTGTGCCAGTGCGAATCCTTGATTTGCCGCCAACCGGCACCAATATACCCCTTGTGTTTGGATATCTGAATCATCGCTTGTGATATCTTGATAACCCAAGTAAGTTTGTGCGGTCACATCGCCATTAGTCGCCGCGATTTGAAGTTTGTCCGGATTCACATCCTGCCATTTTGCCGTGAGAGCCTTCATCGTCATCGGCGGGTTTGCGGGGAAAACGGATGTTGTGTTGTTTGTCGAATTGGCGGCATGGAGACGAATTGCGCCAATTAGTAAGAGCGCCGCAAAATAAACATGGCAGCGCCGTTGATTTAAGATTTGGATAGGTTTCATTTTATAGTATGGTTGTGGTGTAATTCATTAAAGGAAAGCACCTTTGTGAATACGCTGTCCGGAAATGCTTCGGTCAATTTTTGCTCAAAGTGACTGGCCTGATTTGATTCTCCCATTTCGGCAAAGGACAATTGGAGCAAGAACAAAGACTCCGCGTCCAGTTCATCTTCCACCTGGGTTTGAAGCAATTTGACCGCGGCGGCATCGTCGCCTGAAAAAAAGTAATAAACAGCGCGCTCATGTTTCGGCAAATCAGAAATGCGCGCGGCAAGTTCCTCCTTGGAGATACTGTCTGGCAGCCAGCGTTCGCGCGGTGTGGATTTCAACGTGCCCGCGTCAATTTCCAGAATCGCAAAATTTTCCCCCGGTCGCGCGGCCAGCCACAGTTTCCCGCCGCCGCACGCCAGGGTTGAAGAGTTGCCCGTGCTCTGAAGGGAGAATCCGCCTACCCAGCTTTGGCTGCCCGGATGATACAATAGTGGATGCGCAGCTTCCGTCGTGAACACCCACAGAAAATCATCATCCGGGGACACCGACAAAACTCCGGCGGACAAACGGCTTTCCGGAACAAACAAATTGGACTGATTCGTGTCTGTTTTTCTGGCTTCCAGCAGTCGTTGGCGAAGTTCCAGCTTTTGCCGGATTTCCTTGACGAGTTGGGAATCCGGCTTGTGAGGTGGCGCCTGTCCGGGATACGCGAGGCTTCCGGCGACTTGAACCGTTGGAGAAACAGGAATCCATTGGCTTCGTATTTTCCCGGTGTTTGGATCAATGCCATGCAAACCGGAATCACTTGCAATCCAGAGATTTTCCTTCCCATCGCTGGCCAGGGAATTAATGCGGCCCATTTTATCAAGAGACGGTGGATCGACCATTCGGGTCCACGTGTTCGATTTAAAATCACAGAGCAGCAACTGGCTGTTGTAAAGAAGCAGTTTGTCTTTCAATCCTGCAATACGTCTCAAGTCGCCGCCAAACATGAAATTTTGATGCGGTATTCCGGGAAGGAATGGCTTCCATGCATCTGTTCCATTCTCCAAGATTGACAAATCGCTCAATCCGCCAATCGCCACGATTCCGCGTGAAATGTCCGCCAGTGCAAATTGGTTCGTGGAAATAATCCCGGCCGACGATTCGTAACGTCGCAACTCGCCGGTCTTCACATTTAGGGCTGCAATCCCATCGTCGTTCAACACCAGCCAAAGCGTGTTGCCATGAAACATCATTCGGTTGATATCATTTGTGGCCAGCGGCCCCGTCACCGGTTCGAGCTTTTGAGTGTTGGCGCCCAATTCCCACAAGCGGATGTGATCAGTTGAAACGGGCTGAAACTCCTTTTCGATTTGGCCGTTCACGGTCTTGATTTCAAGTGGCTCGGCAACTTCAACTGCCAGCCAGAGCGTATCATCTTGAAAAACCATGGATTTGACGCCTTTAATCTGAACGCCAGAAGGGAAGGGAATTGTTTGAATGTCAGGTTCGACCAGGGGGGGTGAAAACGTCATTGGCCGCACGGAAAAAATATCTCTTGCCTTTGCGGCATCAAGTTCAGTAACACGCGGAAGCCGGACTTTCTGCCCGGTGTTCGTCGGCGGTGGCGGACTGTTTGTTGGTTCGCTATGTTTGCCTTGGTAAGCTGGTTTAAGTTGCGCCAACAGTTTTTGCTCACCGCCGGGTTGACCAATTCCTTTGAAATATCCTTTCAATGCCTCAAGATATGTACTGTTAAACTGATCAGGCGCTTTCAGCAATCGGGAAACAAATTCCGAACCAAATTGATTTTGCCATTCGGTCACTTCGCGCAAGCCGGCGTCGCGCGGCACTCCCCATTGTGTCTGATTGTACTGCGAATAGCCAAACATCTCAAAAGGCCGCCAGGCCGAAAGCACATATTCGGTGGCGATGCTCGGCGAATTGGGTTTGGCAAGAGCGGTTGTAAAACCGAATTGCTCGACATATTTCCCCCAAGCCTTGCTGCGCCGTCGGGCAAAGAAAAACTCGTTCCGGCTGGCGGACTTAAGATAGCCAGTCAAAAGCAAACGCGAAAATTCCTCCTGGGCGGCGGGACTTTCTGCATTGTAACCAGGCAACGCCGTTCCCCACCGCAAACGCAACAATTGTTCGCGGGCAGCGGCATTTCCAGGATTAAAAAAGCACGCTGTTTCGAGCAGTTGTACGGCATCAAACCATTGCCGGCGGCCCTCGGGTGAATCAAACGAGAAATTCATTGGCAGTCCGGTGTAACGTGCCACCAATGAATCAGAAATTCGGCTGCGAATATTTTCCGCAATCGGTTTTGTCAAATCACGACGTAACAATGGCCCGACCGCCAGCGTTAACTTTTTGCCGATTGCTTCGGAAGTTTCATTTGTCACGGTTAAGACCACCACCTGTGGTTCGCCTCTGCCATCCCAAACGTTCAGCGTCACCTCCAGTTTTCGTTCGTCCTGCCAATCCCTCGTTTTCCAATCGAAAATTTTCCGGTCATTGACCCGCGCGTCTCCCCAAACATAATGATCCGCGACTTTTTCCCAAGAGTTTGAATCGGTTTCCGCCAGCCCGCTCAAGACAAGATTGGCCTCGTCCATCGCCGCGCCGGAGCGTTGAAATTGGACGAGATGAAATTTTTGACTGTTTGTTGACGCAGCCGAAAGTGACTGGCGAAAATCATTTTCTAGATTATCAAATCCACCGCCCATTCCGCTTTGCGGCAAAAATAAAAAAGCGACCACATCTTGTTTTTCCAAATTCCGGGAAATCTTCTGCGCATTTTCCAACAAAGAGCGCAACGCTGCAGATACAAGCGGCATATATTCGGATTTCATCCGAAACGGTCCGTCTTCGGTCGTCGAAAGTAAAAGGTTTGTTTCGACAAGCACATCCGCGCGCTGCAAATCCACTACTTCAAGCGAAAGCTTTCGATTGCCATTCCAGTTAGTTGAAACGTCGCCGAAAATTCCCCAGTCCGCCTTAACCCAACGCCCACTGCGGATCGCCTCTGAACGATCAATCAACCCAAAGCCGGCCAGCTTAAATTCATCCGCAACCTTTTCTAATTCCGCGCGTTCCACCCAATCGTAATTTGTGTCCCCCGAAACTTCCGCCTGCAACGCCGCCGTGAAATCGGCCATTGCGACAGTGCTGCGATAAGAATCGTCCTCGCAAATAAAATCCATCAGCGCGACGCGTAGAGTTGGCATTTTCGCGGCAATGCCAGACTGTGCGGGCAGTCGTACCGCCAAAATTACAACCGCCAAAGCTCCGAGAAGTTTTTTCATGAATTTTTTGTTACAGGGTTATCGAATTCAAACGCTTGGCTTCAATTTTCAAGCCGCCTTGCGCAAAATTCCGCGCCGAACTGGACCACACAAATTGGTTCCCCTCTAAAATGATGCCACCTTCCGCGTCCGAAAGAACGGTGATTTTTTGGCCGGCGATTTCGAGTTCCTGGCCGCTGAAAGTCACCAACGACGAACATTGTTTGCCATCGCAGATTTTGACCCAGAGCGGCGTTGACATTGGCACGTTCGGCTGGTCGGAAAGCACCAGTTGCAGACCACGCTCATCCTGCACGATGGCGCGGACACGATTGGGGAAAAGCGTCAACACCTCGCGCAGCATTTTGCCGTTTTGCAACAGCACAAAAGCACCGTTCTTTTCCATCCGACCGTGCCAATGGCCGATGGCAAACGCGACCAATATACACATCGCCATCCCCAATCCCCAGGCCAATCGGGGCAGCCAATGCCGCCGGGCGCGGTCCCACACCGGCGGACGATTAAGCCGATTCACAACCCGGCGGGGAAACATTTCCCAGAATGCCTCCGGTCGCGCCGGCATCTGCGCTTTCTTCAAGGCGGATTCGAGTTCAGAGTTGTTCATGCAAAATTGGTTGCAACCAGCGTTTTAATTTTTGCCGTGCCGCGAAAACCCGCCACGAAATCGTCGCTTCCGTGCAATTTAAAAGCTTCGCAGCTTCGGCATGGCTGCGATTTTCATAAACCGTCAAAACAATTGCGGCGCGTTGTTTTGCCGGTAGCTTGTTCAAGGCATTTTGTACGCGGCGCGATAGTTCATCGGGGAATTGGTCGCGTGAATCGTTTTCAGAAATTGCATTTTCCGCCCATTTCGCATGAACGTCGCCACGGCGGTTTTCCCGCGCGCGCCAGTTCAAACTCAAATTCATGGTGATTTTGCAGAGCCATGTGGAAAACTTGGCTTCGCCGCGAAACGAATCGAGCTGCCGGAAGGCGCGCAGAAAAGTTTCCTGTGTCAAATCCTCCGCGTCGGCGAGCGAGCCGGTCATCCGAAATGCCACTGCATGCACCATTTTTTGATGTTGTTTGACAAGCGCAGCATAAGCCTCCGTGTCGCCGGCGAGGCTGTTCTGAATGTGGTTGAGTTCGTCCGACCCGGCCATGCGCGCCATTTTAACCATTCAGACAAATCGAGGCAGCAATTCCTTTGAAAAATTTGGAAAGCATGAGAGATTGCAACAACCGTTTATGTTCGGAACCAACGATCCAAATCAGATGGTGGCCGGGCTGGGCGTGGCATTTTTGCTCCTTGCCGGATTATGGCGGTTTGTCGGCTGGGTTCGTGAGGCCCCTCAAAAACCGGATCCTTGGGACGCCGAGTTCGAACGAAGGTTGGAGGCCCCGGAAACTCAGGAGGTTTGCTGTCACTGTTCAACTCCACAAGAACCAGGAGCGTGGTTCTGCAAGCACTGTGGAAGTGCGGTGGGCCCCTATAACAATTTGATGCCTTATGTTCACATCTTCTCTGAAGGTGAGGTGTTTAGAAATGGT
>Ga0187877_1003519_pt1 | contig 12703 bp, 2 predicted proteins | sample June2016WEW_17_1_3_FD_132430 | JGI IMG/M metagenome (GOLD analysis project Ga0187877, IMG submission 132430) | Peatland microbial communities from SPRUCE experiment site at the Marcell Experimental Forest, Minnesota, USA - June2016WEW_17_100 | ecosystem: Environmental > Terrestrial > Soil >... | reverse complement strand
CGGCTGCGACAAGCCCGGCTGGCGCCGGCGGCACCGGCAGTTGCGGCGTCGCGTTGACCTGGGCCGAGTTCGTGCTCTCGCCGGCCGGGTTTAACGCCGAAACTACGTAAAAATAGTTTGTGCCATTGATCAGGCCGGTGTCGGTGGAATTGGTGGTCGTCACGTTCGCGACGATAGCATAAGGCCCGCCGTTGGTCGTGGCGCGCTTGACGTTGTAACTCGTGGCGGTGCCGGAGGCCGCCCAATTCAAAGTCGCCTGTGCGGTCCATGGCACTGCAACCAAACCGGTCGGCGCCGGCGGCGGCATCGGACTCGACCAGCCAGGGGCAGTCACGTTATCGAACGTGGCCGCAAACAAGGATGTGTTGTTATGGCTGGTAAGCGCCAGTCCGACATTCACCGTCGTTCCCATGACAATGGTCGTCGTTGTTCCCTGTTGGGTCCAGTTCGTGCCGTCCGTGGACCGGTACCCTGCAAAAGTGTTGCCACTGCGCACCAGCTTGACCCAGTAAGGCGCGCTCAAGCCGGTCGTGTTGGCAAAGCTGCACGTCCCGTTGGTGGTCAAACGGTATTGGAAGGTCACACCGTTGCCCGGAGTCACAGCCACCATAGCGTTGGGCGCATTCGACGCCAGGCTCGCCCGGATCATGACCCCGGCTTTTGACCACGCATCAATGTTTTGCACGGAGATGACGCGGGCAACAATTGTGCAATCTCCGCTGTTGGTCACATAGATGAACCGGAATGCGTCGGCCGCGTTCCAGATGTCGTCCCCGGAACCAGTAGCCGTGAACACGCCGCTGCTGTAACTGGCGCCCCCCGGAATCCCCACCGCGCCGACATCCTGCGTCAGCCAAGGATAAGGCAAATTGAGGGTCGCTTCCACGCTGTTGGGAGTTTCCTGCCCGGAGCAGATGGCGCTTACGACGTAGTAGTACTTCATCCCGACGGTCACCGTGTCCGTATAGTTGGTGGTCGTAACGCCGGTCGCGAAGGTTGTGTAAGGACCGCCGCTGGCGGGCGAACGTTTGACATTGTAACTGGTCGCGTTGGTGAGAGCGTTCCAGGTGAGGTTGATCTGGCTGGCTGATAGTGCCTGGGCAATCAAACCGCTCGGAACCGGCACCGGAATGGAAAACGGATAGCCGTAAAACTCCAGCTCGGCCACGTTGCCCCAACCGTTATTGGGCGAAAGATAGCGCACATAACGAAACGCCGCGGTGTTGGTGATATTCACGGACGTGAACGCTCCCGCAGGCGGCTGCGCCGTAACGGTGAATAGCGTGACCGCGTCGCTGAAGTTCGACTGGTTCGCGCCCTGGAAAATGCCGCCCACCATACGCGATTCAAAGCCGGAGCGTGGACAATAGTTGATCTGTGTTATGAGGTTGCTCGCGCCGACGCCAAAATCCAGCCCGACCCAGCAACCGTTTCCGGTGGGTCCGTCGAAGAATGTGTTCAGGTTGTTATCGAAGACGTTGGTGATGGTATTGCCCGAGCTGTTATACGAACCCAGTGTGCCGATGATTGTGCCAGTGAGCTTGGGGAAGCGCAGCGCCGCTTCGGCGCTGTTGAGACTTTCCACGCCACTGACGACGGCACTGACCACGTAATAGTACTTCATGGCGGTGGCCACGTTGTCGGTGTAGTTGGTGGTGGTGACGCCAGTGGCGATGGTCGCATAAGGGCCGCCGCTAGTGGTCGAACGTCTGACGTTGTAGCTGGTTGCGCCCGCGACGGCGTTCCAGGTCAAACTGACCTGGGTCGAAGTAACAGCCACGGCGCTCAAGCCGATGGGGAAGGCCGGAGCGGACGAGGCGAGAATGGCCCATTGCTGATTGGCGGTTCCAGCAGACACCGCCTGAGTCACATTGGTGGGGTTGGCACCGGTCGTTTGCAGGTACAAGCCGTTGCCGGCAGGCACAAAGCGGTAGTAACCACCGCCCGCCGGCGGGACAATGAAGCAGCGGTCACCCCCTGTGCCCGACCACCAGACAGAGCCCAACCGGTCGCCACTAATCCAGTAATAATTGTTGGCAGCCGAAGAGACTTGGTATTGGCCGGCGCCGACGTGGTGAAGATTCCACCGCCAGTCCGTTGAGCTGGAGTCGTTGGTGATAATGATATCGCCGCCGCCCGACGGCTCCTGCATCGCCAGCGCATTGGCGGCGTTCAGGAACCTGTAGGTTCCATCGGCGATGGGGCCGGTGGAGGCCGGAGAGAGTTCGATCCAGTTTAGATCAAAGCCGCCCGTAAGTATTTCCAAGCGCAACTTTTGCCGCCCCCATTCCAGGAACACCTGCTGCGTGGCGGTCACCCAGGTCGTCGAACTGCCGGTCATTGGCAGCGTCCAGGCGCCGGCCTTGTCGCGGGCGTTGCAGATCACCCTCGCGGCGCAACCGCTGTTCGGCGTGGCATAGCGCAGCCCGAGATTGTAGTAGCCGGCATTTCGGACGAACATTGTGTATTCGAGCCATTCACCGTTGGCCGTCCAGCCGACCTTGTAGCCGCCTCCCGTGTCGTTGCAGGTCGTAATGTCCACGCCTTCGCTGGGGCGATACTGGCCGCCGTTGTTGGCGCTGTCCGTGTCGTGGTAGGCGACGCCTTCTCCGCCGGTGTCAAAGTCCTCCGCCTGGATGCGCAAGGTGCCGCTCAGAAAGCTGTTGGTGAAGTCGGGCGTCGCCCGCGGGACGCCGCCGTTGCCGAAGACGCCCCGGGCCACCGGCCAACTGCCGTAGTCAGGCGTCCAGGCTAGACCGGCATTGTCCACCAGGGTCGTGTAACGCGTCGGGTCGGTCACATCGTCCGACACGCCCGTGGGCGGGACATGCTGGAAAGTGAGCCAGGAGACCCCGAGTCGTTCCAACTCCCCCGTGAGTTGGACATCAATGCCTCCCGCCCCGCTTCCCCAGGCCCCGCCGGCAAACTCGGTCATGAAGCAGGGATAGCCCGCGCTAAGAAGTGACGCCACCGCCGTTGAGGTTCCATCCCAGCCCGCGTAACCATGAAAGCCAACCGCCACATTGGTCCAAACCGCGTTCGTGTTCCCAAAGACGGCGCCGTTGAAAGCATGGATATCCGTCAAGGCGGCGTCCGCTCCTCCAGTGCCCCCGAAGACCGCATAACTGAAAATCAACACTGGCGTGTTCGGCGCGCTGGCACGAATGGTGTTGTAAGCGGCCACTTCCATGTCGAGGGCGCCGGGCGGACTCTGGGCGGTCAGGTAAGCCGGCCCCCATTTGACCGGCTCGTTTTGAATCTCATAGAGCACGTGCGTCTCATTGGCGTAGCGCGGCGCGTAGAGATTCCAAAAATTGGTGATCCACGCGCGATTGTAGCTGCCATTGTAGGCGCCGTTGCCGATGGTCATGACCAGGTAAAGGCCGTTCGTCCGCGTCGCCGCAACAATCTTATCCACCTCCGCAACATGGTAGCCCGGCGCTGTGCTGCCGTTGGTCGGATAGCTCGGGTCGAAACTTTCCGCATAGAGATGCACGGCGTTGAAGCCGAGGTTCTTCATGTTCGCAATCTGGTCGGCCGGAACTGCCGAGGTCCACTCGGTTGAGGTGAAAGGGCCGCGCAGCGGCTGGCCGTTGTCACCGACAAACGTCGTCCGTGCGGCGTTAAGCTTGGGGCGGCCGCGCTGCACCGTGACCAGCGGAGCAGTCGTGCCAAAGGTGAACGAGTCCACGTCCACGTATCCCGTGCTCGCAACGGTGTTGGTGTTATAACAAAAGAGGGCGAACTTCTCGCCCTGGAACGTTGAACCGTAGCCCCACATCAACTCGAAATCGCCCCCAAGCGTCGTCCAGTTCGTGCCGTCCAGGCTGTAGGAGCAGATGCCCAGGTTATTGGCGAAGTTGAGGTCGGTGCGCAGGTAGAGCGTGTTCCCGGAAATCGTCACGCCCGAAGCCCAGGTGTAGCTGCCGACCTGGTCTTTGATCATGGTCGTGCTCAGGGTCTTGGCGCCGCCCGAGGGGACATTGACCGCGATGTTGCCGCAGACCTTGCCGAGCGTGCCGAACCCGGCGATGTCGCCCGGTTGCAAATTGCTCAGGTCCAACTTGACAATCCCGTAGCTTTGCGGCCCCTGGCCCTTTTGAGTGAGGGTATTTCTCGCCGTCCAGAAACTGGCCGCCAGCGTTGGCCGGAGCCGCAGATACCCGGGCCGTTCGGTCAACGACCAGCGAGTGTTGTCGGGATTGTGGTTCCATTGCCACTGGAGGCCGAGCGTCGAACCGCTGAAGTCATCGGACGTCGCCGGTTGCATGAGCGGTTGGCCCGCAATCGGCTTCGTATAGCTGGCCGCCATCTGATCGCGCGCGCCCGTGGTGCCGAAGACCGGCCAATTGTTCTCCCAGAACACCGGGCCGATGCGGGGCATGCGGCCAACCGAGCCACTGTCTTGATGGACAAAGCCGTACCACTGGTCGCTGTCGTTGATGTCCACAATCGCACCTTGATGGCCGCCGGTCGTTTCTGTCAGGCAGATATGCCCCGTTTCCCAGATACCAAATATGTTAGTCGCCCGCGAACACCGTAACTGATACGGCCAGGTTCCGGGATTCGCGTTAAACAGGTAATAGTAACTCCCGCGTTTGACCAGGTGCGAACCCTCGCCGCCGGAGTCCACAACGTCGTTCGCCACCGCCACCACCTGCGAATAGTTTGAATTCAAGGTTAGGATTGACTGGGGACCGTGCCCGCAAACGATGTATCCCGTCCCGTTGGTCTCAATGAAAAACCCCGGATCATACGCGACCTGGTTCAATTGGTAGTACTGCCACGGCCCGGCGAGGTCGGTCGTGTAATAGATCCGGGAATTCGCGAAAGTAGGATTGGCAACAACGTAAAATGTGCCGTTGTAATAACGGATGCTCGAGGCCCAAAACCCGCTCTGGTAGGCTGTGCCGCCAATCAGGTTATATGCATTCCCGCCATCCAGGTTCGTAGCCGCGTGCGAAAAGATTTCCCAGTTCACCAGGTCCTTCGAGTGCAGAACGGTGATGCCAGGGTTATCCACAAAAGTCGTGGAGACCATGAAGAAGTCATTGGTTACGCGGATGATGTCCGGGTCCGGGTAATCCGCGTAGAGCACCGGGTTTTCAAACGTGCCGTCGCCATTGTCTGCTTGCCAGGCCCGGGCGCCGTGGACGCCAAGTGAGCAGAATACGAGAGCTACACCAAGTTTGAGTAGGGCTGATTTACAGGTCATTGGATGTTCAGGTCTGCCGCGCGGTTGATGGTGTTGTTCGTCAGGACAGCGCCGACTTCCGCGAGCAGGGTTCCCAGCTTGAAGCCGCTGAGCGAAGCCCGGCTGCCGGAATTGTATTTGATCAAGAAAAACTGTCCAGCGGCAAAACCGCTGCAGGCGATGTTAATCACGTTATAGCTGTGGTGAGCTGCCACAATTACCGAACAGTCAGCAGCTCGGCGCGACAAAGCATCGAGGAGCGCTCCAACTCCCCGAAAAAGGAGAGGCAGAGATTTTACTCTCTGCCTCTCCTGCCCCAACCCAAACCCAGCCCCATGAGCTGGAAAAGGTTACCGCAGCACTGTGCGGAACGACCCAGGGCCTGATATCGCGTTTGCGACCGGGCCGCTTGCACCCTGGCCATCCCAGGGGCCGAATCGCTCCCGACCACCGGTTGCCCGGGTAAGTAACGTCTCGCACCATTCACGAGCCTGACGCCACCTCGGTTATCGCCGACATGTATAGCAAGAATGGCAACTGCTTGAAATATGACAAACGTCATACGGTGAACAGGGGACCGGAGTGAGCCCGTTCTCGAGAGCAGCAACACCCGACTTATTGGGGAGCCAGTGCATTCGCAATCTCACTCGGTTGTTGTCATTGCTGCGCCCGAGGGGGGGCGCACTCCGGCGCTACAAGACCGAGAGCTTATGCAGCTATCTGCCTTTGAACTTGCGACGGAATTCCAATGCCGCCGGGTTGGTCGGCTCCCGTTTCAGGGCTTCGTCCACTTGCGGCAATGCCTCCGCTTCGCGCCCGAGGTTCACCAGGACCGTTGCCAGACCAAGCCTGGCTTTAACGCTGGCGGGGTTGAGGCGGAGCGCTGCCTGATACTCCGCGGCAGCATCGGAGAACTGGCCTTGCTGGGCCAGATCGCTGGCCAGACGGTAATGCGGCTGCCAGTCCGAGGGATCCAGGCGGGCCGCCTCGCGCAGGCTGGCCAACGCCTCGCTCCGGCGCTCCAGTTTCCACAGCACTTCCCCCAGAAACAGCGCGGGGCGCGGGTCTTCGGGGCTGAACCGGCGCGCGGCTTCCAGTTCCCGCCGCGCTTGCTCCCAGTCGCCTTGCCGGGCGCAAACGGTTCCCAGTTCCAACCGGACGTCCCCCTCGTCGGGCTTCAGCGCGAACGCTTTGAGCAGCGCCGCGCGCGCTTCCGCCAGCGCCCCGGCCTCCTTCAGATCCACGCCCAATGCGTAGAAGGGAAAGTAGTAATGAGGCGTCAACTCACAGACCTCTTTCCGCTCGGCGATCGCCGATTTCAACTCGTGCCGGGCTTCCAGAAACTCCGCGTAGTTTTCGTGCAAACGAAAATTCTCCGGTGCGCGCCGCAAGGCCCGCAAATAGACCTCCCGCGCCTGGGCCGCCGCCCCGTCCGTAAGGCGCTGGCGCAGTCCGGCGATTTCGTTGCGCAAGCGCGCTGCTTGTTGCGTGTTGCCGGATTGGCCGCTAAAAGGCGGGCGCTGAATGCGCCGAAGGATGTCCTCGAGGATCGAGAGCCGGTTCCCGTCCGTCAGGCCGAGCCACTGCTCGCACTCCGCTTGCGAGGCCCAGGATGGCCGGGCGCCGCGTTTGAGCGCCGGAGCCAGCAGCTTTTCGACCTGTCCGGCCCAGGCGAGGGCCAGCGCGTAATTGCCGTTCGGATTCAGGTGGACATGTTCGTAGAACAATTCCTCGCCTGGAATGCCCTCCGGGCTGGCGGCGCTCAACGCCTCGACGGTGTCGCACAGGACGAGGGACTCGCCCGTGAAGCGGCGCGCCGACGCCCGAATGGTCTCGTTGATTGTCGAATCGGTGCGGAAGGGCAGCGCATCATTGTCCACAGCCTTGAGAAAATGCGGTCGAGCCGCTGTCGCATTGGTCAAGCGCATCAGACACGCCGCCAACTGAAACTCCGCTTCCGCAGATTCCGGACAGATTTCAACCGCCCGCTCGAAATCCGACTGCGCGTCAGCGAACCGCCCCTGCGCCTCTGCCGCCGACCCGTCCTGGCAGAGCTTTTCATACGCCGTGCGGTTGGTTGCTGGCAAGTCCGCCCCGGGAACTGAACCAAAGGGCGGACAATCCTTGAGATTCACCGCCACGGTGGAGAGAACGATTTTAGCGCCGGAGTCACGCCCGGCCTTCAGGATGTCCTCCAGGTTCAGCTCGAAACTCCGATAGACTCTTTGCTTGCTCGGGTCATTGGGCGAGACCTGGTTCCGCGCGAACATCTCCATTCCACGCCAGCCGGCGGCGGGGCTGGCTTTTTGGAGTTTCTGGCTCACGTCGAGCAGCAGTTGGCAGAGGCGCAACCGTCGCAATTGCAATTGCGTCCGGACCAGCCAAAGCGGCGGGGCCCGCGCGCCGAAAACGGTGACCGCGCCAAAAGGCCCGACCATCTCGTTGTTGCCCATATAAATGATCCACAGGTCGCCCTCGTGCCCGGCGCACTCCTCGGCAATCGGCAGGATGACATGGGAGTTAATCGCCGTAATGCCCGTGTTTACGATCTCAAACTTCGCTTGGGGAAAACGCCCGGCCAGCAGCACTTCGAGATACGAACCCGCTCCGTAGTTCGGACGCGGATCACCCAGCGCCGCGGATTCCCCAAAGATAAAAATTCGGAAAGTGCCCGGCGCTTTCGCGGCCGGCATCACGACTGGAGGCGCGGTGCGGGCCAGACTCCGTGGAAAGAACCTCAAGCTAAAACTGTCGTTGCCCACGTAACAATCCTTGCCACTGATCATTGTCCGCTTGAAAAAACTCGGATCGAACCCAAATCCCAGCAAACGAAGCAAAAGTTCCAGCGCACCCAATGCAATCAGAGGGAGGACGAAAACCACCAGCAAGCGAAACAACCATTTGCGGCGGGGCGAAAGATTAGCGGACGGAACCGCCGGTGAATCGGAGCCACGCCCGGCGATTGGTTGTCGTTCCCCTCTCTTACGGCTGCGTTCTCGTTTCATCGGCTCGTCCACTGAATAGCAGGCAATCCATCAAGAGGCAAACGATGAAATCGGGCTGGAGTTCGTTTCTCGGAAGTAGAGCCTTGGCTTCGATTTGCCTCAGCCTGAATGAGACCGTTGGGCGATGTTCAGTTGAAACTCCAAAGGTCAGCCGAGGTTCCAAAAAAGAGGCCGCGAGGGTTGCCCTCGCGGCCTTGATCAAATGCAGGCTGAATCAACAACCATTACGGATTCACGACCCGGAAGAATTGTGAACCTGTCCCGAGCGGGATGGATGCCGGGTTGCCGCTGCCAACAGGCTGCCAGTTTACTCCCGCCCCGCTGATGGCCGGACTGGATTCCAAATGCCCGCCAGTCGGTGTCCAGGAGACAATCACGTCGGTGCCGGAGCGGGAGACCGACAGGTGCGCCGCCGGGGGGGTCGGCACGAAGTCCGAATAATTGGCATACTCGGCTGTGTTGTAATACAGGAACGGTGACGGAGCCGGGTCGCTGACTACGTCGTTGTTATGGGCCGTCGTGCAGATGCCGACATAGACAACGCTGCCCAATGGAGTGGCGTTGGTCGCGGTGTTGTAGGCGGTTGCATGCACCCAGTCCAAACCGTTCGTGGAATAGAATCCATCCAGAACGGTGCCAGTTCTCTTGAGCCGCAGCCAAGCGTTGGGATAACTCGGAGGCGGAAGATCACCGGACGTGAGTTGCCAGCCGACACTGGATCCACCAGTAGTATCGCGCACCGCCGTATCCACGCGGTTGGCGCCACCATCGGCCGCGAGCGGCTCGTTGACAATACTCCATTCCCGGCTGGTGGCGTCGAGCGTTTCGCGCACCATCAGACCCTCCTTGGCCCATTCTGATGTCGGAGTTTCGCTCACGCCGCGGACGACCACGTCGAAGTCATTGGTCTTCAACTCCCAGCCGAAGTTACATCCGTCGTTGGCGTTCCAGATGTCGCTGCCTTCGGCCGAGATGATGTAACCGCCCTTCCCGTCAACCCAAACGAAGCTCGGATAGGCCGGGTCGGTGCCGGGAGTGCCAATATCGCTGAAGGTGAGCTTCTCAGCGTTGATGGCGACACTGGGTGTCCCCACGATCGAGTTGCCACTCAGATCCTTGACTCCGTTCACAGTGACGTTCAACGGCAATGTCGGCATGGCGTTGAGCATCAGGTGAACCGTGCGATGATTGCTGGCAACGGTGATGTTGGTGATGCCGCTAATCGAGTAACGTGCGGCATTGGTCAGCGTGCTGATATCCATCCATTTGTTGAACGTGATGTCCACGATGAACTCTGGTGGATTTTGGTTCGTGTTCTGGAACGTCGCCGCGTAGCTGATGGTCGGCGGCACGGTGTCCGTAACCACCGTCAACACCGCCGGCACGCTGTTGCTGTAGATGCGATTGAGCGAGTTATCCGCGTAACCGAGCGCACGGAGACCGCAGACGAACTGCGCGCCTTGGTCCGAAGGTAACACATACGGCAGCGTGTAGCTGGCGCTGTTGGCACCAGGGATGGGCGTGCCGTTCTTATACCATTGATACTGCAGCGGGGAGCTGCCGGCAGTATTAATGAATGTCAATGGATTATCAGTAGTGCCGATCTTGAGCGGTACTGGATCGTTGGTTCCGGCGACCGTGAAGGTGACAGAATTGCCGCCGCTGACCGCCGTGGCGCTGTTGGGCTGCTGCAGGAAGGCGACCCACTGAATGCGCGGCACATACATGCCAATCCTGTTGGTGACAAACAGCGTCTGATCGCCATTTGCTGGGTCAGAATCATTGAATCTTTTGAAGGTAGCTGTGGTATGCGTGCCGCCGGCGGCACCATTGTGATGGACTTGTTCAATGTAATATAACTGGCCGCCATTCAAAGAAATGCCGGAGGAATAAGGAACAGTCGCGCCATCAGGAGACCATTGGTCCGAACGTTTCTGGCCGACAGTGCTGCCGCCGCCGCCAGCACTGTTCCAGTTGCGCACACTGCTCCAACCAGCTTCTTGGGCAACCAGACGCTTGTTGACTGGAGAAGCGTCGGTGCTGATGAAAAAGTCGGAATCGTCGTCCGAGTCAGTGAAGAAGGTATAGAGATCAGTGGCCGGTGGCACAAAGAAGCCGCTGATGCGCTGGGCATAGTCAATTGTCGGGCCATTGCCATTGCCGATGCCGGAAGGACCTTCAAACATGGGCGTCGTGTAGGTGAAATGCGGATTGCCGACTGAACCATTTTCAACCAGCAGTCGAGAGGTGATATTTGTCCACCAATCTTCCTTCAGCAAGCCCGGTTCAAAGACGGCCTGCGGCGAGATGGTGATGGTCGCAGTCACGCTGTTGCTCCAGATCGGGGTCAGGGCGTCATTCGCGTAACCCAACGCCCGCATGGTGCAGTAGATTTGAGCCCCATTGTCGCTGGGCACGAGCGGTCCGAGGGTGATGCTCTTGGAATTGGCACCCGGGATGGCCACGCCATTCTTGTACCACTGGAAGAAGAGGTAGTTGGTGCCTTGGGCTTCCTCGAAACCATAGATGGTGCCGATGGGCGTAGTGGAGTCAGTCGTGCCGGTAGCCGAGAAGGTGGCATAACCCATGGGTTGAACCGTGACGTTCGTGGGCTCTTGCGTGAAAGCCACGGAAAGACAGCGGACTGCGCTCATCGCGATTGCGCTCCCAGTGAGGCGCGTTGGGGTGCCGGAAGCGGGGTCGGGATCATTGATCATGGCGAAGGTGGCTGCGTTGTTCGCGCCGCCGCCGCCCTGATGCCAATCCTGTTCGATGTAATACTTATGCCCGGCAACCAGCGGAATGCCAGCAGCCCACGGAGTGGTGACACCATCCGGCGACCAAGTGCTGGAGCGCATCTGGGAAGCGTTGGCACCACCGCCGCCAACCTGCTCCCACGCCCACATCGCACCGTTATTCCAGCCAGCTTGCTGGCAGACCAGCCGCTTGTTGGCCGGCGTGGTGTCCGTGCTGAGGAACAGATCGCTGTCGTCATCACCGGTGGTGTAGAACACATAGTTGCCGTTCGAGGGCGCGATAAAGTAGCCGCTGATCCGGCGAACAAAGTCGTTGTCCCCGCTGGGATTATCAATGCTGGCTCCGAACGCGGGGATCGCCATTGAGAAATCAGGAACCCCGAGACTGCCGTTTTCCAAGGGCGTCAGCGTAGTCTGATTGTTCCAGCGCTCAAGCCTGAGGAAGCCGGTTTCGGCGACCGCCTGCAGAACGGAAAGGGTAACCACCGAACTGGTGGTGGAAAGGCCGCCTATCACCGTCGTGGCGACTACTTTGATTTGCGCGCCGTCATAGCTGGCGGGAATGGTTCCCAAGTTAAAGCTCGATGCGGTGGCTCCTGCGACCGGCGCGTTGTTGAGATACCATTGATAAAGCGGGGTAAACTCAGCGTCGCTGATGGCGAGGCTGGTGAAATTGGTGCTGGCACCTTCATATACCGTCACTGAATGCGGCTGCAGGGACCACGCAATGGTGGTGCCGGGGAAAGTGGCAAAGGCAATGTTGTTGCTTGCCGCAGTCATTCGGGACGCTGAGCCATCCGCAGGCAAGGACGAATCGAGAGCGAGTTCAGCCATGGTCTGATAGGTGATGGCCCAATTGTCGCCGCCACCGCCATTGTGCTCCACGGATTCAATGTAATACTTCTGCCCGGCCACCAGAGGGATGCCGGTAGCAAAGGGCGTCGCGCCAACGCTGTTCGTCCATTGATCCGAGCGTTTTTGACTGGCAACACTGCCATTGCCGCCAGGCGTCTGCCAATTGTCCCGGCCGCTATAGCCGGCTTCTTGGGCAATAAGCAGCTTGTTGGCTGGAGAGCTATCGGTGCTCAGGAACACGTCGCAATCATCATCCGATGCAACAAAGAACACATAGGCAGCATTGGTTGGGGGAATGAAATAGCCGCTGTATCGGCGGGAGGTGTTGTCCCCGAAGCCGCCTGCCGAGTCGGCGTTTGTGACCACGCCCACCACGCCGGGACCGACGTTACCGATTTCAACATCGGCGCGGGTGGCGCCGGCGAAAACTTCCTGCTTGAGGCCATTGGTAAACACAGGGGTGCCAGGAATTACCGTGAGAGTCACCACCGCGCTGGTGACCGCAAGGCTGCTGAAATTGGGGTCCGCCACGCGGGCGATGGCATAGATGTGCGCCCCATTATCGCCGGGGATGGTCAGGAACGAGTAATATGGCCCCATCGGGTTGGTGCTGACAAGCACGCTGTTCTTGTACCAGGCATAGGTCATCGGGAAGGGGGCCTGGTTGGGGGCGTCGTTGGTCGCGGCAAAATGGAAGGAGGCCTTGGTGTATTCATAGACGCTGGTATTGGTTAGTTGGGTCACGATGATCGCGTTTGTCGGAGGCAGGGCAACAACCGTGAAGGTGGCGCCGCCGCTCCCAACGAGCGGTTCGGTGTCTATTACGGTCGCCCTCAAGTTGGCGGCCCCAATGGGCGCCGTGGCGGGGACAGTGAACGAGTTGGTGAATACAT
>Ga0187877_1003515_pt1 | contig 12706 bp, 12 predicted proteins | sample June2016WEW_17_1_3_FD_132430 | JGI IMG/M metagenome (GOLD analysis project Ga0187877, IMG submission 132430) | Peatland microbial communities from SPRUCE experiment site at the Marcell Experimental Forest, Minnesota, USA - June2016WEW_17_100 | ecosystem: Environmental > Terrestrial > Soil >... | reverse complement strand
CTGGGGCTGGACAAGGTCCCAAGGGTCGGGCTGTTCGCCCGTTAAAGCGGTACGCGAGCTGGGTTCAGACCGTCGTGAGACAGGTCGGTCTCTATCCACTGTGGGCGTAAGGGATTTGAGAGGAGCTGCTCCTAGTACGAGAGGACCGGAGTGGACAGACCTCTGGTGTGCCAGTTGTCGTGCCAACGGCATCGCTGGGTAGCTATGTCTGGCAGAGATAACCGCTGAAAGCATCTAAGTGGGAAACTCGCCTCAAGATAAGATCCCTGTATTCCGCAAGGAGTAAGACCGCAGGTAGACTACCTGCTTAATAGGCGGTGTGTGTAAGCACAGCAATGTGTTTAGCTAAACCGTACTAATGGTCGAGGGCTAATCTGCGTGGTGCGGAGAACTGGATACTGTTCCTCATCAGATAATCAGAAACTATTCAGAACGACTGTGTGAATAAGTCTCTTTGGTGATTTGAGCGGCGAGGGTACACCCGGTCCCATCCCGAACCCGGAAGTTAAGCTCGTCAGCGCCGATGGTACTTGGCGGGTAACTGCCTGGGAGAGTAGGTCATTGCCAAAGAGACTTTTCTATTTCTCTTCCCAGCCCAACTTTCATATAGTATAATGACCCAGTTCACAGTCCAGCTTGGAGCGATTGCCGACTTATCCGTATTATTTTTTGGCAATCCAGGAGTGAGTGCAGAAACGTTAAATTCTCAATGATGGCATCCACGTCTTGGGTTTTGCGTATTCTCGGCCGGATCTGTGACAGGCCGATTTTTTATATCCTTCCAACGGAAGGAGGTGAACGAGGGTGACGGTTGTCAATTTGCGCAACAACGAATCTCAGGATCAACTGCTCAAGCGCTTTCGCAAGAAAGTCGTCAAGAGCGGCGTCTTGAGCACCGTGCGCCGCAAGCGCTGGTTCGTTTCCAAGAGCGAGCTGCGCCGCATGGAAAAGAAAAAGGCAATTCGCCGCATCAAGAGGCGCCAGTACAAGGATTACGAATAACCCTGCCCTGCACCCACGGCGAACGGAACTGGAGGCTGTTCATGACAAAAGAGGAAGATAAGATTCAGGTCGAGGGGCTGGTCATCGAGGCGCTGCCGGGGACCCAATTCAAGGTTCGGCTCGACAACGGGCACGATGTCCTGGCCTACCTCTCCGGGAAGATGCGGAAGTACTATATCCGGATCCTGCTGGGGGACCGGGTCAAGGTGGAAATGTCCCCTTACGACCTGTCGCGCGGGCGCATCACCTACCGCCAGAAGAAATCCGGCGGTGAACCCGAGGTCGTGGAATAGCTCTTTCCGTTGCGCACTCATCTATCCGATCAAAAATCCTCTGCCGAGATGGCAGAGGATTTTTATGGTCAGCGGCTTGACCGTTAGGGCAGGTACTTGAACGAATTCAACACTTTCATGTAATTGGCCCGTTCGAAAGCAGCCGGATCATTGACGGTTTGCTGGCTCAGGCTGCCTTTCATCTGCCCAATGGACTCATACTCATGCGTCTCCATCCATTTTTCGATCTCGGCCAGCAGAGCACTGACGCGGCCGATGCCATTTTGAAGCAGTTCGGAGGCCAGCATGGCCACACTGGCTCCGGCCATCATGGCCTTGAGCACATCCTCGCTGGTGTGGATGCCGCTGGTCAGGGCGAAATCGGCCTTCACATGACCGTAGAGGATGGCGATCCAGCGCAGCGGCAGGCGCAGGTCGTTTGAGTCGCTCAGGACGAGGTTCGGAACGACTTTCAGCTCTTCCAGGTCCAGATCCGGTTGGTAGAAGCGGTTGAAGAGCACCAGGCCGTCCGCACCGACATCGACCAGGCGCCTGGCGATGTTCGGGATGGCGGTGAAGAAGGGGCTCAGTTTAACGGCGATGGGCAGCTTGATGCTTTTGCGGATATCCCGCACCAGGGTGACATAGGTTTCTTCCAGTTTGAGGCTGGTCAGTTCCGGATCGGTGGGCAGATAGTACAGGTTGAGCTCCAGGGCGTCCGCGCCGGCCTCCTCAATTTTCCTGGCATACTTGATCCAGCCTCCGGTCGAGACCCCGTTCAGGCTGCCGATGACGGGAATGTGGACGGCTTTCTTGAGCTTCTTCACGTTCTCGACGTAGGCGTCCGGCGTGAGGGTGTAATTGCCCGTCTGAGGATAAAAGGAGCTGAATTCGGGGGAGGCTTCAGAGCCGTAGAACAAGTAGTGGTCCAGTTCCAGGCTTTCGTGGATGACCTGTTCCTCGAAGAGCGAATGCATCACCACCGCGGAGATTCCAGCTTGCTCCAGCTTCTGGACAGTCTCCTCTTTTCCGGAAAGCGGTGAGGCGGCCGCGACCAGGGGGTTCTTGAGTTTCAGGCCCAGATAATTGGTTGACAGGTCGACCATGATCAAATCTCCTCTCCATACAAGAAAGGGTGGGCAGAAAGGGAACCTCTCGGCCCAACCACGATTTATTTCACTGGCTCTGGGGTGTTGCCGAAGTGCATGGCGGCCAGCTGAGAGTAGTAATTCCAGCGGGCCCGGGCATCCTGGCGGGAGAGCTTGAGCAGCTCTTCGGCGCGGGCTTCATCACTCTGGGTCAGCATGCGGAAACGGGTCTCGTTGTACATGTATTGGTCAACCGGGATGCTGGGCTCCTTGTAATCGATCAAGAGCGGGTTCTTGCCGGCCGCGGCCAGGCGCGGGTCATAGCGATAGAGCGGCCACAGGCCGCACTGGACAGCCAGTTTCTGCTGTTCCAGGCCCTTTTCCATGTCGATGCCATGGTTGATGCAGTGGCTGTAAGCGATCAGCACGGATGGGCCGTCATAAGATTCCGCCTCCAGGATGGCCTTCAGCGTATGCTGGTCGCTGTAGCCCATCGCCAGGCGCGCCACGTACACGTAGCCGTACGCCATGGCCATCAGGCCCAGGTCCTTCTTCGACAGGCCCTTGCCCTGGGCGGCGAAACGTGCGACCGCGCCGCGCGGGGTGGACTTCGAAGCCTGGCCGCCTGTGTTCGAGTAGACCTCGGTGTCGAGGATCAGCATGTTGACGTTGCGCCCGGTGGACAGGACATGGTCGAGGCCGCCGTAGCCGATGTCGTAGGCCCAGCCATCGCCGCCGATGATCCAGATGGATTTCTTGACCAGGGCGTCAGCGATTGTGATCAGGTTCTTGGCCTGCGGGTTCTTGGATTTGGCCAGTTTCTGCTTCAGGATTTCCACCCGCTCACGCTGTTGGCGGATGCCCAGATCGGTGGACTGATCGGCCTTGAGCAGCTCCTCCATTAGGTTTCCTCCGAGTTCGCCGGCGAAGGCCGGCAGGAGATCGCGGGCGTATTCGAGCTGCTTATCCAGCGTCAGCCGGAAGCCGAGGCCGAATTCCGCATTGTCCTCGAAGAGCGAATTGGACCAGGCCGGACCGCGCCCCTCTTTGTTCGGAGCGTAGGGAGTGGTCGGGAGGTTACCGCCGTAGATCGAAGAGCATCCGGTGGCGTTGGCGATGATCGCCCGGTCGCCGAAGAGCTGGGTGACCAGTTTTATATAAGGTGTCTCACCGCATCCGGAGCAGGCCCCGGAGAACTCGAAGAGCGGCTCGAGCAGCTGGGAGTTCTTAATCGTCCCGAGATTAAGGGTCGTGCGATCGACCTCGGGCAGGGACAGGAAAAACTCCCAGTTGGCGGCTTCCGTTTCACGCAGAGGCGGCTGGGGAGCCAGGTTGATGGATTTGCGGGAGGAGTTGGTCTTGTCCTTGGCCGGGCAGGCCTCGATGCACAACCCACAGCCGTTGCAGTCCTCGGGGGCCACCTGGACAGTGTAGGCCATGCCGGGGAACTCCTTGAATTTGGAGTCCATCGATTTGAACGTCCCCGGGGCCTTTTCGAGGAACTTCTTGTCATAGACCTTGTGGCGGATGACGGCGTGCGGACAAACGAAGACGCACTTGCCGCATTGGATGCAGAGGTCGGCCTCCCACACCGGAATCTCCAGGGCGATATTGCGCTTCTCCCATTTGGTGGTTCCGGTGGGGAAGGTGCCGTCCACGGGCATGGCGGAGACCGGGACGGTGTCCCCTTCGTAGGCGATCATCGGGCCAAGCACGTTCTTGACAAAATCGGGCGCAGCCTCCGGGACCGGGGCGCGGCGCTTGAGCTTGCTGGTGACTTTCGAGGGTACCTTCACCTCATGCAGGTTCGCCACCGATTGGTCCACGGCCGCGTAGTTCTTCTGCACGACAGCCTCGCCGCGTTTGCCGTAGGTCTTCTGGATGGTGTACTTGATTTTGGCGATGGCTTCCTCGCGCGGCAGGATACCGGAAATGTAGAAGAAACAGGTCTGCATGATGGTGTTGACACGTTCGCCCATGCCGGTCTTTTCGGCCACGTCGTAGGCGTTGATGACATAGAAGCGGAGCTTCTTCTCGATGATGGCCTTCTGGACTTCCTGGGGCAGAGTGTCCCAGACCTCCTCCGGTTTGTAGATGCTGTTCAGCAGGAAGACCCCGCCCGGCTGGGCGTACTTCAGGATGTCATAGCGTTCCAGGAAGGTGAACTGGTGGCAGGCCACAAAGTTGGCGGTGTTGGCGGTGATCAGGTAGGGGGCCTGGATCGGCTTGGGACCGAAGCGCAGGTGCGAGATGGTCATCGTCCCCGATTTCTTTGAGTCGTAGAAGAAGTAGCCCTGAGCGTTGTTGTCCGTCTCTCCGCCGATGATCTTGATCGAGTTCTTGTTGGCGCCGACCGTACCATCGGAGCCGAGGCCGAAGAACACGCAGCGCACGGTCTCGGGATGTTCGACCGAGAAGTTCGGGTCGTAATCCAGGCTGGTGTGGGTGACGTCTTCGTTGATCCCGACGACGAAGTGATTCTTGGGCTTGGCCTTGCTGAGCTCGTCGAAGACGGCCTTGACCATGGCCGGGGTGAACTCCTTGGAGGAAAGGCCGTAACGCCCGCCGATGACCCTGATCTCCTTGCGTCCGCCTTCGAACAGGGCATTGACCACGTCCATGTAGAGGGGCTCGCCGCCCGCGCCGGGTTCCTTGGTGCGGTCCAGGGTCGCTATGGATTTAACTGTCTTCGGGAGGGCCTGGAGGAAGGATTCCATATGGAATGGGCGGTACAAGCGTACGCGGATCACGCCGACCTTCTCCCGATGCTCGACCAGGTAGTGGACGGTCGCCTCGGTAGTCTCGCCGCCGGAAGCCATGATGACGACCACGCGCTCGGCATCCGGTGCACCGATGTAATCGAACAGGTGATAAGCGCGGCCGGTCAGTTTGGCGAACTTGTCCATATTCTTCTGAACAATGCCAGGGACGGCAGTATAGTAAGGGTTGATCGTCTCGCGCGCCTGGAAAAAAACGTCCGGGTTCTGGGCGGAGCCGCGCAACACCGGATGTTCGGGTGACAAAGCCCGGGCGCGATGAGCGCGCACCAGATCGTCGTCAATCATGGCCCGCAGGTCGTCATCGCTCAGCTGCTCGATCTTGTCGATTTCGTGAGAGGTGCGGAAGCCGTCGAAGAAGTGCAGGAACGGTACGCGCGCTTCCAGAGTGGAGGCCTGGGCAATCACGGCCGTATCATGGGCTTCCTGGACCGATCCGGAAGGCATCATCGCCCAGCCGGTCTGGCGGACCGCCATCACGTCCGAATGGTCCCCGAAGATGGAGAGGGCATGGGTCGCCACGGTCCGGGCGGAGACATGGAACACGGTTGAGGTCAGTTCCCCGGCGATCTTGAACATATTGGGGATCATCAAGAGCAGACCCTGGCTGGCCGTGAAGGTCGTGGTCAGTGCGCCGGTCTGCAGGGCTCCATGGACAGCGCCTGAGGCTCCGCCTTCGGACTGCATTTCGATCACCAGAGGCACGGTGCCCCAGATATTCTTCCTTTTAACAGCGGACCAATCATCAGCAAACTCGCCCATGTTGGAAGAAGGGGTGATGGGGTAGATCGCGCAGATTTCATTAATCCGATGGGCAACCGAAGCGGTGGCTTCATTCCCATCAATCGTTACCTTTTCACGGTCCATGGTTACGTTACTCCTTTACTGGATTAACAGGTGACTTCCCTGGAGATTAATCTCGCCAACCCACAAGTTTATTCCCCGCCATAGGCTTCCGATAGTAATTTAATGCATGAAATCCACTGCGACTTGTCATAATAATAGCTCCCCCAACGACCCCGCTCGTGAGGCTTAAAACCGCGGTTCAAGCCGTTTCAGAACCGTCCGGGCCAGGAACAGCGCCGCCAGCGACTTGGCATCCGGCAGGTCCCCGCGCTCGACCAGCGCCTGTGCCTCCGCCAGAGGGTAGCGCTCGACGGACAGAAATTCATCGGCGTCCGCTTCCAGCGGATCGGGATACAGGTCGGTCGCCAGGTAGACGTGCATGTACTCGGTGGAATATCCCGGCGCCAGGTAGAACCCGCCCAGGTCTTCCAACTTTCTGGCGGCCAGCCCCGTTTCTTCCCGGATCTCGCGCCGGGCGCACGCCTCCGGGGCTTCGCCTTCGTCCAGCGTCCCGGCCGGGAGTTCCAGCAGGTCCAGGCCGGCGGCGTGGCGGTATTGGCGGACAAACACCAGATTCCCCTGCTCGTCCACCGGGATGAGCACGACGGAGCCGTGGTGCTCGACGATGTCAAACTTCGTTTCGTGGCCGTCCGGCAAACGCAGGTGGTCGCGGCGGATCGTAAAGGCCCGGCCAGGATAGACAATCTCGGATTTCAGGAGTTCGAAAGCCATCTTTCATCCTTGCCGCTCTGACCCAAATAAACACCCAGGCGGAGGTCTCTCCGCCTGGGTGCAGTTCAGCGGCCGATTTCTAGGGGATGTTCAAGACCTGGCCGACATTCACTGTATAGGGGGCGACCAGGCTGTTGGCATAGGCGATCTCGTCGGGGCTGACATCCCCGTAATAGCAGGCGATCTTGTAAATATTGTCTTGTGGGTTGGAGACGGTGTAAGTGGATGGATGGGCGTGCAGTGCCCGGGTACCCGGGAACAGATCGCCGGTCTGCGGGATGGTGAGGACAACCCCGGGCTGGAGCAACTGCCCGCTGGTCAAGTTATTGGCACTTGTCAATTCCGCCGGGTCGACATTAAAACGGCGGGCGATGCAGTAAGGATACTCGCCGGACTGCAAGGTGTAGCTGACAGGCCGCCCGGGAGTGGCGGTGGGGACCACGATGGGAGCGACCGTCGCCGGGGTTCCATAGACCCCGGTAGGCAGGACCCCATACAGGGTCAATGTCGGGAGGGGCTGGGGGGTCAGAGGATTGGGTGTACCGTTCTGAGGGGTGGGAGTCCCGAGCGGTGTAGTCATGGCCATGGCCGTCTGCGTGCCATATAACTGCACCAGGTTCATGCTGGTCGGCCCCGCCACATTTCCAAAGAGACTGGTCGGGGTTGCGGTGGTCAACGGCGCTGGGGCGGCCGATTTCACGCACCCGGTGAGAACCATCCCAACCACCAGCGTGAAGGCCATCCATCCGTATAATTTCTTAGACATTTCCTCCTCCTTAAAAAAGGACGCTTTCTCTTCGTATCATATCTAAGGTGATACTAGCACAACCTTTCTAAAGCGTCAAGCCGGGTTGACAGCCGGGTTTGAAAGGCTCGCGCCCTCTTCAGCCTGGCAGAGATACACGCTCGGAGTAAGGCCGGTCCGGAGGCCGTACTCAGCGGCCACCTCCCGGGAAAAATCCGGCGCCTGTTCTTCACGGACCAGGGCAAGCGCACATCCCCCGAAGCCGGCTCCGGTCATGCGCGCCCCGAGGCAGCCCGGCAGCTTTCGGGCGATCTCAACGATCGCGTTGAGGGCTGGGCTCGAAACCTCAAAATCATCCCGCAGGCTGGCATGGCTGGCGTCGAGAAGCTCACCCAACGCCTGGACATCCTCCCGCTGCATGGCCTGGACTGCCTGAAGCACGCGGCTATTTTCGCTGATGATGTGGCGGGCGCGGCGGCGGATCAGCGGATCGAGCAGCTGGGACCCAGCCTGGAAGGCTTCCGGGTCCACGTCTCGCAGGGCGCGCACCCCGAAGAAATGCGCGGCAGATTCGCACTGGAGGCGGCGCTCATTGTAGGCCGAATCGACCAGATCGCGCCGTGTCCCGGTGTCAAGCACGCAGACCGCCACCTGCGGGGGCAGAGGGATGTGCCGGTATTCGAGCGACCGGCAGTCGAGAAAAAGGGCGTGACCGCGGCGCGCTGCGGCGGAAACCATCTGGTCCATGATGCCGCATTGGACCCCGACCCACTGGTTTTCAGCTTTCTGCCCGAGCAGCGCCATCCGGGCTGGATCCCACTCCAGGTTGGAGGCCCCTGCGAAAGTCCGGGCCGAGGCCATCTCCAGGGCGGCCGAGGAGGAGAGCCCCGATCCGATGGGAACGTCGCCGGTCATCATGCCCTCCCAGCCGTGCAGTTCGAGGGCCTCCGTCAGCATGGCCCAGGCAACGCCCTTGATATATTCGGACCAGCCCGGAGTGCCCTTTTCCAGGGCATCCAGCGAAAATTCGGCGTCCTGGGAGAGATCGAGCGAATGGACCAACACCCGCCGGTCGGGGCGCGGCCGCATGGCGATCCATACGGCGCGGTCAATCGCCATGGGCAATACGAACCCTTCGTTGTAATCGGTATGCTCGCCGATTAAATTCACCCGTCCCGGCGCCCGGACCAGAAAAACCGGCGCCGCATGGAAATGAGCCTGGAAAGCTTCCTGTACCCTCAGGGCGAGCGTTGTCATTTTTCCAACCAGATGGTTACCGGGCCGTCGTTTTCTAGATCGACCAGCATGTGGGCGCCGAAGACCCCGGTCCGCGTAGGCACTCCCTGGGAGGCCAGCAGGGCTGCGAAGCGATCGACCAGCGGGGCTGCGACCTCCGGGGGGGCAGCCGCGGAAAAGGACGGGCGGCGTCCTTTGCTGGCATCGCCGTACAGGGTGAACTGTGAGATGACGAGGGCGGCCCCGCCCACTTCGAGCAGGGATCGATTAAATTTGCCTGCGGAATCCTCGAAGATGCGCAGCGTGGCAACCTTCTCGGCCAGGAAGCGGGCCTGCTCTTCGCCGTCCTGGCGTCCGATGCCCAGGAGGATGACCAGACCGTCCCTGATCTCGGCGACCGGTTTGCCGTCTACGCTGACTCTCGCACGGTGGACACGTTGCAGCAGGGCACGCATTTCTGGCAGGTTGGTCTTAGGGCAGCTGCACCGCCGCCCGCACTTCCGCCATGGTCCTTTCGGCGATTTTCCGGGCTCGGCTCGCCCCCTCGTCCAGCACGGCTTGGACGCGCTCCGGGTGCGCGGCCAAGAGGGCGCGTTTCTCCCGGAAGGGTCCCAGAGTTTTGTTCAGGTTCTTGGCAAAGATCTTCTTGCACTCCACACAGCCGATGCCGGCCCGCCGGCACTCGATGTTGATCCGCTCCACTTCCTGAACGGGGGTGAAGGTCTTATGCATGGTGAAGACGTTGCAGATGTCCGGGTTGCCCGGGTCAGTCCGCTTGATGCGCGCCGGGTCGGTGACCATCAGCATGACGCGGGCCTGGGTTTCCTCGGGCGAGGCGTCCAGCTCGATCTGGTTGTCCAGGCTTTTGCTCATCTTCTCCCGGCCGTCGATGCCGAGCACTTTGGGGACCTCGGCCTCCTTCATGCGGGGTTCGATCAGGACATTCGTATGGTAGCGGTAGTTGAACGAGCGGACGGCTTCGCGGGCGAACTCTAGATGCGGGGCCTGGTCGATGCCGACCGGCACCAGGTCGGTTTTATAAAGGGCAATGTCGGCGGCCATGAGGACGGGATAGCCGACCAGTCCGTAGTTGACATTGTGCGGGTGCTGGCGCACCATGTCCTTGAAGGTTGGCAGGTCGGTCAGTTTTCCGAGCGGGGTGACCATGGAAAGCAGGGTGTGCAGTTCGGTCACCTGGGGGACGTGCGATTGGACGAACAGGATCGTCTCTTCGGGCCGGATGCCGGCGGCCAGCAGATCCAGTGCCAGGTCGTAGGTGTTCTGGCGCAGATCGACGGTGTCCTCAACCGTGGTCAGGGCGTGCAGGTCCACGATGCAGTAAACGCACTCGTAGTCGTCCTGCAGGGCGACGTAGTTTTTAAACGCACCGAGATAGTTGCCCAGATGGGCGCGGCCGGTGGGGCGGATGCCGGAGAAGACGCGGCCTTTCTTGGGGGACATGGAGGCCTCTACTTTTTTGCGAGTTTTTGGACCAAATGGAGAACCTCGCCGGGTTCGGCATGGCGGCCGGTTGCTAGTTTGGAATAGACCAGTTTGTCATTGACGCTGATCTCGTAGCGCCCGCCGTCGGACGGGACGAGGCGGATGGATTCGATCTCCGCCTCCAGATTATTAAGCAGCTCAGTGGTCAGGCTCACGGCCCGATCGGTGTAGTGTCAGACTGCGCAGTACACAATCTCGATTTTCATCATGCGCCTACCTCCCGAATCGCAGTGGATTTATGCGAAAATTATAACATACGGTTTTAACAAGTCCTGCCCCTTTGACGCAGTACGACCTTACATGTATAATGATTTCACTGATTCATACCCCATTTCAGGACATCGCTCGAGGTCCATCATGGCTCTGCGGGGCAACCTGCGCGACTTTACGATCACCCAACTGCTCAATTTGATCAACCTGGCCCGCAAGACGGGGACTCTGGTCGTCGAAGGTCCTAGCGAGACGGCTAAAGTGTCTTTTCGAGATGGCAAATTAGCCTATGCCCAGATGGGAAACGAGGATAGCAGCCTGGCCTCGATCCTGCACAAGGCCAATAAATTATCGGTCAGCCAGTTCAAGGCGATCCAGCTGCGCGGCCGGTCCATCTCCGACAAGGAGCTGGGGCTGCTGCTGATCAACGCCGGTTACCTCTCCCAGGAAGATATCCTTACCAATCTCCAGCAGTATTTCACCGACATCATCCAGCGCCTGTTTACCTGGGTGGAGGGCTTCTTCCATTTTGACAACGACCTGCTTCCGCCGGAAGACCGGATCAGCGTCCGCCTGGACCTCGAGAATCTGATCATCGAGGGGGCGCGCCAGCTGCGTGAATGGGAGCAGCTCCAGGACGAGATTCCCAGCTTGGATATGGCGCTCAAGTTCACAGATCGCCCTGGCACCAATTTGCGGAATGTCAACCTGAGCGTGGAGGAATGGCGGGTTGTTTCTTATATCAACCCGCGCAACACGATTCGACAAATCGCCAGCGCCACCAAAATGAACGACCTGGAAATCCGGCGCATCGTCTACGGCCTGCTGCAGGCCGGGCTGATCGAGATCTGCCGTCCGGAAGGGGCTCCGCCTCCCGTGTCGGCTGTACGGGTTTTTCCGACCGACGACAAGGAAGAACAAAAATCCCTGGTCAATCGTCTGATCAACCGGATTCGTTCTTTATAATCTTTTTGAGGATCGTAATCATGCAAACGGTCAAAATGGTTGTCACCGGCCCCTTCAACGCTGGCAAAACGGAATTTATCCGGTCTGTCAGTGAGATTGATGTCGTCTCCACGGAGCGGAAGATCTCCACAACTGCTGAAAAGACGGTCAAGGAGGCGACCACGGTGGCCATGGATTTCGGCCGCATTACGGTAGATGATGACCTGGTCCTGTACCTGTTCGGCACCCCCGGCCAGAAGCGTTTTGATTTCATGTGGGAGATTCTCTCGGAGGGGATGCTGGGATTTATTGTCATGGTGGACAGCACCCGCCCGGAAACCTTCCGTGAAGCGCGTTCGATCCTCGAAACCTTCCGGGCCTACGCGCCTACTCCCTACGTGGTCGCGGCCAACAAGCAGGACATGAAGGAGGCCTGGGAAATTGACGACATGCGGCATGCCCTGCGCCTGGATCCGAAAATGAAATTTCTCTCCTGCGTAGCCACGGACCGCGATTCGGTCAAGTCCGTGTTGCTGGAGCTGCTCTACAGCATCCTGTCCGAAATGGAGAACGAAGAGAAATAACCTCTCCGCTCGATCAAAAGCGCCGTGTCCTCCATCACTACCGATCAAGGGATTGTCCATTACGAGGTGTACGGCCGGGGGCAGCCGGTCCTTCTGCTGCATGGCTGGCTTGGCTCCTGGGGGCTGTGGCAGGAGACCATGGCTAACCTCGGCCGCACCTACCGGACCTACGCCCTCGATTTCTGGGGGTTTGGTGAGTCAGGCAAGAAACGCACCAGTTACGCGGTCCAGGATTTTGTCAGCCTGGTGGACCAGTTCATGGACCAGCTCGGCATCAAGCGCGCTCCCCTGGTCGGCCACAGCATGGGCGGGACGGTCAGCCTATCGGTCGCGATCCAGTTCCCGCAGCGGGTCAGCAAGGTGGTCGTGGTGGGATCCCCGATCGTTGGCTCCTCCCTGGCCTTTCCTTTGAAGCTGGCCGGGCGGCGTCCGATCGCGTTCATGTTATTCAACCTGATGGGGGCTTTCCGCCTGGGCCTACGCCTCGCCTCACCGGCGATCTGCCGGGACCCGCGCTTCCCGCAGATGATCGATCGCGACCTGACCCGTACCACCCTGGAGTCCTTTCTGCTCAGCATCGCTTCCCTGCGTCGCACGGACCTGCGGCCGATGCTGACCCGGGTGGCTGTCCCGGCCATGGGCATGTACGGCGATCGGGATGTGATCGTCAACCCGATGCAGTGGCAGCCAATGCTGGGGGGCATTCCGGCCGCCAGCATTAGACGCTTTCCCAATGCCGGCCACTTTATCATGCTGGATGAACCCG
>Ga0187877_1003513_pt1 | contig 12708 bp, 18 predicted proteins | sample June2016WEW_17_1_3_FD_132430 | JGI IMG/M metagenome (GOLD analysis project Ga0187877, IMG submission 132430) | Peatland microbial communities from SPRUCE experiment site at the Marcell Experimental Forest, Minnesota, USA - June2016WEW_17_100 | ecosystem: Environmental > Terrestrial > Soil >... | reverse complement strand
TCTCCTCTTCGGTTAGGGGCATGATGTACGTTGCCAAGGGGCTGACCATGGAAGAACTCCAGGCGCTTCAAAGCCTTGGCTGGATTCCGAAAGACCTCCCGGCTACCGCAATGATTATGTTGCAGGTATACGGTGGCAGATTCTAATTTTCAACGTCGAATTATGGGCGTCCTCAGTGGCGCTCATATCTGGATGCTGAAAATGGGGGGGGGGTGATGCCTTGATAACCCAGGGGATTCTGTCATTGTTCCTGGCCCTTACTATGGTCTAACTCAGGGGGCGGCGCATCCTGATTAAATAAAACGCTGGAGGCAAATATGAACAGAGACGCGATAATAAATCAGTTGAAGATTGATGAAGGATTTACGGCATCCGCTTTCTGGGATAACAAACAATGGACGTATGGTTACGGATGCTGTGCGCCAGGGCAAAGTTCCACTATCTCGGAAGAGACGGCAACCATCCTACTCGGCCGCCGGGTAGACCAGGCCATCCAGGAGTTTCACGAAATCTTTGCCGATCAGCCGATGGATGATGTTCGTCAGGGGGCGCTCGTTAACATGGTGTTCAACCTTGGCAAGGCCGGAGTTGAGGGCTTCCACAACATGGTTGCCGCAATTAAGGCCGATAATTGGGACGAGGCGGCAGATCAGGCAATGGACAGTCTTTGGTATCGGCAGCTTAAAAACTCCGGGGGTGCCCCCGGCCGCAGCAATAGAATTGTGGAAGAACTAAGGAAAGGAGCAACAGTATGAAAACTCTCTTGATTCTGGCGGCAGTATTGATGATGCAGGGGTGTGTGACCTCCCACAACGAGAAGTTCAGCGGGGCAGGGGTTATTAGCTCTGTTGACTTGACAAAAAAGAACGATGCGGCGGGCAAACAACAAGCGCAGGAATGGGCGGCATGGTGTAAAGCAAACCCGGTAGCCTGCCAGAAGTCCCTTGACGACGCAAGAGAACTTGATAACGCTTTGGATATCAAATGATGCGCGTATGGTTCAAGAAAAAGGCGACGTCATTCTTCGGCAGCGTGATCATGTTCTTTAGTGGTCATCATTGCCATGTTGAGCTCCAGTTTTCCGATGGCAAGTTCTTTTCTTCCCGAGACGAGGACAACGGGCCTTCTTTCAAAGATCACATCGATATGGAACCGGGCGCCTGGGACTGCATACCGATTGCCTGCACCAAGGCTCAGGAGAAGATTGTCAGGGCCCAGGCTGAATTAATTGCCGCAGGGGGCGTGTTTCTTGTGAAGCCAAAATATGGATGGATTATTATCTTCACCGCATTTCTCCCGATTCCCCTGCTCGTTGAGGATGATCACGTCTGGATATGCAGCGAGGCGGTAGGCGCGTCCATTCAATCAATCGGTTTGCTGCTCGGGATGGCGGCACAAGGCATGGCCCCTGATTTCATGTATAGACGGCTCGCCGCACAAATAAATGCGTGGATTAAATACCAGAAAGGGGATGGTCATGGACTGGGATAAACTGATTTTTTCACTTGCGGTCGCGGGAATTGGGGCTTATGCTGTTTATGCAAAGGACGGGATAACCGCCGGGGTGTGTCTCGGCATCATGGGTGCCATACTCCGGCCAGGGACATCACAAAAACAGGGGGACGCAAGCCCCCCAGAACCAGCCGGGCAAGACCCGGCAATGAAAGGAGTTTAGGCATGTCACTCATCAACAAGATTCTGGAAGATGAAATTAACGCAGATGTAAAGCTCATCAATTTCGTACAGTTCGCTGAAAGTGCCCAGTTCCAAGGGGACATTACCGACCTGGGCGACGCGCTCGCCGCTGCCGGGATTACCTTCACCGGTTTCCAGACCAACCTGATCCCCGGCCTGATCAAACTCTACGGCGCCAACATCCTGAAGATCGCCAATGCAGTCTATACTGCGTCGGTGGCAATCGCCAAGAAGATCGACCCGTCGTTCGTGCCGCCGGTCCCCGACCCGCCGCCGGTCGAGCCCACGACCTGACACCACGGACTTGATCTGCCAGCCTTTTGGTAACGGGGCGGTCCGCCGCCCCTAGTTTTGGAGGTTGATATGTTCCAACTCGGGCGGTTGCCCCGTAAATTCTATCCTTTCATTCCTCACTACTCGGCCCTCACCATGCGCCGGGAAAAGACACTCTTGATTCCCGATTCTTGCGATTACACGCCCGGACTCCCTGTCGACGTGGGAATGATGCTCAACGATGCAGAAGGGGATTGCACTTGCGCTGGTGTCTACCATGCCCGGCAGGTGCTTACCCAATGGGCGGCAAAGAACATCATCACCGAATCGGACAACTGCGTCCAGGCCCTTTATGAACAGGCCTGCGGTTATGACCCCAACGACCCCAACACCGACAAGGGTGGCGTCGAGCAGGACGTGCTCGGGTACTGCGTCAATACCGGCTTTCCTATCGGTGACGGCACGACCGCAGAAAAGCTCCTTGGATTCTTCGAGACGGACCCGCGCAATACACAGGATGTGAAGGAGTGCATCTACGAATCGGGCCTGGTCTATATCGGCTTCGAGGTTCCCCGCTTCCTGATGTACGATGCGCAGGGCAACCCGATGACCCCGCCGGATGTGTGGGATGTTCCCGCTGGCGTGGACGTGACGGACACAGTTGGAGGGCATTGCGTCATTCTGCCGGGCTACAATGTGGCGGGAACCTACCCTGTGATTTCATGGGGGAGAAAGTACGGCATGACTCAGGCTTTCTTTGACGCATTCGTTGATGAGGTCTATTCTTTCATCTCTCAGGACTGGACGGACACGACCGGGATAACTCCTATAGGCATGACCGTTGCCGACTGGGAAGCGCAGATGGCGGCGCTGAAAATGGCGGGGTAACAAAAAGGGGGCGGCATGACGACACCTATCCAACCATCTTTAGAGATGTATAATGCGATAATGCCGGTAATATGGACGGCTGTAAAACTGCTCGTGAGTGTAATCGGTGCAGTCGGGGGAGCCCTTGTGGGGGTGCTGGTATGGGTAGGCAAGAGTTTCGTCAAAGGGCAGAAGACTACTGATGGCAAGGTTGACCAGATATTGCTGACCATTATGCACTGCGAAGGGTGCAAAAAAGCAGTAGATGCTGTATCGCCTGGAGGGCGCCGCCTCTATGATCCGGAGGACCGTTTATCATGACAACCGTTAAGCAACTAGTCCTTGATGCCCTCCCGCGGATTGCCAAAGCCCCGCCGACCGGCACGACATTCTACCAAGCAATAAACTATGTCGCTTCGATGATCGCCAAGCGCCTCATCAAAGTGAAGAGTGATCTGCTCGTTCAAATGGAAAACACATGGACCGTCACCCCTGACACGGTTTATTACGACCTCCCTGACGGGTTCATTTCCCTTGCGGAAAAGCCGTACAATCCCGATTACAGCGGGAGTTATGACGATGATAATTGGGATAGTGATAATTCGCAGAGTTACGGCGGCTACGATTACGACCTTTACGGCCGATCGGGATGCCTTGAGCCGATAACCGGCAGCCGGGCTCGATTCCAAGGACAGACGGCGCTTTCTCCGTATAAATATGAGCTTCTCGGCCTGACGCAGATTGTTTTCTATCCCGCGCTCGACCCTAGCCTTGTCTCGGTTTCCATTCTTGCAAGATATTACGGGATGCCGTCAATAATCGACAGTCCGACTCAGACGGTCGAGAACGTGACATCCGATGTGCCGATACCGTTCAACGGGCTGTTCGACCAGGCGTTTTTCCAGGGCGTTCCCCGGGTGATCACCAAGGGGCTGAACGTCATCCAGGCAGATCCGGACTTCGAGGCCATGCTACAGAACGAGGTGGACACGGTGCTCAACGCCAGGGCGGTGCCTTTACCGCGCAGACGCATGAAAAGGGGGGATTTCTATTGAAACCGATCTATTACGGAATACTCGCGATCGCTTTGTTTTGCGTCGGCCAGGTCGTCTACGGCAGCGGCAATGCCACCCCGATAATCAACACGTTCAACTGTTTCTCGTCTGCTGGTGGCAAAATATGTGCTCCGACTTCCCACTCGACCATTAAGATCGTGGGGGTGGTAAACACCCCAGGAACAAAAACTATTACTATCACCCCCGGCAGCGTGGGGGCTGCGTCGGCAGTGGCGTTCAATAGCTATACCTCAGTGGACGGCGGTCGAGCGACAAGGGCGGAAGTGACATCGGGCATACTCTCAATGTCCAGTTCCCCGACTGCCCCCACAACGACCTCTGCCCACAACCCATTCTGGTGTGATACTTCGACCTCCCCGCCGACACTCCGGATCAGGAACGGGGCGAATACCGGATGGATCGCGATAGGGACGCTTACCGATTCAGGTCTGGTATTCTGGGCCACGAATGCAGTGAATGCGACAAATGCCGGGAATTCCACGACCGTTGGCACATACGCTCCATCGACACGCCCCGCAGCAAGCCAAATACCAGTCAACGATGCCAATGGTTTCCATGCTTTCTCGAATTATTCAGCAAACACGTTCGCCAATTATTCAACTCACGGGATAAAGGTGCCGACTCCCCCAGCGTCGGATAGTAGCAGGTATGCGGTAAATTCATATTTCGTCGGGAGGGCGATAACCAACAGCATTCCAGTCTGGACTACGCCTACGTTCAGCTCGACGAACTTCTTAGGCAGTGGCAACACTTGGACGGTCGTCTCGGGGAATGTTGCTTACAATAGATACTACATCGAAGGTAAAAGGATGCACTGGATTCTTTCGCTCACAGGGTCAAGCGTAACCTCCGGGGGCAACGGGCTTGATATATATCTCCCGACGCTCGCGCACAATACGGTGTTTGGTTACATCGGCAGTTTCGTTTATTCAGACAATGGGACATATGGACAAGGGCTTGTTTACAGTTATGGCGGCACGACAACATATTTCACATTATACAAAAACTTTGCTCTGACCAACTGGACTGCATCGACCGGCAATACTGCTATTATCTTCAACCTTGAGTTTGAAATCCAGTAAAAGAGGCTATTATGATCAACCAACCGACTCACAATGCGACTCTCCGCTACGACAAGGGACTCGGGGACTCTGCCGTCTACGCCCGGATGCCTTACGGGGGGAAATACTGGAATTTCACAACGTTGCAATGGTCGGTCACAGAAACGGCGGAGTGTGATTATTACATGCCCGAATTTGCCGACACTTCGGCGATCCAATCATGGTATTACGCAAGTCTGCCCGTGCCGAACGGCGGACCCTATCCAATAGAGATATGGTACAACGGCCAGATGATCGGCAACGATATATCTATTGAGGAGGCGCTTGTCGGTCCCGGCACGGTGGGGGTAGCGGCGATTATCGCGGCAATCGGCCGGCAGCTCCAGGATATACTGAATATCGGCTACCCAACGAATATCCTGCTCGTTTACCTGAATCTCGTTTGTCATGAGATAGTGGACCTCCGGCCGGAAGCGAATTCCATTCTTCAGGTGTGCCAACTCGTTGCCGGGACACGGCAAACATTTCCCGCTGGATGGAATGATCTGCTGGACGCGAGAAGAAACATGGGCGTCAACGGAGCCACCCCCGGCAAAGTGATAACTTCCGTCCCCCGTGAGACTATGGACCAGTGTATCCCTGACTGGCACACTTGGCCGGCCGATGGGGTGGTCTCCATCGTGGTCATGGATGAGAAAGACCCCTACGCTTACGGCGTGTTTCCTCCCCAACCCGCAGTTGCCCCCACACAGATAGAAAACCTCGGTTCTGCATACCCGACCGCGGCACAGGACCCGGTAAACGACCCGTTCCCTCTCCCTGATGAGTTCGAAGTCCCGGCGATTAACGGCTGCATTGCATGGTGCCTGGCGGAGAATACTACCGTGCCTAATGCTTTGCAGAAGTCGCAGATGTATAGGCAATCATTTTACCAAGCACTCGGCGTTCAGAAACAGGTGAAAACCGCAGTCGCGGCAGCGGGGCAATAGATGCTGTTAGAATTCAAGCAGTTCGGCGGGATCGTTCCGAGAATCACTGACCCGCGCCTCATCCCCCCAGGTCACGCGCAGGTAGCCAAAAACTGCCGGTTCGATCACGGCGGACTCGTCCCGCTCGGGACCGATGGTGCCGAATACACCCCGACGGTCGCAGGACCGATAGTCTCGATATTTCTCTATGATGGCGACGGTTCTGTAAAGTGGCTCGCATGGGCGGATGATGTAGACGCCGTGCTCGCCCCTCTTCCTAACGACTCATGGAAGCGGGTATTTTACACCGAAGCGGGCGAATTGCGGGTAACGGATAAGAACCTTTATAAACAGGGTGGCACCGCTTACCCCATGGCCTACCGCAAACCCTCACCACCCGCCCCTCTCACCGCCCCCGTTGCCACAGTCCTTGGCGTGTCTGCCCCTTTCTCGATGATAGCATCAGTCATCCTCGACTCAACAGGCGTGAAGGTGACCGTCTACGACAACGGGATGGGGAATATCAGCCTGAACTGGCTACTGGAATTTTTCTCCACCGGGGTCACCGGCCTCGACGGGGTGTCGTTCGCGTTCAACGGGCTCACTATCGCAGCGGGGCTTGCCAGTTTCTACGCTACAGGTCTGAAGGTGATGAACTCCGGGACGATTACCGTGTTATCGAAAGGGAACCCGGCTGAATGCACTGATACCAACCACGGACTCATCACCGGTGACACCCTCTTGTTCAGCATTATAGGAATGATTGAGCTTAACGGCTACCAGGGAACGATCACGGTGGTTGATTCGTCTCATTTCACCATAGACGGGGTGGATTCCACAAGTTACACCACGTTTACCAGCGGGACGTGGACACTTCAGTCGCGAGTGCTCTCGTCAGGGTCCCCTCTTGCCTCAGTATTCACCCCCGTTGCCGTGTCCATCGGGACATCAGACAATATCAGCAAGGCGAACCCCGCTAAACTGACTCAAGTCACAGCGCATAATCTCACTACAGGGACCTCTCTGAAATTCTACAACATGGTCGGGATGGTGGAGCTTGAGGGGTGGATCGGGACCATTACCGTTATTGACGCAAAGCACTTCACTCTTGACGGGGTGGATTCTAACGACTATGGCACGTTCGCATCTGGAATTTACGTTAAATGCTCTGCAATGAAGCTCGTCGATCCGGACCCCACCACTCTCGAATCTAAAAACTATGTTCAGGCGTATGTGAACGGATATGGGGAGGTTGGCCCCCCCGGGCCGGTGTCGAATCTTATTGCTCTGCTCGATGGGGACCATGTGTCAGTCACGGGGCTTGAAACCGGCCCGGCAGATCCTTTGTTCTGGGTTCTGTACTCTAACATATACCGGCTGAATCAAGACGCGAACGGTAACGAGATTTTTCAGCTTGTCGAACAGGTGGCAGTGGCCACGGCGTCCTATACCGATTCCCTGCTTGACTCAGCTCTGGCGGATGTGCTCCAGTCTGCCGAATGGGATGGCCCACCGGCCGGTGTGGAGGGGCTCGCAGCTCTTCCGAATGAGGCTATGGCGTGTTGGCTCAACAACACTCTATGCCTTTCCGTTCCGAGCTACCCCCACGCATGGCCTGCCAGTTATCAGAAGTCTATGGAAGATGAAATCATGGGGCTCGTTGCATGGGGGAATACCCTTGTGATACTGACTCAAGGGCTCCCGCAGGCGATCACGTTCACCGACCCGGAGAACAGCGTCCCGGCCTATATTCCGTTAGGGTTCAGTTGCCTGTCAAAGCGCAGTGTCGTAAACATGGGGGCGTTTTCGATCTATGCCGCACCGGAGGGGCTTATTGCTCTCGGGCAAGGGACGAATAATATCATCACTCAGGATATTATGTCCCGCGATGAGTGGGCAAATTACGCTCCATCATCCATTTCGGCGTACTTCTGGGAGAATAAATACGTTGGGTTTTACACAAACGGCGACGTTCAGGCGGGGTTCATATTCGATCCGGCAACCAAGAACTTCGTAGACTTGGATTTCTACGCTACGGCGGGATGCTACGACTTCGTGACCGGTTACCTGTTCCTCCAGGTCGGCAATGATATCGTGTCGCTTGCTTCAAATGTTGCATCTCCTCGCTCACTCGACTGGAAATCGCCGCGACAGTCCGGCCCGCCGAGTATGCCGCAGTGGATTAAGGTGCTCGCAACGTCATACCCGGTCGTAGTGGATATAATCTACCCGCAGATAGTGGACGGGAACGGCAACCCGGCGCCGCAGACAATAACCGCTACGGTCACATCGAAAAACCCGCAGATGATAGGGATGGCGAACGCAATGGTTGACGCCGTTGACTGCCGGGTGTATGGTACGAAAGGAGCGACGGTTGTTTATCTCGCTTCGGATATCGGGGAACTTCCACAATGAGCCTCGTAAAGACGCCGGTCATAAAAAAGAGCGTGAATCTTCAAGACCTGATAGACAACATGGACCAGCTCCAGGTGTTTTTCAGCACAGTTCAGAAGAACGGCGGGCCGCTCACGGCGCAGGACTTGATAAATACTGGGCTGGTGGATAACAGCCTCGTGATTTCAAAGAAGATGGTGACCAAGTGATCTTCACCACCGACCTTGAGAAAGTCTGGCCGGATATCGTTGGCAAGATCACCGCCATTGCAAAGCGGTTTGCCGACGATTGCGACTGGACCGAGGACGATGTTTATTACGCAATTCAGAACAGGACGGCGTGTCTGTTCTTGAACGACGAGGACGAGAGCTTCGCAGTCTGTAAGATTAATCCTCATAAACGATGGGGAACCGTGCTTTTTGTCTGGATTGCTTACGGGATTAATGGTAAAAGAGAGAGAAACACAGAGTTCTTGCGTGAAATAGCTCGAAACGTAGGAGCTTCCAGGATGGTGTGGCAGTCCCCCCGTGTAGGCTTCGACCGGATGCCGGGAGTCCGAAGGGGACTAACTACGTACAGCCTGGAGGTCTGACATGGGCGGCGGTGGCGGTGGCGGGATACAGGAAACACAAGACCAGATCCAGCAGCAAAAGAATAATGTCAAACTCTGGGATTATTACTCAACTTCGTACAAACCTTACATAGACAAATTTATAACCAAAGAGACCGGTAATGCCAAGTCCGGGGCGCAATCCTCGGCAGCGGCAGGCAAAGTCAACGCTTCCGTTATGGAAGGTGTCGCAGGGGCCGCCCCTGGCGAGAATGCGACACAGATAGCCAGAAGGGGCAACGCAGCCGCCGATATCAAGTCAAAAGGGACGACAAGCGCGGATGCGGCAGTCAGGGCACAGCAGATGTCCGGCCTCCAGAACATCGTCGATATCGGCAGAGGCCAGCAGACTCAGGCCATGGGCGGGCAGGGGCAACTTGCGGAACAGTCGGTACAGAAAGCCATTGCTGATGAGAAATCGAAACTGATGGCGGAAGGTGCGGAAGAAAACGCTATTGGTTCAGGAGTGGGAGCGGCGGCAGCACTCGGGACAAGGGCGCTTATGAGCAGCAACCCGGCTGGTGCCAGCGGATCACCAAACGCAGGGACCGGCAACCCGGCCCTTGATGCTAATTTCAACCTTGGGGCAAGTAGCGATACTTTCAAATGGCTGAATCCTGACAACCCGCCAGCGTGGTAATAGGAGACGCTTATGATGGACTACACTCCCCAGGGACAGCAGAATCTTTACGACCCCGTGACTGGCACATGGTCTGTATATAAGCCGGCGACGAGTGGGGGGGGAGGGATATTTGATCCTCCCGGGACGCCTGCATCACTAACACCAATTGACCTGTCAGGGCTCCAAACGGAAGCGCAGTCAGGACAGATCGCCCCAACCGGGACGGCTCAAGGCATGGCTGCCAAAGTCCTCGCGGCTGAATTCGCCAACTGGGAGACGCAGTACAAACCAGTCGAGCAGAATTTACTGATGCAGACTTCTTTCAATAATCCCGAAATACTCACTGATGCCGTAAACCAGGCAACCACGAACGCTACCGGCGCGGCGGACTCCATGCAAGGAGTGGAAGCCCGTCAGATGGCCTCGCAAGGAGTCGTTGCGACTCCGCAGCAGACGGCAGTCAATTCCAGATTGAATAATCTATCAAGGGCTCAGATGGTGGCGGGGGCGCAGAACACGGCGCGGCAGAACGTAGCAACGCAGGATGAACTGATAGCAATAGGGTCCGCCCCGAATCCAAATCCTGCTGCCCAGAGCGCCATGACGGCGTATAAGTCTCAATAAGCATCTAGGAGATAACGTGTCCGTATGTCGTCCCATTCTTAATCCGACTGATTGTCGAAAGAGTTACACCGTAATCTTTGGCGATATCTTTACACGTCCGGGGGTCTTTGCGGATTGCATGGATATCGGAGCTTTGAAGTTTGGCGCGGCCATAAGTCGGCTTGCGTTGTTTCGGGGGGATCAAGCCCTTTGTAATGTGTCTCCATCCTCTTCCACGACGAATGCGACAAATAGTGATGTAGGCCACAGCATAAGCATTAGCAATTTCAATATAGGAGCGAGGATCTTCCAGTATGGCAAGGACTTGGGCCTCCGACAGTTTGCAGGCGGCGGCGGTCTCTCCGTGGGCATGACGCTTTTTATTAACGCTATCGGTTTTATTATCAAGAGTGGTCCCGAGAAACAAATGAGCAGGGTTTGTACAAGGGGGATTGTCGCAAGTATGGCAAACTTTTATGCCTTCAGGAATGGGGCCTATGTAAAGTTCATACGCAGCTCTATGCGCCAGAGTTTGTTTGCCCTTTTTTGTAAATCGCCCATAGCCATCTTTGTCAGTAGTCCCAAGCCATCCCCAACACTCCGAGTCCGTAGGCTTGACAACATATTTCGCCATGGTCTCCTGGATGGAACGTGGTTTAACGCCACTTTTAAGTTTATAATCTCTATCCCATATTTCGCTCGTACATTCGGGACAAGATTTAGGACGGGTTTCAATCCGGGGCCACCATTCATGGCCGCATCTTTTACACTTTAGTCTTGACAGTTGCATGTATTACCCCTATCATGTCGGGAGTGATAAGTCAAGAGAAAACGGAGAAATAATATGGCTGGCGGAATTATCGGTACGGCGATGGGAGAACAGTCCAATGCGATAAGCGGCTTCGTTCGTTCCTCGGCGGAGCAGCAACAGGTTGACCAGGCGAACCAGCAAGAGGCCGACGCCAAGAAAGCTCAAGAGATGACGATGATCTCCGGGGGAGTCGGCGCGGCCATAGCTATTGCGGGAATAATCGCCGCGTGCATAATGTAATGATATCCTTAAAGATTTCAATGATACTCGTCGGATACGGGATAAGATTCTGGGTGGTCTGGAATAACCCAGGATTCAACCTATTGATAACGAAGCCCGAGCAGATTTACCAGAAGGGGCTTTATAAATATATCCGCCACCCTGCCTACCTCGCCTCTCTTATCATGTGCGGGGGGGTATTCGCTCTCTGCGCGGGATGGAGAGGCGGCTTACCGGCCTGGCTGGTGTTGCTGGTACTCCTTTCCCACACCGCAAGACAGGAAGAGAAGATGCTTTGTGAAGGGTTCCCCGGATATAAAAAATATATGGCAAGGACGGGGATGTTTCTCCCGAAGGTTATGATCTTCACGCTTGCCGATCTTCAAGACAGATTAAACATATTCCGCGAATCAAGACGGAGGGCATGATGGCGAGATTTGGTTTGTCTCCATACGGTGATCCGGTCGAGAGTGGCATAGACGCCTTTGCGAAGGTGACCGGCGTTTTCCAAGGCATAGATAAGGCGAATATGGAGAAGGAAGATCACGCCCAACATCGGCAGTTGATGGACGTCGAGATGGAGCAGAAAAAGCAGAGTATCGTCCACCAGAAGACGCAGCAGGCTTTTGACGACCTAGACCTCAAGCATAAAATGCTGCACGCTCCGCTTGTCAGCGCATCTATGAAATTGGCACAGGCAGCAGCGAACGGTACGCAGCCGCAATATACCCCCGAAGAGGTAGACGCAGCTTACGGGCTCACCAAAGCGTCGCCCGACCTCGACAACGACCCACATAAAGCCCTGGCGCAGACCTACGCCGCCCACCAACTCACGCAGATAATCGGACAGGTCCAACCGGCACTTATCCAGCACGCCCAGAGCTTGCCGGAAGGCCAGCGCAAGGTGAGATTGAGCAGCCAGCAGGTGCCAGGACTGATGGAGGCGTTCAACCAGTATGCCGGGCCGAAGCTCCTGGAGGGTAAAGAGGCGGAATCGCTGTTGATAGATTTTGACAAAGGAGTAGTTATCCCCGTGGTCCGGACCGGCAACGCAGACGGCAGTATTTCCCCTCCCACACCCCACACCAAAATGGACGGCGATAAGGAATACATCCACGAAATCCCGATAGATGAATTTAAGAACACTCTCGTACATACCGCCAGTTTCGGCCCAATACTTCTAGCCGCCGTCGCTGCGAATGAGGAAGGCGGGGAGAAGTTCGTCGAGCAGGTAAAGAAAGCGGGAGAGCAGAGGGCAGAGGACACCCGGGAGGCCGAAGTTCTGGACAAGATGCCGAAGGACCTGAAGACCGGCGAGGCGCGGCTGGAATACGTCAAGCAGATGAAGAAGGCGGGAAGCACTCAGAAAACCGCAGACCTGATGAACACTGCGAAGACGCTCTTCAACAAGGATAAGCCGACCCGCCAGGTCGTCGAAGATCCTGACTCAAAGACAGGCTTCAGTATCCTGACCGAAGAGGGGGATATGATACCGGGAGCGCAGGACCC
>Ga0187877_1003512_pt1 | contig 12709 bp, 11 predicted proteins | sample June2016WEW_17_1_3_FD_132430 | JGI IMG/M metagenome (GOLD analysis project Ga0187877, IMG submission 132430) | Peatland microbial communities from SPRUCE experiment site at the Marcell Experimental Forest, Minnesota, USA - June2016WEW_17_100 | ecosystem: Environmental > Terrestrial > Soil >... | reverse complement strand
CCAAAGGAAGGATCTTTCAGAATCAGGAAAGAAAAGATTATGCCGTGCTCAATGCGGACGAGTCTCTAACCTTCCAATTTGCCCACCGAGTGCAGTCCCAGGTGGTCCTCTTCAGCCGGGAGAGGTCGGTTCCGGTGGGATGTTTCCTGGAGAGGGGAGCGATTCTCTTCCAGGGGGCCGACGGGCAAAGAGAAAGATTTGGACTGGACCGCATGAAAATCAGGGGGGCTCATAACCTGGAAAATTTCATGGCCGCCATCGCAACCTGTAAGATCTGCGGCTGCCGGCGACAGGCCCTGCAAAAACTGATTGACGAATTTGAAGGACTCGAACACCGCCTGGAATGGGTCCGGGACATCGATGGGGTGAAGTTTTTCAACGATTCCAAGGGAACCAACGTGGGTTCCGTGGTCAAGTCTCTCCTGAGCTTTGAAGAACCCATTCTGTTGATCGCCGGGGGAAGGGACAAAGAGGGAGATTATGGACCCCTGAAGGACCTCATTGCCGAGAAGGTAAAAGGAATTGCCCTGATCGGGGAGGCCAGGGAGCGGATATTCGGTGTCCTGGGAGGCCTGACCGAGACGGTGAAGGTTGGTTCGCTGGAGGAAGCCGTTCACTGGGCCTGGTCCAAAGCCCGGCCGGGGGATGTGGTTCTCCTCTCGCCAGCCTGCTCGAGTTACGACATGTTCCAGAACTACCAGGAGCGTGGCAAGCGATTCAAAGCGATCGTGCAGGACCTTAAGAAAGAAAAGTTAGTCCCCGGTGGAAAAGAAGGGGAACTGGATTGACATGGACTTCATCAGAAGATTAGATCCCATCCTTCTTCTATCTACCCTGATCCTGGTGGGGTTTGGCATCGTGATGGTTTACAGCGCCAGCTTCGCCGTTGCCGATCAGCGCATGGGCGATCCTTACCATTTTCTGAAGAAACAGGCCATGGCCGCCGTTCTGGGAGTCATTCTGCTCGTTCTGGCGGCCAGGATGAACTACCATCTCTGGCAGATCCTTGCTCTGCCGCTGCTTCTGGCCAGCGCGGTGCTCCTGGCGGCCCTCATCCTGCCGGGAATGCGCCATGAGATCGGAGGGTCCTCCCGGTGGCTAAAAATAGCCTCCTTCTCCTTCCAGCCCGCAGAATTGGCCAAACTGGCCCTGGTGATTTATCTGGCCCGTTCTCTGACCAAAAAGGAGGGAAGGATGAAGGATTTCACCGTCGGCTTTCTTCCCCATATCATCGTCCTGGGAGTCCTGTTTGTCCTGGTGCTGAAGCAGCCCGACTTTGGAACGGGGGTCCTCTTCGCCGCCCTGGTTTTCATCATGCTTTTTGCCGCCGGGACCCGGCTGGTCTTCCTGGCAGGAGCTCTGGCGCCAGCCGTTCCGGTGCTGGCTTACCTGGCGATCCGGGCCGATTATCGATGGGAGAGGATTGTCGCTTTCTGGGATCCCTGGAAGGATCCGGGGAGAGCGGGATTCCAGATCATTCAGTCCTTTCTGGCCTTCGGCGCGGGAAAAGTCTTCGGTGTGGGACTGGGAGAAGGCCGGCAGAAACTCTTCTATCTGCCCGAAGTGCACACCGACTTTATCTTCTCCGTCATCGGGGAAGAGCTGGGTCTGGTGGGGGTTACCATTCTCACCGCTCTTTTCGTTCTCCTCATCATCCGGGGATTCCAGATTTGTTTCCGGGCCCGGGACCCTTTTGGCATTTATTTGTCTTTGGGAATCACCGTCTTGATTGCCATCCAGACCCTCCTCAATATGGGAGTGGTCCTGGGCTTACTGCCCACGAAGGGTTCCACCCTTCCTTTCATCAGTTACGGGGGAACTTCCCTGATGGTCAACTTGATGGCCGTGGGAATCCTTCTCAATATTCAGTCCCAGGGTGGGAGAGCTGGACATGAGAGTCATGATCGCCGGCGGGGGAACGGGAGGACACCTCTTCCCGGCCCTGGCCGTGGCTGAAGCTTTTAAGGAGCGGGACCCGGCCAATCAGATGGTCTTCGTGGGAAGCCGGAGAGGATTGGAGTCCAGTGTGCTGGCCCGGGAGGGGTACGAGCTGAAGACCATCGAAGCAGCCGCCTGGAAGGGAAAAAAATTGGGAGGGAAACTGGGAAGTATGATGGCGATGCGTAGGAGCCTGGGCCAGTCCTGGAGGTTGCTCCATTCTTTTCAACCTGACCTGGTCCTGGGGTTTGGAGGATATGCCTCAGGCCCGGTGGTTTTAATGGCCTGGGCCTCTGGGTACAAAACGGCCATCCACGAACAGAACGCCTTCCCGGGATTGAGCAATCGAATTCTCGGGAAAGTTGTGGACCGTGTTTTCCTCTCTTTCGAAAGTTCGGCCCGGCATTTTCCACAGTCCAAGACCGTCCTCACCGGAAACCCGGTGAGAAAGAGGATACGACAAGAAAGGCTGGCCCCAGCCCAGAGAGCAGAAGAAAAGTTTACCCTGTTCATCTTCGGGGGGAGCCAGGGGGCGCACCATATAAACCAGGCTATGGGAGAGAGTTTGGCCCATCTCGGAGATCTCAAAAGCCGGATGCGGATCATTCATCAAACCGGGGATCGAGACTATGATGAGGTCCGGCAAGCCTATGAACGGGAAGGAGTGGAGGCCGAAGTTCAACGGTTCATCCAGGACATGGACCGGGCCTACGGGGCAGCCGATTTGGTCTTATGCCGTGCCGGGGCCACCACCCTCTTTGAACTGATGGCCTTGGGGAAACCGGCCATCCTGGTGCCTTATCCCTACGCGGCGAATGATCATCAGACCCTCAACGCCAAGACCCTGGTCGAGGCCGGGGCAGCGTTAATGGTGGCAGATGGAGACCTCAATGGTTTGAACCTGAGCCGTACCCTGCGACAGCTCAGAGAAGATCGGGAGAAGTTAAAGAAGATCGGAGAGCGGGCAGTGTCCCTGGCCCAACCCCGCGCCGCGGAAAAAATTGTGGACCTCTGCTACGAAATGGTGAGAGATGAATAAACAGACCTTTGGAATGAAACACCGGATCCGGAAGGTGCACTTTGTGGGCATCGGCGGGATTGGCATGAGCGGCATCGCTGAAGTGCTGCTGAACCTGGGATACCGGGTGAGCGGTTCCGATCTGGCCGAGTCAGATACAACGAATCGGCTGCAAAAGCTGGGAGCTGAGATATACGCTGGACATCGGGCCGAGAACTTGAAGGAAGCCGATGTGGTCGTCACCTCTTCCGCGGTTCGTAAAGATAATCCCGAGGTCAAGGCCGCTCAGGAACGGCTCATCCCCGTCATCCCGCGGGCAGAGATGCTGGCCGAGTTGATGCGGATGAAATATGGGATCGCAATTGCCGGAACCCATGGAAAGACCACCACCACTTCCATGATCGCGACGGTCCTGGCTCACGGAGGGCTGGATCCCACGGCCGTCATCGGGGGAAAGTTGAACAGTTTCGGGTCCAATGCCAAGCTGGGCCAGGGAGAACTCCTGGTGGCCGAAGCGGACGAGAGCGACGGTTCTTTTCTGAAGCTTTCCCCGACCATTGCCATCGTGACCAATATCGACCCGGAGCACCTGGACCACTACCAGAATCTGGAAGAGATTCAAAAAGCCTTCCTGGAGTTTATCAACAAAGTTCCTTTTTACGGACTGACCGTCCTCTGCCTGGATCATGAAAACGTGCAGGCCTTGATCCCCAGGGTTGCGAAGCGATTCGTGACCTATGGTTTGGCCACCCAGGCGAACTTTCGGGCAACGGAAATCTCTTTTCATGGGTTCACCACGACTTTCCGAGCTTTTAGAAATGACCAGGAACTGGGTCAGATCACCATTCAGATGCCCGGGTTGCACAGCGTTTACAATGCCCTCGCGACCATCGCCACAGCTTCCGAGCTGGACCTGAACTTCCAGGTGGTCAAAGAGGCGCTGGGGTCCTTCAGCGGGGTGCAGAGAAGGTTCCAGATCAAAGGGGAGTGGGGCGGGATTATGGTGGTGGATGATTATGGACATCATCCGGCCGAGATCAAAGCAACCCTCAGCGCAGCAAAGAGGGGTTGGGATCGGAGAACGGTGGTCATCTTTCAGCCCCACCGTTATACCCGGACCCGGGATCTTTTCAAGGATTTTCTGACTTCCTTCAATCAGGCTGATGTTCTTTTCCTGACTGGAATCTATCCCGCGGGGGAGGACCCCATTCCGGGGGTGCAGGTTCAGGACCTATATGAAGGAATCAAAGGATATGGTCACAAGGATGTGACTCTGGTTTCAGAAAAGGATAAGATTATCGAAGGAGTGCTCCCCCGCCTGCGGCCGGGAGACATGATTTTTACCCTGGGAGCGGGGGATATCTGGAGAATTGGGGAAAGGTTAATTGAGAAGCTAAAGGATAGATGAGTAGGGGCACGCTGTAGCGTGCCCCTACAGGGTCACGTGACAATGGAGAAGACAGATCCTATAAAATTGGCGGAAGATATTAAAGGAGAGATCCTTTACTCCGTGCCCATGGCGGAATACACCTCTTTTCGTGTTGGGGGGCCGGTAGATTATCTGGTTTTTCCCGCCGACGTGGAAGCTTTGCAGAAGACCCTGAAATGGTGCCGCCGGGAAAAGGTGGCCTATTTCATCCTCGGGAACGGAACGAACCTCCTGGTAAAGGATGGAGGGATTCGCGGCATGGCGATCTCTCTTTCCCGGGGATTTCGGGGGTTCACGGAATTTGAGCAGGGCCCCAAAGAGAGTTTGGTCTTCGTTGAAGCCGGAGAGCCACTGAGTAGGCTCTTGGAGTTCTCTTGCGAGAAAAACCTCACCGGGTTGGAATGGGCCGCGGGCATTCCGGGAACGGTGGGTGGCGCCCTCTTCATGAATGCCGGCGCCTTCGGAGGAGAGATGAAGGATAGCCTCCAATCCCTGCGGCTGATGGACGGGGAAGGGAATGTGCTGGAACAGGGAAGGAAGGAATTGAGTTTCTCTTACCGCTCTCTGGAGCTGAAAAAAGGATGGGTGATTCTCGGCAGTAAATTCAAATTGAAAACGGGGAACGATCAGGCGATCCGATCCAAAATGGAGGAATTTCTCCAAAAAAGAATGGCCAAACAACCTTTGAACCTTCCGAGCGCCGGGTCGGTTTTCAAAAACCCTTCCCGGGTAGCAGCGGGCAAATTGATCGAGGAAGTGGGGTTGAAGGGAACTCGCATCCGGGATGCCCAGATTTCTGAAAAGCATGCCAATTTCATCGTCAACCGGGGCCGGGCCAGATCCCGGGACATTTTGACCCTCGCAGAATGGGTCCGGGAGAAAGTTTTCCAGGAGAGGGGGATCCGGCTGGAGATGGAAATTCAAGTCGTAGGAGAAGACGAGTAAAAAAAATTCCTTGTTGCTGGTTTCTCGTTACTCGTGGAGAGCGGAGTAATGGAGGAGATGGAGTAACGAGCAACCAGCAACCAGTAACGAGCAACAGGGTTAACATTTTTTATGTGGGACCGGGAAACATTGAAACAGAAGCGCATCGGCGTTCTCCTAGGGGGGATGTCCTCTGAGCGGGAAGTTTCGTTGATGTCCGGAAAGGCGATCCTCCAGGCCCTACTGGACCTGGGCTATGAAGGCCGGCCCATCGAAGCGGATGAGAACTTGGCCCTGTCTCTTCGCCAAGAAGGGATCGAGGTGGCCTTCATCGGCCTTCATGGGGCTCAGGGAGAAGACGGTTCGGTTCAGGGACTTTTGGAGATGATGCGCATCCCTTATACCGGCTCGGGGATTCTGGCCAGCGCCCTGGCCATGAACAAACTGGTCTCCCGGCAAATTTTCACGCAGAGCAGTCTGCCCGTTCCGCGGTTCCTTTTCCTATCCCGCCCTCCCGAAGGCGGAGTGAACCGCTCCCTCATCCCTTTTGCCCCTCCGGTGGTGATCAAACCCTGCCAGGAGGGTTCAAGTATAGGGGTCACAATCGCCTCCGATGACCTGGACATTTCCCGGGGGGCTGAGAAAGCCTTCGCGTACGGGGGTGGAATTTTAATAGAAGAATACATCCGGGGCCGGGAGATTCAGTTGGGGATTCTGGACGATGTCGCCCTGGGCGCCATTGAGATCGTGCCAAAGGAAGGCTTCTACGATTACGAGGCCAAATACACGGACGGTCTGGCGGACCACTTCTTCCCGGCTCCCATTCCCCGGGAGGATTACGACCGGGCTTTGGGTTTAGGGTTAAAAGCCCATCAACTCCTGGGCTGCGAGGGAGCGACCCGGGTGGACCTTCTCTACCAGGAACCGGGGAAATTTTTCCTCCTGGAGGTGAACAGCCTTCCGGGGATGACCCCCTTAAGCCTTCTGCCGGAGATCGCGAAAGGGGTGGGAATTCCTTTCCCGGACCTGGTAGAGCGGATTCTGCTGGGGGCGCGTTTAAGGATCCAGGCCCAGCCTAAAGAGGATTCAACTACGATTGGATAGTGGTAAAGAAAGGGAAAATGGCCAGCAGGTACCGAATCCGGAGAAACAAAAGGTCGAGGAGGCTCAAGAAGCAAAAAGGAGGCTGGCTTCGGGTTTGGGGGCTCCGGGTAGGGAAAGGGGTCCTGAGCTTTGCGACCCTGGCCAGCGTGGCTTTTTGTGGCTTTACGCTCTACCGTTATTTCGAGCACTCCGGGCAATTGAACATCGGGGAAGTTAAAATCATGGGATGCATCAATGTCCTGGAGTCCGATTTGCTGGATATGGCCAAAGTGGACTTCCGGTCCAACCTGCTCGACCTGGATTTGCAGGAAGTGAGCCGCCGGTTGACTCAACATCCCTGGGTGGAGAAAGCCAAAGTGAGACGGGATTTCTCCGGGAAAGCTCTGATCATCGAAGTTCAGGAAAGGGTTCCTCGAGCCCTGATCCTCCTGGATGAACTGTACCTGGTGGATCGTAACGGAGAGATCTTCAAAAAGGCGGAAATGAAGGAGAAACTGGATTTCCCCATCCTTACCGGATTGAGCCTCCCGGAGTGGAAGCAAAGAAATCCCGAGGCCATCGAATTGATTCAGCAGGCCCTGGAGCTTTTGAACTTTTTGGAAGGAAGGAAAATTTTTTCTCCTCGGCAAGTCTCGGAGATCCATCTGAGCAAAAAAAATGGGCTCACCCTCTATACCCTGGACGGCGGAATTCCCATTCGACTGGGGATGGGAGAGTATGAGGACAAATTAAATCGGTTGGAAAAAGTATTGCCCGACTTGCGGAATAAATTGAAAAACGTAGAGTACCTGGCTCTCGACTATCCCAAGAAAGTAGTCGTCAAAATGAAGGATAAGGGGCTGGAGAAGTTCCAGAGATCATGATTTCGAGAAGGCGTTAAGGGAGAAACCACGGAGCTCACGGTGCGGCGCAGCCGCAACCAAACAAAAATGAATATCCCCAGTACATATATACGAATAAATTGTAGGGGCAACCCGATGTGGTTGCCTATTTTGCGGGCGGCCACATCGGGCCGCCCCTACACTAAAAATAAAATCTTAATAAGAATTGAAGAAATTAAATGTTAGGAGTACAAAGGGGTAGCCCCCATGGGAAAAAAAGGGAAGAGAGAGAATATCATCGTCGGTCTGGACATTGGGACCACGAAGATCTGTACGATCGTGGGAGAGGCAACCGATTCCGGCCTGGACATTGTGGGCATCGGCACCCATCCTTCCAAAGGGATGCGCAAAGGGGTGATCATCAACATCGATGCCACAGTAGAATCCATCCGTAAAGCGGTGGAGGAGGCGGAGTTGATGGCCGGGACCGAGATCACTTCCGTCTACTGTGGAATCGCCGGAAGCCATATCCGCGGGTTCAACAGTCACGGGGTGGTGGCCGTCAAGAATCGGGAGGTGACGGAGAATGACGTCAAACGAGTCATCGATGCCGCCCGGGCCGTGGCCATTCCGAATGATCGCGAGGTCATTCACGTTCTCCCCCAGGAGTTCATCGTGGATGACCAGGACGGGATCATGGAGCCCCTGGGAATGTCCGGGGTGCGACTGGAAGCCAAGGTCCATATTGTTACCGGGGCAGGGACTTCCACCCAGAACATCATTCGATGCTGCAACCGGACGGGGCTGGAGGTGAATGACATCATTCTGGAACAGCTGGCTGCCAGCGAGGCCGTGCTCATCGCCGACGAGAAAGAACTCGGAGTCGCCCTGGTGGACATTGGGGGAGGGACTACGGACTGCATTGTTTACTCCCTGGGAGCGGTTCGGCATACTTCCAGCTTGGGTCTAGGGGGCACCCAGCTGACCAACGACATCGCCGTAGGCCTGCGGACGCCGCTGGTGGAGTCCGAGAAGATCAAGACCAAGTATGGATGCGCTTTGACCTCTATGGTCAAAAAAGAAGAAACCATCGAGGTGCCCAGTGTGGGGGGAAGGCGGGCGCGGTCTCTTTCCAGGCAGATTCTGTCGGAGATCATCGAACCTCGGATGGAAGAAATTTTCACCCTGGTCCACCGGGAGATCGTCAAATCAGGATATGAAAACCTGATCCCCTCGGGATTAGTTCTCACGGGAGGGTCGGCCTCCCTGGAGGGACTCCCCGAATTGGTCGAGCAGATTTTTAACCTTCCCGTGCGGCGGGGCTACCCCTCAGGGGTAGGTGGCCTGATGGACGTAGTCAATAATCCTATGTACGCGGCTGCGGTCGGCCTAATCCAGTACGGAAAACGCCACGGAGCCACAGGGCGCTTCAAGAGCAGCGACCGCAGTTTCATGGGCAAGGTTGGCCAGCGGATGAAACGCTGGTTCGGGGAATTCACCTGATAAAGTTCAGAGTTTGGAGTAATGAAGTTCGAAGTAAAAGCCCGAGCTCCTAACTCCGGACTCAACAAAGATCCCAAATTTCGAAATTAGAAATTGTTTATTAAGGAGGTGGGGGGATGATCGAATTGGAAGAGAGCAGGAAAGTCGGGGCCAACTTGAAGGTGGTGGGCATCGGCGGGGGAGGATGTAACGCCGTCAACACCATGATCAAGTCCGGCCTGGCTGGAGTGGAATTCATCGGGGCCAACACCGATGCCCAGGCCCTGGCCACTTGCAGCGCTCCGATGAAGGTCCAGTTGGGGGCCAATCTGACCAAAGGATTGGGCGCGGGAGCCAATCCGGAGATCGGGAGGAACGCCATCCTGGAGGATAAAGACAGACTCATGGAGATCCTGTCCGGGGCAGACATGGTCTTCATCACCACCGGCTTGGGCGGGGGAACAGGGACCGGAGGGGCCCCGATCCTGGCCTCCATCGCCAAGGAGGCCGGGGCGTTGACCGTGGCTGTGGTCACCAAGCCCTTCCTGTTCGAAGGAAAGAGAAGACAGCGACAAGCGGAAGAGGGGATGAAAGAACTGCGCAAATCCGTGGATACGTTAATCACCATCCCCAACCAGCGATTGCTGAATATTGCCGGGCGGGATATGTCCCTGCTGGAGGCCTTCCGCAAAGCAGACGAGGTCCTCCTGCAAGCAGTCAGAGGAATTTCTGACTTGATCACCGTCGAGGGGCTGATCAACCTGGATTTTGCCGACGTGCGGACGGTCATGAGTGAAATGGGAATGGCCTTAATGGGAACGGGGAGCGCCAGTGGAGAGAAGAGGGCCGTCGAAGCAGCCCAGCGGGCCATCTCCAGCCCCCTGCTGGAAGACATCACCATCACCGGAGCCCGGGGGATCTTGATCAGCGTGACGGGAGGGCCAGACTTGGGGATCTTCGAGGTCAACGAGGCCTGCACGCTCATCCAGGAGGAGGCCCATGAGGATGCGAACATTATCTTCGGGGCGGTGATCGATGAGAAGCTAAAGGAAGAAATGCGGATCACGGTGATTGCTACAGGATTCGGAAAGGCCGAGAGCCGGGAAGAATCCATTCCGGAACCGGCCACGGCTTCCCCGGAGCGGGAAAAAGTCGTAGTGAACTTTTCCCGGAAGGAGGAAAACCGGGATATTCCTGCCTTCCTCCGAACAGAAAAACCAACCGAGATTCAGGAGAAGATCGCTAAAGGAGCCCGAGGACGGATTCCCAAGAACCTGGCAGGAGAGGATGAGTACGACATCCCCACTTTCTTACGGAAACAAGCAGATTAGATTTTTTTCACCGCAGAGAACACAGAGGACGCCGAGAAAATAATTGCAGAGCAAAAAGTTCGAGGCAAAGAATTGTAATAAATATACCGTATTTTTGCTCTGCGCCCTCTGCGCGCTCTGCGGTAAAAGTTGAATGTCTTATAAGTTATTCGAAAAAGCCCGGAGCCTCATTTCCCAGGAACAAAAAATCCTGCCCTTTCCCCCGGCCCCCCGGGATCCCCGGGGGATGTTATCCATCGCCCTCGCTTATCCCAATCGATATTACACGGCCATGTCCAACCTGGGATTCCAGGCGGTCTACTGGATGTTCAATCAGGAGCCGGAAACGCTCTGCCAGCGCGCTTTTCTGCCTGACCCGGAAGACATTCAGGAGTACCGCAGAACGGATACCGCTCTCTTTTCCTTGGAATCTCAATGGCCGGTCCGGTCCTTCGATGTCCTGGCCTTTTCCCTATCCTACGAGAATGATTTTCCCTACCTCCTCGTCATGATGGAATTGGCCAGGATTCCCCTCCTCAAGAAAGATCGTACCGGAAGAGATCCCCTGGTGATGGGCGGAGGAGCCTCGATCCTGATGAACCCGGAGCCTCTGGCTGATTTTTTTGATTTCTTTGTGATCGGAGAGGCGGAAGAGGTAGTAAAACCCCTCACGGCGGTCCTGCGTAGGGGCCGGGAGGAGGGTAAGCCCAAAGAGGCAATATTAGCGGATCTGGCGACCCTCGCCGGGGTTTATGTTCCTCAGTTTTATGACCTGACGTATAAGCCGGATGGGACCATTGAAGCCTTTACCCCCCAGGAAGGGGCTCCCTCCCGGGTGAGGAGGGTCTGGCTCAAGGATTTGAACGCTTCGGTCACCGTCTCTCCGGTGGTGACTCCCAACACGGAACTTTCGGGGATGCTCTTGCTGGAACTCAGCCGGGGATGCCCAAGGGGATGCCGGTTTTGCGCGGGATGTTATGCCTATTATCCCCATCGCATCCGGGACAGCTCGGTTCTTGAGGAGGCTGCTTTAGAAGGGGCAGGCTCAGCTGAAAAAGTCGGGCTCGTGGGCGCAGCCCTCTCTGATTATCCCGACTTGATCACCCTCGGGCGTGGAATTCTGGACCATCATAAACCCATTTCTTTTTCTTCTTTGCGAGTCGATTCCCTCTCTCCTGAACTCGCCGACCTGGCTTTCCAGAGCGGGCAAAAGACCATCACCCTGGCCCCAGAGGCGGGCTCAGAGCGGATGCGCCGCATCATTCGCAAAGGGTTTACGGAAGAGGCCATCCTTCAAGCCGTGGAGATTCTGGCCGAACGGGGTTTCGCCAACTTTCGCTTGTATTTTATGATCGGACTGCCGGAGGAGCGGGTTGAAGATGTGAAGGCCATCATCGACTTGACCAGGAAGATCCAGCATCACATCATCGTCAAGGCTCCAGGGAAGAAAAAGCCGGAAAAGATCACCCTCAGCCTGAACTCTTTCGTTCCCAAGCCCACCACTCCTTTCCAGTGGCACCCCTTCGAAGACCTGCCTGCCTTGAATGAAAAGATCAAATGGGTGCGGGATGCCTTCCGCAGGGATAAAAACATCTCGGTGACTGCGGACCTGCCCAAATGGGCCTACTTGCAGAATCTCCTGTCGCGGGGCGATCGGCGGGTGGGAAAGCTGCTTCTGGCTGGCCATCGTCTGGGGGGGAACTGGCCCCAGGTCTATCGCTCGGTGGATATCAACCCCAATTTCTACGTCTACCGGAGGCGAAACATCGAGGAGATTCTACCCTGGGATTTCATCGACCACGGAATTGAAAAAGAATTTCTCTGGAAGGAGTATCAGGAAGCCTTGAAAGAAGGAGCCAAATAGAAAGTCTAAAGCAGCAGCCTTCCGGTTAAAGTTTTTCAAACATAGACTGCAATTCCTTGATCAAAGCGATTTCCATATCCATATACCGGTCATCGGTCAGGATGAATTCGATCTCATAAGAGATAAGATTCTCTACTGCGCTGGTGCGGGATTCGAGGACCTGGGTTACGGCGATATCTTTCAGTCCTGCGTAGTCCGGGGTCTTGGAAATCTCGGTCTTGCGTAGGATCAGGCGTATAGCCTTTTTGGCATCCTCGACGGTCCTGAGATCGATGTCGATCCCTTCCAGTTTTTTGATGGCCTTGACGATCTTTTCATCCCGAACTTTGATCCTCATGATTCCCTCCCCAAATCATTACCCGCAACCCCGCTAAAGATCATGGAGTGGTCAACGGTAGTAAGAAAAAAACCGGCCAAATATTTATCAATTTTTCCCTTGGGCCTTGAACCTTTAGCCTTGCACCTTATTTTTTTATCATGTCACAGCCGCTGATGATTCGCAAGGGGGAAAAATCCTTAAATCCACCGCCTCCCCATGCCTGGTCCCCCAACCGAACCTGGAAAGGGCAGCCCGAACAGAAATTACCGGGAAAAAGCTTTCAAAGAAGACCCTCGGCGATTTAAACCGATCCATAAATACCCTCCCAAAGACGCCTTCAGTCGCCTTTTTTGAAAGGATTATGGAGGAAAAACAGCATGAAATCGAGCAAAGATTTTTCGCCTTTTTGATCTAATCTTAGATAACTACCTTAAATTACAATATTACTTTAAAATAACCCTTCCAACCAAGTTTGGGTTCGTTTCGCAAAAATTATTTTT
>Ga0187877_1003509_pt1 | contig 12712 bp, 9 predicted proteins | sample June2016WEW_17_1_3_FD_132430 | JGI IMG/M metagenome (GOLD analysis project Ga0187877, IMG submission 132430) | Peatland microbial communities from SPRUCE experiment site at the Marcell Experimental Forest, Minnesota, USA - June2016WEW_17_100 | ecosystem: Environmental > Terrestrial > Soil >... | reverse complement strand
CAACAGCTCACGAAAACAAAATCCGGCGGTGGCAAACTTTTACTCCGCCGCAGCGCTCCGCTCACGCGGCGCACTGTGGCCTAGTTTTGCACTGGCGCGCATAGCCCTGCCTGAACGAGGCGGAGACCTTAGCGATATGCATCGAGAAGGCGCAGGGATATCTCGCGCATTCGGGCGTCAGTGGTGAGATTGTCGTCGGCGACAATGGTTCGACAGATGGCTCGCAGCAGATTGCGTCCGGCCTGGGTGCGCGGGTCGTAGATATCCCGGTTCGCGGCTACGGGGCTGCTCTGTATGGCGCCATCAACGCCGCGCAGGGTCGCTATTGCATTATCGGCGACTCCGACGCGAGTTATGATTTCGAGCATCTCGATGCTTTCGTCGAGAAACTGCGCCAGGGCTACGACTTGGTGATGGGAAACCGGTACAAGGGCGGCATCCGTCGAGGCGCCATGCCCTGGAAAAATCGCTACCTCGGAAATCCGTTTCTTTCCTTCGTGGCCAAGCTCTTCTTTCACGCTCCGGTCGGCGACTTTTTCTGCGGCATCCGCGGATTTTCAAAACGCGCCTTCGATTCTCTCGACCTGCGGACGACGGGAATGGAATTCGCCTACGAGATGGTCATCAAGGCGCAAATGAAAGGCCAGAGAATAACCGAGGTTGCGACGATCCTGAATCCTGACGGCCGCTCGCGGCGCCCGCATCTCCGTCCCTACCGTGATGGGTGGCGGACTCTGCGTTTTATGCTCCTGCACAGCCCGCGCTGGCTCTTTCTCTATCCTGGCTGCGCGCTCATCGCACTCGGTCTCGCCGGCTGCGCATGGTTGCTGCCGGGACCGCAACGTGTCCACGGCATCGCATTCGACTTGCATACGCTGCTGTATGCGTTCGCTTCAGTGCTGCTCGGATTTCAACTGGTTGCGTTCGGAGTTTTCACAAAAGTGTTCGGCACTTCCCAGGGGCTGCTGCCTGAAGACCCGCGGCTTAACCGCGCTTTCCGCTACGTAAGACTGGAAACCGGTTTGGCGATCGGGGCGATGTTGATCGCAGCCGGAATCACGGGCTCAATCCTGGCTGTCTCTGGTTGGTCGAAGCAAAGCTTCGGCAACCTCGACTTTGACCGTATGCTGCGCATCGTTATGCCCGCCGTGTTCTCTCTCATGCTGGGCGTGCAGATTGTTTGCAGCAGCTTCTTTCTCAGCGTTCTCGGTTTGCGCCGGCGCTGACGGGCGGTGCTGGCACCGCGCTCTGGGTTCCGCTGAATCTGCCCGAGCCTGGCAATTTATTGTGCCCACGTTCAAGGCTCACAATCGATACGGTTGACCATGTCCGCACCACTGGGGCCGAGCGTGTGCAGTTCAATCCAAGGCGGCTCAGTCGATCTTGGGACTTCGAGATAATGATCATGGATGATGACCGTCGCACAAGCCGGGCCTTGAAATCCCGCTCTCGCGTTTCTGGATGGGTTATCGACGTCAATATGTTCAAAAAGAATCCTTGTGTCCCTTGCTCTTGCCAAAGCCCAGAGTGGATATTCCCATTGAGTTTCTGACAATCTGATCCCGACGACGCGACAAGACCCTTCAGCAAGAACCTCGATCGTCCTCGCGTAGCAGGACTGTTCCTCAGGACGCCTTGCGAAATACTGCTGCTCTCTTGGAGTGGTGAACACGCTGCTGGGCGGTCGGAAGGTTACCAGCCGGCGATCGACGTTGTGGCCCAAAGGCTCCAGGGACACGACGGCGAGAATTGCAATGATCGCCCACGAGATGAAACGAGAGTGACGCCGGATTTCGCTGAGAAAGAGCGCGGTTGGCAAGCTCGACAGAACAATAAAAGGTTCGAGGTACCGGGTTACCGCAGGTTGCCAGGAAAGTAGCCAGGCGATCAGCAAAAAGCCAGCCCAGACAAGGGCCGCAAACTTTGCGAAATCAGAACGCCGGAGACGGCGTGAGGCCAGAAGAAAAATGGTTGCCGCGATCAGCAGGACTGTCTCCAGGAGATTTCCGGCATAGTCTTCGCTCAGCCCCGGGTCTGTGACGGTGAAATGATGCGCGGGGAGCGGGTAACCGGTATTACGTGGATCGTCCGGGTCGAGCTTGAGGATCCTGCAGATTTCCCGAACTGCGTCTTCTTCCATTTGGTTTATGCGCGGAAAAGGTGTCACAAGCTCAACGGTGAGATCTCTCATCACGTTGGTCACGAATGGGCCGAAAGCATGAGTCTCGGGGGCAACCCGCTGGAAGTGGGCTTCGCTGCTCAATGGATTGTCAAATGTATGAATGTTTCGAAGCCAGTGGGGTGTATTCAAAGCAAGAGCGATACCGCCAATGGCTGCAAGCTTTCCCACCTCTCTGAAGATGCCACGGCGATGGAATGGCTTGCGAAAGAAAATCATGAGCAGAAAGGGAGCAACGGCGAAGACCGCGGTGAGCTTGACCAGCATTGCCGTGCCGAGACAGATGCCGGTCAATACCGTTCTGTCGCAATAGAGAAAATAGATCGCCGTTGCGGCCAGGAAAGCGCAAGTCAAATCGTTGTGTGTGGATGTGGCTTGAAGAATGGACAGGGGCGTGGTCAAAACAACGAATGCAACCAGGCACTGGGTAAAGCGATCAGCGCCGAGACGGCGGGCAATCAGCGACATGGCGATGGCGCAGCCTCCGAAACTGAGCCACTGCACCATGTTGGATAACCGATCGGAACCGCGGCCGAGCACGAAGAACTGAAGAATTGCGTACTCAGCAAATGGGCTGAGGCATAGTTGCCTTTGTATATTGGTGGGATAAAAAGCGACCGTGTGGTTGACCCACCAGTGCGCTACGCGGCTCATGTGATAGGTCAACGCGTCGTCATTATTGGGAGGCGCGGAGATGGCTATCGCTACGGTGATGGCCAGACTGAGGGCAATCCAAAACCAAAGCGCTTTTTCGCCACGCGGCAGCTTCTTCGCCGCTGTCCAAGCATGGCCTCGCAGGCCGGGCACAGGGTTTCGTCGCAAAAGAAACACAAGGACCAGGACTGCAATTCCCCAGCACAGGCCAAGATAACAAACGCTCAGCGCCGAGCCCAGAGATAGAAGCTCTGTGAAGGCGAAAGTCAGGCTGGCCCAGATTGCCACCGACAGAAGAAATGCGTTTCGCCAGTCATGGTCTTCCTCCTTGCGCCCGCGGAGGCGACCCAAGAAGAGAGCAAAGAGTACTGCAAACGCGACCAGCGGAAGTGCGGGAAGCACGTAATACGATGCCGTTTGCAAAAGACGAAGACCTTCCATCACTATTCAAGCTGAGGCAACGGCTCGGCGGCCCCTTTTTGTTTCATGGCCCTGCGCACAAATGGATAGAGGAGGGCGGCGGCCGCCAGTACAATCGCTCCCTGGACAATCCACATCAGGTTGTTCATCCACACTCCCGTATTCATGAACAGGTTTTGCATCGGGAACCGGAGAAATTGTCCGTCGTCGTAAGCAGGCAAATGCATCGGCATCCACACCTTTGTCGAAAGGAGCGCCAAAGCGCCGAACAGCCAGTAGAATCGCGGTGGCAAATTCAGCTCATCCACCAGAATTCCCAGAAATGGCGCAGCCAAAACATAAATTGGAATGTTCTGGTGCGACTCCGGCGTCAGGCTGACGAAAACCCCCATCGAGATGACCGCAACAAGGCCGGCTCCATACCGGCGAATGATGCGGGCGAAGCTCCTCCAGCACATGAAAAACATCAGAAAGGCAGGTCCAAGGCACACGGGATGTGAAACCAGGAATACGGCAGGCCTCGCCGTAGAACGCACGATGATGTCCCGGATTGTGCTTTGGACCGTTACCGTTTCGATGGAGTGATCGGCCCAGAGGTAAGTGGGAATCCAGGTCGCAGCCCAGAGCAGGATCACCAAAGCAATTCGCCGGGAAACAGCCTGTTTCAGGCAAGCTCTCAGCGACATTCCTTGCAACAGAATCGACGAGCCAAGATAAAAGTAAAGCCCAGTGAAGAAAATACTGAAGGGCAATGCCCAACGGATCGGCTGCGCGAGCCCGGGGGAGACACTCAAATGATGCACATAGTAGCGGAGAACAGCCCCCGCGCAGACGGCCACTGCCAGAACCAGACAGACCCACTTCAGTCCATCCGTATCTTCTTCTTTCACAGGATTCCGGGGAATCGCGAGCAGAAAGGTCCCTGCGTAGATGAGCGTCGGCCATGTAAACGCGCCCAGAAGAGAGGCCAGGAACAGGAGGAATTCCTGTCCCCTGAGGTAGAACAGGAGCATGGCGAGCGCGAGAGCCTCTGCCGTGGGGTCGGTTCCCACACCGAAGTACCAGATTAGTTTGAAATTCGCAACGTTGACGAAAATCGCGGCAAAGACAAACCAGAAGCCGCGCCCGCTGAGGCCTAATTCGTCGGCGATCTGGCGAAGAAGAACGCACAAGGCCAACATCATCCCCAGGTCCAACAAGCCGAAGCCCAGAACAATATGCTGATTGTCATAGGGCTGGCGGAGCGCAGCAAGCGCCGCGTGGACCAAAACACTGGGCAGAGTTCGCTGAAAGTAAAAATCGGTCAGCACTCGAAAATTCAAATTCTGCGCGACTGACCCGTAAATTAGCCCGTCCCATCCGAATCCGCCGTTGATGTGGAGTTTTTCGCCCCAAAACACAGAGATAGCGCCCACAACGGCAACAATGGAAAGCGCAAGAATGAGCGAAACGGTGCGCTGCGACAAGCGAAGCGATCGCCCTAAAGATGCGAACAGGTTCGAGAGCTCTTCGATTAAGAATCTCCTTTTTGAGTTCAAGGATAGCGCCATTATAAGCTGCTCTTGATTGCTCGCATCGGCGGGAGACCGTCTTCGTTGCAGCGCCTCCGCGCCGTCTGGCTATTCGCAGCCAGACGATCAGGCCCGGCCTGCAGAATGTTCTCAGAAAAGCGCTGTTCGCAGTCCCGTCTTGTTTTGGGCAATTGCAGTCTCAGACCCGCACAGGATTGCATATGATTGTAGATGCGATTACCGCCGATTCTCAGAGCCACACGCGAGAACTCTCATGCAGGGCATCTCCATTTGGGGGAATGGGATCATCGCGGTGTCCGCTCCGGGGAGGGACCATACAATGCGAGCGATGGTGAAGAACTATCTGCCTGCCTTTGCTTGCGCGCTCACTCCGATTGTCTGTTATATCGTGGTCCGTCCGTATGCAGAGATCGGCATCAATGACGACTGGTGCTATGTAAAGACCGTCCAGATACTCGCCCAAACGGGCCACTTGGCCTACAACGGCTGGGGTGGAGCCATGCTTGGCTGGCACGCATACCTCGCGGCATTGCTTGTGAAGCTCTTCGGATTCTCATTCACTGCGGTCCGTTTCACTACAGTGATTGAGGCCATGGCGGCGGCATTTCTGATGGAGCGCACTTGCGTGCGTGCGTGCGTGAATTCCTGGAATGCAACGCTGGCGACAATGACCTTTGCTCTTTCGCTGGTCTGGCTTCCAATGGAATTCACCTTTATGGACGACGTGCCGGGCGTTTTGTGCGTTGTCGCATGCCTTTACATGTGCTTGCGCGCTCTCGAGGCGGAGAGCGAGTGGTCTGCTCTGATTTGGATCAGCCTCGCTGCGCTCGTGAACGCCGTGGGCGGAACTGCGCGGCAGATTGCTTGGCTGGGCGTGCTGGTGATGGTGCCCTCCACGCTGTGGCTGCTAAGACGGAATCGGCGTGTGTTCGTGGTCGGATGCCTGTCCTGTGTCGCGGGAGCCGGCGTCGTGGTGGCTACAATGCACTGGCTGGCCCGGCAACCGTACGTGGTTCCAGCGTCTCTTATTCCGCACGCCGCGGATTTGGAATCCCTAAAGCAATTCGCACGGGTTGGTTTGCATGCCGCTGGGCAGTTATTTCTCTGGGCGCTTCCCGTGCTTCTGATGTTCGTTGGAGTTCTCCGGTCATGGAATCGTCGTGCGGCCGCGGTATTCGCAGCCGGCGTTCTCTTTTTTGCAGTTGCCGGACTTGCATGGATCCGCGCCGGGAGGCTCGGGATGTGGCTTGCGCCCTTTATGCAGGACTATATGACCGATTCCACATTTGAAAGAATGAACGCAATTGTTGCCCAAGGGCTTCATGCAGGTATTGCATCGAAGAGCCTTCCTTTGTTTCTGACGGGTGCAGTTGTGCTTGGCGCCTTGAGCCTTGTGGCTTGCTTTTTCGCAGGCGCGTCTGAGCGCCCCACACCCCAAGCGGAAACCGCAATTGCATGGCAGAAGCTCGGAACGATACTCGGACCTTTTAGCGCGGCTTACATCGCCGTTTTGGCGTTGATAGAGTTGAGGTATGGAGGGCTATTCGATCGATATCTCCTGCCGCTGCTCCCTATTCTTCTCCTGCTGCTGACTCGCTACTACCAACAAAGGGTAAAAGCAAATCTGTCATTATGGTGTGTCCCCCTGATCGTAATTTTCGGAGCTTTCGGGGTTGCGGCCACGCACGACGAATTTGCGTTGTATCGCGGCTACGTGACTGCAATAGACAAAATTCAGTCAGTTGGGGAACCTGCGAACGCGATTTTTGGGCCGTGGGAATTTGAAGCTTGGACTGAGGTTGAGAATGCGGGATACCTCAATAGCTCCTGGATTCGGGTCCCAAAAGGAGCCTACGTGCCGCAGCCCAAGCGTTCACTCCTGGTCAACTGTGACACGCTGACGCCACGGGAGACTTGGTCATTGAGGTTTTTGGAACTGACCCCTGCAATCAAACCTGTTTACGCAATCTTTTCCCATCCTGGAGAATGCGGCGGACAGGTTGCATTCCCACCAGTAACGTATCGAACGTGGATTGGCCCGCACGTCAATTCAATCTATATTGTTCGGCTCCCCCCTTGCTTTCCCAGCTAAGCCACGTGGCGAGCCCATGGAGCGTTGCAAATTGCAACCGTCAGTCCCGAACAGGGCCAAGAAAAGGTGGGCCGGTGAGGCAGATTACCGCTGCGCGGTTTGGCACTTCCGCACCTCGGAGATGCTCGACGAACAAGCCGATCACGAGGTGAACCGAGATAGAAAGCAGCTGCCCGAGTTCGATGTTTCATGCCTGGCCGGGGCGGTCGATGAAAGTCAAAATCCATTCCTGCTTCTGGATGATCTTCTTGCCATCAGCCGCCGGATTTCAAACTTGCAAAGCTGCAGACAATTGTCGAAATCTGTCACGAAGCAGGCGGTCAAGTTGTTGCCACCAGCAACCAACTCCCTGCCTACTTCGCCCAGGTGTAGGGCAAGAACTACGGGCAGGCGATCCTCGGACGCATCGCCTCCGGCCCGGGCACGCATCTGGTCACATTCGCGGACCGTGCGGGTGCGGCGGCGTAGATCGCACAACGTCCGGTGGAATCGGGCTGCGCGGTACCTTATCGAACTATGGAGCCTGCAACAGGTGCACATTTGAATGCAGAATTTGAATACTCGCTATAGGATTTTCGCCTGAAAGGGAAATCGCGTCAGTCGCTGATTCTAGAAATGGTCGGGACGGGCAGATTTGAACTTGAGCCGCAATGCGGGCGTGAGCGCAAGCGGGAGCCCGCAGGCGAAATCCCGAGCGAAGCCGAGGGATCCGGATGCTAAATGGTCGGGACGGGCAGATTTGAACTGCCGACCCCTCGCACCCCAAGCGAGTGCTCTACCAGGCTGAGCCACGTCCCGACATAATGCAGCCGGTCCGCCGAGGCGGGCCGGCTTTTGGGGTCACTGTTAGTTTACACCGCTCTCTGCCCCGGCGGCATCACGGCGCCAGCGCTTCCCGCGCATACTCCAGGATCTCATCCGCGATCGCAAGGGACGCCGTCGCCGCGGGGCTCGGCGCGTTCAGCACATGCAGCGCTCCCTCCTGCCGCACAAAATAAAAATCCTGCATCAGCTCGCCCTGGGGCGAAAGCGCCTGCGCCCGCACGCCCGACCCTCCCGCCGCCAGGTCTTCCATCGTGAGCTCAGGCACCAGCCGTTGCAGCGACCGGCAGAAGAGCACCTTGCTGAACGACCGCCTCATCTCTTCCCAGCACATTCGCGGATACCGCGCAAAGAATCGCCAGAACCCGCCATACGTCAGCGTCTCCGCCAGGTCGCGCAGAGAAACGTCTGTCTGCCGGTATCCCTCGCGCGCCAACGCCAGCACCGCATTCGGTCCGCACTCCACCCCGCCGCGAATCATCCGCGTGAAGTGCACGCCGAGAAAAGGAAACTGCGGATCCGGAACGGGGTAGATCAGATTGTTCACCAGATACTGCCGTTCGGGCTTCAGCGTGTAGTACTCGCCGCGGAAGGGAACGATCTTCGTCCTATCGCGGCTGCCCGCGCGCCGGCCTACCCTGTCGCAATGCAATCCTGCGCAGTTGATCAGGAAATCCGCCTCGTAATCCCCGCCGTTCGTGTGGATCGTCCACGTCCCGCGCCGCTCCAGCCGCGTCACCTCCGACGAGAACCTGAGCTCGCCGCCTCTCTCGCCGATCTCCTTCACCATCTCTTCGCAAACGGCGCCGTAATCCACGATGCCTTCTTCCGGAACGCGAATGCCCGCCATTCCCGCCGCATGCGGCTCAAACTCGCGAATCTGCTCCGGCCCCAGCAGCTTCAGCCCCTTCACTCCATTTGCCGTTCCCCGTTCCAGCAACGCGTGCAGCCGCGGAATCTCCTCGGGCTCCGTCGCCACCACCGTCTTGCCGCACAATTCGTAAGGCACGCCGTGCTGCTCGCAGAATGCGACCATCCTGCGAATTCCCTCCACGGCCAGCCGCGCCTTCGTAGTGCCCGGCTTGTAATACAAGCCGCAGTGCAGCACTCCGCTGTTGTGCCCTGTCTGGTGCCGGCCAGGCCCGCTCTCCTTTTCCAGCAGAAGAACCTTCACGCCCGGAAAGCGCTCCAGAAGCTGGTGCGCTGTCGCCAGCCCCACAATGCCGCCGCCGATAATCGCCACTCTCACGGACACGGAAAAGAATACTCCCCGCCACAGCCGCGCAAGCGCCGGTTTCGCGCTCCCCCTTCGGGTTGCGCTGCGTTGCGAATCCATCTATCGTGGATGCATAATCCCGAATCGATAGCAAGAGCCGTTCCGCGTTTGTTGTAGCGGTTCTAGAGGCTCGGTGCAGAGTGGATCTTCCTTGAGGAAAAATTCACTTGACGTCAATGCTTCAGGACATAGTAACTGCGGAACCGCTCTAGGCATTACGGTTCTGCTGAAGCGGATGCGCGGCATCTCCAGACACTGCCAGTCGCGGCATAGGGCACGAACGTGCTGTGCGGCTCCCGTTCTGCCGGATGCGGCACAGGGTTGAGAGGAGAGTTTATGCCGCAACTAGAAGCCCTTTACGGTGCCATCGTGAACGGCAATGACAAACAGGCGCGCGCTGCCACCATTGAAGCGCTCGCAACGGGCGTCGCCCCCATGGACCTGATTCAGGAAACCATGGTGCCCGCCATGGATGAAGTCGGCCGCCTTTTCGAGGCCGAAGAGTATTTCGTTCCCGAGCTTTTGCTCGCCGGCCGCGCCATGAAAGCCGCCATGGAGCTGATCAAGCCGCTGCTGACCGCCTCCGGCCAGAAGATGTCGGCCCGCGTGGTCATCGGCACGGTCAAAGGCGACCTGCACGACATTGGCAAGAATATTGTTGCGTCCATGCTTGAGGGCGGCGGCTTCGAGGTCATCGACCTCGGCACCGACGTCTCGCCGCAGAAATTTGTGGCCGCGGTGGAGGAGCGCAAGCCGCAGTTTGTCTGCATGTCCGCGCTGCTCACCACCACCATGCCGGCCATGAGACTCACCATTGACGCGCTCCAGACCGCGGGTCTGCGCACCCAGGTTAAGGTGCTCATTGGCGGCGCGCCCATCTCCGCGCAATTCGCCCAGGAGATCGGCGCCGATGGCTATAGCGACAACGCCAACGGCGCCGTCGGCCTCGTCAAGAGCCTGCTTGCGAAAGAGGCCGCCTGACGGACCGCAAATTCTATCTCGACCTTGCCGCGCGCGGGCTGCGTATGCCCATCGGCGCCGATCTCGTTCTCCACCAGGAACCCGACCCCGGTGAAGCCCGCAACGACGGCGCTCGCCTTGGCCGCGTCATTGAAAAGACTGCGCGCCGCTGGAACACGCCCCTAGCCATTCCGCTCATGGATCTGCGCCTGGAGAAGGCCGATCTCGTTGCCTGCGCCGGCGTCGCGCCCAATGACGCTGAGACGTTCCACTTCGCTGCGCCGCTCAGCGAGCCCACGCTCGCGCATCTCTGCGCCGGCCAATCCGCGCCGCGTTGCCCCGGCAGCATCGCCCGCGACCAGGCGCTCAGCTACATCGCCTCGCTTCCCGACCTCCTTCCCATCGGCATCGCCATCGGCCCGTTCTCGCTGGTCGCGCGCCTCATGTCCGATCCCATCACCGCCGTGGCGTTGCTGGGCCGCGGCATCCCGGCGGAAGACTCCGACGATGTGCGTTTGCTCCTGCAGTGCCTTCAGCTTGCCAAAGCTACGGTCCAGCGCTCCCTGCGCAGCCAGATCGCCCACGGCGCGCGCGCCATCATGATCTGCGAGCCCGCTGCTTGCACCGCGTTTCTCTCGCCACGCCAGCTCAAGGCCGGCTCCAACGCGTTCGAGCGCCTGGTCATGGAACCGAATCTCCGCCTCAAGGCCATTCTCGACGCCGCCGGTTGCGACCTCATCTTCCACGACTGCGGCGAGCTCATCCCCCTCATGGTCGAAGCCTTCGCGCAGCGCCTTCATCCTGTCATCCTCAGCCTTGGCGGCTCGCGCAAGCTTTGGGAAGATGCGCGCCTCGTCCCCAACGACGTCGTCCTCTACGGCAACCTTCCCACCAAGTCGTTCTACTCTGACGGCGCCATGCCGCTCGACGAAGTCGTTCGCCGCACCACTGAGCTGCTCGCCAACATGAAGGCCTGCGGCCATCCCCACATCCTCGGCTCCGAGTGCGACGTCCTCTTCGTTCCCGAGGCAAGCGAAGCGATCCTGACAAAAGTCGATGCGATGATGGCCGTCCCAATTCCCGCCGATTTCTAATTGGCCTTCCCCGAGCGGCAAACGGCGTAGCCCATGCCGCCCCGTGCGCCCTCCCCGCGCCTTTTGTTATCGTTGTCCTTTACTTCGCAAGGAGAACCTCATCTCGACCATGCCTCATCCCGTCATCAAGTTCGGTACCGACGGATGGCGCGGCGTCATCGCCGACGACTTCACCTTCTCGAACGTCCGCACCGCCGCTGAAGCCATCGCCGCTTACATCCACTCCCGCAAAGGGTCAGCCCAGGAGGATCCCTCCCGCGGCCTCTGCATCGGCTACGACACGCGCTTCGGCTCGAAAGCCTTCGCCCACGCCTGTGCTGAAGTCGTCGCCGCCACCGGCATTCCCGTCATGCTGGCCAACGCCATCACGCCCACGCCTGCCCTGAGTTTCGGCGTGCGCGAGCGCGGCGCCGCCGGCGGCATCATGATTACCTCTTCCCACAACCCCGCCCAGTGGAACGGCGTCAAGTACAAGGGCTGGTACGGCGGCTCGGGCCAGCCCGCCATGATCGCGGCCATCGAGTCCTACCTCGGCAAACCCGTCGCCCGCGCGCCTCAATCCGCTCCCATCACCGAAGTCGACTTCCTGCCCACCTATCTCAAATCCATCGAGGACTTCGCCGACCTCGACCTCATCGCGCACTCAGGAATGAGATTCTGCATCGACTCCATGTACGGAGCCGGCGGCACCATTCTTGCCGACATCTTCGCTCGTATCGGCGTGGCCCATGTGCAGATTCGCGCGAATCCCGATCCGCTTTTTCCCGGAATCAATCCCGAGCCTATCGAGCCCAACATCCGCGCCCTCGGCGAAGCCGTAGTAGCCAACCACTGCCAGGCCGGCCTGTGCACCGACGGCGACGCCGACCGCATCGGCGCCATCGACGAGCACGGCAACTTCGTCGACCCACACAAAATCTATTCCGCGCTCTTGAGCTGGGTTTTGCAGTACAAAGGCTGGCCAGGCGCCGTCACGCGCGCCTTCAACACCACCAAGATGCTCGACCGCATCGCGAAGAAATACGGCCGCGAGCTCATCGAGCACGGCATCGGCTTTAAGTATGTCGTCGACATCATGCTCGAGCGCGAAATCGTCATGGGCGGCGAGGAGTCGGGCGGCATCGGCTTCCAGCGCCACCTGCCCGAGCGCGACGGCCTGCTCAACTGCCTGCTCCTCGCCAACGTCATGTGCCAGGAAAAGCGAACTCTGGGTCAGCTCGTCGCCGATCTCCAGGCCGAATACGGCGAGCACCAGTACGACCGCATCGATCTTAATCTCCCAGAAGCCCAGAAGAACCTGGTCATCGCCCGCGCCAAGGCTCTACCCGCTGGCGACCCCATTTTTGCCGGCATGCCTATCCTCCGCACCGAAACTCTCGACGGCGTCAAGTTTTACCTCGATAATCCCGAAGCGACAACCAAGCCCAACGCCGCGGAAACCTGGCTGCTCCTGCGCGCCAGCGGCACCGAGCCCCTCCTGCGCATCTACGCCGAATCCTGCTCCAGGGAATCCGTCGCCAAACTCCTCGAATCCGCCCGCACCTTCGCGCTGAGCAGCTAGCGCCAACTAGCAACAATGATTTGTCATCCTGAGCGACCGGAGCGCAGCGAAGGGAGTCGAAGGATCTGCCCTGAAAATTCAGGCTGTCGCGGGTGTGATGGCAACTTCAAGTCCGAGATGTT
>Ga0187877_1003505_pt1 | contig 12717 bp, 9 predicted proteins | sample June2016WEW_17_1_3_FD_132430 | JGI IMG/M metagenome (GOLD analysis project Ga0187877, IMG submission 132430) | Peatland microbial communities from SPRUCE experiment site at the Marcell Experimental Forest, Minnesota, USA - June2016WEW_17_100 | ecosystem: Environmental > Terrestrial > Soil >... | reverse complement strand
TGGGTCATCGGCTGGGCCGAGGACGACGATGCGGCGGGGGCGCATTGTTGCACTTCCTGGGATTTGCAGCTTTGGGTGGAGAGGATGTTTGCCAACTCTTCCGATGCCTTTCGTTACGGGTGCGAGGGCATGATGGCGATTCATTGGCGCACGGCGGCCATAGCGCCAAACATCACGGCGCTGGCGCAAGCGGGCTGGGACTTCGAGACCGCGAGTAGTGGAAAGAAGCCCGACCTGGATGGGTTCTGGTCCGATTGGGGCCGGGGCAGGTTTGGCGGGGATGCCGGTGCCGAGGCCGGTCGGATTCTCAAGAAGTTGGATGGCTGCCATCCGGGAATCAATGCGCTGATCAGAGGCGGCGCCGGCACGACGGATGGACAAATCTCAGACTTCTTTGCGGCGCTGCGCGAGATGGAAGAGTTGCGGGCGCGCATTAAGGGCGTGGGCAACGTTGAACGATTTGATTATTGGCTGAACCTGGTCCGGGCTTCTCAATTACGAGTGCGAACGTGGGTCCTGGCGGCTCGTCTTGCCGCGAAAATGGCGGATGCCAATGCGATTTCGGAGGCCGACAGAAAGCTGGGCTTTGTCCGGAAGGAGATTCTTCCTCTACGGCTGGCACTCGCCCGCAGCCATGAGGATCTGATCGCCGCTTTCGTTCACTGCGCGAAGTCGCCGGGCGAAGTCGGGACCATCGCAAGCATTGAGAGCGGTTCCCGTGAGCGGATTGTGTCCTCGCATGACAAGGCCATTGCGCAAACTCTTGGAGAACCCCTGCCGGCTGAAGCCGCGGTCCGCACGGCATACCAGGGGACACCGCGGATCTTCGTATCGGCAAGACGCACCCAGGCAATTGTGGGCGAGCCTCAGGAGATTCGGGCGTTTGTGCTTTCAGGCGCGAAGTGCAGCAAGGTCAATCTCTACTGGCGTGCCCTGGGCACGGGCGCATTCAAGAGACTGACTGCCACCCATCGAGCACGGCAGGCTTATCGGGTCGCACTGCCTGCTCAGTCGGGAGGCACAGTGGAATATTACCTCGAAGCTTCACTCGACAATGGTCAGAAGGCGCGGTGGCCAGCCACCGCACCTTCGATCAACCAAACGGTCGTTGTTTGGTGAGAGGGTAAGCACGACCGGCAGATACCCTCCCGAGTCTGGTAGGGACGCGTTCCACCGCGTCCCTCATTTCTCGGAGGAATGGGGACGCGGTGGAACGCGTCCCTACCAGATTCAGGGAGAGGGCCGCCACGCCTTTGGGTTCCCTAAAAATAATTGCAGATTCCTGTTGACGCTACTCGATTACTGTTGTAATCCTTCTACAGATTACAGTTGTAAGCGTAAGGAACAGGCCATGAAGAAGACACCGCGCATCTCGGAGACGGAATGGGAAGTGATGAAGATAATCTGGGCGGAGGCACCCTGCACCGCAGGGGAGATTATCGAGCTGCTGACCCAGGCCGACCCCACCTGGCACCCCAAGACGGTGAAGGCTTTTCTCAACCGGCTGGTGAAGAAGCAGGTGCTGGGCTTCCGGAAAGAAGGGCGCGCGTATCTCTACCGCCCGCTGGTGCGCGAGGGCGAGTGCGTGGACGCCGTCAGCGAGTCGTTTCTGGAACGGGTGTTCGGTGGCTCACTCAAGCCGATGCTGGCGCACTTCGTGGAGCGCAAGAAGCTCTCGACGGCGGAGGTTAAGGAGCTCAAGGATTTGCTGGAAAAGCGTGAGCCGGGGCGCGCAGAACCATCCAAACAGAGGTGACCTATGCAAGAGTACTTTACTAACTATCATCTCCCCTCGCTGCTGAAGGCTTCCTGGCAAGGCGCCGTGCTGATCCTGCTGTTGCTGGCGGCGCAGTGGGCATTGGGCCGGCGGCTAAGCCCACGGTGGCGTTACGGGCTCTGGCTGCTGGTCGTCGCACGACTTGCCCTGCCCTGGACAATTCCGTCCTCGATCAGCGTGTTTAACATCGTCAGCTACCCGAAGGCGGCGGCGGCGGCTGCGGCTGTATTTAGCGGAGTGCAACCGTCTCTGAGCGCGGTCGCGCGGGATTCGAGCACGGCATTGGGGACTTCCAGCGCACCGGGGCAGACGGTCGTTGCTGCGCCCGGGGAAGAGCGCTCTCCGGCGCTGAACGGATATGTGGGAACGCCGGCCACGACGGTGTCGAGGTTCCACTTGAGCCTGTCTTACGTGCTGCTGGCATGGGCAGCGGGGGCATTGGCGCTGGCGGTTTACCTGGGGATTACTCACTACCGGCTCTGGCGCAGGGTCACGCTGCGCCGTCCTCTGATTGACCTGCGGGTGATGAATCTGTTGGAGGATTGCAAGCAGGCGATGGGGGTGCACGTGCCGGTGACGCTGGTGGAGACACCCGCAGTAGGGAGTCCCTCGCTGTTTGGCTTCTTGCGGCCGCGCCTGCTGTTACCAGTTGGGCTGACGCGGGATTTCACGCAGGAGGAGATGCGTTATGTGTTCCTGCACGAACTGAGCCACATCAAGCGCCAGGACATCCTGACGGGCTGGCTGATGACGGCGTTGCAGATCCTGCATTGGTTCAATCCGCTGGTGTGGGTGGCGTTCCACCGCATGAGATTGGACCGGGAACTGGCGTGCGACGCGTTGGCGCTGTCCTATGCGAAGGAGGAGGAGAACCAGCCGTACGGACGCACGATCATCAAACTATTGGAGAGCTTTGGTGGCTCGGCCTGGGCGCCGAGCATGGCTGGAACCGTAGAGAACAAGAACCAAATCAAAGAAAGGATTAGTATGATAGCTAAATTCAGAAAGACGAGTCATGGCCTCGCGCTGGCGGGGGTGTTATTCATCGGCCTCGGGCTGTTAACCTTAACGGACGCGCAGACGAGCGGAAAGTCGGCGGCGCCAGAGGCGGCGGGAGGGTCACCCCCGAGCATCGTGGCCACCTCGCCCGCCGTTGGGGCGACGGAGGTTGACCCGGCGCTTAAGGAAATCACCGTTACCTTCGACCAGGATATGCGCGGGGGATTCTCCTGGACGGGGGGCGGGCCGGATTACCCTCCGACACCGGATGGCCAAAAGGCGCAGTGGCGGGACAAGCGCACCTGCGTTCTGCCGGTGACACTCGAAGCCGGGCATTACTACCGCGTGGGGATTAACTCGACCAGCTACCGGAACTTCCGCAGCGCCGACGGCGTGTCGGCGGAGCCTTCGGCCATCTACTTCACTACGCAAGGGGCGAGCGAGGAGCTTAAAGCCAAAGCCCAGTTGCCGATGATCGTGAAAGTCAGCCCGCCCAATGACGCGCAGGATGTCAGTCCCGGACTGACAGAGCTGCGAGTGACGTTTAACGTGCCAATGGGCGCGGGCTTCTCCTGGTGCGGCGACGGCCCCAAATTCCCCACCATCCCGGATGGCAAGCGTCCGTTTTGGACTGACGGGGGCAAGACCTGTGTGATGCCCGTCAAGCTGGAACCCGGCGTGGAATATGAGATCGGGCTCAACAGCGAGTCAGCCAAGAACTTCCAGAGTGCCGGCGGCGTGCCGCTGGAACCGATGCTCTATAGCTTCAAGACAAGCGGCAAGGCCGCTGAAACGGCCCAAGCCGGGAACCAGTCGGACGAACAGCAACACCTGAAAAAGGCCGAAGGCGGCGACAAGTGGGCCGCCTTCTGGCTTTGGGACTCCTATTATCACGGCAACAATGGAATCAAGCCCGACCCGGCCAAGGCGGATAAATGGCTCCGTGAATTTGTCCAAAAGGTCTCGGTGGTAAGATTCGAACCCGTCGATGACTTCACGCCGGCAAGCCCACAGGAGTTTCTGGGGAGAATCCACCAGTACGCTCATACTTCTTCGGGGAAGACTGAGATCGGGACCGGTGGCTTTTTCAGAACGACCAGGCAAGGCGACAAACTGGTGGGTTCCTTTCTCAGCAATTATCCCGATGAACTCAAAGCCAGCCTCGCCAAGGTGCCGGGCCTGAAGGTCACTTCCGCCGAAGAAATTACGCCGGAAGCATTCATCAAATACGAAGAGTCACCGCAGGAATCCTTGCCCGAGGGTGAGGAGCAAAAACTGAAGCAGGCCGAAGGCGGCGACAAGTGGGCCGCCTTCTGGCTCTGGGACTCCTATTATCGCGGCAAGAACGGAATCAAGCCTGACCCGGCCAAGGCGGACAAATGGCTACATGAATTTATCCAAAAGGTGTGGGTGGTAAGATTTGAACCCGTCGATGACTTCGCGCCGGCAAGCCCACAGGAGTTTCTGGAACGAGTTAACCATTACGCTCACACTTCTTCGGGGCGGACTGATCTCGGAACAGGCAGCTTTTTTAGAACGACCAAGCAAGGCGACAAACTGGTGGGTTCTTTTCTCTGCAATTATCCCGATGAACTCAAAGCCAGCCTGGCAAAGGTGCCGGGTCTGAAGGTTACTTCCGCCGAAGAGATTACGCCGGAGGCATTCATAAGGTACGAACAGTCCCCGCAGGAATCGTTGTAGAGAAACCCTCTTGCTTCAATATATGAAAATCCACAAATCAAACGGCCGCCGCACCGCGGCGGTCTCCCTGTTGGCGGCCCTCGGACTGGCCACACTGACCGACACTCAATTCGGCGGACTGTCGTCCGCGCAAGCGGCCCAAGGCGCGCCGCAAATCGTCTCGTGCACGCCGACCCGCGGGGCGTCTGATGTGGACCCCGCTCTCAAGGAGATCACCGTCACCTTTGACCAGGATATGGAGGAGGGGATGTCGTGGACCGGGGGCGGCCCGGAGTTTCCCCCGATACCCGAAGGCAAACAGGGACGCTGGCGCGATAAGCGCACGTGCGTCCTGCCCGTGAAGCTCCAAAGCGGACACCGCTACCGGGTAGGCATCAATTCCCCCAGTTACCGGAACTTCCGCAGCGCCGCGGGTGTGCCCGCCATGACCTCGGCCATGTGGTTCACCACCTCGGGCACCAGCGACACCTCGGCGTCCGAAGCCCAGGCGCCGAAGATTGTCAGCGCAACCCCACCCATTGGCGCGCAGGATGTGAGCCCTGATCTCAAGGAGCTGCGCGTCACCTTCAACGTGCCGATGGAAGGGGGCTTTTCCTGGACGGGGGGTGGGCCGCAGTTCCCCACGATCCCGGAAGGACAGAAGCCGTCCTGGACGGGGGATCACAAGACCTGTGTGCTGCCGGTCGAGCTGAAACCGAACTGGCAATACCGGCTGGGCCTCAATAGCCCGTCGTTCAAGAACTTCCGGAGCGTCGAGGGGGTGGCGCTGGCGCCGGTCGCCTATACCTTCAAGACGAGTGCGAAGTGAGCGCGGGCAGTAGTAGTCGGTAATCAGAAGGCGCCCCTCAGAAGGCAAGAGTCAGAAGGCCGCACCTCCCCGCGTCTGCAGCGCGGGGAGGCTTACTTTGTGGTATAAACAGGAGCGTGAGCGAGCAGCCGATACTCCGAACCGAACGATTGACATTGCGGCCGTTGCCGCAGCACGACGCACCTATGCTGTCGCATCTGGCCGGGAGGAGGGAGATCGCCGACACCACCATTTCAATTCCACATCCCTACTCCGAACAGCAAGCCCTGCAATGGATCGCCGGGTTCGCTGACCTCTGCGCCCAGGGCAAGGTTGTGGTCTTTGGCATGCAGTTAAAGCGCGGTGGGAGCCTAGTCGGGACGATCGGGCTGCGGGGAGAGTGGATTGATGCCAACGCCGCAACAAGACTCTGCCCGTGACGGAGGCTACGGTTCCCAGCGTAGCTTTTGGAGTCGGGCAGGCCGCACGATCTCGACGTGGCCGTCCGCAAAGCCGATCGCGTGAGCGCCACCGTGCCGGGGAATGGCCGGAAGCAACTCGCGCCCGCCAGCCATATTCCAGCCGCCGTCGGTTTCGAAAACCAACACGGTCTCGGCCGGCGCCTGGACATCTTTCAGTTGACGGCCGGCCAGTTTGGCGTTGAAAGCGTAATGGGAGCGCTGGCCGGGTTTGCCCTGCGGGCAGACAAAGGGCTGGCTGGCCTTCTCGTACGGCATGATGAGGTCGCACCAGCTCGTGCCTGAGGGGAACACATCCTTATTGTCGTTGGCGTACATGATGATGCCGAGGCTGAGCTGCTTGAGGTTGTTCATGCATTGGATGGAGCTGGTTTTCTGTTTGGCCTTGGCCAGCGCGGGCAAGAGCATGGCGGCCATGATGGGCGCGAACAGCAGGAAAGCTGCGGAAACAATCGTGCCCGCCAGGGCCATGCCCTGTCCGCCTAGTTGGCCCTTGCTCTTGTTGATGCGCACCAGGGCGATGATGCCCAGGATCAGCCCGACCAACGATGTAATGCCGCAAGTCAGAATCCCCAGGCAGCCGAGCACCAGCGAGGTTATCGCCAGGCCGCTGGTCTTGGGCGGCGGGAGTGGCGGGGAACCCGGAGGGGAGGATGGCTGGCCCCGGGGCGACGCGGCTGCCCGCAGGGCATCAGCAAACTCGGGGATTTCGGCCAGCGGCTTCCAGTCCGCGGACTCGGCGGGCTGTGCTCTAGTCTGGCCGTTGGCGCGGCCTTGCGCGATCCACTGGCGTATCTGGTCCGCGCTGACAGGGCCGTATTCCTTTTGATCGGCACCAAGGATCTTGAACATAGGCGTGTAGGGGTTGCTGGGGATTATTGGGTCTTAGGGATGGCTGGCCGCAGATTGGCCGGTTGGCGACGCACGACATATTGAGAAGCGAGCCTGCTCACGGCGTGGAGCGTAGCTGAGTGAGGGCAGGTGTCAATGCGTCGCCGGAACCAAATCGCCCCAAAAAAGCCTTTTACATTTCCTCAAAGTCAGGTATCAAGGAAGCAGTATTAGGGATCGGCGTGCGGGTAATATTTATAGTTAGCACGCATGATTCATGTAATTGCCGCGGCCGGCCGAGACTGATGGGCCGCTCGACGGCGCGGGCCGATCGGTACGAGAGCAGTCGAAGTGAAACGTAATCATGGCTCATAAACTGACCACATGCACTTTCTGCGGGGTCGGTTGCGGGATTTACCTGGAGGCCGTCGGCAACCAGGTGGTGGGGGCTTACCCCAGCATGTCGCATCCCACCAACGCGGGCCGGATCTGCGTGCGGGGCTGGCATGTGCATGAAGTGGCCAGTTCGCCGGACCGCCTGAAAAGCCCGCTGCTGAAGAGGGAGGGCCGGTTTCAGGAGGTATCATGGGACGAGGCGTTCGGCTTCATCGCCCGCCGCATGAAAGAGATCCGCGCGCGGCATGGGCCCGATGCGCTGGCGTTCCTGAACTCACCGCGCTGCTCGAACGAGGAGGCTTACCTGCTGCAAAAGCTGGCCCGGGCGGTCATCGGGACGAACAACGTGGACCACGGCACCGGGGTGTATTGCAACAACTCGATCAATGTCCTGCTCGACATGCTCAGCGTGCCGGCGACGACCAGCTCTGTCAGCGAGCTGGCCCGGAGCGAGGTGATCGTGGTGGACGGCGTGGACCTGGCCCGCCAACTGCCGACGATCGGCGGGGCGGTCATCCGCGCGAAGCTGGCCGGGGCGAAGTTGGTGGTCATTGACAGCCGGCGGCATCGGGTGGCGGAGAGCGCCGACTTTTTCATGCAGCTTAGGCCTGGCACAGAGGCGGTGCTCTATGGGGCGATGGCCAAAGTGATCGTGGATCGCGGGCTGATGAACCTGCCGTTCATCGTGGCCCACTGCCACAGCTACGAGGAGTTCCTGGCGCAGGTGCGCGAGTACGATTTGCTGGCAGCGGCGGAGTCCTGTGGAGTGGCGGCGGAACTGATCGAGGCGGCGGCGCTGACGTATGCCCGCGCGCGGTCGGCGGCCATTCTTTACTCGACCGGCATCGAGGCGCGCGACGCGGAACCGGTGCAGGCGATTGTGAATCTGGCGTTACTGACCGGCCAAATCGGGAAGGAAGGTGCCGGCATCTTCGCGTTGACCGAGCACAACAATCTGCAGGGTGTCTGCGACATGGGCACACTGCCGGACCGCTTGCCTGGGTATCGTGAGGTGGCCAGCGACCTGGCGCGCGCGGAGGTGGAGCGGATCTGGGGAACGAAGCTGCCGGCAAAACAGGGACTGGCCTCGCGTTCGATCCTTGCGGATCGGGGTCACGGCCAGGTGCGAGCGGTCTGGCTTTGCCGCTACGATCCGGTTAGCACTGCGTTCTTTGGGGACGCAGCCAACGTGCTCCAGCAGTGCGAGCTGGTTGTGGCTCAGCATTTGTTTCTGACCGAAAGTGCCCGGTATGCGCATGTAGTGTTGCCGACAACTGCGTTTGGCGAGGAGCGCGTGACTTTTACGAGCACCGAGCGCCGGATTCAACTGGCCGAGCAGATCATCGAACCATTGCCCGGCACGACCCCTGCGTGGCAGCAACTGACCGAAGTGGCTCGGGCCCTGGGCGCTGATTGGGAGTATGGTTCGGCGGCCAAAGTGATGGATGAGATCGGCACGGTGGTGCCGTTCTACAGCGGGGCCAACTACCCTAACCTGGCCAGCGAATATGGACGACAGTGGCCTTGCACTAAGAACCGTCCGTTGGGCACGCGGCATCTTTTCGCCGAGGACCTGCCGGCGCAGGGGTTCAAGTTCGTGCCCATCGCCAGGCCCATTGAGGCCACCGAGTTTTCAAAGGATTATCCCCTCACGCTGGTTTTCGGCCACTCGCTTTACTACTGGAACCAAAGCGTCCTGATCAAACACAGCGAGACACTCAAGCGGGAGTATCGTATCCTGCTGCTCGATTACCCGGAGGGGTTTGTGGAAATGAATCCTGATGATGCTAAACAGCTTGGCATCCGCGACGGCGAGAGAATCCGGCTGTGGGCCGCAGGCGGCTCGGCAGTGACGAATGCGCGGGTCACGCCGGAGGTGCGCAGCGGGGCGATCTTCGTGCCGTACTTCGTGCGGCAGGTGCAGCAGCGGATTCGCGGCTCGACCGAGAACGGTGTCCAGCTCATCCCCGTCCGCGTGGCAAAGGAGGCGGCATGAAAGCCCGGATACTGGAGCGTGCAGACGTGCCGAAGATAGTGGAGATGCTTCGCCAGCAGGGTTACGAAGTATTCGCTCCGTTCGCCGGGCGGGGGCGCGATACGTGGTTCGACCTGGTAACCGACGAGAACCGTGACCGGATTCAGGTGCATCTGCCAAATCCGTATTACCCGCCCAAGCGTTTTGTCCTGCCGCACATCGAGAGGCTGATGAAGATTCGGCGGAGCAATGGGGAGATTCAGATCGAGCCGACCTACCGGGAACGCAAGCGCGCCATTTTCGGCATCCGGTCCTGCGACGTGGCGGGCATCTGGCACCTTGACCGCTTTTATCTGGGGCGCGACTTCCGCGACCTCTACTACGAGAAACGCCGGAAGAATCTGTTCCTGGTGAACGTCGTCTGCACCGATGCGGAGCGCGATATCGGCGAGGAGTGTTTCTGCCTTTGCGCTGACACGGGCCCGGCGGCGCGCGACCAGTTTGACCTGCAGGTCATGGACCTGGGGGATGAGTATATGGTCGTGGCCGGAACGCCCGCGGGGGAGGAGTTCTTCGCCAACCCGATGTTCAGGAAAGCCACGGAGGCGCAGGTCGAGAAACGCCGCGCTATCCTGAGCGAGGTCCGGAAGCATTTTAAGACCACGACGAGCTGGTTCCCCGCGACGGTGCGCTACGTTTCGCAGGGCAACATTCTGGAGAAGACGTGGGAGGAAATCGGCAACCGGTGTCTGGAGTGCGGCGGCTGCACCTACGTCTGCCCGGCTTGCACGTGCTTTACCGTGAGCGACCGGCAGGTCGGCCCGAACGAGATCGAGCGGGTCCGCATCTGGGACGCTTGCGCGCTGAGCGGCTTCACGCGCATGGCGGGCGGCCATAATCCGCGCCGCGCCGTCCACGACCGCCGCAACCGCCGTTTCTTCCGGAAGCTGGCGCACTATTTCATCCAGCGGGAACTCTCGATGGCCTGCGTCGGCTGCGGCCGCTGCGCGGCGGTCTGCCACGGCGACATTGGCATGCCAAGCGTGGTGGAGATGATCCGCCGGGCCACTGCCGCGAATGACAAGCTGCAACCGGTATGAGCCGCGTCGCGCATAATTCCACCTCCTCTCCCGCGGCGGCGACGGAGAACATCTATCTGCCCAAGCTGGCCGTGCTGGATCGCGTGACCGACGACATCCCCGAAGTGAGGACCTTTTACTGGCACTTCGAGGACGCGACCGAGCAGGCTAAGTTCAAGCGCTTTAGGCCGGGTCAGTTCGCACAGGTCTCGCTCTTTGGCATCGGCGAGTTCCCGGCGTCCCTTCCTCCGAGCCCGACCGAGGAGGAAACGTTCTTCACCATCCGGCAGGTGGGCAGTTGCACGGCGGCGCTTCACCAGCTTAAGCCCGGCGAGAAGTTTGCGGTGCGCGGCCCGTACGGCAACGGGTTCTCGATGGAGGACTACTACGGAAAGAACCTGGTGTTCGTCGCCGGTGGCATTGGGCTGATTCCCCTCCGCTCCTGCATTGTCTATGCCCTCAAGCACCGCGACAAATACCAGCGTATCCAGATCTTTTACGGCTCTAAGACGCCCAGGGAATTGATGTACCTGCCCAACCTGCGCGAATGGCAGCAGTCGGCCGGTGTCGAGTGTTATCTCACGGTGGACCGTTCGTCAGACAGTTGGAGCGGCAACGTAGGCGTGGTCGGCAGTCTGTTCAAGAAGCCCGGCGTTCAAGTGCCGGTGGACAATACGATGGCTTTTGTCTGCGGCCCGCCGATCATGTTCCGCTTCGTCATCAAGGACTTGCTGGCGATGGGCTTCCGGGAAGGCAACATCGTCTCCACTCTCGAACGGTATATGAAGTGCGGCGTCGGCAAGTGCGGCCATTGCTGCATTGGCGTGGCCTATGTGTGTGTGGATGGGCCGGTTTTCACCTACGAGCAGATCAGGAAGCTCGGCGAGGATATCTGATGCCCGACCTCCGCGAACAGCTCCTGCAATGCTTCCAGGGCCGCGTCTGCCTGATGGGCCTGGGCAATGTGGATTACGGGGATGATGGGTTCGGTGTCAGGCTGGCGGAGGAGTTGAAGTCCGAAGTCCAAAGTCCGAAGTCCGCAAGAAACCCGAAAGCCGAAGGCCGAAGCGAAGACCCGGGCAGCAGTTGTTCGGATTTCGGCCTTCGAGTTCAGGTCATCATTGTTGGCACGACCCCTGAGCGTTGGATCGGCCAGGTGGCGGATGAAGGCTTCGACCGCCTCATCTTCCTGGACGCTGTGGAATTCGGCGGCACTCCGGGTTCTGCAGTTTTGCTCGATTCGGATCAAATGACTGCCCGCATTCCGCAGGCTTCCACCCACAAGCTTTCACTTGGCCTGCTGGCGAAATTGGCGGAGGCGAACGGAACGACGAAAGCCCGGCTGCTTGGTGTGCAGCCGGACTCTCTCAGGCCGGGTGCAGGATTGACCCCGGCAGTCCGGGCTACTCTCGATTTGTTGCTCGACCTCCTGAGGGCTTGTTTGAAGCGCAGCAGTCGAGGCAACGAGGCTCGACCATCGCCTGCGCGCTGGCCTGATAACCGTGAGTGCTTGAGCCTCGTTACCCCGGCTGCTACCAGGACCACGGAGGTGATGGCATGACGCCCGAACAATCTGTCATTGCTGCCATCGGCATCTGCATCACCGGCGCGGTGCTGACCTTGTTGGCCGCTCGCAACAAAACTGCGGCGGGCTGGCTTGCGTTCGGCTTCACTGCGGCAGCGGCAGCGGTTATGGTCATGGCAGTTGGGCACGTTCTGAGCGCCGGCCCGGGGCAACAGGTCGAGTTTCCTATCATTCCGCAGATCGGCCTGGTGCTGCGGGTTTATGTGGACGGCCTGACGGCGGTATTCTTGCTGTTGTCGGCACTGATTTCGGTGCCCGCTGCGCTGTATTCCATCGTTTATATGCGGAACTACGAGGGCTACAGCGTGGCGCGCTATTATCCCTACTTCCTGCTCTTCCTGGCCGCGATGTATGGGCTGGTCAGCACGACGGACATGATGTGGTTCTTCTTCATCTTCTGGCAGATGATGACCCTGCCCGGCTATGCGCTGATCCGGTTCGAGCATAAGAACCCCGCCAACATCCGTGCGGCCAACAAGTATCTGATCATGATGCAGATCGCCTGCGCCGCGACGATGATTGGCGCCGAGTTGCTAGCCGTGACGGGCGCGGCTGCCAGCGGCAGCGCGAGCTTGAAGTATGACTTCGACACCGTAAGCGCCAACCTGCCGATGATGTTGAGCACTAGGCCGGGAGCCACGGCGCTGGCATTTGCGTTGTTCCTTGTGGGATTCGGCATCAAGATGGGTATGTGGCCGTTCGGCCAGTTTTGGCTGCCGGATGCGCACCCCGCTGCGCCGTCGCCAGTGAGTGCCATGCTCTCCGGGGTGATGATTAAGACGGGGGTATACGGGCTGATGCGCTATTTCCTGTGGCTGGTGCCGCCGGCGGGGCAGGCCGATTACCCGCTCGCCAGGTGGGGTTTTCTCGTCGCACTGCTCGGCACCATCACGCTGTTCACGGGCACCATGCAGGCACTCAAGCAGGAGCAATCCAAACGTCTGCTTGCGTTCCACAGCATCGGCCAGATCGGCTACATTCTGCTTGGCACCGGGGCCTGCATGAGCCTGCTGCCGGCATCAGGGCCGAACGCCAAGGCGCTCGCGGCGATTGGCATCCTCTGGGCGCTGCTCCACGTGCTCAACCACGGGCTGTTCAAGGCCCTGCT
>Ga0187877_1003500_pt1 | contig 12727 bp, 11 predicted proteins | sample June2016WEW_17_1_3_FD_132430 | JGI IMG/M metagenome (GOLD analysis project Ga0187877, IMG submission 132430) | Peatland microbial communities from SPRUCE experiment site at the Marcell Experimental Forest, Minnesota, USA - June2016WEW_17_100 | ecosystem: Environmental > Terrestrial > Soil >... | reverse complement strand
GTGAATCTGGCGCGTCGCATCGCCACCCTTCCCGAGGTCCGTGCCGGCCATCGGCCGCCTGGAGCTTAAGGACGCGCCCCGCCTTAGGGGACGACGAATCGCGGACCGGCTGCCCGGTCGGCGGGGAGAGAGGGCGGCCGCAACCGGCGCAGCAGGAGAACAGGGCGCTTAGGGCGGGAAGCTAGAGGGCCAGCGGACAGGTGCCCACGTTCGCCCACGTGGCGGCGTAGGGGCTGGGAGACAGGAACCCCCCGGCCCTAGCCATGACGCCGGGCACACACGGGTGCGGAGGGGCGCGGGTCTGAGTCGGTGCCCTAGGTGTTGTGCCGAACCACGTTGTTGACGCGGTTGATGGGCGGACCAGATCCAAGATTGCGAGATGCCCGACGCCACCGATCCACCACGTGGGCTATGAGTGCCTCTAGGTCCCGACCCGTGTAGGCACTTGCTTTTGAACGGGTCAGTTCGATGAGGTGAGCCCGTTCGACGGTGTACTGATCAACGATTTGGCTGCAACGGTCAGCGTCGTTCGGCACGGGGAATGGTGGCCGAAATCCGAGATCAAGGAGCATCCCGGCATACCGCACTCGATCCCAACTCCCTAGGTCGACGGTGGTTTGTCGCGGCCCGAAGGCGTGTCCCGCGTTGACAAGAGGCTGCTGAGGACCGGGACGCCATCGAGCATCCACATGGACAGTTGCCATCAAATCTGTTGACCGGAGGACCTGGCTTGGTATGAGCCCGACCTGAGGAGCCAGCTCATCCCAGATCCGTGAGGCAGCATGCCGGATTGGATCACCTCCGCGAGTCACGCCGGAACGATTCATCGCTGAGCGGTTTTGCTCCATTAGTAGCTGCATTGACCGAAGTGCCTGTCGCCAGCGTCCGTACGCCTCGTAGCAGCGTCCGGTCAGTGCCGATGCTTCGCCAGCCGTCAGGCCAAGCACCATGAGCACGGAATGATCTATGTGTTGGCGCAGCGCTGGCGCCGCCGAGTTCTCGTCCGGGCTGGGCGGCATCCAGTCCGCTCTGCTCACATCCCCCGGACTCTGTCGGCGCGATGGATCAACCTGGGGCAGACGTCGCTGAGCGCGCACTCACCACAGCTCGGGTCGACCGGGTGACACCAGCGTCGACCGATGTCCCACGCGGGGAGATCCAGACTCCCCGGGCGAGCGGGATTGAGCGTTCGGGCGTCTGCGACCATCTCGCCGACGTCGTCAGTCTCGGCCAAGCCCGTGCGTAGGAAGACCCGCCGGACGTGGACGTCGTATGCCACATCACTTCCGGCGAGATCACTGATCGGGACACCGCGGTCCCGTTCGAGGATCTCGACCGCCATCGCCGCCTTCTTCTGCCCGATGCCCTCGAAGGCGAGGAGCCTCGCCTGCAGAGCGACCGCGCTCGGGCTGTCGGCCCAGATGCGGCCCGCATCCCCCCCGTACTCGGCCACTACCCGGCGAGCCGCGTCCACGATCCACGTCGGCACGACGTTGACAAGCCGGTGGAGCATAGGCCGCCGACAGAACGCGGCAACGACGCTCTCCGGTTCATTGGCGAGTCGATACGGGTCGAGGTGTCCGAGACGCTGCCTTAGCTCCCACGGCACGGCCCAGGCGCGCTCGGCTTTGATGCCCTGGTCGCAGATGACGCCGAGGAGGAAAGCGAACGGATTGTCGATCACGAACTGATTCGCCTCACTGACCGGCTGACCCGAGGGGCGCGCCGCGATCAGGGCACCGTGGTCGAGCAGCGCTTCGACGATGGCGGTCGTATCAGCCGGGCTTCGGTTAACCACGGGCCGTTGCGACGGCTCCGATTGAGGGAGCGCCGTTGTTGTGGCTGGCCTGGCGCCGCCCCAGGAACGGCGAAGCGCCACGCGGAGAAGAGCGTGGCGTGCCCACCCTTCGAGATCGTCCTCGGCGAGGCGAACGACCAGTGACGAGCGCGCGGGCGGGGCGTCGATCGCGTCCTTCTGTCGGCAGATGTCGAAACCTTCGTAGCCGGCAGGCAGATCGGTGCGTTCTCGGACGTCTCGGCGATCGGCCCCCTTGATGAGACTCACGAGCTTTCGGGTCTGCTGATAGGCGTCCTCAGCCGCGGCCTCCACCGCCGGCTGGCCGTCGAGGAACGTCACCGAGTGGGGACGCCACGAGCCGAACACCACGCGCCCGCCAATGCCGTGCCGGAGGAGGTGGCGGGCTCCGCCGGCAACGATCGTTGCCTCCCAACCGCGATCGAAGGTTTCCGTTGCAACTGGCCAGCGATAGGTGAAGGAGGCGATCGGATGAATGTTCTCGAGCTGAATGTCGTCACGCGCTGCCGGGCGTCTTCCGTTTGGCACTTCTCCGTTGATTGTGTGAAGTCGAGTTCGTTCCTCGGCCCGGCCTGCGTGTCGGCTCTGTCGGTCAAATCGGACTTCCTCGTTAACCATGCGAATCCGCCCCACTCGCCATCCGAAGGCGAGCCACCCTCGGCCTTGGGGTGAGTGATCGGTATTCCCCCACCACGACGGGTATTTCCTTGCCGATGCTGGGAGGGGTCTCCCGAGAATGTCCTCTACTTCGGCGAACGAGACCGTGACCGATTCTTCGTTGCTTTCGTCGAGCATTTCTCCGATCCGGCCGTAGCTGGCACGGGGCCGACCTGGTCCGCGGGTCGAAAGGTCGAAAGATGGCGCGGGGCGGCCCCTGTAGAACGCGAGCTGCTGACCGCGGTTCAGACCTTCGGTCGGGTTCTCAATCGTCGCCCCTGCGGCCTTGAGTCCCGAAACGAGACCGTTGTTCCGATAGGCGGAGCCGGCATGAATTTCGAAGACCTCTCCAGATAGGTCGCCGAAACGGCCGAACAGGGCATCGAGTACTTTCCTTGACCACGCCCGTCGGGCATCCGAAGGCAGATCCTTTAGGGCGACGTCGTACGGCTCGATGACTTCACTCGGATCAAGCAGGCCGTGTTTTGCGGACAGCACGAACCAGGTGTCGCAACTTGACTCGACCGCCTCCATGCGGCCGCGGAACAATGGCGACGTGTACATGTCCCGGGCGGGAGACGGGCGTGTCTGTTTGGACTTCACGCACCCGACCAGGCCGATCCTCAGCGAACTCATCGTACGCAACGGCGCTGTCGGCGTCGTCCGAACGCCTCGGTCACCAACCGCGATTGCCACGCTCGTAACGCAGCGCTCGCGGGGGGCTCGTCGGCGTCCGGGTGGTCCATGGTCCCGGCCGCGTTGTGGTGCAGGGCCCAATGGTGTCCCCGGCGACCGGGCTGTTTCCAGATGTCTTTCCGAAGTTGCTCAACCGGGAAACGCACGGACCTGAGCTCGGCTTCCTGGGCAGCAACTGCACCGGCGTCCTACACCTCAGCTTGGCGCTGTCCAAGGCGCGGGCCAGGGCGAGTGGCGAGCAAATACCTCGCTAATCAAGGCCCATCAGCCCTGGCACAGGCCCTCCACCAATCCTAATGTTGCACTTATGAGGACCATATTTCATGCTCGTCGAGGAAGGCGAGCAGCACGGGCTTCGATCTTTTGTTCGGCTGCAATCGCGATGCTATGCGTACCGGGGATCCTCGCCGGCCCGGCGCTGGCACCTGCCAAGCACCATCCCACCGTCGCGACCGGGACCATCACCTGCACGCAGGTGGCCGGGATCATAGGGCTCAGCCCTCCGGTCCGCTCAAAAGTCGTGCAGAAGGACACGCTCACCATTTCGGTTGACGTCGGCGGTTGTAAGACCCTGCACTCCAACGTGGCGCACGTCGCCGGAGGGAAGCTGACCCTCACGGTGTCCACCGTGGTCCACGGTTGCCCGGTCGGGGGGGTCGGCGCCGACCTGACTGGTACCGAGACGTGGCAGCCCAGTTCGATCGCGCCTTCGAAGGTGGTTTCGCAGGACTACACCTCTCGGGCTTACACGGGCGGCAAGGGCCTCGTTTACACCAGCAAGACGTCCGGGATCTTGGTGATTGTCTTTCCGGCGCCTGGCAACTCGTTTTCGGTGACCGGGTCCTTTGCCGGGAAGGCTCACTATCACCCCCAGGAGAACCTGGATGGGAGCTTGATCGCCTACACCAACATCATGACCGGCGCCTTTCGCACGAAGGAGTGCAAGACCGGAATTTCCACGGTCAGTATCGTCCACGGTGTAGAGACGCTTCCCTAGCCGGCCGGGGCACTTGCCGCGTTAGATCTGGGTTTCGGGGTGCCCTTTGCGCTTCGGGAACCCGGCGTGCCCCGCGCCGCGGTCGCAGCGGGTGTTGCCGTGCCAGTGGCGGTCGGAGAGCTGCCCCGCCGGCGTGGGGCGACTTCCGGTCTCTCCTTCAGCTCAGCTTGCGGCCGAGGAAGGCCGCGACTCGATCCGCTGCTGGGCGCTCGTCGCCGCAGGGCTGCTCCTCACCGTATGGACGACCATCACCGCGGAGACCAGGGCGGCTCATCATTTGCTTCGAGAACGAGAGCACGTATTCCGCCAGTTCCGGGTCGAGGTCGGTTGGCTGTCCGGTCGCGATGGCGAGGTCCCAGGCGTGGGTAAGAAGGTCACTTGTCCGCAACTCGATGAATGCGGTGCCGGGAATTTCTCCGATGGGCAACTGGTAGTTGCGCGTAAGGGCCTCGGGCTCAGCGAAGGTCTCCTGCGCCGCCTTGGCAGAGGCGCGGTGGGCGGCGCCGAGGTCTTCGGGGAGTGGCGCCACTTGGCCACCGCCTCGCTCTACGACTCGCTGGTTGCCCCATATGACATGGTCGATGAGGGCCTTCACATTCCATTCAGGACACGGCGTGGGTGACGACAGCTGATCGGATGTCACGGCGACAAGCACATGGGCGAAGGTGTCCTGCGCCCGCTGGTGGGCGACCAGTGGGTCCATGCCCATGGACCATACAGTGCATACCGTCGCCACGGTCGGTCCTCGAGGCAACCGAGGCATTGGAGGCGACTCCCGCAGATCTGACCAACGCGTACCAGGGTCGCCCAATAAGGCGCTGGTCTCGGACGGCCAACGCGACCCATACCGCCGGGTCGCTGACGCGAGAGGGTGACGCTCGGCTGAATACACTCGCCGGTAGGGCCCCGTCGTTCTCCCTTCGATCGATCGAACGGTGACTGTCGTAGTCGATCGAGCAGGTCGCTATTCTAAAGCGACAACTCAAAGTCACCGCTGTGATATTCGGCGCCAACCGGGTTGACCCATCGAAGGAGACGTCTAATGGCAAAGACCGTCGAGCTCACAGGCGGCCGCGTAGCTAGCTACGAGGTTGTCGGGTCGGGACGGCCAACGTTGATGTTCCCTGGTGGCCCGGGGTTCGCAGCAGCGTATATGAGGACCGATGCGGACCTCTTCGCCGACGTCTTCGAAAGCTATCTGATCGATCCCCATGGCTCCGGCGCTTCTACGCCACCGAAAGATTCGTCAAGATACTCGCCCGAAGGTCATGCCGCCTTTTACGACGAGATTCGTAAGGCACTTGGCCTTGATCACGTTCTCGTCCTCGGCCATTCGTTCGGAGGGACCACGGCGCTCGCGTACACTGCTCTCTTTCCGAGCGCTATCGACGCATGCATCGCGGTAGCGGCGTTCGGCATCGGAACCGAGGTCGACGAAGACGAAGGGGGAACCGCCGAAGAGGAGTTCGACCGTGCCGTCAGCCGCCATGAGGGAGCCGCCTGGTTCCCTGAGGCGAAGTCGACGATGGACTCGTGGACCGAGAGCGTCCTTGCCGCCGAAGATGCTCATGAAATTGAACAGATGATGGCGACGGTGCTCCCCCTGTACACGGCACATCCGGATCGACCGGACGTCGCGCGTCGACTCGCTGAGATGAAACAGCACCTCACCGCGGATCTCGCCGCGGCGAAGGCTTGGGAGGGTGGGCTTTATCAGACGATTGATCTGCGCCCGCTCGCCTCGAAGATCGCTCGCCCGACGCTTGTCGTCGCCGGCGAACTCGATTTCATCTGCGGACCGGCCCAGGCTCGCCCGATTTCTGACGCGATCGTGACATCAAACCTCGACGTGATACGGGACTGTGGCCACATCCCAAGCATCGAAGCGCCAGACGAATACCGCAGCGCCGTTCTCCGTTTCATTGAGACGAACTGACCTAGGGTTCTCTCAGCTCTGGTCTTGGTAAGCAACTACGGATCAGGACAGATCGAGCCCGTAGTTGCGGCGTTCTTGCCTTGAATCGAATACGCGACCCGAGAGCAAACGTTTGAAGCAATGCCCCCAAACGTTCACACGAGGAACGGCTCGCAGGTGTCCCTAACCGCCGGGTAGGTGCGGCAGTACGGCACCTTGGGGCGTGGGCGAAGGCTCGATCGCGCTTCGCGTTCTGGGGCACCCCCGCGGTCGCCGATATTTGCTTGTTGCGCCCATGGCGTTGCGCCGAGGGACGCGCCCAGATTGCCCAATTATGATGCGATGTACGGGCGGTCGAGCCGACACGCCAGCCGGCGCAGGTCCCGTGACAGGAGCGTGCGTGACGCGGCCTACCTGCGCCGCGGGGTTGCGGACCTCACAAGGCGATGGGATCGCCCAAGGCGCTGGAGACCCGGTCGTCCCCACGCGCAGGTCGGCTATCTGAAGGAGGGTTGATGCAGAGCGGGATCTATCCAAGGCGCCTCACTGGCTCAAGGCGAGTGTGCCTGCTCGCGCTCGCAGCAGTCGTGTTTGGGGTCCCGACCGCGGTGATCCGGGGCGGCGCGACCGGCGCGGCCACGACCACGACCACGATTCCACTGCCCAGCTCCACGTTGTACTGCTTGGATGACCCTTGCTACTCCCCGCAGCAGATCCAGGTCGCGTACGGGATCCAGCCGTTGCTGGAGCGCGGGATCGACGGCCGTGGCGAGATCGTGACGGCCGTCGTCCCTGTCCCTGTCCCCAGCCAAGGACCCACCGACATCCATCAGGACCTGGCGGCCTTCGACAGCAGGTTCCATCTGCCCGCCGCACGCATCGAGGTCGTGACGAGCCTCGTTCCTTCAGCCTCGCGATCGCAGGCGACGGGGGAGGAGATCGGCGACCTCGAGATCCTGCACGCGGTCGCGCCTGGCGCGACCCTCCGGGTGGTGCTGTTTCCCGCGTCCTGGGACAAGAGCCCCGCAAACGCGACTGCGGACATGCTCGCCGCGTTGCCGCTCGTTGTCTCCCACACCGACGTGGCCTCGATCAGCTGGGGCTTGGGATCGCACTACTTCACCCCGGCTCAGGTAGCCAAGATGCACTCCATCCTGCTCGGGGCGGAGGCTCACCACGTCACGGTAGTCGCCAGCTCCGGCGACAACGGCGTGTACCCCACCGATTGGGGGTGGGGCGGGCGGCAGGTCAAGGAGGTCGAACTCCCGTCCTCCGACCCGCTCGTGCTCTCCGTCGGCGGCACGCAGCTCAGCGCGAATCCCAAAACCGGCGCCTACATCGGCGAGACCGCCTGGACCGGTTCAGGCGGCGGCTTCAACCGCCTATACGCCCGCCCCGCCTATCAAGATGGCGTGCCGGGGATCTCCAAGACGAGGGGCGTGCCCGACGTGGCCGCCGACGCTGCTGCGCCCGGCGGCATGGCGCAGGTTTACACCTCCGATGGCGCGAAATACCTCATAACGGAATCCGGCACGAGCGGTTCCGCGCCGCTCTGGGCGGGAATCATGGCGCTGGCCGACGAGTACGCCCATAGAGACCTCGGCTTCGTCAACCCCGCCATCTACGACATCGGCCGCAGCTCCAGCTACCACAAGGCCTTTCACGACATTACGACCGGCTTCAACGGTTACCAGGCGACTCCTGGATGGGACCCGGTGACAGGCTGGGGATCCCCCAACGCGCACGTGCTCACCCCTCTGCTGGCCCGCTTCGCCAGTGGCAGCAACACCTAGCCGGACCCCCTCACCCGGCGTGTCAGCGCTCGCTGGGTACTCGCGTTGAGACAGCCAGTGCCCCGAGCCGACCAGAGCCGCGCTGAGCCAGGCTTCCGCTCCATCCACCGAGCCACCGTTTCACGTCGCCACATCCGATGGCCCAGCACGTACTCGTCACGTCTCGGGAAGTCTTTGCCGCGTGCGGCCAGCCGCTAACAACTGCTCAGGTTGCCGAGCTGGTAGGCGGCGAGGCTCGCTGGCGCAGGTGGCCATGGATCCCGGAACCCGTCCGCGTCGGGACGCGCTGCTTGAAATGACGAGCGTCCTTGCCGACTGCGTCGGTAGCGCAAGAGCACGCTCTGGGTCAGCCCTGAGGAGTCGGAGAGCTGGACGAAGCCCTGCGTGGCGTTTTTGCAGCCCTGGCCGAGACAACCCCGCCCGCATCGACCCGCCGCCCTATCTCATCAGCCCAACCGTCTTCCCGATCAGACCATTTGCCTGAGCCCCACCAAGTACGGGCGCAAGGCTCCATGATCACGGCGCGGGACCCGCGGTTTGGCCGGCTACCTTGGCCACTCAGATCGTCCAATCTCGAGCGGCAGCCGTAGTTGCTGGGCGGAGCGGTCCCGCGATACAGAGCGACGGATCCGGTCACTGGTGCTGATATTCGTTCACTGACGCAATGGAACGAAAGCCTTGACGAGCGAGCGCGTTCACGCTTCCTTATCAGGCCATGACCTGGACGGCTGACGGAAAGCGCTTTCGTATTCCCGAACCGATGCCCAACCCAAGGAGTCCACCGCCCACCACATCGCTAAAGTAGTGAACGCCGGTGTGGATCCGGCTGTATCCGATCAGGGTCGCGAGACCGTATAGGAAAGGCGCCAGCCGAGGGAAGTCGGCGGTCACCGCAGCGGCAAATGCAGAACCGGAGGCCGTGTGGCCCGAGGGAAAAGAACTCGACCCGGGCATGCGTGCCCGGCGTCCTCTGACGACGTGCCTCCTATCCGGTCGCTCCCTCGGGACGAGCTGCTTCGCCACAAGGTTGGCGGCGACCGACGCCGCGCCGGCGGCCGTCAGACCGCGAAGGGCCGCGCCTCGGCCCCGCTTGCCACCTGCTGTGGCGAGTGCAACCGTGATCGCAATGCACATCCGTGAGTAGCTAGCGGCGTCCGTGAGCCAAGTCACGAGTGGGTCCAATGCCGGAGTCGGTGTGCTGGCTACCGCGTCGTAGATGGCACGGTCGAGCGTCCCCACCTCGTCGAGCATGCGACCGACCGAGTGGTGGTGAAGGGGCGGTGTCCCAGGATCGCCTTTCGACCGCGAGGACTGCGGGGGAACTGTCATGTCTCGTCACGTGCCTTTCGGTTGGGCACAATCCCGCTCGGCCGACCCCGGACCACCCGTGCGAGGCCGACCAAGGTTGACGCGGCTAACCGCGAGTGAAGGAAGGCTGGTGACGCGCCGGACTGTCCGTAGGCGATACGAACCCGAAGTGCGCACGGTCGGATCGTGAAGTGGAGCGGAGGACTCCAAGTACGCGCCTCGCCATCGGCGGCGGCGGCAAGTGACGGCGGTCCTTGGATCTCGAGTTCCCTGGCGGTCCATTCGCGCCAGCCGCGATAGCGCTCGGGATGACCCGCGGCTTCGAGAGCCACGAGCCGGTTGACATCTGCCGTGCGGTTGATCGTAAGGGCCACGACTCCGAGCACTCCGGCGTCCAGATGGGCGCGTGAGCCGAACCCCATCACACTCGACAGCGCGTACTTGTTGTTCGAGACCTCGATGAGCTGCGCGTCTGAGATGACCGCTTCAGGGCCTTCAAGGCGGAGTCCAGGCGGTTCAGCGTCGGCTCCCAACAGGTCCGGTAGCGTCTCGGCCACCGTCCGGCGTTTGGCCTTACGGTACCGATCCGAGGAGACGATCCGGGCGTAGAGACCCAGTGACACGTTGTTGACGAAAACCTCTCCGTTCACCTCTCCTAGGTCGATAGTGGTCTCGCGGGCAGCTTTGAAAGCATCGAGCGCGCCCAAAGGATCGTCACGGTCGATCCCGAGATCAAGAGCCAGATGGTTGCGCGTGCCGGCTGGAACGCAAACAAAGGGCAATCCGTGCGCTGCCGCGACCGACGCCACGACTGCTTGTGAACCATCACCCCCCGCCATGCCCAAGGCGTCTGCGCCGCGCGCGACTGCGAGCTCGGCGAGTGCTCGCAGGTCATCGCCAGGATTCAACAGCACCGGTTCGACGCCTCGACGACGTGCCTCGGCGACCAGATGTAACCTCTCGACCTTACCGTCTCCCGATAGGGGGTTCATCAAGAGAACCCCACGTCTCGTAGGTGGTACACCGTGCCACCGGTGGGCGAGTGCCTGACGAACCTCCCAACGAAGGGCAGCAGTCCCCAATGCCGCGGCAACCGCAATCCCGATGACACCGACTATCACCGCCACGGCGCCCCGACCTGCCGCCACAATGCTGGCGACCGTCGCCGCAACAAGGACAACAGCCCCAACTGCCGCCCACCACCGAAAACGTCTATTGGTGGCAGCGATCCACATCGCTGAAATACCGAGAGCTCCGGCCGCCAACGCGACCATCACGTATGGCAGGTCCCGAGCCGTGAAGATGACGAGTACCACGACAGCAACACCAAATGCCAGCAGTGCCCCTCCAGCCGCGATCCGCGACTTGATCGGGGGCCGACTCGACCGATCCTCTGCCGCCAGCGACCTACGTTTTCTTGGTTGCATCGACCGCGCGACCTTAAGAGCTGGCCGGCCTTGGCGAGTGGGGTGGGATTGCCATGAGCCAGTCGAGCAGCCGGTCGACCGAACGGCCGCAACTGCCGACAGAACCGACAGTACCACCACGGCGTGGTCAAACCGCTGGTCCGCTGGCCCGGGAAGCCTTCGAGTTCAATCTCGTCGCTGGATCAGCCATCATCTCACCCACTCCGTGGGCCCTTCGGCCCCCATTTGAATAGCAGCCACTTCGTGACGCACCTGAGCGACTCGGCGTCTGCGGCAGAACCGTTGGGCCAGATAGCGTCATTACCCGTGAGCACCCGTCGAGCGCCGTTTGTGCCGTTTGACCTCTCCTCCTCGTCGGCTTTGCTGCTTCCTTCGTACCTCTCTCCCCACCGTCAGCGGCAATCTTCCGACAGTCCGTTTCTGTAGGCATCACGCGACCGCGGGAAGGACCCGCACGCCGACCCCGCCAGTCCTTTCAGCTGAGAACTTCCGGGCAGCTTTGGCGTAGGCGCGCAGCGGAGGGGCAAGGGGACGAGACGGCGGGACGAGGCGGAGGATCTCTTTACGGGTGCTTCGGAAATGAGCGAGGTGCGGTAGCAGTGATCGGTCTCGTGCTCGCGACAGTTGCTTACGCCCGACCGGCATGTCTGAAGGAGCGGGGTCGTGTCAATCGCGCGGCTGTGATTTCTCGTCGTAGGACCGATGGCGATCGTCGAGACGATCTGAGATTGGGCGCGTGTCATCGCTGACTCTCGGGGTTATCGCGTTAGTCCGGCTGTTCTGGGCGGTCACGAAACCGCTTTGGTTCGCACCAAGTTCTCTCGCTCAGAGATCGCGAGAGGGGCAAGCTCGGTTGCCCAGGCATGTCTTCGCCGAGTTGCTCGGCATGGTGTGTTCCGGCCGCGAACGGGCGGGCTCAATCACTTCGCCGGCTGCGCCACTCTTTTCGAGCGGGAGCCCTGCCGTTCAACGAGCTCGCGCCCGTCCGCGTCCGAGCTTCACGCCGCCTTGGGGCTCGCGAGACAGCGAATCTCGCCATCTCTGAGCCCGTAGTAGACGAGCGTGAGAACCTTGCGGGCGATGGCGACCGCGGCCTTGTTCTTGCCGCGGCGCTCGGCGATCGACTGGAACGACGCCTCATAGATGCCGCCGTGATAGCGGGCGACTGTCTCGACGGCCGCCCAGCGGACAAGACGCGAGCCTTGCTTGGTGATCCGGCCGCGGTGCACCTTGGTGTCGGACTCGCGATGGATCGGGGTGAGCCCCGCCCACGAGCAGAGCGCCTCGGGTGAAGAAAAGCGTGTCACGTCGCCGATCTCGGCGACGAAGATCGCCGCCATCACCTCGCCGACCCCATAGATCGCCGGGACGGCCTTGTAGCCGGGATCGTGACGCAGCAACCGGTGGGTCTGGCGGTCGATCTCGAGGATCTCGCGGTTGAAAAAGCACACCAGGTCACGCAGTACCTCGATGCGGTGCGAGTAGGCACGAGGAACCTCCAGCGTGTCGAACTGGGCGGCGCCTCCGACTCCCCACATGTCGTTGCGCAGGGGCAACACACCGTTCTTCGCGAGCACCGCGTGCGCCTGGGCCTTCGCCCCGGTGCGCATGCACGAGAGCTTGGCCCGAAAGCGCACGAGCTCTCGTAGCTCACGAGTCTCCGGCGGCGCGATCCAGCACTCGGCGAGACGTCCGAGGCGCAACAGATCGGCGAGGTCGTGCGCGTCCCGCTCGTCGTTCTTCACTCGACGATGACCCCAGTCATTGCCGTGCGGGTTAGCGAGGTGGACCCGATAGCCGAGGTCCTGGAGGAGATCGGCTGCCCAGTACCAGCCATAGGTGGCTTCGATGATCACATCACTGCCAGCCGGAGCCGCGCACACTGCCGCGGCAAACTCGCCCGGGTCGTTGTCGATCCGCACGCTCGAGCGCTGGTCGCCATCCCCGCCGAGGCGCACGATGACCGAACGGCGGCGGTGCAGGTCGATCCCGACGTACTCTCGTTCCATAGGGGCCTCCCTTTTCGTGGAGCTGGTGTGAGAAGCCCCAGTCTTGATTCTGCGACTGGAACCTTCACGGGGAGCGGAGGCCCCGCTCCTTCATCGCATCACTTCGGGG
>Ga0187877_1003499_pt1 | contig 12730 bp, 9 predicted proteins | sample June2016WEW_17_1_3_FD_132430 | JGI IMG/M metagenome (GOLD analysis project Ga0187877, IMG submission 132430) | Peatland microbial communities from SPRUCE experiment site at the Marcell Experimental Forest, Minnesota, USA - June2016WEW_17_100 | ecosystem: Environmental > Terrestrial > Soil >... | reverse complement strand
TCCATTCGTCCCACCAGAACCTCCAGCTCCTCCATTCGGGTAGGACCCTGTTCCACCGTGACCACCTGAAAGGGATGAGCCTGCCCCGCCACCGCCATTACCCGCCGCACCGCCCGCGCTCTGGGTCCCACCTTTGCCACTACCGTACCCGTAAGTGCTAACGCCAGGTCCACCGGTGGTCCCCCCTCCAACTCCTCCTGCATTACCGGCATAAGGATTACTGGAGCTGCCCCCGCCGCCGCCGCCTCCTCCTCCTCCAGCAGCGATGATCAATGCTGTGCTGGAACGGAAAACTCCGGAATAACCTCCACCGCCACCTCCCCCAGCGTAACTAGCGTCGTATTGACCGCCCGAACCACCGCCCCCCACTCCGATGGTGAGTGTTTCTCCAGGAGTGACACTGAACGTGGCTAGGGCAAATCCGGCACCCGCCCCACTGCCACCTGCGTAGGAGGAGTCGCCTCCACCGCCCCCACCGCCTGCGCCCCAGGCTTTGACCGTGATGCCGGTCACCCCGTTGGGGACGATCCAGGAGGTCCCCGAAGTGGCTGCACCATAAGCGACCTTGATACCGCCAGCTGTATGGGTGGCGTTCGTGGTCGAACCTCCCACCGCCCCCGAGCTAAGTGTGAAATTGCTGAAGCCCAAGGAAATCGTCATCGTGTCGCCGACGGCCAGGTTGGCCACATCGCCTATCAGGATGTAATTGACCGTGGCATCGGCGGCGATATTGAAGCTCGAGCTGAAGGTGATCGTCGTCACGCCGGAGTTCACCGAGCCGGCACCTCCCACTGTGGTGGTCTCCCCGGCCTCAATGGTCCCGTCGCTGTTGTCATCCTGGTAGATGGCAAAATTGCCCAAATCCCCCTGTACAATGCCCGTCACCGAAGAGAGTTGAAACTGTACCTGCGTGACGGTGACTTGGCTGGCGGTATTGTTGCTGAGCTTGAAGGCGAAGAGATCCCCGGCCCTGACCCAGGACGTGGTAAACTTGTTGGTCTCCTGGCCGGCGGAATGGTCGGCAAGGGTCACAGCGGAGAGGTAGTTGATCACAAGCCGTCCGTCATTGCCTTTAGTTCCATAACAATTATATCCATTTCCAGATGCTCCTGGGCCTCCCTGACCGGCACTGCCGGAGTAGTCAGAGTCGGTTGTATTCCCGGCACTTGCATTATTTCCAGAAGAAGTGCTCGTGTTTGTCCCAGTCTCATAGGAAGACCCGCCCCCTCCTCCGCAGACATTGTAATAAGAGTAGTTATAGTAAGAATCTAATGATCCACCTCCGCCCCCAAAATACCCGGCACCACCACCCCCTCCTCCTGCATATAAGGAAGAATAATCATCACCGGTACCACCAGATCCACCTCCATTCGTCCCACCAGAACCTCCAGATGGTCCATACCGATAGTAGCCTGTTCCACCGTAACCACCTGCAAGGGATGAGCCTGCCCCGGCACTGCTATCACCTGCCGCGCCGCCCGCGCTCTGGGTACCACCTTTGCCACCGTGACCGTAAGAGTTAACTCCGTCTCCACCAGTGGTCCCCCCTCCAACTCCTCCTGCAGTACCGTCATAAGCACCATTGGAGCTGCCCCCGCCTCCGCCGCCGCCGCCTCCTCCAGCAGCGATGATCAATGCTGTGCTCCCACGGAAAACTCCGGAATAACCTCCACCTCCACCTCCGCCAGCGAAACCAGGAGAACTTGTGTCGCATTGACCGCCCGAACCGCCGCCACCCACTCCGATGGTGAGTGTTTCTCCAGGGGTGACACTGAACGTGGCTAGGGCAAATCCGGCACCCGCCCCATTGCCACCCACATTGGAAAGGGTGCCCCCACCGCCCCCGCCGCCTGCGCCCCCGGCCTTGACCATGATGCTGGTCACACCGCTGGGGACGATCCAGGACGTCCCGGAAGTGGCAGTAGTATAAAAAGCCTTATTACCGATAACCTTGTGGGTGACGCTTGTGGTAGAACCCCCCACCGCCCCCGAACTGAGGGTGAGGTTGGTCCAGCCCAGAGCAATCGTCATCGTGTCGCCGACGGCCAGGTTGCTCACATCGCCTAACAGGATGTAGTTGACCGTAGCACTGGCAGCGATATTGAAGCTCGAGCTGAAGGTGATCGTCATCACGCCGGAGTCCACCGAGCCGGAGCCTCCCACCGTAGTGGTCTCCCCGGCTTCAATGATCCCGTCGCTGTTGTCGTCCTGGTAGATGGCAAGGTTGGCGAAATCCCCCTGGACCATGCCCATCACTGCGGAGAGCTGGAATTGAATCTGCGTGACGGTAACTTGGCTGCCGGTGTTGTTGGTGAGGCTGAAGGCGAAGAGCGCCCCGTGACCGACCCAGGTGCCCCCGGCAAACCTGTTGGGCACCTGCCCGGCGGTGTGGTCGGCAAGGGTCACAGCGGAGAGGTAGCTGATCACAAGCCGTCCGTCATTGCCTTTAGTCCCATAAGTATAATATGATCCTCCTGCATATGCTCCTGAACCTCCCTGACCGGCGCTGCCGGAATAATCAGAATCGGTGTTATTCCCGGCATTTGAATTACTCCCAGAAGAAGTGCTCGTGCTTGTACCGGTCATATAGGAAGACCCGCCCCCTCCTCCGCAAACACCATAATAGTAATACCACCAATAATCTAATGCTCCACCTCCACCCCCAAAATACCCAGCACCACCGCCACCTCCGCCTGCTATGGAATCAGAATCATCACCGGCACCACCAGATCCGCCTCCATTTGTCCCACCGGAACCTCCAGCTCCTCCATAGGGGTAGTAGCCCTGTCCACCATGACCACCTGCAAGGGATAAGCCTGCCCCGGCACTGCTATCACCTGCCGCACCGCCCGCGCCCTGGGTACCACCTTTGCCAGTACCGTACCCGGAATAGTTAACACTGTCTCCACCGGTGGTCCCTCCTCCAACTCCTCCTGCAGAACCGTTATAAGCACCATTGGAGCTGCCCCCGCCGCCGCCTCCGCCTCCTCCTCCAGCAGCGACGATCAATGCTGTGCTGCCACGGAAAACTCCGGAATAACCTCCACCTCCACCTCCACCACCGAAACCAGGAGAACTTGTGTCGCATTGACCGCCCGAACCACCGCCACCCACTCGGATGGTAAGTGTTTCTCCGGGAGTGACACTGAACGTGGCTGGGGCAAATCCGGCACCCGCCCCATTGCCACCCACATTGGAAGGGCTGCACCCACCGCCCCCACCGCCTGCGCCCCAGGCTTTGACCGTAATGCTGGTCACCCCAGTGGGGACAGTCCAGGGCGTCCCGGAGGTGGCCGTAGTATAAGGAGCCACCTTGTTACCGATAACCGTGTGGGTGACGTTGGTGGTCGACCCCCCGGCCGTCACCGAATTAAGGGTGACGTTGCTGGCGCCCAAAGCAATCGTCATCGTGTCGCCTATGGCCAGGTTGCTCACATCGCCTAGCAGGATATAGTTGATCGTAGCACTGGCAGCGATATTGAAGCTTGAGCTGAAGGTGATTGTCGTTACGCCGGAGTTCACCGATCCGGAACCTCCCACGGTGGTGGTCTCCCCGGCTTCAATGATCCCGTCGCTGTTGTCGTCCTGGTAGATGGCCAGGTTGGCGAAATCCCCCTGGACGATGCCCGTTACCGCAGAGAGCTGGAATTGAACCTGGGTGACGGTGACCTGGCTGCCGGTGTTGTTGGTGAGCTTGAACGCGAAAAGCGGCGCGTGGCTGACCAAGGTGCCCCTGGTAAACTGGTTGGTTTTCTGGCCGGCGGCATGGTCGGCGAGGGCCACAGCGGAGATGTAGCTGATAACGACCCGCCCTGCATTGCCATTACCTCCATCACTATAATTTCCTCCTGAACCTCCCTGACCGGCACTGCCGGAGTAGTCAGAATCGGTATTATTCCCGGCGGATTGACCACTTCCAGAAGAGGTGCTCGTGCTTGTACCCGTCCTGTAGGAAGAACCTCCCCCGCCTCCGCAGGTGCCATAACCAGAATCTAATCCTCCACCTCCGCCCCCAAAATACCCTGAACCACCGCCACCTCCGCCTGCAAATAGGTAATAATAGTTATCACCGGTACCACCGGATCCGCCTCCATTCGTCCCGCCAGAACCTCCAGCTCCCCCACCCCCGTACATGCTTTGTCCGCCTTGACCGCCTGAAAGGGATGAGCCTGCTCCGGAATAGCTATCACCTGCCGCACCACCAGCGCTCTGGGTCCCACCTTTCCCACCGTAATAACTGTAATAATAGTAATCGCCACCGTTTCCACCGGTGTCCCCCCCTCCATCTCCTCCTGCGAAACTGTTAGAAGAATAAGTAGAGCCGCTGCCGCCGCCCCCCCCGCCGCCGCCCCCGGCAGCGATGATCAATGCTGTGCTGGAGCGGAAAACTCCGGAATAGCCCCCACCTCCACCTCCACCACCATAATAAGCGTTGTATTTACCGGCCGAACCACCGCCCCCCACTCTGATGGTAAGTGTTTCTCCGGGGGTGACATTGAACGTGGCTAGGGCAAATCCGGAACCTGCCCCCGCGCCCCCGGCATAGCTGCTGCTACCGCCACCGCCACCGCCACCGCCGCCCCAGGCCTTGACCGTGATGCTGGTCACCCAGTTGGGGACAGTCCAGGACGTCCCGGAGGTAGCTGCACTATAAGTGACCTTGTCATTGGCTCCGGCCTCTTGAGAAGGGAAGATCCAGGTGCAGAGAACCAAGAAAAGAAGAAAAAGTGCTGTGAGCAGGGAGCAGGAATTTCGTTCCCTTAAGGATCGACCTTCAGCCTTGAGAAGGGACAGGTCTTTTAGGTGTCTTGAGACGCACTTCAATTGAGAAATGGAAAAAAGCACTGGATGCTGAGGGCTAAGACAACTCTTGGTCATACTCTGAAATAGTTTTGAGCTTAATAATCGTAGAATCTCTATCAATAAAGGCGCTGAGGACTACGGGCGTCAGCCCGTAGGTGAAAGCGCTCCTTGCGCGGGAGTCTGAGGGTGCGAAAACCCTCAGATATGACATAATAATCTTCCGCTGAAAGTGCCACGGGCGTAAGCCCGTGGGTATCTACTTCCCCGCGGGAAACCATTGCTGTCCTGTAGGCACCATCTCTAAGGCCCAATGATGGTCCCCGTTCTTTTTTTTCCTGCCTTCATACCACTCTATGCAATAAGGATTTGAAATCAAAATTAAAAAATGAATTCTTGCTATTTATGCGGTTTAAGTTAAACCTGCCCGAAGATAGAATATACTGCGTATCGGCTTTTTAGTGGATGAAATTTAAAGAAAATTTGGGGAAAATGGGCTAAAGAGGGGCAAGAAGGAGGATCGGGTAAAGAAGAGCTATGGAAAAAGGATGGATTCTGGGAGAAAAATCTATTCCCCAAAACTCTATCGGTGTAAAAGGAGACCATCAATTTCCAATAAAATTCTAATAGATTTTAGCTGAGTGGCAGGTGTTCTGGCCGATTATCAACGGCTATCAACAGTTCCCGGAATTTTCGAAACAAAGGTGAGTCCATTTTCAACACGTTACGCGATCAACCCACATCAACGCCCCTGCATTTTTCGTTTATTTCAACCGCAAATCTTCACTCCGCTAAATTCACCTCCGTTGCGGATTCGTAGGTGTTAGCTTCAATCACCCTTCTTCTTCACCTCACGGTAGATTTTCCCGCTGAAATTGTTTGTAACGGTTCCTGGAAACACCTAAAAGGGGGAGTTATAGTGAACCCCTCTCTGGCTAGAGGCTTTTCCACTTGCTTCCCGGGACCCTTTCCCATATACTCCCCTTATCCAGCTTTATAATCCATCCAACAGGAGACCAAAAATGGTTAAAAAACACATGAACAAATCCCGGATCGTTTCCCATTTTGCAGTAAAGTTTGAGCTTCCCAAGAAAGCTTCCGCAGCGATCCTTGAAGAGGTCGCAGCGCTGGCAGTCTCCGAAACCAAGAAGACCGGCTCATTTACCCTTCCTGGGATCGGGAAACTGGTCCTGGTCAAAAGGAAAGCACGGATGGGACGCAATCCGGCTACTGGTGAAGCGATAAAGATTCCTGCTAAGACTGTGGTCAGAATGAGGGTGGCAAAGGCGGCCAAAGAGGCTATTGTCCCGGGGAGGAAGTAGGAGGGAACCAGGGGTGTTGCTCTGCTCCTGCTGCTTCACAGCTTGCTATCAGGTTATCAGTCACAGGAACAATTTTCTAGACTTCCACTTGGATTAAGATCTTTGTCTCTCCAGACCATTTACCCATAAATCCCATTACAGGACCAGGAATTTCTTGGGCCAACCCAATCTGCCATGACAACAAAACCAACGCCAAAACCAACCAAATTACCCTTTTCATCTTACTTCCTCCATCCTTATTTGTTACCCTGACAGCCCAGGGCTAAGGCCAATTGTGATCTTTTTGTGTCTGTCCTGATTTTCTATGGGTTTCAAAGCCTTTTGCCAAAGCAATCTTAAAAGTTAATAATTTAGATTGCTTACAACAATTTGCCTTGAAAAATTAAACCCTTAGATTTATACTTATTTTCTTGATTTTGGATAAAGTTTCCATCGAGGATGTGATGATTAGAAAGCCTTTTACCATCTCTCCCGAGGCCAGTATCGAGGAGGCGGCTAAAATCATCTATCTCCACAAGATCGGGGGGCTTCCGGTAGTCAAGGGAATGAAACTGGTGGGCATCATTACCATCGTGGATCTCCTTGAGTCTTTTATCCAGCTTTTGGGAATCCTGAAGTCCAGCTCACGCATTGATCTAGTTTTGGGAGGAAAACCGCACGCCTTCGAAGAGGTTTCTGCCATCTTCAGAGATTACGGGGGAGAAATTATCAGCGTGGGCATGTCCAGCCACAAAGACCGCAAAAAGAGGGTATATTACTTTCGCCTGGGGAAAGGCCCGGTGCAACCGATTGCGGATTCACTGAAGAGAAAAGGATACAAGGTTATATCCGTGCTGGAATAGGAGGAGGCCAATATGATTGACAAAACCACGACACCCGAAGAAGCAATTCGAATTGCCATTGAACGCGAAAAGGCAGCCCATGAATTTTATTCTAAGGCTGCCAAAATCGCCAAGTATCCTGGAACCAAGGAGATGTTCGAGTCTTTAGCCAAGGAAGAACTCAGGCACCGGCGGATGCTCGAAGAAGAATTGAATAAAGATTACTATAAAGAAATGTGAAAAGCGGGATATCATTATTGTAACTCACCTGGCCTTTTTCTTTTCATTTTTCTCGGGTTATTGAAAGCCCAGAATCATAGAACATCTACAGCGTTTGAAAAACATCTTGACATCCCCTTCTCATTTGTCTATATTTTCCCCTACAAATCCGCATTGTCCAGGATGAACTACCAATCATTACATTCTAAAAAGGAGGAAGAAAGATGAAACGAATCTTCGTGGCTCTTTTAATTCTTTCCTTGTGTATCGGACTCCAAACCCCTGTTGAGGCGAAGGAAAAGCTAAAGATCGCGGTCATGCACTCGCTCACCGGATCCCTGGCTTTGGCTGGAGGGCTTGCCGGACAGCGCGGTTCCCTGGTGGCCATCGACATGTGGAACGCCCGCGGCGGCATTCTGGGTAAATACGAAATTGTTCCCGTGGAGGCCGATGACCAGTCCAACCCGGACGTTGCCATCCGCGAGACCGAACGTCTGATCGACGTGGAAAAGGTGCCCATTATTCTGGGTATTTATTCCAGTTCGATCGCGGTGCCTCTGGCTCCCATGTGCGATAAGAATAAAACCATCTTCTGGATTACGATCGCCATCTCCGATGCAGTGGTTGAAAACCGGCATTTACAATATGTCTTCCGCCCTCAGCCTATGGGGTCTCAATGGGGAACCAGCTCAATCGAATTTCTAAAAGATAATCTTTCGAAGTTGGGATATAAGAACCCCAGTGACGTAAAAGTAGCCGTAACCTACGAAGACGGGCCCTACGGGGTGAGCGTTAAGACTACCAACCTGTCCCAGGCAGAGAAGTATAAAATGAAAGTTGTGCTCACCGAAGGTTACGACCACCAAACGAAAGACCTCTCTTCCTTGGTTCTCAAGCTCAAAGCGGCCAAACCCGATGCGATTTTGAACACCGGCTATTACCCGGACATCGTTCTCTTCTTGCGCCAGGCTCGGGAAATGGGGCTCCAGACCAAGGCCCTCATCGGGCACGGGGCTGGTTATGCCAATTTTCCAAATCTCGAAAAACAAGTGGGACCCGAGATCATGCAATACGTTTATGATATCGACCCGGCCCCGGCGCAAAATCTGGATAAAAGCAAGTTGAAGAAGGAAATTGGACCTTTTATCGACGAGTTTTTAAAACGGTACAACGATAAATACAAGGAGGCGTCTCCTCCCAGTCACGCGACCCAGGGGTTTGGCCACGCCTGGATCCTGCTTCAGACCATTGAACAAGCGGTCAAGAAATATGGGACTCCCACCTCCGATAACATCCGCAAAGCGGCCCTGGAAATGGATATCCCTGAGGGCGGAACCCCTTGCGGTTATGGAGTAAAATTTGCGCCTCCGGATAACAGATTCGCGGGACAGAACGTGAGATCTTACCCAGTTGTCCTGCAGTGGGTGAAAGGGAAAGTCGAGATCGTCTGGCCCAATTCCTTGAAGACCATAGACGCTAAGCTCCCCGCTCCCGCTGACTGGCCTTTGGCAGTGAAATAATTTACGGAGCCAACGAGAAAGGTCGGGGAATCTTGTTAACCCCGGCCTTTTCTTTGTGATCATGGAATGCCGATTGGCCGCGTGGGACAAGAGGAATCCCCCCTTACCCCCCTTTGATAAAGGGGGGCTGGAGGGATTCCGGCCAGCAGCAGGACGGGGGTCCCTTTCATGCTGGAGATCCTTCAAGTAGACAAATTTTTTGGTCATTTTCAGGCCTTAACGAAGATTAACCTCAAGGTCGAAGAGGGAGAATTCCGCGGCCTCATCGGCCCCAACGGATCCGGGAAAACCACCCTTTTCAACGTCATCTCCGGAGTCTACCAGGCCTCTGCGGGGCGGATCCAATTTCTCGGCCAGGATATCACCCATCTCACCCCGGACCGGATCTGCCATGCCGGCATCACCCGATCTTTCCAGATTCCCCGCCCTTTCAAACAGATGACTGTGGTGGAAAACGTGATGCTGGGGTCTCTCTTCGGGAAAGGGAAAATCATCCTCACAAAGGAGGACCCCCGAGCCGAGGCCCGGCGTTGGTTGGAATTTGTGGGGCTGAAGGTGGATGAAAACACCATGCCCGGAGAACTCACTGCCGGAAATCTCCGGCGCCTGGAACTGGCTCGAGCCCTGGCCACTCACCCCAAGCTCTTATTGGCCGACGAGATCATGAGCGGCCTCAACCAGGAAGAGATCGTCCTGGCTTCGCAGGTTTTGAAGAAAATTCGGGAAGAGATGAAAATTACCATCATCTGGGTTGAGCACATTATGACGGCTCTCATGAACCTGGTCGACCGGGTTACCGTTTTGGATTATGGGCAGATCATTGCCGAGGGTACTCCCCAAGAGATTTCCAAAAATTCCAAGGTCATCGAAGCCTACCTGGGAGAAGAAGAGACGGCGATCCATGCTTGAAATTCAGAATTTGAATGTCTATTACGGAGAATTTCAGGTCTTGTTCAATGTCTCTCTCCGGGTCTCCGAGGGCGAAACCGTCATCACCGTTGGACCCAATGGGGCGGGGAAATCCACCCTCCTCAAGACGATCTCCGGGCTTCTCCAGGCCCGGTCCGGAACCATAACCTTTCTCGGAAAACCCATCGAGCATCTCCCGGCTCACGAAATCGTCGAGCTGGGGATTACCCACGTTCCCGAGGGGGGGCGGCTTTTTCCTCAGTTGAGCGTGTATGAAAATCTAAAGGTGGGATCTTATTTGAAGAGGGCTCGCAGCGAGGCGGCCGCCACCCTGAAAGAAATTTACCGTCTCTTTCCCATCCTCGACGAACGAAAGAAGCAGCTCGCCGACACCATGAGCGGCGGCGAACGCCAGATGCTGGCCATCGCCCGATGCTTGATGTCCCGCCCCAGGCTGATCCTTCTCGACGAGCCTTCCTCGGGCCTGGCGCCGCGGGTGGTCACCCGGGTTCTGGAATTCGTCCACCAGATCAAAGCCCAAGGATATGCGATCCTGATGGTGGAACAGAACGTGCGTAAGGCTTTGCGGCTCTCCGACCGGGCTTATCTCATGGAATCCGGAAGGGTACATAAAGAAGGAAACCAGCAGTCTTTTCTGGAAGACCCCTATATCAGAAAGGCTTATATCGGATTGTAAAGCATGCTTGAACTTCTCCTCAACGCAGCGATCAATGGTGTTCTTCTCGGCGGAGTCCTGGCTCTTCTCGCCTTTGGCATGAACCTGATCTTCGGAGTGGTGAAGATTATCCATATGGCTTATGGCCAGTGCGTCATGCTTGGACTTTACTTCATCTATACCCTGGCGGTTCCCCTGGGTCTGCCCCTCATTCTGGCCTGCATTATCTCTTTGCCGCTTATGGGAATCGTAGGGATTGCCCTCCAGGGGTTGGTGATCAGCCCGCTGCTAACGGCCAAGGCAAATCCCCTGACCCAGCTCTTAGCCCTGGCTGGCCTGACCATCGTCTTTGAAAATTTAGCCCAGGTGATCTGGGGCGCAGACCTGCGGGGGATCAATGTGCAACTTCCCGTCATCCACTTCGGGAGCATTTTTCTCCGAACCTCTAACCTCATCGCCTTCGTCGGGGCCTTGCTGACCTTGCTGGGGTTGTATATGTTCCTGAATCGTACTTACCTGGGGCTGGCAATTCGCTCCATCGCCCAAGACCTGGACAGTGCCCGACTGATGGGCATCAATCCCCGGGCAGTCTATTACCTGACCATGGCCGCCGGAGGCATCTTGACGGCATTGATCGCAGCTTTCTTCTCCCCTATCTATGCCGTTCATCCCCACTTTGGCGGCAGTTTCACCATGATGGCCTTTATTATCGTGGTTTTGGGAGGGATGGGGAATTTGCTGGGAGGGTTTATCGGAGCCTTTATCATCGGTATTGTCACTTCCCTTTCCGCGGCTCTGACCTCCACGGAAATTGCCGACATCTTGGCTCTGGTTATTTTCATCGCTGTGATCCTGGTCCGCCCCCAAGGTCTTTTGGGTATCCGGGTAACGAAGTAGGAGGGGTCCCTTGCGAACCGCGCTGGTTTTAATCATACTCTTAGCGGCCGTCATAATCTTTCCCCAATTGTTTCCTTCTCCCTATCTCATCCACATCGGGACCTTGATCTTCATCTGGTCTTTTGTGACCACCGCCTGGTCCTACATGGGGCGTTTCGGCGTGGTCTCCCTGGGACACGGAGCCTTCCTGGGACTGGGCGCCTACACCTGCGCCCTGCTCTTTAATTTTTACGGGCTTTCTCCCTGGGTCGGTATGCTCCTGGGAGGTTTGGTTGCCGTCCTTTTCGCGTTCCTGATCGGATACGCTTGCTTCCGCTCTGGCGTGATCGGTGATTATTTCGCCCTGGTGACCCTGGCCCTGGGGGAGATTGTCGCCCTGACCATCATTGCCTTCCGGGATATTACCGGCGGGTCCCTGGGCTTCACTCTAAAGTCAGTGGGAACTTCCTTTCTCTACCTCCAGTCAGAAAAAAAGATTCACTTCTACTATATCTCCCTATGTTTTTTAATCCTGGCCCTCCTGGTTTGGAAATGGATCGACCGGAGTAAAATGCAGAAAGCCATGCGGGCGATCGGCGAAGATGAGATTGCCGCCTCCACCCTGGGAATCGGGATCATCCGCTACAAGATGATTATTACCATGATCAGCGCCTTTACGACGGCGATCGGGGGAGTCCTCTACGCTCAATATGTAACTTATCTGAACCCCCACACGCTCTCCGGGGTGCCCGTTTCGCTGGAGGTCGCTTTTAAGGCCATCCTGGGCGGGATGTTCAGCCTCTGGGGGCCAACGGTGGGTACCGCCCTGATTGTCGCTCTGGAAGAATATATCCGGGTTTCCTACGGAGGGACATTTGTGGGCTTCTCTCAGATCATCTATGGATTGGCCTTGGTCCTCCTGATTATTTTCCTTCCCAAAGGAATTTACGGCACGCTTCAGGATTTGTTTAAGAAAAAGAAATGAAGTGTTGCGGGGGAATAGGTCTTCTTTGAAAGGCAAATTCCAAGATCCGATCTGAATGAGTTCTGGCTAATTTGAGAATAAATTGCCCCTATGATATAAAGATCTTAATTTTATGGAAATTTATCCGCTGAAAGGTATATTACACACTAAAATTCTACGAGGCGGAGGGAGGACTGTATGATCACGATTAAACCTTTATGGGCTTAAAATGAATTTACGGCCGATTCCTCAGACTGTCCTAGGTTAGCATTCCGGTGGGCAAATTCAGGTAAGTTTCACCCCATGATCCCAAGCCCCGCGCCCTTCCTCCCCCTTTGCCGTCTGATGAGACCTGTGCCCGCCTGTCCCATGAGCTATGAGCCAAATTGCTATGAGCTGCTTTAATTCTTTGATCAGTGACCTGCAACTTGTAGTATGACGTTTTTGGCTTGTGGCCTGAGACCTGAGACTTGTGACTCTTTCCCTTCCACTCCTCGTTGCTCGTGCCTCGAACCTCGTTCCTCGATTCTGTATTCTTTCCTGTGGTCTGCGGATTATGGGCTGTGGTCATTTGACTCTTTTATTTCTTACTATGGCCATGACTCCATGCTCTTATCGATATT
>Ga0187877_1003481_pt1 | contig 12767 bp, 9 predicted proteins | sample June2016WEW_17_1_3_FD_132430 | JGI IMG/M metagenome (GOLD analysis project Ga0187877, IMG submission 132430) | Peatland microbial communities from SPRUCE experiment site at the Marcell Experimental Forest, Minnesota, USA - June2016WEW_17_100 | ecosystem: Environmental > Terrestrial > Soil >... | reverse complement strand
GTTTGGGTCGGTGTATACCCGGGTCCTCTGGTGAACGTGGTCAGGAAGGTCCTGCCGATGTAAGGCCGCAGGGCGCTGCTGAAAACGAAACGATTGGAAACTGCGTCACGCACGCGCTTTATTGATCATTGCTTCCCAGATGCCTTTAGATTTGAGAACGAGTTCAACGGCTTCGCAGACGGCGCCGTGGCCGGCGAGAGCTTTGGTAATGTAGTGTGCGGCTTCTTTTACCTCGGGGACTGCATTGCCCACGGCGATGGCGAGGCCAGCGCGGCGCATCACGGGAATATCCGGAAGATCATCGCCGATATAAGCGACAGCAGACTCGGGCACTCCCGTTTTTTGGACAATTTCTTCATAGGCCGGCATTTTCAAGGGCTGTTTCATATAAATAAACTCCATATACATTTCGTGGGCACGCCGAAGTAGTGCGGAGCTTTGCCGGCCCGTGATGCACCCAGTGCGAAGGCCAGCGGTGTGCGCGAGTGTGAGGCCTTGACCGTCGTGCGCGTCAAAGGTTTTGATTTCGAGGGCGATCTCTTCGGTTTGGGACAGGAGGCTGACGCCGCCATCTGTCATCGTGCCGTCCACGTCCATGAGTAGCACTTTAATTTGCGCGGCGCGTTTCTTGAGCGCCGGGGGAATTTGAAGATTAGTGGCCACTGAACCTCCGGAAAATCAATATATTCTGGTCAAAACATTCTGCCTAGATCAATGAAACAGAACCCGCCACCTACTCGACCGAAACTAGGTGCCGGACTTTCGGCTCGTCTTCAGCCCTTGCTCGCGAATCCCATGCCTGCCAGGACGCCTCGCATATAAGCGAAACTGGCGATCGCGCCCGGCATCGGATCGTCGGGATGAATCTCATACTCCAGATCGACGAAGCCTTGGTACTTCGTTGCGATGAGCGCTTCAAACATCTTCTGCACTGGCATGACGCCGTCTCCCACCGCGACCTGGCTCTCTTTGCTCTCGAAGTTCGTGAGGTCCTTCATGTGCACGTTGAGCAGCCTCGGGCCTGCTTCGTGGATCGCCTGAACCACATCCGTGCCGGCGCGAACCGTATGCCCGACATCGATGCAGCAGCCGATGCGCGGATCCATACCCTTCACCGCCTTCCAATACATCCAGTGGCGAAGGCCACAACTTATCTTCCGGCCCGTGATTGTGGATCGCGATGCGGATGTCGTACTCCTTCACGAACTTCTCAATTCGCGGCAAAGTTTCCGTTGTAGGGTCTCCAGCTACAATAACGGCAATACCCGCTCGCTTGCAGTATTCGAACTTAGTCCGTATGTCCGCATCTTCATCTTTCGCGAAATAGATGGCTCCGGCAGCGTGAAGCTTGATGCCTGCCGCGGCATAGTCCGCCAGCGCGGCTGCCTCCTGCTGTGCGTCCATCGGGAGATGATCTTTGACGTCCTTCGCATTTAAGGCGAATACATTGAGCTGCTTCAGGAAGCCGATCATCTGCGCGCGGCTGAAGTTACGAAACGTGTAGCTGGCCAGGCCTAACCGAATCGGCGATGCCTCGTCAGCGGGTGGCGGTGCCTGAGTTGACGCCCAGACGCCGGTCGGAGCAGCGAATGCTACCGCAGCCAGTGCGCCGGAGCGAATGAAAGCGCGGCGAGAGAGAGTGCTTTTCTTAGACATGCGGCGCCCAGCCCTTCTCGTACTCGCGCCCCCACATCTTCATGGCTTCCGGGTCGCCCTGGATTCGTCCGTCTTTCGTGTCGAGATGCAACTCCCGGTTGACTTCCCACGCGATGTTCGAAAGCTGGAGCATCGTAACAGCGACGTTGCCGACAGAGATAGGAGCGTTGAGTTGCTCGCCTTTGCGGATTCCCGCGATGAAGTTCGCGAAGTGCGCGTCTGTCATGGAATCGCGGCCGATCAGATCGGCGGATGAAGTCGTATTGCCAGCCTTGAATTCGCTTGTCTTATTGCCTTTGAGGTCATGGATCTCATAGCCACCGCGATCGACCAGCACCGTACCAGCCGTTCCCATAATTGTCAAACCACGATCGCGGCCGTAATACTTCATTCCCTGGCAGCTCTTGCCCTCCCAAGAAACCATCTTGTCTTCGTACTCGAAGCTTGTCACCAGCGTGTCATAAAACTCCCAGTCGTCCTTGAAATGGTACCTGCCGCCTGACGAAGCAATTCGCTCCGGATAGTCGACGCCCAGCGCCCAGCGGCATACATCGACTTCATGTGTACCATTATTGAGCGTTTCGCCAGTGCCATAGAGTCTGAACCAGTGCCAGTTATAAGGATGCACATTGTCCCTATAAGGACGACGCAGGGCAGGGCCCTGCCACAGGTCCCAATCAAGCTGCGGCGGCACCGGCACTTCTTTGCCTGTGCCAATCGACTTCCTCACATTGACGTACCAGGCCTTTGCGAAGTATGGCCTGCCTATAATGCCCTCGTGAATTTTTTCGACGATCTCGATGGTGTGTGGTGAAGAGCGCTGCTGTGTGCCCATCTGCACGAGCTTCTGATACTTCTGCTGCGCCTGCACCAACATCCCGCCCTCAGCAGGATTGTGGCTGCATGGCTTTTCCACGTAAACGTGCTTGCCCGCCTTTAACCCGGCGATGGCCATGGGTGCATGCCAATGTTCGGGAGTGGCAATCGTGATGGCGTCAACATCTTTCTGTTCGAGAATCCTGCGAAAGTCTTTCTCCGTCACCGGGGCCTCGCCCATCTCCTGCTGCACACGGTCAGCGAACTTCCTGAGAATATTGCTGTCCACATCGCAGACATGCGAGATGCGGGCAGCGCTCCGGTTCGCCTTGAGCGACGAGAGATGAGCGTAGGCGCGGCCATTAAGACCGATAACGGCAAAGTTGAGTCGGTCATTAGAACCAAGGATCTGGCCATAGCTTTTTGCCGTAGTTCTCACGGCCAGCCCCGCCGCGCCCACGACAAGTGCATCGAGAAACTCGCGTCGTGTAACCATCATTTCTCCTTATAGCTGGTCTTCTGTCGCAGACATCCGTTCCTGATCTGTCGCCAGCTAACAAGATAGCTTCTGATCAGCAGGAAATTCCAGCCTTCGTCAGCGTCTTCCGAAGTCCATCCATGCTGACACGTGTGGACGCTTCAGGCGTGCCTGCGCCGCGCCAGTGGGTTTCGAGGCTCAGCCCGTAGTGGAAGCCATCACGCTGCAAAGCCTGAAGTTGCTCAACCCAATCCACGATACCGCCGCCTACCGGAGCCCAATCGTATTTGTGGTCCGGCTTGCTCACTACGTCCTTGCAGTGACAGTGCCCAATGCGCTCTTTCGGGAGCAATTCATAGCCGGTTGGATAGGGTGTGCTGCCTATGGCTGCGGCATTGCCGGGATCCCAGTTCAGCATGAAGTTCTGGTTTGGAACCGCCTTCAGCACGGCAGCCGACTCTTCGCCCGTTGCGGTGTTGCAGGACATCTCGTTTTCGAGCAGGAGGACCAGGTTATCTTTGGCGCAGCGTTCCGCAGCTTGCTGCAGTTTCGCATTGATTGCCGCCCGGAATGGCTTCTGATCATCCAGTCGCCAGTAGTCGAAACAGCGAATCCTGTCCGTATTGAAAGATTTGGCGAGCAAGATACACCGCTCGAGCAGCTTATCCTGCGCGCTGGCATCGAAGTCCGCATGGAACTGGTCGCGTGTTTCGCTCTGCGATGATCGCGGAGCTCCAGACCAGTCTGTCTTGAACAGCGGGCTTGCGATATCCGTGACTCGCAGCTTGTGCTCCTCGAGGATCTTCCGCGCATCCTGAACTTGTTTCGCGTCGAGTTCGGTCACGTTTTTGTTCCACATTGAGCGAAGCTCGATCCAACGCAACCCGAAATCGACGGACACGATCTTACATGCCTTCTCGAAGTCCTGCGTGATCTCGTCATTGATCACTGCCAGCCGGAACGGGCAGGTGCCTGCGCCCGCCTTCATCAGTGACGATGCAGCGGCTTTCTTGACCAGAGGCGACATTGCCGCCCGGAGTCCTGCCAGTCCCAAGCCCGCGAGCAACCTGCGTCGTGTGTACTCCATGCACCCTACCTCCCGCTATCCGGAAGATTCTCCGCCGTGACGTTTCCATCATTTTAGGTCCTGGCGTGTTTCGTCCGCCCGCTTATTGGTTGACGCCGCTGGCCAGAAATCCTCCGTCGACGACCAGAGTCTGCCCGGTAACGAAGGATGCGGCATCGGAGCATAGGTAGACCGCAGCTCCGACGAGCTCTTCGGTACTGCCAAAGCGCCCCATCGGCGTCCGTGTCAGCAGTTCCTGGCCGCGCGGCGTGTTGTCGAGCATGTCTGCATTCAGGGCGGTGCGGAAGACGCCGGGCGCGATGGCGTTCACCGTAACGCCCTTCTTTGACCACTCCACGGCAAGCGAGCGCGTGAGCGAAACAACGGCTGCTTTGCTGGCTGCGTATGCAGCGACTTCGTTAAGCGCAACAAAGCTGTTGAGAGAGGCGATGTTTACAATGCGGCCGTAGCCACGCTCCAGCATGTGCCTCCCGAAGATCTGGCACGCGCGCAGGGTTCCGGTGAGGTTCGTGTCCACGATATCGGCCCATTCCTCTTCTGGCATGGTGAGCGTGGGCATGCGCTTGATTTTTCCGGCGCAGTTAATAAGGATGTCCGCTTTGCGGAAGCGCCGGAGTGCGGCAGCGAGTAGTTCTTCGAGCGAGGCGCGGTTGCATACATCCGAGCACAGGCGCAGGGTTTGGCGTCCACGCCGTTCGATCTCGGCCGCGGTTTCGTCGACGTGTTCCTGGTGGCGCGCGGAGGCGATGACATCAGCTCCAGCATCTGCGAGGCCGAGGCTCAGAGCACGCCCGATTCCGGAGGTCCCTCCGATCACAACGGCGTTCTTGCCTTCGAGGCAGAAAATATGGGTCGTCATTGTTTCTCCGCTTCAGGTTTCCAGTTTCGGGCTTCTCCGTTCCGCTTGGGAACAGGCTTGTTGCGCGCCGCCGGGCAAGGATACTGAATTCTACCGCTGGATGCGCGCCGATCCGCCTTGGGCGAAGGCTCGCACCTGATCCACGGTCGACATGGTTGTGTCGCCAGGAAAGGTGGTCAGCAGCGCGCCGTGCGCCCATCCTAGCTTGATGGCTTCTTCGGGCGCTTCACCGCACAACAGACCATAGATAAAGCCGGACGCAAAGCCGTCTCCGCCTCCCACGCGATCCACCACCTCCAGTTCAGCCGTAGGCGCAGTGTAGGTCTTGCCATCGATCCAGGCAACCGCGCTCCAGCTATGGCGGTTGGTGGAGTGCACCTCGCGCAGCGTGGTGACCACCACCTTCACCTTCGGATGCTTCTTCACGACTTGGTCGATCATGCCGAAGAAGACGCTGGGATCTAGTTTCGACTTGGTCGCGACCTCCGGCCCAGGAATTCCCAGTCCTTTCTGCAGGTCCTCTTCGTTACCCACCAGTACATCCACGTTCTCGACGATGCGACCGATGATCTCCACAGCGCGATCGTTGCCGCCGGAAATCCTCCACAGCTTCTCGCGGAAATTGAGGTCGAACGACGTGATTGCACCCGCAGCCTTGGCTTCCTTCATCATTTCCGCAGCCAACTCCGCCGTTGTCGACGAGAGAGCCGCAAATATCCCTCCGCTATGCGCCCAGCGGACGCCTCCGGCAAAGATCGCCTTCCAGTCGAAATCTCCCGGCTTCAGTTGCGCCGCCGCCTCATTCGACCGGTTGTAAAAGACCACCGGAGCGCGCAGACCGCAGCCACGGTCGCTGTACACGGTGGCCATATTGGGGCCAGTAACGCCGTCATGTTTAAAGTGTTTATAGAACGGCTTCACGCCCATCGCGCGGACGCGCTCGGCAATCAGGTCGCCGATCGGATAGTCGGACATGGCCGAGGCAATTCCCGTCTTCAGGCCAAAACAATCCGAAAGGTTGGCAGCCACATTGAACTCGCCGCCGCTGACGTGAATCTTGCACTCCGTCGCCTTGCGGAAGGGGATGATCCCCGGATCCAGCCGGTGCACCAGCGCTCCCAATGATAGAAAATCCAACTCAGCATCGCTGCGAATGTTCAACCCATAACACATCGGTCGTTTACTCCTTATAGTCTTCAATGGAAATCTCCAATTCGTGGAATCAAGGAATGGTCGTCTTGCCGACACCGCTCACACCCATCAAGACTACGATCATGCATTGCGCCCCAGCAATTTAGCGCGGTAGGCCCATAGTCCTAGGCCGGGATTTGGAATAAAGAAGATTTCTTCGCCGTCAACAGGGTTGTAGCCATAGTGAAGCGCCTGCGGGCTGTAGCGCGTGAGCATGGTTTTCAAATCGCCATATTCAAAGCCCACGCCTTCAACCTCTTCTTTGCTTAAATGACCGGGGCACAACCGGATTGTGAAGCGACCTTCGGAGGAGCCGTGGATGAGGTGAGCAGCCGCACTCAGGTCGCTGGCGAGATCCGCATTGGCATTCACGGCTTCGAGGGTAGCCGGAGTTCCGCGATAACCATACTTGCGGATCAACGCGTCGATACCTCTGTCTTCGCCAAATTCCTTTACACCCGGCGCGAGGATGATCAGCTCTGCACCGTCGGCCAGTGCCATCCGCGTACGGTAGACAGCCTTGTTGCCCAGCCATGTGCTGTGAAATTCATGCGAATCGAGATAAACGACAGCCTTCTGCATTGGCGCGTCCATCCTCTCGACGTTCACTTTCAAGCTCAGCGCGGCGGCGCGGTGAAAGCACTCAACGTCGTCGCCGATGAAAAGGCCGCGCACTGCCAACCGTTCATCCGCCGTGCGTCCGACAACGGTAAGTACGTAGACGATGGGCAGATGTCGCAGGAAACAATCGGACGCGTAATTGAGAATGTTGCGCACGGGGTTCTCTGCGCGGCCCATGATGCGCTCCATCCCATAAACCGCGCCCAGGTAATGGCTGCGGTTTATGCTCTCTCGGCCTCCCGTGCCCACCAGAATATTCTTGTTGTAATTGGCCATGCCTATAACTTCATGGGGCACGACCTGGCCGATCGAGAGAATGAGATCGAAGCCGCCATATGCAATGAGCCGGTTCACCTGCGCCGGCCACGCATAGTTCAGCTTGCCTTCCGATTGCTCGCGGATGAACTCGGCCGGGACCTCGCCAAGGGTCTCGACGTCCGTACGCCAGTTATGCACGCGGAAAAGCTCTGTCGGCATGGCGCCAAACATTCGCGTGATTTGTTCGGGCTGCATAGCGGCATGCGTGCCGAGGGCAGGCAAAACCGCCTGGAGCTGGTCGCCGAAATACTCCCACGCGTAGCGCGTCAGGTCGCCGGCGCGGGAATGCACGCGGCTCTGATCTGGTGGCACGACGAGAACCCGGCCCCGTTTTCCAAGCTGCGCAAGACTTTCCACAAGCAGATCGTGCAACTGCTGCAAAGATAGATCGGTTTCGACACTGCCCGTGGCGCAGTAGAGGCTCATGCGGCGAGTTCCACCTTCCTTAGCCCTGGAGCGAGCAGGAACAGAACGACCAGGGCCAACAGGTAAGCGCCGGCCGCGATGCTGAAGAGGCTCGCATAACTGTGCGTCAGTTGCAGAATATGGCCTGCGAAGAAGGCAAAAAGCGCGCTGCCGACGGATCCCGCCATGCCACCGATACCGACCACCGAGCCCACCGCGCTGCGCGGAAACATATCCGATGATGTCGTGAACAGATTGGCCGACCAGCCCTGGTGTGCGCCCGCAGCCACGCTGATCAGCGCGATGGCGGTCCACACCGACTTGGCACTACTGGCTGTGTAGATGGGAACGACTAGAAAAGCACAGAAGAGCATTGCAGTAAGCCGCGCGTAGTTGGGCGATAGTCCGAGGCGCCGGAAAGGCGCTGGCAACCAACCTCCGCCGACGCTGCCAATGGCCGACACGTTATAGACGATGATAAGTGGCAGCCCGAGATGCGAAAGGTTTAGATTGAATTTGGCACTAAAGTAAGATGGCAGCCAGAACAGATAGAAATACCAGATCGGATCGGTAAGGAACTTCGCAATCGAAAACGCCCAGGTCTGACGGCAGCCGAGCAGTCGGCGCCAAGGTATTGCTGGGCCCAACTCCACGGCCGCCTGCTGGTAGATGTGCTGCAGTTCGACGTCTGTAAGTGTGGGGTGGTTGGTGGGCCTGCGGTAATAGCGAAACCACCACAGAATCCAGAGCGCGCTGAAGAGGCCAGTGACCAGAAAAGCCATGTGCCAGCCGTAGCGCAGCGTCACCCAGGGCACGATGGCCGGAGCCAGCATCGCTCCAATATTTGTTCCGGAGTTGAAGATCCCGGTAGCCAGTGAGCGTTCGTTCTGGGGAAACCACTCGGCCACGGTCTTGATAGCGGCGGGGAAGTTGCCGGATTCGCCGAGGCCGAGGAAAAAGCGCGCGAACCCGAACTCCAGCACCGTGCTGGCCAGTGCATGGCCCATGGCGGAGAGGCTCCAGACCGCCATCACCAACATATAGCCGATGCGCGTGCCCAGCTTGTCGATCAGCCGGCCGGCCGCCAGCAGGCCGATCGCGTAGGCGATCTGAAATGCGTCCACAATGTAACCGTAACTTACCTCCGTCATGCCGATGCTGTGCTCTAGGGTGGGCTTGAGGATCGCGATTACCTGGCGGTCCATGTAATTGATCGAGGTGGCGACGAACAGCATGGCGCAGACCGTCCAGCGCACGCGTCCCAGACGTGGACCGGGAGATGAGCTGCTTTCCGTCTGGCTGTCGAAAACCGTGGTATCCGCCATGCCGCGCTCCTACAGTCGATATGCCTTTTTGACCAACCCGTATGCGAGGTCGTGCGCTACTCCTAATGCTTCTTCTTCCTCCAGCCGATGCTCGGCGACCAACTTCGCCAGGAAGGCGCAATCCATACGCCGCGCTACATCGTGCCGTGCCGGAATCGAGAGGAAGGCTCGGGTATCGTCGTTGAAACCCACGGTGTTGTAGAAGCCGGCCGTCTCGGTTACGCGCTCGCGGAAACGCATCATTCCCTCCGGACTGTCGTGAAACCACCACGGCGGGCCGAGCCTCAGGCACGGGTAGTGGCCGGCGAGCGGAGCCAGTTCCCGGCTGTAGGTCGACTCATCCAGGGTGAAAAGAATGATTGTCAGATCGCGCTCATTGCCGAACTGATCGAGCAGCGGGCGAAGCGCGTCCACATAATTTGTCGGCATCGGGATGTCCGCACCCACGTCGCGGCCGTATCGCTCGTAGAGCTTGCGATTGTGGTTGCGCGCGCTGCCGGGGTGAATCTGCATGACCAGTCCGTCGTCGAGACTCATGCGCGCCATTTCTGTCAACATCTGGGCGCGGAAGAGTTCCTGTTGCTGGGCATCGGCGTTGCCGGCGAGCACCCGGCGAAAGAGTTCCGCAGCTTCTGCAGTCGGAAGATTTGCGGTTCGTGCAGTGGGATGTCCGTGGTCGGTTGCCGTGCAGCCGAGTTCGCGAAAGCGGACGCGCATCACTCGCAGGGCGTTCAGGTAGCCCGCCCACGTCGAGGTGTCTTCCCCGGTCTTCACGGATAGCTTTGCAATATTGTCGACGAATCCGGCAAATTCAGGATCGACAACCGGATCGGGCCGGAAGGTCGGCAGGATTCTCGCCTTCCAGTTCGATTCCCGGATCGCCACGTGATCGGCCAGCGAATCGAGCGGAGAATCGGTGGTCGCCAGTACTTCCAAATTGAAACGCTCGTACAGAGCGCGCGGCAAGAACTCCGGCGTTCGAAGCCTTTCCGAGATCGTGTCGAAGTACAGATCGGCGGTCTCTTCTGACAATCGCTGCTCAAGTCCGAAAAGCTCCTGGAAGGCAAAGTTCAGCCACAGGCGCGTCGGTGTTCCGCGGAACAGATAATAATGGCTGGCGAAGATGCGCCAGACTTTCCGTGCATCCTTCAACTCGGGCTGCCCAATCTCCAGATCCTCAAAGGAGACTCCCTGGCTGTAGAGCATTCGATAGATGTAGTGGTCGGGCTGCACGAAAAGCTGTGCCGGATCGGGGAAAGGCTCGTTCTTGGCAAACCATGTCGCCTGCGTATGCCCGTGAGGACTGACGATTGGCAAGGTTCGCACATGCTCATACAGCGTCTTGGCCATTTTTCGTGCACTGGGTTCGGCAGGAAACAGACGGTCTGGATGGATCAGCATGACTGCTACTCGAACTTTTCGCTTCGCGTCGGCGAATGACGATGCAGGAGCGACTTTCGGTTCTGACCATCAGCATACACGTCATTATTAGCTGTAGGTCGCCCGGAGAGGCCAACGACATTTTGAGCCCACTCTCTGAAAGACCGGAACAGACAGCACGGAAAGGTCTTTGGGCGGTCGAAGGCGATGTTTACGGGACGGTCATCCATTAGGATTTTTCGCGCCAGCAGATTAACGTCTTGCGGAAGACGTAGTGAACCGTCACTCCCTGTTCCCCGAGATCTTCACGGAGTTGACAGCGTTATTTTGTCCGTAAGTTCAATTCGCGCGGAGGAACTTCCGACATACACGTTGAAATCTCCCGCGTCCACTGTCCAGTCATGATTCTTGACGTTGTAGTAAGCGAAGGCCCGGCGGTCGAGCGTGACGGAAACGCGCCTGGTTTCTCCCGCGTTCAGTTGTACTTTCGTGAATCCCTTCAGTTCTTTCACGGGCCGCGGGACGGTGGCGTGCGCTTCACCGACGTACACTTCAGCAACCTCGGCAGCCGCACGATGCCCGGTGTTGGTCACATCGAAGGTGACGGCAACCAGTTGGTCTCCAGCAGCACGCGCCGGAGTGATCGAAAGGTTCTTGTAGGTAAACGTAGTGTAGGAGAGGCCGAAGCCGAAAGGAAACTCGGGCTTGACTTCCGCTTTGTCGAAGTGGCGAAATCCAAGAAATAAGCCTTCGGCATAGACGACTTTCTTCTCCGCATCTTTCGGGTAATAGTTGTCATGAACGGCATTGTCCTCCCATCGGCGCTCAAAGGAGACGGGGAGTTTGCCGGACGGGGCATATTCGCCGAACAGGAGCTGTGCCAGAGCGGCGCCACCGTCCTGCCCGGAATACCATGCCTGGAAGAGCGCGGGCACGTGATTGAGCCAGCGTTCCATGTCCACGGCGCCGCCGGATGTAACCACGACGATGATGTTCTTATTCGCGGCGGCGATCTGATTGATGAGTTCGTCTTGCGCTGGAGGAAGCTGGAAGGTGCGGTCGCTGCCTTCGCTTTCGCTGCCGGGATCGAACCCCACAGCCACGACGACAGCGTCGGAGCGCGACGCGACCGTCCTCGCGGCTGCGCTCACCACCGACTCGGGACGGACGATGCCAAGCCTCACGCTCGGGCCGCCCCAACTCCCATGCACGAAGTATTCGAGTCGGATCTTGTGCGCGCCCGCAGCGAGCGGCATGTGGGCCTGGCTCACCCGAGCGTAGGCGTGTTCCCAATTATCGATGACGAGTTTGTCGTCGAGGTATAACCGGGAACCACCTTTCTCTCCCGTACCTTGGACGAAGAACAAGTGGTCGCCCGGAGTACTGGGCGCGAAGTACCCGGTCCAGCGGACCGACACTTCATTCTGGTTTACGCCGTCGCCGAAAGAGCGATCGACATTGACGTGCTGATCCGTGCGGCGCACGGCAGGTTCCCCGCTCAAGATGGGGTTATTGAAGATCTCCGCACGCAGGCCGGCCTGTTTGCCGTTCTCGTCGCTGCTGAAGCCGGTAGCGTCAGCCATCTCGGCGAGTGACGGAATCCCCTGCTCGTAGTACACCGTGGCGTTGCCTCCGAGGTATCCAGCGAGGCCTTCCAGGTAGCTCACGGCGGTAAAGGGACGCACCCCCGCGCTGCCTCCGCCCACCACCTGGGCGGGATAGGCATCCGGTCCGATCACGGCGATGGACTTGATCTTTGCCTTGTCCAACGGCAGCAGATTGTCTTCGTTCTTGAGCAGCACCATGCTCGAGCGCGCCGTCTCGAGCGCGACCTTCCCGCCCAGCGCGTTCAGCAGCGGGATGTAGAGAACGGTCTGCTCACGATCAAGCCAGCCAAAACGAATCGCGGTCCTCAGGATGCGGCGGACTTTGTCGTCGATGGTTGCTTCCCTCACCTGGCCGGACTTCACGGCCGGCAGCAGGGTGGCGCGATTCATGAATTTGCCGGACGGCATTTCCAGATCGAGCCCGCCATTGGCCGCGGCGACGCCGTCGTAGGTGGCATCCCAGTCGGACATGATGATGCCGTCGAAGCCCCATTCTTTCTTGGCCACGTCGGTGTTCAAGTATCCGTTCTGCGTCATGTGAAGGCCATTGGTCAGATTGTAGGAATCCATGATCGCGCCCACATGCGCTTCTTTGACCGCAGCCTCAAACGTGGGAAGGTAAATCTCGCGCATGGTGCGCTCGTCGATGATGGAATCGCCTTTGTGGCGGTCATATTCCTGGTTGTTGCCCATGAAGTGCTTGATGGTTGCGCTTACGCCCTGGCTCTGCATGCCCTTGATGTAAGCGACGGCGGTGCGGGATGCAAGATATGGATCCTCGCCAAAGTACTCGAAATTTCTGCCGCACATCGGAGCACGATAAATGTTCACTCCCGGTCCCAGCATAAAATGGACGCCGCGGGCGCGCGCGTCCTGGCCGATGACGGCCCCCATGCGCTGAGCAAGTTCCAGATCCCACGTCGCGGCCAGACCGATGCCGCCAAAGGTTGTGGAGGGCCCATAGTTGCGGACGCCGATCGGCCCATCGGACATTTTCAAACGGGGCAGACCGATGTGCTTGATT
>Ga0187877_1003474_pt1 | contig 12782 bp, 8 predicted proteins | sample June2016WEW_17_1_3_FD_132430 | JGI IMG/M metagenome (GOLD analysis project Ga0187877, IMG submission 132430) | Peatland microbial communities from SPRUCE experiment site at the Marcell Experimental Forest, Minnesota, USA - June2016WEW_17_100 | ecosystem: Environmental > Terrestrial > Soil >... | reverse complement strand
TCTTTCAGCAGCCTGCTAGTGTGCTGTCCCAAAAGTTTGTGACATAACTTGGGATGTCATGCTGAGCGCAGCGAAGCATCCCGTGGAAACTGTCCCAGCCCGCGCCGCTTTGGGCTTTTTGATGAAATCCTTCGACTGCACCTCAGCCCCACGCGGTGCTGGGATTCTTCGCTCGCTACGCTCGCTCAGAATGACACTTCAAAAGTTTATTGCGCGAACTTCTGGGACGCGACACTAGAAGCTGGATTCATCAGCCAATTTCGCAAGCTGTTCCGCAAGGCCGCAAGGGCGTCGCCTTGGTCCGGCGCTGTTACACTTAAAGTCACTGGTCACTAGGTCATTGGCATGAACACGGTTGAGGCCATCCGGATTGCTCTGCAGTCGCTTTGGGCAAACAAACTCCGCTCCGTGCTGACGCTGCTTGGAGTGGTGATTGGCGTGGCCGCGGTGATTGCCGTGGTCACCTTCGTCAACGGCATCAACGGATATGTTGCCGAGAAGATCTTCAACCTGGGGGCTGATGTCTTCATTCTCTCGAAGGCGCCGAACGTGATCACCAATGCCGACCAGTACCTGGAAAGTCAGCGGCGCAAGGAACTCACCCTCGAGGATTACGAAGCGGTGGCCGCCGGCTGCTCGGCCTGCAAGTTCGTGGGCGCCATGACAGCGGCGCCCAACGCCAGCGTCAAATACAACGAACAGAGCAGCGCGGATAGCTGGGCGCGGGGCTGGACCCCTTCGATAGGGCCGATCTACGATCTTGACCTGGCCAGCGGCCGCTCGATCACCGAATCGGACATGAACACGGCGGCCAACGTGGTTGTGATCGGCCACGATATTCAGGAAAACCTGATGGGCGGGGTTGATCCGCTGGGAAAAGAGATCCGCGTGGATGGCCACCTCTACCAGGTGGTCGGTGTCGCCACGCCCAAGGGCAAGACGCTCGGTATGAGCATGGACAACTGGGTGGTCATGCCGATTACAACCTGGCTGAAGCAGTATGGCAGCCGCCGGGTCAGCCTGCGCGTGTGGGCGAAGGCTTACGGCATGGGGCCGGCGTTGGATGCGGCAATCGACCAGTCAAGGGTCATCCTGCGGGCGCGGCGGCACGACTCCGCGGGCCAACCTGACAGTTTCGCGGCGGAAACCAATCAGAACTTTCTTTCCCTCTGGGCCGACTTGAGCCGCACGTTTTTTGTAGTCACAATTGCCATCGCCTCGATTGCTCTGGTGGTGGGTGGCATCGTGATCATGAACATCATGCTGGTGTCCGTCACTGAGCGCACGCGCGAGATCGGCATCCGCAAGGCCATGGGCGCGCGACGCGGCGACGTGATGCGGCAGTTCCTGATCGAGTCGGGCACGATGGCGTTGGTGGGCGGCATTCTGGGTGTCATCGTGGGGATTGCGGTGGCCAAAACCGTAACCCTGATGATCGGCATGCCTTCGGCGATTGAACTGTGGGCGGTGGCAGCCGGGTTGCTGGTTTCAGCGAGCGTGGGAATCTTCTTCGGAGTTTATCCCGCGCGCAAGGCCGCCAGTCTGGATCCGATTGTGGCGCTGCGATTCGAGTTATAGCGATGCGAAGCGACGTTACCGAAAACCTTCTTGCCGAAGATTTCCGCATGGCATTGGACACCCTGGTGACCAATAAGATGCGTTCCGCACTGACCATCCTGGGCATCGTGATCGGGGTCATGACGGTGATCGCGATCTCCTCCGTGGTGCGCGGCCTCAACTCGAATGTGCAAGGCCTGGTGCAGCAGATGGGCTCCAACATCATCTTTGCCTACCATCTGCAACCGTTCCAGCTTGGCCGGCCAACGGCGGAGATGCTGAACCGCAAGGAGTTGACGTATGACGATGCCATGGCCATGCGCAGCCTGCCGCACGTGAAGGCGGTTTCCTCCGGAGTCCGTTTGTTTCTGAGACAATTTGGGACCGGAACTTACGTCGTGAAATACGAAGGACGGCGGGCGAAGAACACAATTCTGGAAGGTGACACGGTCTCGGCCGCCGACGTCTTCGAATACAAGCCGGAGCGCGGGCGCTGGTTCATTCCGGCGGAGCAAGAACAGCACAGCCCGGTGATCGTTCTCGGATACGACACCGCACAGACGCTGTTCGACGACGCCGATCCGGTCGGCAAGGAACTCAACATCGAAGGCCAACTATTCACCGTGGTCGGCGTGGCGGAAAAGAAGCGGGCGGCTTTCAGCGGCGGCGCCAACCCTGAAGACAACATTGTCTTCTTTCCCTATACCACCTTCCATAAGCTGCATCCGGAGCTGAAGGACAACTGGATCAGCATCAAGGCCACTTCGCAGGAGGATATGCCGAAAGCCGTCGACGAGGTGCGTGAACTGTTGCGGCGCAGGCGGCGGGTCGCGCTGGACAAAGAGGATAACTTCGCGGTCTTCAGCCAGGACTCGCTGGTGGAAGTGTGGGACAAGATCACCGGCGGCGTGTTTGTCTTCATGTTTGCCGTTTCCAGCGTTGGATTGGTCGTCGGCGGCGTTGGCGTGATGAACATCATGCTGGTTTCAGTGACGGAACGGACGCGCGAAATCGGCGTCCGCAAGGCGATAGGGGCGCGCAAACATGACATCCTGGTGCAGTTCACGCTGGAGGCGGTGGCGCTGACGGCAATTGGAGGGGTGCTGGGAATCCTGGTGGGAGGATTGATCAGCAGCCTGGTGCCCTTTGTTTTTCCGGCTCTGCCGGCGACCATGTCGATACCGTGGTCGGCCCTCGCCTTTGCCGCGTCGACATTCATCGGGCTGGTATTCGGAATCTATCCCGCGTGGAAAGCCGCCAACCTCGATCCCATAGAGGCTCTGCGCTACGAGTAGGCGCCGCCGCGGGCCGCCGGACTTCAATCTCCGATCTGCTAAGCTGTTTGCATAACTCACATGCACGTTTCATATCTACAGTTTTCATGGCTGCACCTGTCATATTTCTTTGCCGTTCTGGCGATCTGCGGACTTAGCTATCAGTTCCTGGTGATCGCCGGAATCGTCAAGTTTTGCCGTTTGCCACGGCTCCAGCCTGAGTCGGACGGCGCGACGCCAGGGCGAGACGGCCCCGAGATGCCGCCGATTTCCATCCTCAAACCACTGCGCGGCGCCGATCCGCGAATGTATAAAGCGTTTCGCAGTCATTGCCTGCAGGATTATCCCGCGTTTGAAATTATCTTCGGCGTGGCGGAGGCGAGCGATCCGGCGGTGGTGGAGGTGGAACGGCTGCGGCGGGAGTTTCCGTCGCGGCGTATTCATCTGCTGGTGTGTCCGGAGTCGCTCGGCACCAATCGCAAGGTAAGTACGCTGGCGCAACTGCTGCCGCTGGCGCGTTACGATCTGCTGCTCATCAATGACAGCGATATCCTGGTGCCTCCGGGCTACCTGCGGCAAATCGCGGCGGGCTTCGCCGCGAGAGGCACCGCGGCTGGCCGCACGGGGATGGTGACGGCTTTGTATCGCGCTGCCGGCAACCCCAACAAGCCGACAACGGGCTTGTCGGGGACCCCGGCTGATAACCCCAACAAGCCAACAGCGGGCTTGTCGGGGACCCCGGCTGCCGGCTCGACCCTGGCTTCCCGGCTGGAGGCGCTTACGATCGCCACCGATTTCGCCGGAGGCGTGCTGAGCGCGTATGCGCTGGAAGGCCGGCTGAGCTTCGGACTGGGCTCGACCCTGGCGGTGCGGCGCGAAGCGCTGGAGGCAATCGGTAGCCTGAGTCCGCTGCTGGACTACGCTGCGGATGATTACGAGCTGGGAAATCGCATTGCGCGCGCCGGCTTCGACGTGGTGCTGGCGCCGCTGGTAGTGGAGACCGCACTGCCCGGCGCCAGCTTCGGGGAGATGTTCCGACACCAGTTGCGCTGGGCAAGGACGATCCGCGATCGGCGCCTGGGAGGGTATATAGGGCTTGGGGTTACCCATGTATTGCCGTGGGCGCTGCTGGCCTGCCTCTGTTCGGGACTGGCGGGCTGGAGCCTGGGGCTGCTGGCGATGGCCGCCTTGCTGCGCTTCGCGGTTGCCGCGGCGCTGTGCACGAGCGTGCTGCACGACGAGGCGGCGGATCTTGACCTGTGGCTGCTGCCGCTGCGAGACGTGGTCGCATTGCTGGTCTGGATTACCAGCTTCGCGGGGAACACCGTGGTTTGGCGGGGAGAAAGGTTCCGGATTTCTGAGGGGAAGCTGCAAAAGCTGGGGTCAGGGACGCACCACAACTAGCGGATTGCGAGATGATGCGCCGCATTTGCCGCGACATCTGTTTTTCCGCAGCCCACTAGAGCAATTCCATAGTCGGCATACTCCTGTATCACCGCCGGGCCGTGACGCCCGACTTCTTCGCGGGGTATACCTTCCGCGAGTCCGGTCTAGACATCCGGGGTCGAAGACGTGAGCGGCTCAAAGCGGCCGTCCGCGAATAAGCGATAACGCTGTCCGCGCCAAGTGATCGTGTTGCCAAAGAATCCGGCGATCCAAAATCCAAAAGCGGTCACGTCTTCGAGGGGCAATAACAGCCAGTTAAGTTTCGCACTCAGGATTCGCGCCGAAACGACATACGCTGCCGCGAAGCGCACGGCGAGCGTCAGCGGCAGCACCGGCCACCAGGCCGGATTCACAGCGCAGACCAACAGTGCCAGCGGCAAGGGCATGGTGAACAACTGCCCGAGATAGCCAAGCGGTCGGGAGCGCCGCGTACTGCGCGCCCAGCGCAGGCGGTGCGACGCATTGTGGCGCAGATCGGCGCTGCCAATGTGGTGCTCAATTACATATGAGGAAAGAATCACGCCGTGTCCAGCTTCGGCAGCGAACTTCCCCATCACAAAGTCTTCGGCCAGGTAGTCCTTGAGCCGGCATAGACCGCCAATCGCCAGCAGCGTCCGTCGCCGTGCCACAATGGTGGCGCCCACGGCGAAGCGCATACCTTCCAACATCCGAGCCACGAGGATGCCGGCGAGAAAGTCGGTATTCATGCTGGTAGCCTCAAGCCGTGACCAGAAGCTGGGGCCGGAAACGGCACGGTATGGACAGGTCGCTACGCCGGCACGCATGTCCTGGAATTCAGCAGCTACGGTGGAGAGCAGGCTTGGAGTGGCCCGCGTATCGCTGTCGCTCATCACCACCAAATCATTCGCCGACGCCGCGAGCATTCGGTCCAGGCTGAAGACTTTCGCATTGGGATATGGCGCGGGACCGGTCACAATCAACCGCGCCTTGACGTGCGGGTACTCGCGCTGCAGCTTTTCGACAACTTCCACGGCGGGATCGTCGCGATCTCGCGTCGCCAGCAGAATCTCGAACTCCGGATAGTCCTGCTCGAAAAAGGTTCGCAGATTGGATTCGAGTCCCAAATCGAGGCCGGAGAGCGGCTTGAGAATGCTGATTGGCTCCCGCGACTGCAACACGGGCGGCCGCACGGAGAGGTAGCGAAACGCTGCCACGATCGATAGCAGCGAGTAGACCAGAGCGCCGGCGAGCAGAGCGAGGAGTACGAGGAGCACGGCGGTCACGTCAGTTACCAGGAACCCGGTTGGTCAGAATGGATTTGCCTCCGCTGCGGGCCAATAAATAGGACTGAGCGCCGCGCAACTGCTTGGGATGATCCTGGTCCACCCATAGAAACACCGTCGCTGGACCGGACCACAAGGTGGAGAAGGATGATTCGGTTTCGAAAACATGGGGCGCATCCGGGAATTTTGACCCGTACCACAGTACTCCGCTGGGCTCATCCCACACCCGCACCGGCAGCCGGGTATAAAAATTCAGACTGGAAGCCTCGGAGTATTCGGCGCCCACCACAATGATGTCTCCCGGCCGGTAGTGACGTTCGATTGCCACCGCGAGCTGGTATGAAGATAGGATCGGCGAAAAGGTAACGAAGGCCGAATGCACGCAGGCAAGCAGCGCAATCATCATCAAGACCAGGGCCGCATTGCCCGCCCGGGGACGCCTGCGCACTCTGAGAAACCAATTCAAACCTGCACCGATCGAAAGCGAAAGCACAGCTCCTAACAAAGGGATACGGAACGCGCCCAGCGCCTGCGGCGTGAGATCCAGGACATGACCGAGCGAGAGATCGTATTCCGTGGGATTCTTCTTGAGCAGGTCCGCCAGATCGGTTCCCGGTGGAGGTCGATGCGAAGCCATGAACAGCGCCGCGCCCAAAAGCGAAGCGGCGAGGGCAATCGCGAAGAATCCCGCGGAGAAAATTCTGCCCGCTCGGCGCTCGCGGGAATCGGCGGGCGACGCGGATTCCTTTGCCAGCCAATTTCCTACGAGTAGTGCCATGCCTGGCAAAGCGGGAACCGTGTAGTACTCCTGACGGGTCGAGAAGCTAAAAAAAACCATAATCACGAGCACCCAGAGCGCGAACAGCAAATTGGCGCGTTGTTGCTTGCCGAGTGCGCTCCTCAACTGACGCCAGCGCCAGGGAACCTCTCTTACTGCCTGCGGCAGAAAAATGCTCCAGGGCACCAGGCCAACGATCAGCACGCCCCAAAAAATCAGCAGCGGCACCGTGTCATACCCCGGCGGTATGCGCTTGTTCAGATACCGTAGAAAATGCTCGTTCACAAAGTAAAACCATAAGAACCCGCGTGTCGCGCCTTGATCCGGGTTGCTCAGAGCCGCCAGAATATGCCACGGTGCGGCGCAGGCCAGAAAAACCAGCGTGCTCGAGAAGAGCCGCAAGCGCAGCAGATGGCGCAGGTTTCCTGTCAGAATCAAGTAGGCGCCGATCGTAGCCACAGGGAAGACAATGCCGATCAATCCCTTGGTTAGCACGTTCAGGGCACAGGTCGCCGCGAGTCCCCAGCAACTGAAGCGGGTGGGGGAATTCTCTTGCAATGACCGCAAAAAGAAATAGACGCTCAGGGTGAGCCAAAGTCCGACCAGCGCGTCAGGAATCATGAAGCGGGTGAAAAGATAAGGACTCAACGCAGTGGCCAGCACCACGGACGAGTAAACTACCGCCCTCTCCCCATATGCGTACCGGCCCAGTTCATACACGGCGAGCAGCCAGCAGAGCATGCCCAGCAGCAGCGGCAAGCGAGTGCTCCAATCGGCGACACCGAATAGTTTGTAGCTGACCGCCATTCCCCAATACATCAGCGGGGCTTTTTCGAGGTAGCGGATGCCATTGACGTGCAGGGTGACCCAGTCGTGGCTCAACACCATCTCGCGTGCTGCTTCGGCGTGTACTGTATCGACGTCATCGAGCAGCGGCGGCGAAAAAATGCCAGGAACGTACAGGATCGCCCAGAGAGCAACGATGAGAAGAATGAAAAGCTTATGATTTCGAGAAACCGGCTCATCCGACTGAGTGGGACAAACGCCTGCCAGCTTCTCCACTGCGCTATTTTTTAATTGCATCCGGTAAACCAATCGAAATACCAGGCAAGCACAATCAGGGCGCTTGCCGGGGGCGCCAACAGCAGCAAACCAGAGCTAATTATAAGGCATCGATGGGTTCTGACTCTGCTGGGCGGGTTGCGGCCAGATCGGGCTTGGGAAACCTAAGGCAACGCCGCGGCTTCGAATGAGACAGGCGGAGAATCAGGAGATTCCATGAAGAACCTGTTGCATGCGGCGTCGGTTTTATTGCTTGCCGGCTTGGCGACGGCTCAGACCGGAGCCATGAACAGCATGAGCGGCGCCACCAACCAGAACCAAACACTGACCGGCGAGACGGCACATTCCTTTCCGCCAGCGCCGGGCTTCAGCGGCGGAGCGCCCGACGCGGGCGACCGTGTCTCCGGGACTCCCGCTAACGCCACGACCATGCACCTGGAGAGCGAGTCGATGACCGCCGGGCAAACGCCACCTGCCGCAGGCAGCGGGGCCGTGGCGCAGCAGGCTGTTTTTGAGAGTGCGGATCAGAGTCCGGCGCGCGCATCCAAGCGGAAGCAGCACTGAGTTCGCGAACGCTCTCTGACTGACCGGCCGCCGGAAGACGCAGGCTGTCGGAAGGCGCAGTTGCGGGGCGGCCTTCGCCGCCCCGTTTCAACTAAATGCTCACTGCGTTGTGCCCAGATTACCGGGTTGACAAGTTGCACCGGTATCTGGAACCGGGGTTGGCGGCGTGGGCGGCGTCGCCCACGGCACGTTGGTGAAGTCGAAGAAATCCAACAAATCGGGCTGCGCGGCATCGCGGAACGTCAAGGCCGCCGTCGGACCGATAAAGCGGCTCTCGACGAACTTGATGATCGCCGTGTGGTCCATAGGGATGTGCGAGACGTAGTGCCTGCGCGTGAACGGCGAAACGATCAAGTTCGGCAGACGGAAACCAAGCTGCGCGGCGAAGCCCAGTTTGGTGGCCGCGTCGTTGGGATGGGTGCCGGGCCAGGCGGGCGTCAGGTCGCAGTGCAGCGAGGGTGGCGGAGGGGGCGGAGGCGGTGCAGGCGGCGGAGGCGGTGGAGGCGCTGCTGGAGGCTCGCACGGGAGGAAACTATCGGGATTCACCGCGATCGCCGAGATGTCGGTGGTGATTCCCAGCGACTTATCGGTGAAATCGTTGGTGTGCTTGGGCACCGGAGGCACGTGTTCGAGTGGACCGCCGCCTTCGTCGTAGCTGAAGAAGAAGACCGAATCCTTCCACGAGGGGCTGTTCATCAGCGCATTGACGATAGCCGCCACTTGCACCTGCCCGGCCAGAATCGATTGGCCCGAGCCGGGGTGCTCATCGAAGAACCCATAGGCCGGAATGATGTAAGCAAAATTCGGCAGCGTGCCGTTCGCCACGTCGGCAAAATACTGGGTGATGGGCGCAATGTGAGTGGGGTCGATGCAGAAGGAGTTCTTGGGATCGCCGACCGCCGTGGAAGGAACGGTCGTCGGCGCGGCAGTCGAGCCACAGGGCTTTGACGCATTAAGGTACTTAAAGCCGTAAGTGAAATAGTTTAAGTCGACTTCCGGAAGGCCGGGGCACGCGGGGGTGCCGCTGTTCGGCAGCACGCATCCGCTCTGCGTGAGGCCGTAGTAAATCTTCCACGAAACCGGCGGTTTGGCCTGATCCAATTCCTCGAAGATCGTAGTGATGGCGAGCGAACTCGTGATGCCATCGTTCTTGAATGGGTCATTCGTTAAGCCTTGCGTAGTTCCGCCGCTGATGGTCGCAATGCGGTTCGGCGTGCTCTTGCTGGCAACCGGGGAGAACCAGCGGTCGGAGAGGGCGAACTGCGAGGCCATGTAGTAGTAGTAGTTGAGAAAATCCTGGTCGTAATACCCCATGGCGCGCGTGCCCCAATCGTTGGGGGAATTATCGGTCAGGGTTCCGCTGCCACAGCCGGAGGCGGCACAACCGATGGCATAGCCCGCGGCTTCCTGCACGAAGTATTTCATCGTGATCTTGCGCGTGATCGACTCGCTGTTGCTCACGTCCAGAAAGCTGGCCGGCCAATCGGAGCTCATGTCGTCGACGCATGCCGTGGCCAATTTGAACGGAAGAAATGTCTTGCCGTTGTACGTGTTGGTGAACGTAGTCAGCTTGTCGTCGATGCCATCGACGTTATACATGACCCCGTCATCGCCCACACTGAAATTATTGGCCTGACGATACGGATTCAACATGCCGAAATAAGTATCGAAAGTGCGATTCTCGTTCAGCATGAAGATGACGTGATTCAACTGGGTAACACTGCCGTTTCCTGGGGGCGGAGGGGGTGTCGGAGTCGGCGTCGGCGTCGTCGGCGTTGGAGTTGGCGTTGGAGTGGGAGTGGGAGTCGGAGTAGCAGGGGTTGGGGCCGGATTTGCAGCAGCGGTCGAGCTATTCGAGGACGACCCGGAGCCACAGGCCCATAGGACAAGCAGCAGAGCGGAAACCAGCAGCACATCAATACATCGTTTCATTGGTTCTACCATCCCTCGCGGACCAACCATAATGGTTGCTGTGAGGAAGATGGAGTGAGCAGCTTGGGAGATGCCCGCCAAAGAGGTACTAAGTGAAGAAGACGAAGGGACTAAGTAAGAGAATCCGAGTTGCTGAATCGGGCTACTGTGCCGGTGGGCTTGGCGGCTAGAGCAGTACCAGAGATACTGTATCCTTCGCTGTCATCGTGAGGAGGCTCGCCGCTTTTGCCGCCGGGGACCCCGATCGCGCCCTAACGAGTTCCTTCGCTGCGCTCAGGATTTCGCCAGCGGGCTCAGAGCACCCCAGAAAGCCTGAAATCTGGCTTTCCGGGGACCCCTCAGACGCTCGCAAAACGGCTCAACCTCAGGGTGACACGCTGGAATAATCGTTGGGATACACCAACCCCACCACCGCCCTAGCTCAGGTCGACTTTCTTCATGAGCCTGCCGACGCGTACCAGCAATTGCGTGGGAATCATCGTATTCAGATACAGGTCGTGAGTCTGCCGGCCATCGATCCGCACTGAACCGGCTTTGATCTTTCTCTGCGCATCGGAAGCGGAGTCGGCTAGCCTGGCCTTGAGCATGAGTTTGTCGAGCTTGATCGACCAGGTTCCGCCATCGGAGCCACTGCCGCACTCGCTGGCGCGCAGGGCCACGCTCTCGATATTTTCCGGCGCTTCGCCGCGTTGAAACTGGCGTGTCCAGTTGGCGGCGGCGGCTTCGGCCTTCGCGGCCGAGTGAAAGTCGGTAATGATGAGCTTGGCGAGATCCTTCTTCGCCTGCATGGGATGCAGCTCCGCGGCCTGTACGCGCGCTTGAAGCGTTTCAATCTCGGGAATCGTCAGGTCGGTGAGCAGTTCGTAATAACGCCACATCAACGGGTCGGCGATGGACATCAGCTTGCCGAACATCTCATCGGGCGATTCGGTAATGCCGACGTAATTGCCGTAAGACTTCGACATTTTCTGCACGCCATCGAGACCTTCGAGCAGCGGGGTGGTGAGCACGATCTGCGAGAGCTGTCCGTAATGGCGCTGGAGTTCGCGGCCGACGAGCAGGTTGAACTTCTGGTCGGTGCCGCCTAGTTCGACATCGGCGTTGAGCGCAACCGAGTCATAGCCCTGGGTAAGCGGATACAGCAGCTCGTGAACGGAGATAGGCTTTTCTTCCTGAAAACGCTTGTGGAAGTCCTCGCGCTCGAGCATCTGCGAAACCGTGAACTTGGCGGCCAAGCGGATAAAGCCCTCGAAGCCCAGCGCAAACAGCCATTCGCTGTTGAAGCGGATTTCGGTCTTGGCCGGATCGAGGATCTTGAAGACCTGCGCCTTGTAGGTCTCGGCATTGGCGTTGATCTGCTCGCGGGTGAGCGGCGGACGCGTGGCGTTGCGCCCGGTGGGATCGCCAATCAGTCCGGTGCCGTCGCCGATGAGGAAAATGGCCGTGTGGCCCATGTCCTGGAAGTGCTTCAGCTTGCGCATAATGACGGTGTGGCCGAGGTGGAGATCGGGCGCGGTGGGGTCCATGCCGAGCTTGATGCGCAGCGGACGGCCTGTCTTGTACGACTCCTCGAGACGCTCGCGGAGGTCGGCTTCGCGGATGATCTCCACCGCGCCTTTGCGCAGATATTGCAACTGTTCTTCGACGGGACGGAAAGCCATATAGCTCGATTATACGAGAGAGCTTCAACACTGCCGGCACAGATGGCGTCCAGATGCTCCCGGCCGCAGCTCGCAAATTATTCGCTGGCCCCCGAATTTTTCTGCGCGACTTTCAAAGTTGTGCCGGGTTTTCATCGATGCATCAACCTCTTGTTCCCCGTTGATGGGATGTAGTCGACGAGCCCGCACCTTCCGGGCTCGTTTTTTTGCTGCTCGGTGGCGCCTGCAAGCATCCGTATAGTTAAGTGTTTTCGACCGCCGGCTGCCGAAGGGTTCAAAGACGAACGCCCGGAGCAGGCGGCGGTTGTCCGGCGAGGGACGGCCCGTTTTGGTAGAGGACTGAACCCTCAGCCAGGACCAAGGGTGCAGTGGGAAACCGTTGCGCCTCCCGCGCTTGGAAAGAGAACGCTGTCCGGGATGGAGCGGTTCGTCATCCGGCCTTCAATCCTGCCCCGCCCTCGTGTCCCAGCGCTAAGAATTGTTTCAAGTTTCGAGTTCTGAGTTTGGGAACTCGATAAAACGCATCGTTTCATCAGATCGGATGGCTGCAATGTTCAGCGCTGAGATGACAGACAAAGTTTCCGCCCACACGCTACTGACCGACAAGCACGGCCGCCGAATCACGGACTTGCGGATCTCGGTTACGGACCGCTGCAACTATCGTTGCGTCTACTGCCGCACGGGAAATGACGGCGCGCTCTTTGCCGAGCTGCCGAGCGAGGATTACCTGCGCATGGCGCGAGTGTTCGTCTCGCTTGGCATCACCAAGATACGGCTGACGGGCGGCGAGCCGCTGTTGCGCCGTGAGCTGCCGGAGCTGGTCGGCGAACTGGCCCGGCTGCGCACTGTCCAGGGCGACGAGCTGGACTTGGCGATTACCACCAACGGGCATCTGTTGCAGAAACTTGCCGGCCCGCTTGCGGCTGCGGGGCTAAAGCGGGTGACGGTCAGCATGGACGCCGTGGATCGCGAACGGTTCGCGCGCATCACGCGCGTCTCCAACGGATTTGACAAGGTTTTGGCAGGTATTCGCGCCGCCAAAGAGGCAAATTTAGGTCCCGTAAAAATCAACTGCGTGCTGCTGCGCGGTTTTAATGACGACCAGATTACCGAATTCGGCCGCTTTGCCCGCGAAGAAAACGTAGTGGTGCGCTTCATCGAGTTCATGCCGCTGGAAGAGGACCGCGTGTGGTCGCCTCAAATCGTAGTTCCGCTGAAGGAGATTCTGCAGCGGATGGCGAGCTTCCGGCCTTTGCGCGAGATC
>Ga0187877_1003471_pt1 | contig 12790 bp, 11 predicted proteins | sample June2016WEW_17_1_3_FD_132430 | JGI IMG/M metagenome (GOLD analysis project Ga0187877, IMG submission 132430) | Peatland microbial communities from SPRUCE experiment site at the Marcell Experimental Forest, Minnesota, USA - June2016WEW_17_100 | ecosystem: Environmental > Terrestrial > Soil >... | reverse complement strand
GTAACTGCTCCAGAGTTCGCGTTGTAAAGAAGCACCCCATCTGTCACGGGAACTGAGAAATTGTAGCGGGAGTTATCGAATGAACACGGCTGTTCGTTACAAGCAACGGCCTCGAGGTCGATGGCGGATTCTGAAGGCGAAACAGCCAACATAGCGTCCACTCACAGTCTCGCCGAGAGCCCGCGGCGAGCTATCTGTCCCCGATTACTTTTCGCTTGGCTCAATATCCACAAGAGCGAGGCAGGTGCTCGTTCCTCCGCAGAGGCGGGCAGCAATCCTACTGGGTTTCTTGAGGTTTGCGTCAAGAAGGGCGACGCTAACCACTTCGAGTTTTTGGCCTGGTTTTAGAGCGACTTTAGGCCGCTTTTCCTTTGAGACAATGAATTTCATAAGCATCTATTTCCAATCTGCCACTTTTTACTAATTTGCTCCGCGTGCCAGCAAGCAGAATATGGAATGTTTTCGGCACCCGCAAAATCAGGATTATTGCGTGTTGTGCGCCGATCCAGAGGGCCGAACATCCGGCCAACCTGAGGCAAGGCCCAGCAGGCACGCGGCGTGTTCGTGTCCGCAAGCAGAGCACTTAGATTGGAGACGGACGATCCCCGCACGCCATCTGCCGCACCCTGCACAGTGCGAGAAGCAGAGCAACACCGCGACACTTGCCATCGTCACCCCGCACGCGATTCCAAGGACCGGAGGCAAATATGTGGGCACCCTGAGACTGATCAGCGTCTGCCCGAGAAGCGCCAGGATGAATGCCACGGCCACTTCGAAAGCTATGGGCATTCGTCGCCGAGAGACATCCCCCACCGCGCAGATGCGAACCGCTGCAAGGTAAGCCAGAACTCCCAACAGAAATCCATAGAATATGAACAGCCGAACCCCACCGATGAGGCCGGCCGTCCAATGTGAAATTAGCCATTCTAAATCGTGATCATCTCGATAAGAATACCAAAGAGACAGCACCATACCAGTGAAGATGGAACATATTGGAGCATTGCGCGGAGCGAGAAACGCTTCACTACTGCGGCGATTGCAAACCTCACCGAATCTGCCCGAAGCACAAGGAATGTGAGAAGCGCGACGATCAGCAAGGCGACCAAGTTGGTGAACGCAGCGGACCAAGTGAAGAGATCCTGAAATGGCGACGTGAGGAGTAAGAGTGCCGGAAAGAGCACTCCACTTGTGGCGGGGAAAATGCCTGTGTTCAGTTGAATGAAGTCCCGCTTGGAGATTCTTGCCAACCCCGTCGGCGCTTGTGGTGTCGTTGGCCAACTGCTGCCAGTAATCCAGGTAACGCGCCGCCAGGTCGTCATCCTCGATCACCACGGTGTTGTTGGTTTGGGCGCACAGGCCCGTAAAAGTCCAGTTGGTCGAACCGAAGAGCACCGCCCGGGCCTTCCCGGCATCGTCCTTGTACACCAGGAACTTATTATGACCGATATGCCCGGAGGGCATGATGCGATTGAATATCTCGCAGCCGGCTGGCTCCAGAGCGTCGCGGGCGGGTTGATTGGCGTCAGTCACAACTCCGGTTTGGGGGTCCTTCGCCGCCGAGTTGGAAAGGATGATATGAAGGCGGTTGCCCAACCCCACCAGCTTTGGCAGCAGCACGGGATCGTTCAATTCGTACAGGGCGGCGTAGATCTCCCCGCCACTCTCCGCGCGCGCGAGGAAGCCCGTAAGGGCCTCCACCATATTTCCGGCGAGGCTGGCCCGCAACGGGCTGTTTGGATCCTTTAATTGCGGAAGCAGTTTTGACTTGCTCGCGCTGCCCTGCAAGGCCCGGGCCACCCGCTGGGTTGAGATGAGGCCGCGATTGAAATAGGCGGAAATGCCGGCCGAAATAACCGGGGAGATTTCGACTCGATTGGAGAGGATCTGGGGAAGGTTGGTCATCGGCTCGAGGTTGCCCGGGGAGCCGGTCAAGGGTACGATCTTGTAGCGGAATTGGTTGTTCTTGGTCTGTTCTGCAACGAGACGGGGGTAGGGATCCTTCCAGTAAAACTTTTGCACCGGGAATTCCGCCGTGGTCTGCCCCGGCTTGATCGTTTCTCCCGCGAAGATCGCGTGGCTCGGCAGCGTGGTTTCTTTGCCTTGGTTGCATATGCGGTAGATGGCAAAACCCATGCAGCCCTCGGGTTTCTTGCCGTAGCTCCAGGCGATGGTGATTACGTCGTTGTCAGAAAAAGCAACAGCATTTTGCATACGCGATACTTGCTTAGAGATTTAGAATTTCCCGAAAAGTTTATATCAGAATCTCGTTTTGTCCCAGATTTTCTCTAGTATGCATCGATATCACTGATAACCCTGTGAAGTGCTGATGTTGTTAGGGTGTGGAGTCAGTATAAAACTGTGAGTGTAGGAGCAAAGCCCGGTAAAATTGGCGCAAGCGGCAAGAATCAGAAAACTGTCAATATCAGCCGGTGCATAAAATACAGCAGTCCCGAGAGACTGGAACTACTATTGTTGAGCTGACCACCGAATTACTTCGACCGCCCACTTTCCGACTTCAGTTGGACTTGCGGCGAGCAGGGCGATGCTCGTTTAGCCATTTGGACAGCACGGCGCGGTGCGGACTCGTCTCCGCGTATCCGAGCGCGGTCACCCCTGCTCTGTCGCGTATAGCGGGATCCGCGCCTTTCTCCAACAGCAGCCAAACCGTATTTGTGTCACTGGTAGTGATTGCCCACATCAGCGCGGTCCTGCCCTCCCGGTCCTGAGAATTTAAGCTGATCTTTCGCGTCAAAAGGTACTGAACCACGTTGGTGCGTCCGTGATAAATTGCCGCGATCAGCGGCGTCCAATTGAAAGCGCGGGGATCCGGGGCATCCAGGGTAGCCCCGGTTGCTTCCAGTTCTTTAAGCAGATCGAGATCACCGCTCATGGCCGCCCAGGAAACTTCTCTCGCTGCAGGCTGTTGTCGCGTGAAGAGAATCCGCTCGATCGATCTGCCCATGGCGGCACTCGGGCACTGAACCCCAAACCACATGTCGGCGGAGCTCAGCCGGGGAACAGTATTGGTATTGGCGGCATTCTTGAGGAAGAGAATGCACCTGCCACCTTTCCGAAGCGACGGGTGCCGATCTTGTGGGGTTTCCTCAAACCGGCGAATGTTAACATTGGTCGTGACTCCGGCCATCTGCGGGTCTCCCTTGTAAACCTCAGCAACCCTGATCGTGCATAGATAATTTGGCCCCTCTGGATCGGTGGTAACACAAGTCACATCCGTAGTAGTGGCAAGAACAACACAATCGGACTTCGAGAGGTAGAACTTCAAGGTGTCGTCGTCTTGTTCGGTCGCCACCTTGAACTCAGCATGAGCGGCAAGCGACGCTGCCACAGCGAAAAACAGACAGATTGTGGATACGACAGGTTTCATAAAGTTAATGAGATTGTCATGGTCTCACCCAATCCTCTTGTACCGCCCGGCTGAACCGAAGGCGAGCGCGATGATCTGCAAGGCTCTGAATGACATTCTCATTGGCTTTACGGGGGCGGCCCCAACCCGTTTCAAAGTCAGTGCTGTAATCCAGAGCCAGTGGTTATCTCCCCTCGCATGCTCTACATTCCTTTTTCTGTTAGCGTTACACGTTGACTGGCATCTGGGGGTTTAGCGCGAAGCTGGCGTTGAGGTCCCAACCGGTCGGCTTCTGAGAAAGCGCCGGGAGTATTCGCTGGTTATCTTGATGTATTTGTCCCCGGATTCCACGCTCGGCTCGATTTCCGTGCCCTCATGCCACTCGTTCCATGATGTGATCAGAACCCAGTCCGGAGCGGACTTGATGGCTTGCTCCCATAGCATTCCATAGAGCTGGCCATCCCAGCGATCGACGTTGCGTCCAGGTTTGCGGACCTTTGTGTCGTCATAGCCAGGAATGACCGTGACGCAACTGATCAGGTTGTATTTGCGCGCGAACTGGACCGCCCAGGGGTAATATTGTTCAGCCCAAGCGCGGAGCTCAGGCTGGTTCTTGCCCTTGATGCCTCCGGAGATGTTGTAGCGGTGCAGGCCGGCGAAAGACGTGGCATAGGTTTCCCGGTAGCCATCTGCAATGAGGAGGAGCGGACCAGCTTTGGCTCGTGTCGCGTTGAGGATGGCAGGCCAAGAGGCCAGTGGCACCGCTTTCATGACACGCTCATAAACAAAGACGACCGGTTTACCGGAAACTTTCAGAAACGTCTCATTGGTGCCGTACCGGGTAAGCACGTAAACCAAATCGCTGATAGCCTGGTCAATCTGCGCCCTCCCCTCCCCGGACGCTTTCTCCCAGCAAATCGAGATCTTGAAACTCCTCTTTGCGGCACGCTCCAGCAGAATGGGGAGGGCTTTGTCCTCGTACTTTCCCTGTCCCCACCAGGAGGCGATGAAACCAGTGATGCCGTTGCTTTGAGCGAGAGCAATCTGCCGGTCAACGAGCGCGGGATCCATGGAATCGTATGCTCCCTGGGCAGGGTAATGCGCGCAGTTCGAAATGGTGCGCTTGTCTGTATCTATTTTGCCCCAGTGAACGGGGTGCCCGCGGCGTTCGGGAGAGCCGTACCAGGGATAGTACAGCGCAAGCACCTCGTGTGCGGTTGCGGGTCTTGGCCGCGCCGCTTGGCCGGATGCGGGATATGCGAGGGTGACAAGGACGCACGCTACTGCGCACGATGCGAGGGTTTTCATAGTATTCTTCGGCATGAGAATGTCATGTTCACACCCAGTCTTTTTGTGCCGCCCGGCTGAAGCGAAGGCAAGCGCGGTCATCTGCAGTGCTTTATATGACATTCTAATTAACCGACCCGTTTATTTGACCCGTTTACGTTTACGTTTAAGTGGTTTTGTGCGGCCCTGCCATATCGTCACTGCTGGCGCCGGAAAATCGGTTCGCCTTTGCGAAATCCCCCTGTTGCGCCATTGACCACGTCTCGCAACGGCACAGTCGCAGGCGCAATGGCATTCCCGGCCTCAAATGCATTTCGTGGCACTCGCTTGCGTTGCCCGAACGTCAGCGTGCTTTGGGGCAAGCTGTTGGAAGAAACGGATAACGTGAAGCTCTGAACGGCCTTCACGCCCATCAGCTTCGCCCCGGTGAGTTCTAGAACCCAAGTATCCAGAATTTTATCCCCGACTTCGAGCTGCCCAACCATATTGCTAACGTCGTAAAGGTCCAAATGAAGAGTCCAATAAACATCCCGGGGCGGCGGTTTCTCGATGTAGAGGGTGATTTTCACCCCGCTTGATGTGTAATTCGTAACTACCAACAGGTGCGCAGAGTCGCGCCACTCTGGAAAATTGGTCGAGGAAAGGAACACCGGAGGTGGTTCAAGCGCAAATGCCGATAGCGCGCATGCGGAAATCGCCGCGATCGAAGCAGCAGCCCGTCTTAGCCGCTTGTATGGGGTCTGCATTCTCAAACATGAAAGCGCGTCGGCTGCGGTGGTTCTATTAGGGCTCATGGCTTCAAAAAGTCCCGTAGCTTGCGAGGCAGAGGAGGGCAGCGGGAATCACCCAGATTCGTGGGAATCTTCGCTTCGTAGTTCCGTCCGTTCCCATGAGATTAAGACAGGACTGTTGGCCCCTTCGTTCAAGGCTCATCGCCGTAAAGGGCTCAGTTACTGAGAAGCTCATAAAGGCCACTGCCCCTGACAACCCCTCCTGCCGAGGGGATGAACCTCGGTTGAAAGCATGCCGATCTCATTAACTTCATGGATACAGAACCTTTGCTTTTCCGGTCGTCGTGCTCACCCAAATAAGCCCGGCAACGTCTTCGTTTGTTGCTGCGTGCACAACGCGCACCTCCCAAACGAAATCGCCCGCTTGGCCCAAGTCCTTGTCGGGACGAGCCAAGCGTAGCAACGCACTTACCCGCCAAGTCGTGCGCGCATCTACATCCCCACTCACGCTAATGGCTCGCCTGCCGGCTTCCAGTTCCGTAGGCACCTGACTATGCTTCAACCTCTCCGCAAAGCCACTATAGTAAAGATCATGCGCCGCTGCCGGTGATTCCAGGACCTTGCGCCAATCAGTCCAATCTGCGCGGTGGATAGCCTCAAGATCACTGTGCGCGTTGGCTGCCGGTCCAACACTTGCACGGTTTGCATGAACAAATGACTGAATCGCGGCAGTGTCCAAACTGAAAACTGGCGAATAGAGGGTGATCTCCGGCCCATGTGTATAAGGATATGAATCGTCGGGCGAAGCGGAATAAAAGGTTTGCCTCACTCGCGCCTCCAGACTCCCCCGTCGCAAAATGTCGTATGCCCACCACCGGGCAACGACCAAGTCCAGCGCAAACGTATCGCCTTCACAGATTCCGGGGAGCAAGGATTCACGCGCAGTTGCTTTTTGGAATTTCCGCCTCTCAAACGTGTCGCGCCTCATCCATGTATTAGTGATGATCTGTCCGGGCTGTAACCATCTGACTTTCGTATTGGTGGGAACAGCGCCTTTAACCACATTACCACCGGGAAACACCTCAGCGCCAACACGCGCCCACTCTGCCCTCTGTCGAATCTCAAGCCGAATGTGCGCAGAATAGCCGAAATAGAAATCATTGTAAGCGACTGCGTTGGTTGCCGCGTTGCGAATCAAGCAGTGGAGGATTCCGTTCGTCTCATCCAGGGATGTCGCCATCTGAAATCCACCGACAGCCTCGCCCCACAGGTATTGGTCCGTGCTTGCCACATAGGACTCTCTAGCGATGGTGGAATATGCAAGCAAACCGCCACTCAAGACGAGCGCGAGGCAGAGGATGAGTTTCGGGCTCATGGTTTGGTCGACCACGTTTATACACTTCATATTTCTATTAGACACGAAAACACAACAAATGCTCCGCTTCCGCCTAACTGCTGCTGGCTGTGTGCCCTATAGGCCATTGCCCACGCCAACCCCTCCTGCTACGCTCTCCCCGTGTTGGCTGGCGCGACTCCTTAGGTGGCGTTTTATCGATTGCCATAAAAATAAACGGCGTCCTGCCATTTGTGTCCACTGCCGACAAAGTTGGCATCACCGATTTCGAACCCAGCAGCTCCGATAAAGCCGCTGTGCCACATTATGCGAACCGACGGCGGACGAGCTTCATTAAACTTATAAACTATTACGCTGGGACCAAGGCGCGGGCAAAGCCCACACAATTGTACTGGGCAGTTCGAGCGTTCTATAAACACGGCCATATTTGTCCGAGAATACCCTGCGAGCAGGTTGGTAGCCCACGTCTGGAGTTCTGCGCCAGTAATGACATTCTTCGCATGCTGCTCAAGATGGTCAAAAGAACTGAAAAGGCTCCAAGTGTAAATTGTGCAACCGCCGATGCAGAGCAGAATCAGGCAAACGCCGACACCTATTATGTAACGCAAGACACGCATGATGGGTTCATGGTTTGCTCAACGCATTCATTCAACGAGCTGTTTCAGAGTGCGCTGCCAAAGAACTCTATAGTTCTTGCTATACGGTTGCCAAAAATGTCCCCCTGGAATGTCCGTCTCGAAAACAGTCAATTCCACCTCGACAACATATTTTATCCCTGGCAAGGGAATGCCGTCCGGTTTCGTGTGCAAGATGTGTGTTCCTAAATTAAAATCCAAGCCAGAAGCCAAACCGCCGTAACCTCTATCATTCGCAGGCGCAGGCCGCGCTTCGCCCACAGGATAAACATACAATTCACTCTTCACTCCGGTCACCATGTTCGTGCCGATCAGGTTGGTGGTTTCGAGCGAACTTTGATTCTCAATTCCAACGGAGAGCATGTCGGTCGTCCGCTCAATCTTGAGCTTGGTAGGAACATGAACCAAGAGCGGCAACCGAACTGATGGATCGGCATTCGTAATCGGTGGAGGGATTGGAGAACCACGGAATGGCTCGGATTTTGCAGAACTCTGGGCAGTCTGGAGACTGATGAGCGCGGGCACCGCTTGCCGCGCCGCACTCCCGAAACTGCCGAGGGCTTCGGCGGCGTCTGCTCGCACCTCAGCGTTGGTATGGTCCAGACTCTCGACGAGTGCTGGCACCACCAGTTTCGGTTCGAGGGCCGCGGCGCCCAATGCCGAAGCGGCCATCCGCGCTACTCTGGCATCCTGGTCATGCAAACCGCTAAGCAGCGCAGTCACTGCCGCTTGCAGGGCCTCGCGATACTCAGAGATGGAGGGTGGGGGCAGCGTGAGGTTATCGGGGAACCCGCCGCGGTGGATGACCTCAGCGAAATCGCGAAGCGCACTAGCCGCAGCCCAGCGCACCAAAACCTCGCCACGCAAACCGGGCCGGTCTTGGCCGGCAGTGGCGGACCGAGGAGAGTTGGTCCGAGATTGAAGGACCGCAGCAAGTGCCGGCACCGACAGGCCAGGCTCAATCGTGTAGTCGCCGAGGGCGCCAGCCGCCTCCGCCGCGACCGGCCAATCCGGGTCCTGTGCACAGCGAATCAGCACGGGCACAGCCAAGGCGGCATTCGTACCCAAGGCAGCCAAGTAGCCCAGTCCGTTCATGTGCGCGCCGAGATGGCGAAGGGATTGGACAGCCTTCAGGCGCAATTCCCAGGGTGCGGCGGGGTTGGTAGCCGCTGCCAGAAGATAGGGGAACCCGGTATTGAGGTGTGGGAAGCCGCCGTTGCCGAGAACTTCCAGTCCAGAGATCGCATTGCTCCAGGCTGAGGACGTCTGCCAGTTGCTCGCCAGCCGGGCCAGCTCAGGGATAGCCCGACTGCCCGCTGTGCCGAGCAACGCCAGGCCCCGGATTCCGAGGTGTGCTGTTTCTGGCTGGTCAGAGCGAATCCATCGCAATAGCCAGGGAATCGCCTCAGCGCCCATGGCGCGGACTGCGGGAAGCGCATTCCAGTCCTTTGGAGCCGCGATATCGCCGCCGACCGGATCGCTGAGGAGTATCCATTCGGAAAGCGACTTGCCCTGGTAGCTTGGTTCAGCGCCGGATGACGGCAGGACGCCCACGCCACCGACCTCTTGAGCGGGTTGAGCAGGCTGCTGCCGGCTGGAGCCGGTAAAGGTGGAGCAAGCAAGCCCCGCCGCCACCAGGGCAGTAGCCAAGCAAACGGCCAAGCTGGCGGTCCGATGGTGTCTGATCAGGACGAGCCTCCTTCTGAGTTCGTGCTTGCTGCTCAGCACCGGGACGGCGGTGGGTATCATCCGCTGAGAAGCCGGGAAATCGTCCACCAGCTTGATCAGCAGCCCGCCGTAGTCCGACCGCTCCTCCGGCCTCGTGCGCTCCAACACCATCGCATCGCACACAAGCTCGCGGTCGGCCCGCAGCCGATGCAACCCGAGCCACACCAGCGGGTTGAACCAGTGCACGAACTGCACCGCCATCAGCAAGACGTTGAGCAGCGTGTCCTGCCGCCGGACATGGGCCATTTCATGCAGGAGGAGCAGGCGCAAGTCCTGGTCGGTCAATTGGTCCAGGGCCGCTTCCGGGAGCAGCAGCCGGACCCGCCGGAAACCGAACACTGCCGGGCTGCTGAGTTGAGCCAAGGCCACCAGCGTCACCGGACGGCGAACCCCCATCGCCTGCCGCGCGCCGTCCAGCAACGCGAGCAAGCGTATGTCGGAAAGCCGCCGCCCTTGGCGGATCAAGCGGCACCATTGGCCGTAACGCCAGCCTGCGAGAGAAACCAGGGCGACCAGGCCGCAAGCCCAGGCAAGCGCAAGGACCTCGCCGACCGAGAGGGTTGGCGGGCGGCTTACTGGGGTGGAGACGATAGGCGCGACCACTGGAAGGCCGGTGGCAGGAGCCGCCGCAGTCGGTTCGGCGACCCTGGGAGTAGTCGGACCAGCCGGTTCTGGAATCGCGAAGCTAACTGCTTGCACTGTGGCGGGCCGGGCCGTCGGCGGGAATAGGTTCTGAAGGCTTAGCGGGCCTGGGAGAACGGCAGGCAGGAGAAGGCGCAAGACAATCAGCAGGCTCAGGGCATACCGTAGGCGGGGCGTCAGCCAGCGGCTGAGAACTTTCTGGACCAGCAACACCAGCCCAACCAGCAGCGCCACCTGGAGGGAGTTCTTCCACGTCCAATCGAACGCCGGCTGGATCAGGCTGGTGAGAGCTTTCATGGCGTCTTCTCGTCGAGAATTCTTCTGAGTTCTGCGATCTCTTTGCGGGTGAGTTCCTTCCGCTCCAGCAGGCACGCCAGGAAGGGCGCGATTTCGCCGTCAAAGACCCGGGCTAGGAACGAACGGCTCACGGTCTGACGGTACTCCTGCTCCGTTACCAGCGAGGTGAAAATGTGTTCCCGTGAGGATTTGTCAGCCGCCAGCGCCCCTTTCTGTACCAGGCGGCTCATGAGTGTCTGGATGGTTTGGAGTTTCCAGGCGGTTTCACCGGCGAGAGCTTCGACCACCTGCTTGGCGGTGGTTGCTTTGTGCGCCCAGACCACCTTCATGACGGTCCATTCGGCATCCGAAATCCGAGGCGCCTCTCTCCGATCCTCCTGGCACTTGCTCCCAAAGCTCATAAGCATTCTCCTACTTTTGTAGGTGTAGAATAGCCTACATGTGTAGGCATGCAAGAAGAAAATGAAGAAAAGTGAGGGAGCTGAAAGGTGGGAAAGCCGTTTGGGGTGACAGCGAAAGCAGGAGGACTCGAAAAAAAGTGCAACTGTCGGTTCTTCCAAGTGACACTTCTGCAAGTCGCAGATTTGCAATGGGTTGCAACAGGCGCGGTTCTAGGCCTGACAGCCTCGAACTCTAGTCTGTCACTGGCCCCTTCCAGCCGCCCCGCGTGTGGGGTGCCCACTATTGACGCAGCGCGGCAAAGCCGCAACCGAAAAAGATGTAACCCACTCGCCTCCAGCGACTTGGGAAATTCGTCGCAGCTTGCGAACAACTTCGATTATAGCAGTACACGCTTTTTCCCAGACTTCGCTGGGAAAAAGAGGTTCGCCTTCGGCGAACAGCCGTTCACAGGGTTTGCGCGTGAAGGTATGTTCCTGTCCATGAGCCTGTCTGACGAGTTTTCTATGAATGTCGCTGATCTGTTGGATGGCCGCTATGATTGTGTCGATCGTATTGTTCTCAACGGCTACTTCCTCATGGGCCAGACCAGTAGCGGTTTTCTGACCTGGTGGAACCAACTCTGCCCTGGTGCGCCCTTGGATCAAAAGCGGTTGGAGCAGATGGCGGGCGACTTCAGTCGTCGGCTTCATGCCTTCGCCAAGAAAGCGAACATCCCCGTCATCTACTGTCAGCTGGGTGACAAAACCAAGCACCAACGAGCCGAGAAACTCCTGCCCAAGGATCCTGCCTTCCAAGGTGTCTTTGCCATCCTGGTGGCTCGCGCCCCGGGCTTGGTCTGGAAAGCCAGGCGGAACCGTGAAGGCAAACTGGTCCTGCGGCGCCAAGCGCCCTGGCCGCTGGTCCAGCATTACCATTTTCGCATTCTGGACCGGGTCTGGGGGCACCTGACCATCAAAATGAGCGGGCATCCCCCCTTTGGTATGCAGGTCAGCCTCAACGGCCATGAATGGGTTGAACGCCAAGCCCGGCACCGGTCCATTCGCTGGGTCAAGGAAGGCAACTGTTTTGAGAGCGGCAGTGATTTTGAGGCGCTGGACCAACTGGCTCAGGGTCTGCGCCAACCCCAAGGCTTGGGTCAATTGGCCAAGGTGGTGGATCGTTGGGTTTATTCGGCCTGCCTCTGTTTTGGGCTGGACCGTGCGGCTCAGGAACGCTCGCAGTTCCATTACAGCTATTCCTGCTACCAACTCGAATACAGCCGCAATCTGCTGTTTCAGAACGGTCGGCGCATGGACCAGATTTACCAGGGGCTCATCGAGCGCACCCGCGGGTTGTTGGACGTGCGCACGCTGCGGACCATTTTCGGGCGCAAACGGCGACCCTCGCGCCGGCGCAAAAACGGCGCTCGGATCGAATGGGTGATGGAACATCCCCAGTACGATTTGACGGTCTTCAAGCTGGTCTTCGGCAAGCTGGTGCTCAAGATCTACGACAAAGGGGGGCGGCTCTTGCGCATCGAAGTGGTCGTCAACAACGTGGAGGAATTGCGCTGCGGCAAGCGGTTGGAGAAGCTGCCGCCGATGTTGGAACAGTTGGAGCGCATGATCGTTGACTTCCTGGCGGCCGTACAAGCGGCCCACCTGAGCTACCTGGACAGCGGGGCGTTGGATAAACTGCCCACGCCCAGTGTTCGGGGCACGCAGCGTCTGGCGGGAGTGGACCTGCAGAAGCCTCGGATGCAAGCGGTGGCGCAAGCGGTGGTGGCGTTGGCGCCTCAGCCGGGCGGCTTTAGCGCCGCCCAACTGGCCCAGAGGGTCCACGAACAACAAGGCCCCAAGCTGGCAGACTATAACGGGCGCCGAGGCGCTTATGATCTGCGCAAGCTGCGCGGCAAGGACGTAGTGGAGCGCGTCGAGCGAACCCGTCGTTACCGCGTTAAGTCGGCGGGTGTCCGGGTCTTGGCCGGCTTGCTGATCCTGCGGGAGAAAGTGCTCAAACCCGTGTTGGCAGGAGTCCAACACCCCAAACGTGGCCGACCGCCAAAGACAGTCGCGCCACTTGACCTGCACTACCAAAACCTCCAGAAAGAAATGCTCGCCACGCTCCGCATGCTCAAGCTGGCTGCCTAAATGCACACGGCATCTCGACCAACATGTTGGTTCTTGTTTATCGGTAGCGGGACAAAGGCAGCACTTCTTGAGCGGCCTGATCATCTGGTCTTCGACTAAGCAGGTTGGAGACGTAGGTCCAACTGCCCATCTGCAACCGCTGCGCAATCCACTTCAAGCTCATGGTCGTTTCCTGGCGCAGACGCCTGGCCACCGCCACCTTCCCGGAGTGTCCTTTGGCC
>Ga0187877_1003469_pt1 | contig 12793 bp, 10 predicted proteins | sample June2016WEW_17_1_3_FD_132430 | JGI IMG/M metagenome (GOLD analysis project Ga0187877, IMG submission 132430) | Peatland microbial communities from SPRUCE experiment site at the Marcell Experimental Forest, Minnesota, USA - June2016WEW_17_100 | ecosystem: Environmental > Terrestrial > Soil >... | reverse complement strand
GGATTTGTCACGATACGTATTCGGCGCACCAGGGCGTGGAGCACGACGACATGAATGTGCTGGTGCTGGGCGCGCGGATTATCGGCTCGGCGCTGGCGTTCGAGCTGGCGCGCACGTTTCTCGGGGCAAAGTTCCAGGCACAGGAGGGACGCTTCGAGCGGCGCTTCAAAAAGGTGCTGGCGATCGAGGAAAAGTACCTGCGGTGAAAACGGCGCGGTGATCGAGACACAAGTTCATTTTCATCGGATTGCAATCGAATTGAATTCAGAACGTGTTTGAGTTGAAGGTATCGCGGGTTTGGGCGGTGAGATTTCCCGGCCCCGGTTGAGCAGATTCAGAACCTCCGGGCGACGGCAGAAACGGTGCAAGGCGGCTCTTATTTAAGGACAGGGCCTTTCGGCAGCGCCAACTCGCCTTGCGGCAACTCTGAATCTGTTATATTTCGCCATGCCTCTTGGTTCTCCACGGAAGACTGCCCAGTAAGAACGCGCAGAGCGCGGGAACGAGGCGCCGATGGCCCCTTTCGATGTGATTCTTTTCGATGTAGGCGGGGTGCTGCTGACCAACGGATGGGACGTGCACGAGCGCGCGGCGGCGGTAAAACGCTTCGGCCTGGACGCGCAGGAGTTGGAGCGGCGGCACGCGGAAATGGCGGGAGCGTGGGAACGAGGCGAGATCGATCGCACGCAGTACCTGGATGCGACGGTGTTCTACGAGCCGCGCAGTTTTTCCCACGACGAATTCTTCGACTTCATTCTTTCCCAGTCGCAGCTCCTGCCCGACGGGGCGATGGGGATCCTGGAGGAACTTTCCGCGGGGAATCGGTATTTTCTGGGCGCGCTGAATAATGAGGCGCGGGAGACGAACGAATTTCGCTTTGGCAAGTTTGAGCTGCGGCGGTATTTGAGAGTGGCGTTCAGCTCGTGCTACATGGGAATGCGCAAACCGGAGCCGGCGATCTACACGAGGGCGCTGGACATCCTCGGATCGGCGCCGTACCGTACGCTCTTTATTGACGATCGGCCGGAGAACGTAGCCGGCGCCGTGGCTGCGGGCATGAAGGCGATATGGTTTACGGGAGCAGGGGCGCTGAAGGGCGAGCTGGAGAAGCTGGGAGTGCTGTGAAAGCAGCTTCTAGCTGCCAGCTTCCAGCTGCCAGCTTGTTCGTGCTGAGTTGAACTTACGAACGCCGTTCGAATTCCAGTTTCACGATCTGAATTCCTCATTCGAAGAAAACAACGGAGGTCTATATGCAACTTGGACTGATCGGCCTGGGCAAAATGGGCGGAAACATGGCGGAGCGGCTGAAGCTCGCCGGGCACCAGGTGGTGGGCTTCGACTTCAATGCCGATGCTGTAGCGGGGCTGAATGTGTCGGCGCCGGTGATCACGGAGTCCGTGATCCGGCGGATACGGTCGCGCGAGGAGAACAACTTCACGGATCGCATGCTGGCGATTATGCGCAACGAATTTGGCGGGCACGAAGTGAAGAAAAGCTAGTGGTCAGGGATCAGGGATCAGGATTCAGAGATCAGGGATCGCGTAACTCTTTGGCGGAAAGCGTGTCTAATAACGACGGGGGATGGAGAGACACGTGCGTCAGTTGATGTTTTTCCCGGTTGCGGGAATTTTTGTCCTGGTTGTGGCGGGGTTGACGCCGACAGCGGCGGCGCAGTCAGGAGAATTCGAGATTGCCCAGAACGGCCACGCTGTGGGCACGGCCAGTTTCCACTTCATCGCGACGAAGGATGGGTACGATTCGACGTCGCTGGTGAAGGTGGCGATGCAGGGCCTGGACTACGCGCTTTCAAAGACCGAGGAGCTGAGTTCCGCGAGTCACCTGGAGCACGTAGTGCTGAGCGCTACGGTGAATGGCGAGGCTGTGAACGTGGTGGCAGTGCCGGACTCGGCTCAGTTCCTGGTGAATATCTCGGCGAGCGGGAAGAGTTCAACGACCCGGCTGGCGGCGCATGCAGGGGCCGTGTTTCTGGCCGACTTCGATCCGGGAGCGCTGGAGACGCTGCTGACCCTGGCGGTGACACAGAACAACCGTGACCTGTGGGCGATTCTTCCCAAGGAGTCCGGGTCGATCGAAGCGGTGCAATTGGCGACGTATCCCGATCAGCAGGGGACCCTCGAGGGGAAACCGATTACAGTGCACCATCTGGTGGCAACGATTGCCGGGGCCAACACGGAGCTTTTTTCAGGACCCGAAGACCAATTGCTGCAGGCGGAACTGCCGCAGGAGGGATTTGCGTTGATCAGGAAGAGCTTTGTTTTGAAGCCGCCGGCCAAGCCGATTGTCCCGCCAAGTGGAATGGACACAACGCCACCGCCGCCGGCGAGTTAAGCGCGATTGCGCAGGTCGGGCAAACCCGAAACAGCCGACGGCGCGTCCAATTATCAGACAAGCCCGAATCCGCGCAGGCACTCGGAGGAGGTCGCGGATCGACGTAGACTGGAGAAGCTCTCGATTGTCCGCGCACTCCCCCATGTGCCGAACCGCATTTGTCGCAGTGGCGCTGGCCGTACTTGCAACGGCGGGCGCACGCTGCGCCCAGACGCCCTACTCGGCGAAGACACACCGGAACCGTACGGCGGCAAGTTCATCGTATGAGGCGCACCGGCGGGCGGCTACGCGCGGGGTGCGTCGCACGGAGTGGGCGCGCGCAGGATTACGAACCAGAAGCTCGATAAGAACCGGAGTGGCGGGGACCAACGCGCCACGCAGGCAGAGCGCTGATCAGGTTGGGTTTGCAGCGGGGCTTGCGATCCGGGGACGGCTTGCGCAAAGGCGCGTGATGCGAGTCCGGACAGCGTACGTGGAACGCGGCCGCGGCGCTCGCACGCCGGAAGTGGAACCGGCCGATCTGCGATCGGCGCCGGCGCAGGATGCAAGCGATGCAGCGGACGCCGGCGCAGCACCAGCGAACCCATCTGAAGAATCCGCACAATCGAACTTATCTCCCACACAAGTTGAAGAAGCGCGGCAGATCGATTCTCGAGTGAATGGGCCGGGAGCGAATACACCGCGAGCGAATGTGGTGGCCTTGAATGCGCGGCCTGCTGGCACCCAGACTTTGCGGGAGCCGCAGCCAGACCAGATGGCCAGCGACGGCGGAGTTGCGCGCCAAGGGGCGGCGCCGGCCGAGCGGCCATCGATGCCGCAAACCGCGGAGGAGAGCGAAAGTGGATTAGCAGCGCCGGACGGCGAATCGGCGGGAGAGAGAGTAGACCTTTCTGATGGGGTGGCGCGAGCGACGAAAGGCAAGAACAGGGATGTAGAGACCATGGAGGCTTCGCTGTACGTTCCTCGTAGCGGCATGCCGGCGCCGCTGAGGGGTTCGCTTGCGTCACTGGAGCGGCAGAACTCGCGGCTCGATGCGGAAGGGCTGGAGCGGATTGAAGACGAAGCCGACCTCGCGTTGCGGGTCGCGGACAAGCTGCTGGTGCCGCTTCCGGCGTCGAGCGCGCTGACGGTGAATGCCGGTTTGCCGGAAGCGCACCGGTACTGCAGGCCGTGGACGGCGCGTTTTCTGGCCGATTTGGCAAGGGCGCATGAGGCGGCGTTTCGCAAACCGATCGAAGTGAACTCCGCAGTGCGGACGGTGGAGTATCAGAAGCGGCTGATGGCAACGAACGGGAACGCGGCTCCGGCGGAAGGCGATATGGTGAGCCCGCACCTGACTGGCGCAACGGTGGACATTGCGAAAGAAGGGCTGAGCCGGAACGAGATGGCCTGGATGCGGCGCCGGCTCGCGGAACTCGAAGCAGCGGGCAAGATCGATGTCGAAGAGGAGTTCCAGCAGGCGTGCTTCCACATCACCGTGTATAAGACCTACGCACCGGCGCGGAAGGCGGGTCCCGCCTCGCAAGCGAAGAAAGGCTCTGCCAAGAGCGGGCGCATTGCGACGGAGAGCGCAGCGGTGACTGACAACCAGGGCGGATAGCTGGTTTGCCGCATGGGCGCGCTCCAAATCTCCCCAAAAATTCATTCGATTGGTGACGGCCGCGCAGGGTACAATCGCGGGCGAACGGAAGTTGGCGTGCGCGCGAAGGGCGGGTGCCGCGCCGAAAGGGAATTTGGGGTCTACATCCCACACAATTTTAGAGAGGCGAGATCATGAGCGACATAGGAGTTCAACCTGGGACTGACGCAGCGACCGCGGGACTGACGCAGTGGCAACGCGTAACGAACACGTTCGCCGCGCCGTCGAAGACGTTTGACGACATCAAGCGGGGGAACAGGAGCTGGTGGCTGCCGCTGATCATCGGCGCATTTTTCACGTACATCTTCTTCTTCGCAGTCATGCAGAAGATCGGGATACAGCAGGTCGTGGACAATCAGATCCGCATGGATCCGAAGGCCCAGGAACGGATGGCAAATGCATCGCCTGAGCAGCGCGCGATGGGAGAAAAGATCTCGATTGGGTTTACCGAGGGGGCCTTTATCGGCGGGCCAGTGATCGCCATGGCGGTTGTTGCGGTTATGTCGCTCGTGCTTATGGCCACCGTCAATTTCGGGTTCGGGGGCAAGGCGAAGTTCGGCGACCTCTTTGCCGTGATCTACTACGCATGGCTGCCGGAGATCTTCAGGGCGATTCTGGGGACAATTGTGATCTATTCGGGGATGGCGCCGGAGTCGTTCAACATCAAAAACTTCGCGCCGACCAATCTGGGGGCGTTTCTCGATCCCGTCGAGACGAATAAAGCGCTCTACGCGCTGGCGACATCGGTGGATGCGTTGACAATCTGGAGACTCGTATTGCTGGGTATAGGCGTTGCCATCGTCGCGGGGACGAAACGCAGCACCGGCTACATTGCAGTATTTGGCTGGTGGGCGTTGTTCGTGCTGATCTCGGTGGGCTGGGCGGCGATGATGGGATGAATCGCAGGTCGCGATGAAGCCGGCAGCGCGGGACCGCGAAGGAACTCGCGCTGCTACAATCGAGTAGGCTGCGATCCGGAAACATGTTGGCGCGCGATGAGGAAGCTGGGCGAGGCTCAAGGTGCGCGTTCTGGAGCCGGAGAGCGAACGAGCCGCCGAAGCGATGACCCTTCGCCTGTTCAACACCATGACGGGACAACTTGATCCGCTGGAGCCTGCCGACGGCAAGGCGCTGCGGATGTATGCCTGCGGACCGACGGTCTACGACTACGGCCACATCGGAAACTTCCGCACTTTTCTCCAAATCGATATTCTGCGGCGATTCCTGCGGCTTAGCGGGATGGAATTGCGCCACGTGATGAACATTACCGACGTGGACGACAAGATCATCCGCAACTCTCTTGAGCTGGGCGTTCCGATTGGCGAGTACACGGCGCGCTACTTGGAGGCGTTCTTCGAGGATATGGAAGCGCTACGCATCCAGCGCCCGGAGCAGATTGCGCGGGCCACGGAGCACATTCCGCAGATGGTGGCGCTGATAGAGAAATTGGCCGCGGCGGGCGCGGCGTACAAGACCGAGGACGGGTCGTGGTACTTCCGGCTGAGGGCATTTCCGGAGTACGGCAAGCTGAGCAAGAAAGACCTGAGCGGGATGGAAGACGGCGCGCGCGTGGACGTGGACGAGTATGAGAAGGACTCGGCGCGCGACTTTGCGTTGTGGAAGGCGGCCAAGCCCGGCGAGACGTCGTGGGATACGCCGATCGGGCGGGGACGTCCGGGCTGGCACATCGAGTGCTCAGCAATGGCGATGGAGTACCTGGGCGAGAGTTTCGACCTGCACTGCGGTGGCGAAGACTTGATGTTCCCGCACCACGAGAACGAGATTGCGCAGAGCGAAACGGCAACTCACAAGCAGTTCGCGCGGCATTGGATGCACGTGCGCTTTCTGCTGGTGGACGGCAAGAAGATGTCGAAGAGCGAGGGGAACTTCTATACCCTGCGCGATCTGCTGCTGAAGGGATACAAGGCGTCGGCGATCCGGCTGGCGCTGATTGCGGTGCCCTACCGGCGGCCGTTCAACTTCACGTTTGACAGCCTGACCGACGCGACGAATGCGATCGACCGGCTGCGAACGTTCGAAGCGCGGCTGACCGCGGGAAAGTTCGCGGGGGGCGAGAGTGGCGAAATGCAGGGGGCGGCGAAGAAGGCGCGGGCCGATTTCGGAGCCGCGCTGGCAGACGATTTGAATACCGCGGACGCGCTGGCCCCGATCTTCGAACTGGTCCGTGCGGCAAATACTGCGATCGACCAGGGGCTGTTTTTTATGGGCGACCGGGATGCGATTCTGCCCGTGCTGAAGGATTTCGATGCGGTGTTCGATGTGCTGGAAGATCGCGACGCGGAGCCGACGCGTCGGGCGCTCCGGTGGGCGAAGGCGGCAGGGCGGATGGCGGATGTGGCGCCGGAGCTGGTGGCCGCGCAGTCGCTCACGGATGAGGCGATCGAGGCCATGGTAGCTGAGCGGACGGCGGCGAAGAAGGCGCGGAATTTTGCGCGAGCGGACCAGATTCGGGCGGAGCTCCAAGAGAAGGGCGTGGTCATCGAGGACTCGAAGGACGGAGTACGGTGGAAGCGGAAATGAGCTTCCAGCTTCTAGCCTCTAGCTCCTGGCTTGAGTCGGTGAGTTCGCTTCACGCCTCCCGGTTTGTTGACCGGGCATTCACGCAGGATTAAAGACGCGGTTCCGCGGCGGGGTGCAATCGGCTGCGCGGGATCGTATGATGTGTGCAGGCTTCATACTTCCTTTTCGGGTTTCCCCAACCCCCCAAATTCCAGATGAGAAGGCTCAAAACCATGGACGCGAGCGAAGTGCAGGACCTGAAGGACAATCTGGAACAAGGCGCGAAAGAAGAGGCGCAGCGGCCTGTCGCCTTCTCGATGAGCGTGCTGGCCGTGCTGCTGGCGGTGACCACTGTGTTGGGCGGGCGCACGCATGAAGATGCGGTGCTCAACCAAAACAAGGCGACCGACCAGTGGAATGAGTTTCAGGCGCGGGACATTCGCGACTACAATACTCAATTGGCAACCGACCTGCTGAGCGTGGTTGCGCTCGACAACAAAGATGCCACCGCCAAGTTGGTCAAGGCCTATGCCGCCCACGAGAAGAAATGGGCAGATGAGTTGAAGCAGGATCAGGCAGTTGCCTTGGCGCTGCAGACAAGCGTGGACAAAGGAGAAGCGAAGGCAGATCGCTTCGATCTGGGCGAAGTTTTGCTGGAGGTTGGCCTGGTGATCGTGTCGATCACGCTGCTGACGAGGAGCCGGGTCTACTGGCACATCGGGCTTGTTGTTTCAGCGCTGGGGGTGGCGGCTTCAGCCTCAGCTTTCTTCCTCAAGTAGCGCCGGCCGGCTCAGCTGCGCTCTTCCATGCTGATCTTCTCGAGCTGCGCCGTTTGAATGGCCGCGTGTTTCGACTTGATCTGTGCCGTGGTGAGAAGAAACACCGCGATGACGACCGCGGCCATGCCTGCGAATTCCTCCGGCGCGGGGCGCTCACCGAGCAAAACGATGCCGAGCAGGACCGCGACGACGGGGTTGACGTAGGCGTAGGACGCGACCTTGCCCACGGGGACATGCTCCAGAAGATAGATGTATCCGCTATAGCCGAGGAGCGAGCCGCAAGTGACGAGATAGGCCTGTGACCAAAGCGCGGGAGAGTTCACATGGAAGCGCGGCCATTGGCCGAGGAACGTGCCGGCCAGAGTGCTGCACGCGCCGGCGGCGAGCATCTGCCATGAAGCAGCGACAAAGCTGTTCACGCTGAGCCGCGAGCGCCGCGAAACGACGCTGCCGGCGGCCCAGCAGAGCGCGCCGGCCAGCAGCGCGGTCACGGCCCAAAGCTGCGCGCGGTCGCCGGCGAGCCCACTGCGAAGCGAAGGCCACACGAGAGCGACGAGCCCGGCAAAGCCGAGAGCCATGCCCAGCCAACCGCGGGCGGGGAGCGGCTCGCCACCGGGCAGAAACATCTCAATGAGCGCGACGTAAAGCGGAATGACGGCCAGGACCAGCGATGCCAGGCCGCTGGGGACGGTTTCTTCCGCGTAGACCAGGCCGACGTTTCCCCCGCCGAGAAGCAGCAGGCCAATCAGGCACAGGAGGAGCATGTCTTTGGCAGGCCAGATGAGGCGCAGGCCGCGCCATCGGCACCAGATCAACAGAAGCGCGCCTGCGGTAAGGAAGCGCGTTCCCGCGAGAAGGAATGCGGGCATCTGGGCCACTCCGATGCGGATGGCGGCGTAGGTGGAACCCCAGAAGATGTAGACGCTCAGGAAGGCGAGCACGATGCGCGCGGTGGTGGCGGCTGCATGCTTTGAAGCACCGGTCTGAGACGAAGGTGCGGGCATAAAGGATGATTCCATCGTAGCCCGGGTACACGGCGCTCTTGGAGGGGATGACAAGCGGCATGGTATCCTCGACTTTGCGGGGATCGAATGCAAGCGCGCGCCAACAGAGAGTTACCGCAGGAGCCAGCCACCAGGCGCTGGTCACGGTCGCGCGCGCAGCGGATTTGCCCGCGGAAGCACCTGCGCGTGCTGCCCACCCGCACGCGACCTAGCCTCTTCGGCGGCGACTAGCAAAACACCCGCCGAAGATCCTCGTCTTCAATGGACCCTGAGAGGGTTCGCAGAAATCATCGATCTCACCCGTTGAGATCCGTGGGCGCGGCCCATCCGATGCCGATGCACGGACGGATGATGCGCCGGCCACGACAACCGAATCTGCCGAGGAGAATTCCGATGACCAAGCAAGAAATGCATGCACAGTACGGACCGAAGCTGGTATGCGCGCTGCCGGGGCCGAAGGCCCGCGCCGCGGTAGAGGCCGACGGGCGGTTGATTTCGCCCAGCTACACGCGCTCGTATCCGTTGGTGGCGAAGCGCGGACGCGGCGTGCGGCTGGAGGATGTGGACGGGAACGAGTTTCTCGATTTTGCCGCGGGAATTGCAGTGGTTTCGACTGGACATTGTCATCCCGAGGTAGTGGCTGCGATCCAGAAGCAGGCTGCGGAGCTGATCCACATTTCGGGCACCGATTTCTACGACGAGCACCTGACGGACCTTGCGGAGCGACTGTCGGCGGTGGCTCCGATGCGCGGGCCGCACAAGTTTTTCTACGGAAATTCGGGGGCCGAGGCGATTGAGTGCGCATTGAAAGTGGCGCGGTACCACACCGGGCGCCAGCATGTGATCGCGTTTCTGGGGGCGTTTCACGGGCGGACGATGGGAGCACTGTCGCTGACGGGCTCGAAGCCGCAGCAGAAGCGACGGTTCGCGCCTCTCGTGCCAGGCGTAACGCACGTGCAATATCCCTATGTGTATCGCGGATGCCCGGGCGGGCCGCAGGAGCAGGAAGCGTTCGCGCTGGGCTGCGCGCGATACATCGAGGAGAAACTGTTCAAGACGATTCTGCCGCCGGAGGAGGTGGCGGCGATTTTCGTTGAGGCGATCCAGGGCGAGGGCGGATTTGTGCCTGCGCCGGCGAATTTCCTGCGCGAATTGAGAGCCATTTGCGACCGGCATGGAATTCTGCTGGTTGCGGACGAGGTTCAGAGCGGATGCGGGCGCACGGGAAAGTGGTGGGCGATCGAGCACTCGAGCGTGGAGCCGGATATTGTGTGCCTCGCGAAAGGCATTGCGAGCGGGATGCCGCTGGGGATCTGCATGACGCGAGCCGAGATCATGGATTGGAAGCCGGGGTCGCACGCTTCCACATTCGGCGGGAATCCGGTGTCGATCGCGGCTGCGCTGGCGACGATGAAAATCCTGGAGCGCGAGGCGATCGCGAATGCCGGGCGCGTGGGCGAGTTCATGCTGGAGCGGGTGCGGGGCTGGGTGAAGAGCCACCCGGCAGTGGGCGATGTGCGCGGACGCGGCCTGATGATTGGCATTGAGATCGTAAAGGACAAGGCGACCCGGGAGCCCGCGGTGGAGCTGCGAAACCGCATCGAGACGCTGGCGTTTGAACGCGGCCTGATGTTGCTGGGCTGCGGCGAGACTTCGCTGCGGCTGACGCCTCCGCTGATCGTCAGCAAGGAAGAAGCGACGGTGGCGCTGGACATCCTGGAAGAGGTGCTCACGCTGGCGGAGGCGGAAGCCGGGCTGCGCGCCGCGGCAGCCGTGATGGCGTAACTGGGGCCGCTCCAGGGGGATTTGCACTGCGTTTGAATTTAGGCGGAGAATGGTGGGCTGTGGGGTGGGTGGCGCAGATGCGGAACGGGCTACTGGACCAGGCGATGGCGGGCCTGGACTGGGTTGCGGCGCGGCGCGGGCGAACCGCGACCATGCCCGCTCATCTGGTGACGGGAATTGAAGGCGAGGAGGCAGCCTGCCGGTACCTGCGGCGCAAAGGCTACACCGTAGTGGCGCGGCGGTGGTCGGGCGGGACATCGCCGGGCGATCTGGACCTGATCGCGTGGCAGGGGCCGCTGCTCTGCATTCTCGAAGTGCGGACGCGCACGGCTCACGATATAACTCCGGCTGAAGCTACGATCGACTGGCACAAGCGGAAGGTGTTGCGCCGGCTGGCGCGGCAATATGTCCAGCGGTTGCCGAATGAGACCGCCCCGCACGTGCGGTTCGACGTAATCAGCGTGTATCTCTTGCCGGGTGAGAAGCCTGAGTTGACGCATTTTGAGAATGCGTTTGGGTGGAATGAGCGGCGCTTGGACGCCTCTACAAATGGTCGATGACCCGAAGTAGGGACGGAGCCGGCGCGAATGTTGCAAAGGTGCGGCCCACGGTTGGTGCGCATGGAGTGGTGATCGGACTTCTTCGAAGTTATCTGGTTGATAGAAATTGACTTATTTCGGTTGCCTGGCAGTGAATAGCGACTGAACTTGCTCGAGAATTGACCCTTGGGCCCACCGTGGGCCGGAGTGTGATCTGTGTATGATGAGTCCTGGGCTCAGGGACCAAACCAGTAAGTCTCTGCCTGAACAGATAGCTGATTCGGGCCCGAGATTGGGCGATGGCGATCCGGTCGCCGGCCGGCGAACGAAAGTGGATGCGAGGGTCATCGTTACACGAAAACAAGAGGCCTCCCTCCAAGAACGCACGCGCCTCGAAGGTAATGATCCGCCGCCATGAAATCATTCTTCCGTTTTGATTCCTCGCCTTCCGCGCAAATCGGCAACAGACGGGGATATAGGCTGCGCGCGGCGCGAATCGCCCTTTTTCTGCTTCCCCTTGTGTGCGGAGTGGCGGCCGCCCAGAACACAACGATCAGCGGCACGGTGTACGATCCACGGACAACAAATGGGCTTCCGCTGCCCAATGTGCTGGTGTATGCGACGACGGGGCCGGTTGCTCCGCTGCCTTCCGGGGTGCAGTGCCTGACCTATCAGGCACCGACGAGCGTGGTGAGCTACGCATATTCGGCGGTGGACGGCACGTTCACCTTGCCCAACATTCCGGAAAACGCGAGCTATACGATCGTGATTCAAGCGGGCAAGTGGCGGCGCCAGTTTCCGAACACACAGGTTGGAATGTCGCCGCTTACCGGGCTTGCGCTGCACATGCCGGCGAATCACGCGGAGGGCGACATTCCCATGATCGCTATCGTCACCGGCAGGGTGGATGGCGTGGAATGTGTGCTGCTGCATATGGGAATCGACCCCGCGGAGTTCACCGACGACACGGACTCAGTGAATGCGGGCGGCCACATCCATCTTTACCAGGGTGACGGATCCCCGGGGGCACAGATCAGCGGTTCAACGCCGACGGAGTCGACACTGACAAGCAATTCGTCCGCGCTGAGCGGCTATGACATGGTGATGTTTCCCTGCCAGGGCGGCCAGTACATTCAGTCTTCGACGCCGCTCGGGAACCTGGTGAACTACGCCAACGCCGGCGGCCGCTTGTTCACGACGCACTACAGCTATGTGTACCTCGATCCCGATGCGCCCATGGACGCACAATTCGCGCCGGTCGCGGACTGGACCACGACAGCGGAGCAGCAAATCAACTCCGGTGTGGGGACGGTGGGTACAGACTTCAGTGATGGTGCAACTCTGGCGCAATGGCTGCAGAACGCCGGCGCCACGGTTGCCGGTTCGGCGAACCAGATCGACATAGGCACGCTGCGCACAGACGTAAGCAGCGTGATCCCGCCGAGCCAGTCGTGGGTGACGCTGAACAATGGCACGTATTCCAACGGGGCTGGCACGGTGAATGTGACTGACAATCCGGTCATGCAGATGACGTTCAACACGCCAGTAGGAGCGCCGGCAGCGAGCCAATGCGGTCGCGTGATGTTCAACGACTATCACGTCATCAACGTGAACATTCCCAGCGGCACGATCTTTCCCAACGAGTGCCCGGTCGAGACAAGCATGAGCGCGCAGGAAGAGATGCTGGAATACGCTTTTTTCGATCTGTCGACATTTGTGCAGCCCGTCGTGGTGCCCACGCTGAACGTGACGTTCAATCCCAGCCCCTTGGTTGTGAAATCGGGAGACACGGCAGACCAGGTGACAGTCGCCGTGACCAACACCAGCACGACGACGGAGATCGCAAACTCGGCGATCCTGACGTTCACCGTGCCGGCGCAGATAACCGTGACGGGGATGACGGATTCGACCGGGGGATGGAATTGCGCAGTGAGCACGCTGAGCTGCACGCGCAAGAACAGCCTGGGGGCGAATGTGACAGACTCGGTGACGCTGACGCTGAGCGTGGGTACGTACTCCACGTTGGCTAGCTATACGGGGCAGGTGACGGCGACAGTTTCGAGCGTGACGTTTTCGAGCAACGTGACGGCCCAGGACAATGTGATCTTCCAGCAGGCGCCGCAGATCCGCTGGACAACGCCGGCTCCGATTGTGTACGGCACGCCGCTGGGCGCGGCG
>Ga0187877_1003465_pt1 | contig 12802 bp, 4 predicted proteins | sample June2016WEW_17_1_3_FD_132430 | JGI IMG/M metagenome (GOLD analysis project Ga0187877, IMG submission 132430) | Peatland microbial communities from SPRUCE experiment site at the Marcell Experimental Forest, Minnesota, USA - June2016WEW_17_100 | ecosystem: Environmental > Terrestrial > Soil >... | reverse complement strand
TCGGCGGTGGTTTCCCGGGCCAGCGACCGGACGCGCCCACCCCCTCCGCTCTCCCCGCCCCACGGCTGTCGCTGTGCTCGCCTTCCGATGGCAACGGTGTTATAAACCGTTGCCAAAGATCCCCACGTTGCGGTCTCCTCCCAGCCCCCGGAAACATCGTCTCGGGGGGCTGAAATCGTTGAACTGCGTGTTGAACTACAACTGCCCAAAAATGCCCCTGTTGAACTACTTTTCGGGGGCAGGCCTCCGTCCGAAAAAGACTCGAGAGGATGCAGAATCACTCGGTAAAACCGGGCTGAGGCGAGCTTTTTGGGGTGTGGGCAGGGAGTCGGCCACATGCGCATTTAGGTTTAGCAAACCGCCGCCTTCAACCACTCGGCCATCTCTCCAACCTGTTGACCTGTAACGACTTACGCACTAATTGCGCTGTGCCTCGGGCAGGCGTTGCACCCCCGCTTTGCCCCCCATCGTCGTGCCAGACAAATCCCCACCCACTAGCCCAGCCCCCATCGTGGCCGGTGTCTTGAGCCACACCCGACACAAAGTCCCGCGTCGCCGCAACAAGAACAATGTGTATGATTCGTCGTTCAGGTGCAAAGGAAAAAGACGCACCCCTTTGCCTGCTCGTTCGCCGCCACGTGCAGCACGTCTTTGGCGCCGCAGACGGGGAACGTGTCAGAAGGTTTTCGCATTGCCGACACCCTGAACCCAGTGGAGCCGATTCAGATGATGCCAAAGTCTGGTGCGACCGGCTGCTGACCGCAGCAGGCACTCACGCGAAAATGATGTTGCCGCTCAAACCCGATTCCCCGGCGGAATCCAAGAGCCGCACCAACGCCGCCCGCTCCAGCGCCCGGGACTTGCGGCGGATGAGTATGATGATGCCGTGGTGTGCGGCGCGCCCACCAGCAGCCAGAAAATCATCACGATTGCACGTGATAAGCACGCAATCACGCTCGCCGGCCAGCCGCAACACCTCGTCATCAGGCGTGGTGACCGGCAGCACTTCACGCAGCTTGACGACGGCATGCCCCAGTGCTTCCAGCGAGAAGCCGACGTCATCCGGCACGTCGTGGTCGAGCAGGAACCTCACGCTGTCGGCGCGGACATCTGGCGAGCCACAAGCAGGTCGATCTCGCCGCGGTGGTCCTCGTAATAAGCGAGGCACTCATACACCTGGGCGCGGGTGATGTTCGGAAAGCACCGAATGACAACACTGTCCACGGTTTCACCATTCTGGAGGAGACTGATGACGTCGTGGACACCCACGCGCGTGCCCTCGATGATCGCGCGCCCGCCGCGCACGCCCGGCTGGCGGGTGATGTAGCGGTAACCAACGGTCTCAAGGTTTCCGTTCATGGTTTCAAATAGCCAAACATCTGACTCGGTTGGGCGTCCGGGATGCGAATCCGCTCGCCGTCATCGACCGTCCAATTCTTCATTCCGTTAATTTCCCGCCTTTTCGGACCCGAGTCAAGCCTCCCGACCGGGATGGCCCGCCCGCTGAGGTCGTGGCGCCGTGTCCGGCGTAACCAGATAAATGCAGGGGAGCCTGGCCCGGGGCGGAATGCGGGACACCAGCCGCGTGAACCGAAGCGGGAAGCCGTTCCGGCCCATGCGGGCCATCCGGGGCCTTGGCGCGAACGTGGCGATCAACATCGGCATCTGGCAACTGGCCGAGAGCTTCCGCTCCAATTGAGCGGCTTGAACCAGGGGCAGGCTGGAAACGGCCTGCCCTCTTTTTTCACCTTATGAAAGCCCGCGCCAAGCGGCCCGTCCAGCCGTGGGATTTGCACGCCCCCGGAAATCGCCGCGCCGTGCTCGAGAAGTTCCTTGCAGGCCGGAAGCAGCCCCCCAGGAACTTCCACGGGCGGGATAAGTAGCCGGCCTACGCAACCTCAGCGAACCCCTTTATCCCCACCGATAACGAGGGCCACAACCTCCGCGCGATTATTCGTCGAGCCATGAGGAGCTGGCAGGCGGAGGGATGAGGGGAGTGGGTGGTGCCGAATGGGGAGGTTGAGCCTGTTCCCGAAGGGGCATCCTTGGCCTTTGACTTTTCCGACCAGGTATGGAAGCGTTCCTTATGTATCTCTTAAGCGTTTGGCCTGTTGTCGGCCGTGAAAGGCGCGGCGCGGGCTTGCCGGATGTATGAGTATCGCGCGACATCAAACCCCACTGTTGTTCATGCCGCAGACGTCTCAGGCTGCCGGCCAACGCATTGCGTTAGGGCTGATTCCATCATTGGCCGCCTGTTGGTTGATCTCAATCTGCGCCGCTGACACTGCTTGCGCGGCGGCTCGCTATTGGACGGACAATATTGGCGACCATCTGTGGAGCACGCCGGGCAATTGGACCCCAAAGGGCGCGCCAGTTTCTGGCGATGTGCTTGTATTTGGCGATTCCAATCACGATAACGGCACCGACAGCGGATTCACGATCAACGATATAGCCAATCTGGTGATTGGCGGATTAATTCTCGGTGACGACACGGACAGTTTTACCATAGAGTCAACGGCGGGGACGTTGTCCATAAATGGGAATTTGGAGGTGGACCATGCGAACGCCGACGTCGGGCTGACCGTTCAATGCCCGGTGATCATCGAAAATGGCGGCGATATCCGTAACGTTAACGACAACGGTTCCACCACTGTCTCTTTCAATAACACGGTGTCTTTCGGAAGCGGGGGGGAGATCGACGCGTTGGGGGGAAGTACTGGAGTCTTTACGCCCGACATCAACGATATTGACTTCAACGGGCTCCTGGAAAGCGGCGGCGACTTGTTTATCTATGTTGACAGCGGACTCGTGGATTACACACTTGGCTGCGGGGGGCGGGTTGACCTCGTGGACACTATTGTATCTGGCGATCTAATCGGCTACGCACGCGGAGACTACAGTGAGATTCGTTTCTCGGGCAACAAGGGCAATTCTATTGGGGGCTCGCTGCGTCTGGCTTCGGAGGGTAATGGAACATTCCATTTTTTCATGCCTTCCAACACGGTGGCCGCCTCATCGATCGTCGTCCGCAACGGCAATACCGCTAATATCGTGTTGGAGGCTCCCGGAAACATCGGCACAGGATCGACCGTCACGATCGAGCGAGGCGCCGAACTGGATTTGAGCGGATACAACCCGCTCATGGGCACATTGGTCCTCGAGAACTCGGCCGGGGACACGGGAGGCTCCATATTTAACGCGGTCGGCACGGTGCCCGAATTCGGCTCAGGAGCAATCCTTGTCACCGGAGATAACGGCCAGGTTAATCCCATCATCAAGGGTAACATTCAGCTTGACGGAGTTCAGATCGATGTTCGCGGCAGCGGGCGAAGTGTATTGGACATTCTTGGGTCGGTGCAGGGAACCGGATTCAACAAGACCGGTCCCGGAACCCTTTTTCTGAACGGTTCCAATAAGTTCACCGGCTCGGCGACCGTTTCTGATGGCACGCTTGAACCTAATGAGGCGGCGGCGCTTACCTTTTCCGGCCAAGGCGCTCTTCATCTGAACGGGGGCACCCTTTTTGCCCAATATCTTTCCATTCCTGGCGTTCCGCTATACGTCGATAGCCCCCATTCCGAGGTGTTGGCGTACACGCCGTGCGCGTGGGGAGGACCGGTTATTCTGAATGCCAGCCTGATCGTCTCTCCCATTGATCTAAATGGGACCAACGCGCCCATTGATTTCACCGGACCCATCTCAGGCCCCGGCGGACTTTATCTGCAGAATGCCATCTTTGCAACGGGCGCGGTTCGGCTTTCCGGCTCAGACGCCAACACATTTACCGGACCGATCACGGCCAATTGCCAACTGCTGGAATTGGACAAACCAGCGAACGTGGCGGCTTTTGGCGGCTCGCTCATTGCCGGTGGCCCCGGCGGCGTCGAGCTTGGCGAAGTTCGCTGGCTCAACTCCCAACAAGGAACCTCCCCACATTTCGCCCGGCCGGACCTTACGGTTTACAGCAATTGCGTCGTCAACTTGAACAACTTCGATCAGGATTTCGGGGCCGTCACCTTCAACGGCGGGCGCATCGAAACGGGCACTGGGTGGTTCGCGCTTTACCAAACACTCACGGTTAATCCAGTGGGTGTGACCGCCATTATCTCCGGCGGTCTGCTGGTTTTTCCCCCGCCAGACGAGGCAGCAATCTTCGATGTTGGCAACGGGGGCGTGGACCCGGACCTGCTTGTCACTGCCGTTGTTTTCGGCCCCGGCAGCGTAAGCAAGACTGGCGCGGGCACGCTGCGCTTTGGCAATAACAACACCTACAGCGGCATCACCCAAGTGATCCAGGGGATTATGGAGGCGGGCAACACAACTGCCTTGGGAACCATCAGCAACGCCGCCTACGTCGCCGCCGGCGCCACCTTGCGGATCGATACCGGCATCAATTTTCCCAACCCGATCAACCTGGCGGGTTCCCTCAACGTCGCAGCCGGACAACCCGTGGGCTTGAGCGGCGTACTGACTTTGGAGGGTTCCACGGCCATAAACGTCGAATCCGGCGCGAGCCTCGGCATCAACGCGGCGATTGTCGGCAACGGGCCGTTGACCAAATCCGGCGCTGGCACGCTCACCTTCGGCGGTGCGGCCGCTAACAGCTATGCCGGGGATACTCAAGTGAGCGGCGGCACGCTCGTTCTAGACAAGCCCGATGGGGTCAACGCCGTGCCAGGCCGCCTGCTCATCGGAACCGAAACTCTGGGCGCGCCGCCCTCTACCGTGCGGCAACTCAGTGGTTTTTCCATCGTGGGCAGTGTCACGGTGAATCGTGGCGGGCTTTGGGACCTGAACGGCCAGGCGGAGGGTTTCAGCATTCCCGATCTTCAGGGCGACCTCCCGCTGACATTGCGCGACGGTGGCAGAGTCCAAACCGGGACGGGCGCCCTTTACATCCCCACCGGCGGCGACATCGAGGTCATTCCCGGCCTCGCCGGCATCTCGACTATTACCGGGAACCTCGGCCTGGATCCCGGCCCCCACAACTTCATCGTGGTCGGACGAAGCTACACTGCTGCCGGGCCCGAATGCAGCATCAGCGCCAACATCAGCCAGACGTCCACCGCCGCGCAATTAATCAAGACCGCCACCGGAACTCTAGTCCTGAGCGGCGCCAACACTTACACCGGCAACACCATTGTCTCAAACGGCACCCTCGAGATCGATGGCTTGCAGCCGAAAAGCCTGGCGCAAGTCTATGGCGGGACGCTGCAAGGGCACGGCACCGTCGGCCCACTGGAAATGAATGATCCGTCCGGGGTCGTGGACCCGGTTGGCAGCCCTTCCACCTTTATTTGCAATAACTTCAACGGCGGCCCGACTCCCGGCGGCACCTTGGAAATCTATCTTGCGGGCACTAAGGCCGGTGCTGGTTACAGCCAGATTCAGGCTCACGGCTTCGTGACGCTTACCGACCTTAACCTTGACGCCTCCCTTGACTTTTTTTCCGTTCCCGGTGACCAATTCAAGATCATCGAAAACGATGGGCCGCTCGGAGTCATCGGCGCCTTTAACGGACTGCCGGAAGGATTCATCTTCCCCGTATCGGGCGAGTTGTTCCAGATTTCGTACGTCGGCGGCTCTGGCCAGGATGTCGTCCTCACGCACCTTTCAGCCACCAATCAAGCGAACGTCGCCAATTGGATCAACGGCGCCGGGGGCGATTGGAATACCGCGGCAAATTGGGACACGCAGACCGTGCCCAATGGAGGGAACGCGGTGGTGGCGATCGGCACGCCGAGCGTCATTTCCAACGGCGCCAGCGCCGCCCTTTCGCAACTGTTCTACAATAGCCCGCTTTGCACCATCACCGGCAGCGGCAGCTTCACCATGGGCGGGCTTTTCAACTGGCAGGCGGGCGCGTTCAACGGTTCGGGGAGCCTCATTGCCAACGGCGGTCTTCACCTTGACCCTCCAGGCTCGAGCAGCCTCTCTCTCACGGGCGATTCTCTCATTAACTCCGGCGCCGCGACGTGGAGCGCGAGCACCGCCATTATTCTTAGCGGCGGCGCGGTTCTTTCCAACGCGGTGAGCGGCATTTTTGATTGCGCGGCGGATGGAACCATCCAAAACGGCTCCGGCGCCAACCTGCTGGCCAACGCCGGCTTGTTCCGCAAGATAAACAGCACCGGCACGACGACGATCCAGGTCCCCTTTGATAATTCAGGCACCGTGCAGGTCCAAAGCGGCACTCTTGACCTGGCAGGCGGCGGAAGTTCCTCTGGCAACTACGAGGTCTCCTCAGGCGCTTCGCTCATCTTCAGCGCTGGCACCAACAATGTTACTCCCAGTTCCACCATCACCGGCGCGGGCGACTTCCACGTCACCGGCGGCACGGCGAATTTGTTTGGCTCAATAACCACGCTTGGCGCGCACAGTTTCAGCGGTGGAATTATCAATCTCGGCGGCAATTACAACCCTGGCAATAATGACATCGACATTCTCACCAGCACGGTCAATTTCAACGGCACCGGGGCCGTGGCTCCCGCAACGTTGACCCTTGGCATTTTCGGTGTTCTGGGCGGCTCGAACCTGGTGACCGTCAGCGGCCCCATGACCTGGAACAACGACAGCACCATTTCCGGCAGCAACAGCGTCGTTGCCAATGGCGGATTAACTATTGGGCCCGGCACCGTCAGCCTGGTCGGCCGCACGTTGGTCAACATGGAGTACGGCTTGTGGACCAACGACGGAGTCGGCACCCTTCTCCTGGACAAAGGCGCGGTGCTCTCCAACGCCCCCGCCGCCACGTTCGACTGTGTGGGCAGCAGCATGATCGAAAACGGCGAAGGGGGCGGACTGGTGGCCAACGCCGGCTTGTTCCGCGTGATTGGCGCCCCCGCCACGACGCGCATTCAGGCCCCATTCATGAACAACGCTGTTGTGGAAGTTCAGTCGGGCACTCTAGATTTCGCAGCCGGAGGAACTTGCAGTGCGCCCAGCAACTCAATCGCGGAAATTGCCGTCTCGCCTGGAGCCACGATTGGCTTCGGCGGGGGCGCTTTCCTGGTTGATTCAACGGGACTACTTGATGGCGGCGGAAACTTGCTTGTCAGCAGCGGCACGGCAAACCTTGCGGGCGCAGTGGACTTGCTTGGCTCGCACACCTTCAGCGGCGGCACCGCCAATCTCACCGGCGACTACAACTGCGTCAGCAATGCTGTGGTCATCGCGGGCGGCACCGCCAACTTCAACGGCTCAGGCGTTATCGCTCCGGCGTCCCTCATGCTTGGAATATTCGGCTCGCTGGGCGGCTCGAATCAGGTGACTGTCAACGGCCCCATGACCTGGGGTAATGACAGCACCATCGTCGGCGCAGGAAGCGTCATCGCCAATGGCGGTTTGACAATCGGTCCCGGCGGCGTCTCGATGACCGGGCGCGGATTGGTCAACGCCGGACCCGCTATCTGGACCAACAGCGGCGTCGGCTCCATTCTTCTTTCCAGCGGCGCTTCTCTCTCGAACGCGCTGAGCGGCACGTTCGATTGTGTCGGCAGCGGAATAATCGAGGGCGGCGTCGGGGCATTTCTGGCAAATTCCGGGTTATTCAGGACCATCGGCCCCGCGTCCACCACCACCATCCAGGTTCCCTTCAACAATGCCGGCACCGTCGAACTGGATTCCGGAACGTTAAGCGTCTCCGGCGCGGGCTTTACCCAAGCCAGCGGAGTCACCTATCTCAACGGCGGCAACCTCGCCAACATGACGCCCTTGCAAATCATGGGAGGCGTTTTGAAGGGCAGCGGCCTGATTTCCGGCTCCCTCACCAACGCCGGCCTGCTCCATCCCGGTTCGCCGATGGGCCAAATCACTGTCGGCGGCGCATACACGCAAACCACAGTCGGTTCGCTGGACATCGTGCTTGGCGGCACAAACCCACTGACGGGCTTCAACTGCCTGGTTGTCAGCAACTCGGCCCAACTTGCCGGCACACTCACGGTAAGTCTCACGAATGGCTTCGCGCCTGCGATCGGCAGCCAATTCCAGATCCTCTCCTCGCATAATTCCAGCGGCGCATTCACGTTGCTAAACGCTCCACCGGGCATTTCAGTCAATTATAGTAACGACGGGGTTTTTCTGGTGGTTACTGCACCCGTGTCTTCTTCAGCGGTCCTCCAGGCCCCGGCGCTTTCCGACGGCAATTTCCGATTCAGCCTCCAAACCGAGTCCAACCAAAGTTACACAATCCAGCAAAACACAGACTTATCCACGACGAACTGGCTCTCTATCACCAATTTCACAGGCGACGGTTCCCTCCTCCAGTTTGAAACGCCAGTGAGCACACATCCGCAAAACTTCTTCCGCGTCCGCCAGCCGTGACGCCACAATCCGTCGGCCCGTTTTACCCAAACCGCGCATAGGGGAATATAATATAAAATTGTCATCGCCGGTCCTCCCGCCACGCCTGTGCCTTCCGGCGCTTGCGCCATTTTCCCGTTTGCGCTATTCCTTCAACGCAATGTCTGGCCAGCCGATGATGAAACAATGGTGTCTCCGTATCGTCTTTCTCTCAGCGGGCAGGGGATGTGGCGGGGACTGGCCTGAGATGCCCCAAAAAGCGCCCGCCATCGGGCTCCGAGGACCCCCACCGGCACGAAACCCGCATGCCCAACCGGAAGAGGCGGGAATCGTCTCCTGCCCGCGGTAGCGGTTTTCCAAACCGCCGCCTTCAGCCACTCGGCCATCTCTCCAACAAGTTGACTATCAATAGCTTACGCTGGCAGAGTGCCGGTTCGAGAGGGCACTTGCACCCTCGCTTTGCACCCTGTCGGCGTGCCAAACAAGTCCCCAGCCGATCGTCCAGCCCGCTCGTGTCCGGCGTCATGGACAACACCCGATACAGAGTTCCGCGTCGCCACACACAGTGAGAACAATGTGTATGATTTGTTCTTCAGGTGCAAAGGAAAAAGATACAACGTCTTCACGACTTGGGATCTGCCGGCACATTTGCGGAACTGGATAGACTTGAAGAGTCTCTCCCCGCTTCGCCGCTCGCTGCTTGCTGACCCCTATGAGCAGTGGCGTCGCCGGTCCCAATGCGCCTGAAGCGCGCCAGCAAAACTATGCCGCGCACCGGCAAAAAAAACGCGGCAAACAGTCGGCTTCGGGCCATCCCGGTCGGCATAGTTCGGAGGTCGGCATAGTCGCCATACCACCGCCATGCACCTCCTGCAGGCCGGGAACGATATAACCGTGATCGCCTTGTGGCTGGGCCATGAAAGTCCGGCCACCACTCTGATAACTATGTTAAGTTCCAAAGGTTCCATAGGCGCGAAAACCAGTAAAATCAGGGTTTCCTCCAACCATCTTAACATAGTTGCGATCTTAACATAGTGCCGCTCCTACGGAGCTTGAAGAAAGGTTTGTGGAGCTGCGTTGCTATAAATATGTCGCTCCTACCGGAGCTTGGCAGAGTGGCTGCCGAGCTCTTGAAGATCCGTGCAGGGTGCAGGCCCTGCCGACGCTCCAGAGGACCAATTCTTCAACGGCCCTGGGCGCGAACCCTGAAAAGCCAAATAAATGTTGCTTCAACAGGCCAGGAGGATTTCCGCGGCAGCGCCGGCGTCGATGGCCTGGTGTTCGCCCAACTTGAGGCCGCGCGCGCGGAAGCGGCTGGAGACCATCTTGGCGGCTTCAGGGGGTGATCTATCCTTGCCCCGGTACCCAGGGCGGCGGCCCGCCTGCGCTACGCTCCGGCGGGCCTTGCCCTGAGAGTATTATCCGCGGCCACTCCGGGGCAGGAGAGTGCCGCGCTCCGCGCGGGCAAATTCCAATTTGGGGGCGGTGTCCGGATGCGCCCAGCGCTAACTTAAGAACCATTGCTTTGTTGGCCGCAGGGTGATACGCTGGCGCCACTATGAAACTTTTTTGCTGCTCCAGAAAAACCCTCCTGGCATTTCTTTCCGCGGTCACTTTGGCGGCGGGCGCCCTGGCTGGGGACTTTTTTATCCGGGACGGGGATCGCGTCGTTTTTCTCGGCGACAGCATCACTGAACAACGGCTCTATACCACCTACATCGAGGCCTGCGCACTGGCGCGTCGCCCGGACTGGAAGCTCACGTTTCGCAATGTCGGCTGGGGCGGGGACACCTCGTGGCTGCGGCAGCGATCCCATCCCGATGAACGCGAGTTATTCGCGGCGGATTCCGCCAGCCAGCAGAAGATGGTGGAAGATGCGGTTGGCCGCGGGCTGGGCCGTGATGTCCTGCCGCTCAAGCCGACGGCAGTGACGGTCAAGTTCGGAATGAATGACCATTCCTACCAGGCCTTTCGGCCGGACATCTTCGGGGCCTACGCGCGGAGCCAGGAGCAGATTGCCAAAGTGCTGCAAGCCAATGGGGCTCGAGTGGCCTTTCTGACACCCCAGCCCATCGAGGACAAGCGGCCCGACCCGGACAAGGACGCGCGGAATCAATCCTTGCGCAAGTTTTCCGACGGGCTCAAGACGGTTGCGGCCGGGACGGGCGCGGTCTTTGTGGACCAGTTCGATCCCTACATGGCGATACTGCTGCGCGAGCGTGAGGGCAACCCGCCGGCCTTCATCGGCGGCGGCGATGCGGTCCATCCCGGGCCGATCGGCCACACGGTGATGGCCTGGGCCATTCTGAAAGGGCTGGACGCCCCGGCGTTCCTGTCGCGGGTGGAGATCGATGGGGCGTCCGGGAAACTCCTCACCGCCCAGGGGTGTCGTGTGGAGAATCTCAAGGTGTCTGAGGGCACAATCAGTTTCGATCGTTTGGATGAGACGTTGCCGATGCCGATCGACGCCAGGGCCGAACCCGCCCTCAAGCTGGCGCCCATCCTGGCCGACCTCAGCCGCTATGAGTTGCAGGTGAGCGGCCTTGCGGCCGGCAGCTACGAAGTCGCCATCGATGGCGAGAGGGTCGCCAAGCTCAGCAGCGAGGAGCTGGCGAAGGGTTGGAACCTCACCACGCTCGCAGGGCCGATCTCCGAGCAAGGCCGCCAGCTCTTGAACCTCGTCGTCAAGAAGAACGACCTCTTCTACAACCGCTGGCGCAACGTCCAGCTTTATGCATTCCCAGCCTGGGCCCAAGGCCCGGAGAGCGAAGCGCGCCGCTCCGCCGAGGTGGCGAGGCTCGACCAGCAGATTGCCGACCAGGAAGCCCGCATTGATGAGGTCCGCCGGCCCAAGCCGCACCAATTCACGGTGAAGCCCGCGCCGCAGTAGGCCGCGCCCCAGGCAATCCGACATCCGAGGGGCGAGGGGCGGCACTTCGGTCACTCGCTTCACGACCCTCGACCCTCGCGCCCTACAACCGGCTGGCGACGCGGCGAAAATGGTAACCGATGACGGCCAGTTCGATGGCGCAGCGGAGTTGGTGGGGATGACGGATGACGGTGCTCCAGAAGAAGCGCCAGTAATTGTGGCGGCCGCGCTCGGCGATGCCCAGAAGCCAGAACGACTTGAGGAAGGCCCGGAGGTCCGCAGGTGAGAGCCGAACTCGAGGCCCGCGCGGGCGGTGCTGGTCCAGGAAGGTGCGGATGCGCTGGTAATAGACTTTGGGCTCGTAGAGCTTTTTCATCAGGTCGCGGTAGCCGGTCTGAAGGAACTCGCGGTTCAACTTGGTTTTGAAGTTGAGGACGGCCTCGGTGTTGTTGCCGGTGGCGGCGGTTTCCAGTCGTCCCTCGCGCAGGAGGCGGTGGTAGAGCCTGGTCTGGGGCAGGGCCTGGAGCAGACCGACCATGGCGGTGACGACGCCGGAGCGCTGGATGAAGTCGAACTGGCGTTTGAAGATGTCCTGCTGATCGCTGTCGAAGCCGACGATGAAGCCGCCCATGACCTCCAGGCCGGCGCGCTGGAGGATGTTGACGGACTCGACCAGGTCACGGCCCTGGTTGTGGAGCTTATGGCATTCCTGGAGGCTTTCGGGGATGGGCGTTTCGATGCCGACAAAGACCTTTTTGAAACCGGCTCGGGCCATGAGGTCGCAGAGTTCGGGGTCATCGGCCAGGTTGACGGAGGCCTCCGTGAAGAAGCCCATGCCGGGCCGGACGCGCTCGCGCCAGGCGATGATCTCGTGGAGGAGGGCCTTGGTGCGTCTCTTGTCGCCGATGAAATTGTCATCGACCAGGAACACCATGTCTTTCCAGCCTTGGAGGCGGAGGGTTTCCAGTTCGCGGATAAGTTGGGAGGGGGCCTTGGTGCGGGGCACGCGACCGTTCATGATGATGATGTCGCAGAACTCGCAGTCGTAGGGGCAGCCGCGTGAGAACTGGACGGCCATAGTGACGTACTGTTTGAAATCGATGAGGTCCCAGCGCGGCACCACCACGCGCCTGATGTCGGGCCGGGCGGCAGCGCGATAGAGCGGGCGGACTGTGCCGGCCAGCATGTCGGGGACCAATTCGGCGATGAGGTCTTCGGCCTCGCCCAGGACGAAATGCTGGATCGCGGGGAAATTCCGGTGCCCGGTCGTAAAGAGGGGGCCGCCGGCAATGATCGGCTTATGGAGGGCGCTGCAGCGGGCCACGATTTCATTGACCGATTCCGTGTGGACAATCATGGCGCTGATCATGACGTAGTCGGCCCAGCGCAGGTCGCTCTCTTTGAGGCGTTCAACGTTGAGGTCGATCAGCCTGATCGCCCAGTCGGCCGGCAACATGGCGGCGACGGTCAGCAGGCCCAGGGGCGGAAAAGTGGAACGCTTGGAGACAAAGCGCAGGACGTGCTTGAAGCTCCAGAACGTGTCGGGATTCTGCGGATAGACCATCAGTATCTTCACAAACTTATCGGCAGCCTTTCTCTTGCAGCAGGACGGGCTTTCTCTCAACAGGATGC
>Ga0187877_1003454_pt1 | contig 12846 bp, 8 predicted proteins | sample June2016WEW_17_1_3_FD_132430 | JGI IMG/M metagenome (GOLD analysis project Ga0187877, IMG submission 132430) | Peatland microbial communities from SPRUCE experiment site at the Marcell Experimental Forest, Minnesota, USA - June2016WEW_17_100 | ecosystem: Environmental > Terrestrial > Soil >... | reverse complement strand
GCGCAAACTCCGGCGCAAACTCCGGCGCAAACTCCGGCGCAAATTCCCGCACAGGCTTCCGCTGGCGCGCCCGGCTCGACCGCCGACATGGGGGCGTTGCTCAAGCAAGTGTTGTCGTCCGTCGGAGGCCGCGGCGGGGGCAGCCGCGATTTCGCCCAGGGCGGAGTTCCGGCGGGCTGCAATGTCAACGTTGAGCAGCTTTTGCGCGAGGCAGCGGGTACAATCGGAGCCTGATCCCGACCGCACGCGTCATCTTGCGGGCAGAAAGTATCCGGTGGAGCGACGGGCGTCCTCGCCCGTCCGGCAGCGAGGCGGCCGGGCGGGGCGCCCGGCTTTCCACCGGCAAGTTCATTCGATGCTGGAACCGCGGCTGATACTCGTTAACCTCCTGATCAAGCTGGGCGTAGCTGCAGCCTTGTCGAGCGCCCTGGTGCGCTCCAAAGAATTCAAGAGTTTGCTCTTTCGCGAGCACCGCGAAACCCAGCACAAAATTTATCTGGCGTTGTGGATGGCGATCCCCATCGCACTCGGCGTCTGGATACGATGCAGCGTCAAAAGCTTCCTCGCTGGCGACCTGTCGCTCGAAACCGCGCTGCTGCTGGGCGTGATCGGCGGGCGCTTGTCGGGAGGGTTCGGCGGGGCACTGATATCGCTGCCCGCAGCGATGCACGGCGAGTGGGCCGCCATGCCGTTGAATGTGCTGGCTGGAATTATTGCCGGGCAGTTGCGACGGGTCGCGCCCGAGCAGGAAGATATCTGGTCGTTCTCGCCATTCATCGATCTCACCCTCTATCGCATGATTCGCCGCAATCTGCCGCGACCGCGCGTGTTCGATTGGCAGGTCGCATTTTTCATCACCATCGTGGGCTTGCGTTTTCTGCAGACGGAAATCTGGCGCTTCTGGCCAAACTCCATCTTCAGCCTGGAAAGCCCCGGCCTGTGGATGGGCGGCGCCGGCGGAACTTTGAACGGGTATCTGGTGGAGAGCGCGATCTACCTGAGCGTGGTCATGGTGGTGGGCACGGAACTGAAAATCTTCAACAGTGTCCGCATCCAGATCAAGCTGGAAGAGCAGGAACGGCTGCTGCTGCAGGCGCGCATGGCGGCGTTGCAGAATCAGATCAACCCGCACTTTCTGTTCAACACGCTGAATTCCATTTCCTCGCTGGTGCGCTTCGATCCCGACACGGCGCGAGAGATGATCCTGAAGCTCGCGACCATTCTTCGCCGCTTGCTGCACAGTGCGGATTCATTCGTTCCGCTGCGCGAGGAAGTGGAGTTCATCGACAATTATCTGGACATTGAAGTGGTACGCTTTGGACGGGACAAGCTCAAGGTCGTGAAGGATCTCGATCCCGCGTCTCTCGAAGCCATCGTTCCCAGCATGCTGCTGCAGCCGCTGGTCGAAAACTGCATCAAGCACGGGCTTGCTCCCAAAATCGAAGGCGGCAGCATTACGCTGCGCAGCCGGGTGATCAAATCACGTCTCGTGGTCGAGATAGAAGATAACGGCGTGGGCATGGGGTCGGCCCACGCCGATGGCTTGGGAGGTATGGGAATCGGCATGGCGAACGTCGCGGAGCGTCTGAAGGTACTCTACGGTGATGCTGCCAAGATGATGGTCGAAAGCCGCGAAGGCGGCGGCACGCTGATCCGGTTGCGGCTGCCCATTCTGCCCAATCCGGAAGAGCTGATGACGGCTACGACGATTGCGCCAGCACCTTTCGGTAAAAGCCTTCGTAAAGCGGAATAATCCTGCTGGAACAGAATCTTTCCATGGCGGCGGCGCGCGCCCGTTTTCCCATGGCGCGCAGGGCCGATTCATCACTCAGCAGATCGATGGCGTAACGCGACATGGTCTCCACGTCGCCGACATCAGCCAAAAATCCGGTCACACCGTGCTCGATCAGTTCCGGTACTCCTCCAGTGCGCGTGGCAATCGGGACAACCTCACAGGCCATTCCTTCCAGTGCCGCGAGTCCGAACGTTTCCAGTTCGCTCGGCATCAACAACACGTCTGAGATGGCCAGCTTTTCCCGGATCTGATCCTGCTTCCCAAGAAACAGCACATGCTCGTGAATGCCTTTTTGCACCGCCAGCCACTCCGCCTGGGAACGATCAGGCCCGTCGCCGATCAGCAACAGCTTGGCAGGAATTTTCTTGCGCACACGGTCGAAGATTTCGACCACATCCAGGACGCGCTTCACTGGCCGGAAGTTGGAAAGGTGCACCAGCAGCCGCTCGTCGTTGGAGACATACTCGCTGCGTTTTTCCAGCCATTCCGGTTTGCGCTGATACTCGTCGCAGTTTACAAAGTTTGGGATGACCTCGATGTGGTTCTTGATGTCGAAAATCTTAAGGGTGCGGGTGCGCAGATACTGCGAGATTGCCGTCACGCCGTCGCTCTGCTCGATGGAGAAACGCGTAATCGGAAGATACGAGCGGTCGAGCCCGACCAGAGTGATGTCGGTGCCGTGCAGGGTGGTGACAAATGGCAGATGCTTCCGCGGCGGAGTTGCCGCCAGCATCTGTTTGGCCAGCATCGCGCTCACCGAGTGCGGGATCGCGTAGTGCACGTGCAGCAGATCGAGTTCGTAGAGCTGCGAAACCTCGGCCATGCGCGTCGCCAGCGCCAGATCATACGGAGGATATTCGAACAGCGGATAGCGCGTGACCTCGACCTCGTGATAATGAATGTTCGGTTCCGGCCCGGTCAGGCGAATGGGCTGCGAATAGGAGATGAAATGAATCTCGTGGCCCCGGCGGGCCAGCTCAAGCCCCAGTTCGGTGGCGACCACTCCGCTGCCGCCGTAGGTTGGATAACAGGTGATGCCAATCTTCATGCGCCTCCCGATGCGAGTCCAACGATACAATCATTGGATTCGCGGGAAGGGCTGGGGATGCAGGAGAGGGTTGCACTGGTACCGTGACCGCGTGATAAGTCATACGATGGAGGGACGGGCGTCTCGCCCGTCCAGCAGTATGGCGGCCGGGCGGGGACGCCCGGCTCTCCACCAGCAAGGGGCCGCGGCGCTAGTCCGTGCTCGGCTTCTTCGGCGTCAGATCGCAGGCTTGTCTCACTCGATCCAGATTCAACCCGCCGGGAGAAAACTCCGCGATCTGCCGGCCGCTCCGCGTGGGGAGTTCCACCTTGAAAACCTGGGCCCCGATCATGCCCCGAACGGTGCCTTTGTCCATGGAGAGGAAGTGGCCGCGCATCCAGTTCCAGCCCTTGTAGTAGTGCGTGTCGTCAACGCGGACCCTCACCCCCAACTGGGGCTGTCCCCAGAAACCGGGGCGGTTCGGTGGGCCCAATCTGACTCCAGGATTGAAATCCGCCAGCTTGAGCTTGCCGTCACTGCAATACAGGGTCACTCTGGGCTTGTAGTCCGGATCCTCCTTAAAATAATTATCCGACTGGAGCTCAAAGCGCACTTTCTTCGCGCCTGTCATCTTGTCGTCGGAGTGGAACTCCAGCCACTTTCCGCCGGCGCTGACGCCGTCCGATTCGCCCTGATAAGGAGTCATGGCGCCACTCTGGGCGCAAGCCAATGCCGCTGCAGCGCCAACCACGAAGAACAAAAGGGCGGCTCTCGCCGCCAACCCGGAACCAATTGCTTCACGAAACCAGCGCGATACTTTCAAGGTCTCCTCCTGACAATCACACCCCTACATAGTATTGAACCCGGAAGCCCCCGAAAAGTTGTATCTGCGGGTCGACCTGACGAACGCGCCGACGGGCGGTCGATATCAGTCGCACTTCATCAGTCGCACTTCTCGCGCGGGTTACTACACGCGCAAGGGGACTTTCTAAACCAGGCTCTGCGACTTCCGACTGCAAAAGAAAAAGGCCACCGGGGGCGATGGCCTGGTCTGGTAGCCGGCCCAGATTGGCTGGAGCCAGACAGGCTTAGCGAAACCAGAGTTGCGGTGTGGGCAGGCAACTGCTAAACGGCTTCACCGGTACCCCCCACCCCCCCTATTTTGCTAAAATCATCATTTCAAAGGATATAACGTAAAATATTCAAAAATAAGGAGTTAACGGTAGCTCCGTGATCGAAGTCGACCATCAGCCTGATTTTTTTTATTTATCGACCTTTTGGAATCAATGATTTAGGGAGAAATTCCCGCAAAATCTTTGGGTTTAAAGGACTTATATGTAAAATATTCCGGAATAAGGACTTAGGAGAACCACCTTTCAAGGTTTCACAGTTTCAAGGTCACAATCTGGCGACACGTTGCTGGGCTGCGCCAATAGGAAAAGGGTGCGGGAACTATCCGCACCCTTATTCTTATCTATAAATTTATTATATCAAGTTTGACCCACCCAGATGCCAACTTTTCGGACTTTATTTTATCAGGCGATTCAGCGACTTACGGGGAAAATCGTGAGAACGGGGGGTTGACAGGATTTCCCGAAATCGAGTTGGCAGGGGCAACGGCATTCCGGCCAACGTCCCCGTTCGGGTTGGAAGGTCCCGTGCGACCTGCAGCCCCCGGAATACAGAACGCTGCCGGGTTGACCCACTGCTCGCCGGGTTCGCCGCCCGTGAAAACGGAACACCAGAAAAAAGGGCGTCCCCGAAGGACGCCCCACAATTTTCAAACCACCACCCAATTAGAAGTTGACCCGGATTCCCAACTCCATCGCTCGTGGGGTAGTTCCCTCGATCGAGAACTGGCCGAACGTCGGTCCAGCGTTTGCGATGGAGAGGACAGGATCCAGCAGTTGGTTGTGGTTCAGAACGTTGTTGACATTAAGGGAGCCTTCGACATTGAACCGTTCTGTCATTCGGACATTTTTCTTTATCGCGAAGTTCAAATTCCAGTACGACATGCCGCGCAACTGTCCGTACCCACCGCTTCTGGCGTCATACCCCAAGACCAAAGGCCGAATCGCGTTGGACACCGCAGTTGGATTTCCGAAAGCGGTGTAGACTCCATTGACATTGTGGTACGACGCCGACGGCACCGGCCCCGTCAGTATGCAGTTTGCGTCGGTGAAGAGGGTGGCGCCATCGGCGGCGCCAAATTCCTGTGCGCCGCTATAACCCTCTTCCGCGAAACCACCTGAATTGGAGGAGCAGAAAATTGGCGCACCACTGCCCGCTGCAAAAACGAACGAGGGCGTCCAGCCCCCTAAAATATGCCCCAGGACACCTTGCTGGCCGCGATAGAACGGCACCTGGTAAACCAGGAACATCGTTTCCACGAATTTGCGGTCCGAGGGTTGCACGCCATATTGTGTATTAAGGTTGAACGGGTCCACGACACCTTGTTCGCTGGTGGCCTGAACCACGTCTCCCGTCCCAAGCGCCCGGCTCCAGGTGAAATTGTTCTGCATGGTGATGCCACGCCAGTCATTGAACTTGAACGTGGCAAAAAGGGCGTTGTAGTTACCATGCCCCAGACTTGTCGCCGGGGTGACGTTGCCCGAGATTTGACCTGAGCCGAACATCGTGCTGGCGGGGAAGTTAAATCCGTTCGAGGTGGGTCCTCCCCCGTTGTCCAGGGCTGTCCAAAGCGAGTAGACCTTCTGGCTTTGCAGGTAGCCGAACAAGGTGGCGTTATCAACCAACCCTTGGGTGCAGTTCGGCGTGCAGTTGAAACCGGTTCCCGTGAGCGCTGCCTCGAAGAAAGGCTGCGAAGCAACGGTCATCCCCGCGGCCGCTGCATTGCAGGCAGTGAATGAGGTCGTGCAACCCATCGCCTTTTCCAGGTTGGCATAGGCGGCCTGGAATTGCTGCCCGCCCAGGGTCATCATGTAAGGCACGGAGTTGAGATTGACCGACAGAAGTGTGTTGTGGATCCAACGGCTGATGCCGCCAAATTCCACAGAGATCTTGCTGGAAAACTGGTGCTGAACCGTCAAATCAAACGAGTCCACAGAATTCGGCCGGAGGTGCGGGTCTAGCGGCGCTGCCGTCGCAGCTGTAACGGCCCCGTTGACCCCAGGGAACTGTGGTTGCGCCACCGTCGCAGCTGGGACGGGAATTACGGGGCTTGTGCCGTCAGTTCCTATCCGGAACGCGGTAGTCGCGGTGGGTCCAGTTGTACCGCATGACCCGTTCGGGCCGCCTTTATAGACATCCGGGCAACTTACTGCATCGATCAGGCCGGGGCTGAGTAGCGGCTGTAGCACCAGGCCGACGCCGTTCAACCGGCCATAGATTCGCCCATAGCCGCCACGGATGACGGTGTCTTTGGCGTAGCTTGGGTTCCAAGCTACGGCAATGCGCGGGCTGAACGCGTGATAGAACGGGTCGAACATGTAACTCGGGTGTCCTGTAACGCTGCCGATCAGGCCGAAACCGATTTCCGGGTTGTAAACCTGCCCATCGAGCGCCGCTGCCTTGCGTTGTGCCAGGTACGACTGTGTGTCGATCTGTCTACCGTCTGGACCCACCAACATGATCTGCTTACCATTTTGCTCGGTGGGTGGCATTTCCAAGGCCCAACCCAAACCGTACGTGACGGTAAGAGAAGGTTTCAGCTTCCACGTGTCATTGACGTACAGGTTGTAGTAAGGAATGGTTGATTTATCGGATGCCGGGGTGAGGGGTGAATTCAGAGTTAGATTCGAACCGGAGACGCCGTAGGTGTATACCTGCTGCGTGTCCGTCACAATCCCCAGGACTGCGGCCGCCTCGCGGGCGAGGGTCGGGTTGCCGTTGATGGCGGCACTTAAAGACGAGAGATTCACTGTTCCAGCGCCAGAAGAATCGCCGATCTGATACACGGGATAGTAATTGATGGTTCCGCCGTTGTCGGTGCGCTGGTGGTAGTTCCAGTTATGCTGGTACTGACCTCCAAACTGGAACAAGTGGTTGCCTTTCAGCCAGGAAACATCATCGCGGAAAAAATGATCCTTGCCATCCCAGAACCGAGTGCGTGTCTGCTGGTTGTTTACGTTGTATGGAGCGGCTACATCATCCCGCTCCTCGCCAAACGGCTCGAGAGCCGCACCCAGGGCCGGCAGTGAAGTGTCACCGGAGGCTGAAAACTGCGCCGGATCGCCGGACGATCCCCACTGCCACCAGTTGCGCAGGAAGCTGTAGCGGAAATCATTTGTTACATGCGAATTGACGTTCGTGGTCATGCCCAGGACCAGATACCAGGGCACTTGCGGGCGGCTGGTGAGGGAAACTGGGGTCCCCAGCTTATCACCGGAGAAGAATCCGCCAATGTCAACCTGATCGTCGGTGGCACGGACGAGATGGTACAGGCGGTAGCTCGACATGAAGTGCCACTTCTGTCCAAAGTCGTGGTCAAGGCGCGCCACCGCGAAATTGTCCTTCAGCGGAAGGACCAGGTTTGCCCTGAAGGCGAGTGTGTTGACTCCGTCGCAGAAGCCGTCGCCAGCGAGAGAACCACAACCTGCACCCGGAGTGGGTTCGGGCATGTACGTTTTCCACAACGTTTGCATGTAGGAATTGATCCCAATGCCGCGCGGATCAAGAGTGTTCAGGTTGCAGGTGCCTCCGGGGCAGTTGGGATCGGTCGTCCCCGCCGGTAAATGCAGGATCCCGTTGCGCATGTCATCGCTGGGGACAAGTTTGCTTACTGTCTCCGAGTTCCCCGGCCAGCGCGTGCCCTGGTAATTGAGAAAGAAAAAGGTCTTGCCGCCAAGAAATTCTTTGGGAATGAGAGGGCCGCCAACCGCCCCTCCAAACCAGCTTCTGTGCCAGTCCGGTGCCGGTATTTTCGGCGTGGCTTGATTATTCTCCCAGGTGTCACCCGAAAAGTTATTGTCCAGATAATACTCGTAAGCCGTGCCGTGCCACGCGTTGGTGCCGCGCTTGGTGACGATTGCCACCTGCATGCCGGACGAATTGTTGACGTCGGCGGTCTGGTTCGTAGTCGAGACTTTGAACTCTTCAATGCTGTCGACCGGAGTTGGCATCACACCTGAGGCCTGGCCGCCGTTGATCCCGTTGATTGCTCCGCTGATTTGATTAAACTTGTTGGAGAACAACCCACCAGCGGGATCGTCGCCAAAATTCGGGTTGTAGACGCCCGAACTGCCGTCCATGTCGTTGCTGTTGTTGCCACCGTCGAGCGTGAAAACTGTCTGGTCCACCACCGTGCCGGCAGCGCTGCCGTCAGGGCTGACGCCAGCTTGCAGGGTGACGAATGAACTGACATCGCGGCCAAGTGTTGGCAAGTTGTCCAAAGCCGCGCTAGTGACAGTGTTGCCAAGCGTGGAATTCAGCGTCTGCAGTTCGGTGCCTGTGGCTTGAACTACAACCTCTTCTGTGATTGCGCCAACTCGCAGCGGGACATTGGCCGTGACTTGCTGGCCGACATCAACCTTCAGGTTTGCAACCTTACCTTGGGCAAACCCAGGGTGGTTGACCGTAAGGTCATAGGTCCCTGGTGGAACATTGGTGAAAACGAAGCTTCCGGTATCACTGGTGGTGGTCGAGCGGCTTGTGTTGGTCGTCTTGTCGGTGAGCGTGAGGTTTGCGCCACTGATGACTGCGCCCGAGGGATCCTTCACCGTCCCAACAACCGTTCCGGCGTTACCTTGGGCGGCACCGGGACTCGCGCCGAAGACCACATACATCGAGAACACCAGCAGTGCTATCGCGAAGTACGCGTGTTGATTGCTTGGCTTGGTGGTTTTAAAGTTAGATACTGCGGTCAAGAACCTCGACAATTGTTCAATAGCGGACATGTACCCCTCCTGCAAACAAAGTCGGAACGCGAATTTACTTGTTTTGCTTTATCTGAATTGCGGGTAATCCGTGTTGCGCCCGGGGTCAACCGAGTCAGCAACTATAAAACATTTCGTGACCTCAAAATCCGAATGCGGGGGAGGGTGCTAATCAGGCGGGCCCAGGGGTTGCAATGCAATAATCCCCCCGCACAAGAACCCCTGCGCTATAACAGCGCGCAGCACGCGACATGCCATTCGAAGTGCATGAAAATAAAGATAAACCTGCGAGCCCGAGGCGGCGACATACGATTTTTAGAATTGTCTGTCGAGTAACAATATGGTTTTTTATATGGCGCTAAGAACGCGGATGGTCGTTGGGGCAACCGACAAAGAAACCGACAATTGGGCCGACGACCTCGACTCAGACCCGGCAGCGAAATACGTTGCTATCAGATTGGCTTATACTGGCTTGTCAAGCAAGCGCCCGGATGGCGAAACTGGCAGACGCACGGGACTTAAAATCCCGGGTCCGTAACAGGACGTGACGGTTCGATTCCGTCTCCGGGCACCATCGGCGAAGCATTACATTGTGGTGCATTTAGCAACACGATCCATAGTTAACTTCTGGCCCGCATCGTTGAGAGTCCATCACAGGGCGTAGCTTCCGCTGAGTCCGTGTGCAGGACAGGCTTGCGCGGAATCGAGATCGCAGGCTCACCGGATTCCTGAACGTTCCACCGAGGCGGGCAGTTCCCCGTTGCATATCGCCCCAACGCGAGTGTAAAGTCGCCGATACGGTGGTGCCGCTGGCGGCGTCCGGTCGTGCCTTAACAGCGCCAGCGGAAGGGAGGATTGGCGATGCCCACAGCGATTCCACTCCACGTCAACGGTCGGGCAACACGGGTAACGGTCGATGATCCCGACATGCCGCTGCTCTATGCTCTGCGCGACAATCTGGGACTGCACGGGCCGCGCTTCGGCTGTGGCCTCGGGCAGTGCGGGTCCTGCACCGTACACCTTGACGGCAGGCCGGTGCGGTCCTGCGTGACGCCGCTCTCGGCGGTCGGCAAGAAAAAGATCGTGACCCTGGAAGGCTTGGGCACAGTCGACAAGCTGCATCCCGTCCAGAAAGCCTTCATCGAGGAGCAGGCCGCGCAGTGCGGCTACTGCATCAGCGGCATGATCATGGAGGCGGCCGCCTTTCTTGCCTCCAACAAGAACCCCAGCGATGCTCAGATCAAGCAGGCGCTTGCCCACAATCTGTGCCGTTGTGGTACCCATCTGCGCATCGTCCGCGCCGTCAAGCGCGCCGCTGCCGGTGTGTGAAGGGAGGCCCGACCATGCGATTCACCAAACCAAGCCGCCGCGAATTCCTGAAGGGCACGGGCATCCTGATCGTCAGCTTCTCTCTGCCCTCTCTGTCTAAGACAGTCTCCGCGAGCGGAACTCCGGCAGACACAGGGACGAAGACCGTCGCACTTGATGATGTGGATGCCTTCCTGGCGATCGACCCCAGCGGCAGCGTGACGCTTTTTTCCGGCAAGGTCGATCTGGGCACCGGCATCGGCACCGCGTTGACCCAAATCGTGGCCGAGGAGCTGGACGTACCGCTCTCTCGCGTCCACGTCATCGAGGGGGACACTGCCCTGACGCCCGCGCAGGGCAAGACCTGGGGCAGCCTCTCGATCCAAAATGGCGGCGTACAGATTCGCCAGGCTGCCGCCACCGCCCGGCGCGCCTTGCTGCAGGAAGCGGCAAAACGGTTCGGTGTGCCGGTCGAGGATTTAATAGTCGAGCAAGGCACAATGCGATCGCGCAACGGCGGTAAGCAGATCACCTATGGCGAACTGATCGGCGGCAAGACATTTTCACTGAAAGTGGACAAGCAGGCGCCGCTCAAGGACCCGGCGACGTACAAGATCGTGGGGCGACCAGTTCCGCGCTTCGACATCCCGGAAAAGATGACGGGCCAGTTCACCTACATGCAGGATTTCAAGGTGCCGGACATGCTGCACGGCCGTGTCGTGCGGCCGACGGCAATCGGCGCGACGTTGCTGAGTGTCGATGAGAGCTCCGTCAAGGACATTCCCGGCCTGGTCAAGGTTGTGCGCCAGGGAAATTTTTTGGGCGTGGTGGCGGAGAGCGAGTGGGGCGCCATCCGGGCGGCGCAGAAACTTAAGGCGAACTGGTCCGACTGGGAAGGTCTACCGGAGCAGAGCAAACTGTGGGAGCATGTCCGCGCCACCAAGGTCAACAAGGACGATGTCACCAGCAACATCGGTAGCGCCGAGCAGGCGCTCGAGCAGGCCGCTAAACGGCTCAGCGCGACCTATGATTTTGCCATCCACACGCACGGCTCTATCGGGCCTTCCTGCGCCGTTGCGGAAATCAAGGACGGCAAACTCACCTGCTGGTCCTCCAGCCAGGGGACGCATGATCTACGCCAGCAGCTCGCGGCCATGCTCTCCATGCCGGACACTGACGTGCGCGCCATCTATCTCGAAGGCTCCGGCTGTTATGGCCGCAACGGACATGAAGACGCGGCCGCCGACGCCGTCTTGCTGGCACGCGCCGTGGAGCGGCCGGTGCGGGTGCAGTGGATGCGCCCGGACGAGCATGGCTGGGATCCGAAAGGGCCGCCGACGCTGATGGACCTGCAGGCCGGGCTCGACGCGAACAGCAACGTCGTCGCCTGGTATTCCCAGGTCTACGTCCCTGAAAGCGCGACCGGAAGTGTCAATGTCAAGCTGGTGGCGGCGGAGCTGGCGGGACTGCCGCATGAGACCGGAATGGTTCCCGGCAACGTCATCCAAAACACAGCCATACCCTACACGTTCCCCAACGTGCGCACGGTAGCGCATCGGCTGGCTGAAACTCCGCTCCGTCCATCTTGGATTCGCGCCCCGGGGCGCATGCAGAACACCTTCGGTAATGAATCGTTCATGGACGAACTGGCCGCCGCGGCCGGCGCCGATCCACTGGAGTTCCGGCTGCGTTACCTGAACGATCCGCGCGGTGTCGAATTGTTGAAGCGGCTGGCGAGCTTCGCCCAGTGGCAGGGCCGCAAGTCGCCGAAGCGAGAGACTGGCGACGTCGCCACCGGCCGGGGCCTTACCTACATCAAGTATGAGCTGGCTCGTACTTATGTAGGGGCGGTCGCCGACGTGGAGGTGAACCGCAAGAGCGGCGAAATCCGCGTCAAGCATTTTGCCGTCGTGCAGGATTGCGGGCAGATCATCAACCCCGACGGCGTCAAGAACCAGGTCGAAGGCAACGTGACGCAGACCGTCAGCCGCGTGCTGAAGGAGGAGGTCACGTTCGACCGCTCGCGGGTGACGAGCCTCAACTGGGCAAGCTACCCGATCTTGACGTTCCCGGAGATGCCGGAGGTGGACATCGAGTTGATCGACCGGCCGACGGAGAAACCCTGGGGCGTGGGCGAGCCGTCCGCTGCCGTCGTGCCGTCGGCCATTTCGAACGCCGTGTTCGATGCGGTGGGGGTGCGGCTGCGCTCGGTGCCCTTCACGCCGGCCAAGGTGCGTGCTGCTATACAGAGTAGCCTGTGATTCGGGCGCAATCGCCATGGTGACCTAACTGCTTTCGGTGGTGATCCCAACAAGGTGACCCTGTTTGGATATCGGCAGTCCACAAAACAAGGTCTAAGAAACTTCCTTTGACGGTCCTCTGTCGACCTGTGCCGTCGATTACACTCAGCATGGTGAGGAGAGCATGCGAGTTGCAACTGCGAATGAACCGTCACGTTCGGTGCTGGCCCCGGTGCGCGCGGTATTTCGGGCAGTGGTGGTGACGGTTGTGCCCGATGCGAAACAACTGGACGAGCCCAACTGGCTTGCATTGGAAGCATTGGTGGAAGATGCGCTCGAGATTCGGACGCCAACTCTGCGGGGGCAGCTGCAACTCTTCTTGCGTGCGATCGAGTGGCTGCCGGTCTTGCGCTATGGCCGCACTTTTACTGCGTTGGGGGCCGAGCAACGCAGCCGCGTCCTCCGTCACTTGCAGGATCATCCGGTAGAACTCATCCGTTGCGGATTCTGGGGGCTGCGTACGCTGGCATTGCTGGGTTATTACGGACGACCTGATGGCGCACACGCCATCGGCTATCGTCCCGATTCACGCGGTTGGGAGGCGGTGCAACGAAGATGAAGCGCCGCAGTTATGACATCGTT
>Ga0187877_1003451_pt1 | contig 12852 bp, 9 predicted proteins | sample June2016WEW_17_1_3_FD_132430 | JGI IMG/M metagenome (GOLD analysis project Ga0187877, IMG submission 132430) | Peatland microbial communities from SPRUCE experiment site at the Marcell Experimental Forest, Minnesota, USA - June2016WEW_17_100 | ecosystem: Environmental > Terrestrial > Soil >... | reverse complement strand
TTTACCTTGGAGCCCAGAGCGCCGCTGAGCCTCGGTAGCGCACCCAATGCCGTCCTGGACGTTGGTCATTTACCGCAGAACCAGAGGCCAAGCCGGAGCGCGGGGCAAAATGAGAATTGCTGCGGCTGCTGCATTCTGGGTGGAAAACGCCGTTGCCGGCGGGTATGATGGATTCCTATGGTCAAGACAGACAAGCCGCCGGCGGACGCCGAGTTGAAACGGCGAATTCAGGAGTTGATTGATTATAAAGGCGGGGGGTTCAACCCGGAGGACGTGGCCGACATCATCGAGAACGCGCTCAAACTGCTGGCCGACGTGAAGGACAGCGGCGACGTGCGCGTGATTCGAACAGCCGTTCGCGAGTTGCGCTATGCCTTCAGGCTCTTTGCCCCGTATGGCCAGGTCCGCAAAGTCACCATCTTCGGTTCGGCGCGCACTCTGCCGAGCCGGCTCGAGTACCAGCAGGCCGTGGAGTTCGGCGGCAAAATCGCCCAAGCCGGCTTCATGGTCATCACCGGCGCCGGCGGCGGCATTATGCAGGCCGGCCACGAAGGCGCCGGGCTGGAAAGGAGCTTCGGGGCCAACATCCGCCTGCCCTGGGAACAAGCCGTCAACCCGGTCATTCGCGAAGACAAAAAGCTGGTCACTTTCAAATACTTCTTCACCCGCAAGCTCATCTTCATCCGCCACTCCGATGCGATCGCGCTGTTTCCGGGCGGGTTCGGCACCATGGACGAAGGCTACGAGGCGCTGACCCTCATGCAAACCGGCAAGAGCCAGTTAATGCCCCTGGTCCTGATCGACCGGCCCGGAGGCACCTACTGGAAAACGTGGGATAAACATGTCCGCGAACAGCTGCTGCGCGACCTCCTGATCTCTCCGGACGACCTGAACCTCTACCAGATCACCGACGACACCGACCAGGCCGTCAAGCTCATCACCCGCTTTTACCGGAATTTCCACTCGTCCCGTTTTGTCAAAGACCTCTTCGTCATCCGCCTCAAGCATCCCCCCACCGACACCGCCCTCCAGGCCCTCAACGAGGACTTCGCAGACATCATCATCGGCCCCGAAATCAAGCGCCTCGAAGCCGCTCCCGAGGAAATCGCCGACGGCGAATTTGTGGACCTGCCGCGCATCGGCTTCGGCTTCAACCGGCGCGATTACGGGAGGCTCAGGCAGCTTATTGACGCGCTCAACGGACTCTGAGTGACATCAAGAACACAACCAAAGCAGTATTCGTGTTACGACCAATGAAAGCATCCTTTAAACATCTGTTAGGACTGCCCATGCTGCTCGCCGGTCTCGGCTTGATACCGGCTGGCCGGGTGGTTGCTGGCATCAACTTGTCCGTAGCCGGCCGCGGCAGCCAGGCGGTTCTCTCCTGGTCCAACTCGTCGACCTATTACGATCTCCAGTGGCGCACGAACCTGGCCTCCGACTCCTGGAACACCGCCGCAAACAATATTGCTTGGGTCGGCAACCGGTATTATGCCACCAATCCCATCGTGGCCGCATCCCGATTCTTCCGGCTGGCTTCCCGCGATGCTTTTACCAATGCCTACACGCAGTTGTTCGAATATGATCCCGACATCGAGAATGGCGTTGCCATCCAAAAGAACAGCCGTTCGTTCACCGTTGCGCAGCAGGACTCGACCAATTTTTTGATTAGCTTTCCAGGTACTAACCTCGACCTGCCCGTGGTGCTCTCGGACGATACGCTCCGCAATACCACCCGGCCAATTGTCTTCCCGAGCTTCAACGTGCCGGACGTCCTTCTATTGTCGGACGGCGTTAACAAGGTCTTCACCTATATCGGTCGGGATGAAAGCGATAACACGAACGCGTCGCTTAACCTCGCCTGCTGGACGGAAGCCAAGGGGTCGCTGGCCGCCTCTGACCTGGCGGGCACTTGGGTGTTAAGCGGATATTCTATTCCCAATCTGCGCGATACTTCGAGCGGATTCAGTCCCCAGCAACTCATCACGACAATTACGGCCATAGGTACGAACAAAATTTCGATCTCGTCGTCCAAACTGCCTGGCGCCGCCACAATTTCAGGCATGGAGGCCACCTGGGACAACGTGCCTTTGAACACGGGCGCCGGGATACTGCAGACCCTGAAGATCACGTCGAACGGCCTGGGGTTAAGCATGTATTTCGTGGTGACCGAATTAAATGATCCGACCGGCGTTTCGGTGACGGTCTTATTGGGGACGAAACTGTGAGCCCGTAAATGGAGGTCCCGTCATTGTCCACGCGGAGATCGTAATCGGCGACTCGATTGTGACGCTGTCCGATGAGTTGGACGGGTTCGGAAACCGTTCGCCCGAATCGCTCAAGGGAACGCCTGTGAACTTCATGTTATATGTGGAAGAATCTCTGTGGACTGTGGACTGTGGCCCCCCCGCTCCACACGCTCCACGCTCGACACGCTCCACGCTTCGGCCCCACCGGCCTCACGGCGTAAGCCGGAGAAAATCGACCCGGCGGACATAACCGGCGTCATTTTCGACGATGAAGATATTTCCCTGGGCGTCCATGGTAACGCTTCGCACCTCGCTGACTTTATAGCCGGGCGAATAGAACCATTGGCCATCGCCCGAGTGAGAGCCGGGCTGGCCGTCAACAAAGACGTGCAGGATGCCCGCCGCATCGACGTAAAGGACCTGGCACCCTTGATCGGTGCCGAGCAGGTAACCGCCGGTTGGCACAGGCCACACGGCGCGCACTTGGTAAAGTCCGTTAGTGCCGGCCAGGGTCCCGTCCACCACATTGTTGGTGCCGCCATTGCCGAACAGTTGGGTGGGGTTGCCGGCCCTGGCGCCGCTGGCCGGCAAAAGATAGACCTGGTTGGCCCCGCGGTCCGTCACAATCAGATTGCCGGCGGCGTCGACGATGAAATTGCCCACATCGTTGAAGTTGGGCTTGTTGACGGCCTGGATGCCGCCCGCTGGGGTCCACTGCTTCACATTGTGTCCGTCGCCAAAATAAGCCAGCGTCCGGTCGTCTTTTACCCACAGACCCCGTCCGCTCGTGATGCCGTTGGCGTCGGTGAAGAGGGTGGTCAGGACCCCGTTGGTATCCAGCCACCGCACCTTGCCATTGCCGGTGTCCAGGACATAAACCACGCCGCCGCCGCCCACCCAAAGGCCGTTGGGAAAACTCAGCGCGACGTTCGTGCCCGTGGCCGGGGTGTCGGGACCATTGCCCGGGGCATGGGTCCCGGCAACGGTGTGGATGCGGCCGTCAGGTGTGAGCTTCAAGACTGAATGGCTGTTCTTGTCTGCGATGAAGAGGTTGCCCGATGGGTCCGCCAGGGCGATGTGTGGACGGGATAACGCCGCATTGGTGGCGAAGCCGCCTTCGAAACTGGTTTGCCAATAATTCACCCCATCCACCCCGCCTTCGTTGCCGCTCCCGGCCACGGTGTGCAGGTTGCCATAAGAGCGCGTCAGGTTGCTGAAACCGCCCGGGTTCCCGGCCGAGATATCGAGCCCCAGGAGCCGGTAGAAGGCATTATGCGGCGGCGGGGTCAACCGGGCCTGGCCTGCCGCACCCGTCGTGAACGAGCACAGCAGCGGGAGCCAGGGGCCTTCCGGCGTGCCGGCGCTCTCCACCGTGCAGACGCCGGCGCCGGACGCATTAGTCCAGCAAACCAGGCCATTCGGGCTAAACGCCGAAATGCGAAAACCCTCGAGGACGGGGGGGAGCGGTTCAGGAACAAAATCCAGCCCGCGAAAGGCGGTGGCGCCGGAAGCCGCCAGCACGGCGGGCACCGCCTCGGGCCCCGTATCCACAAGGCTCACCAGGCGGTTGTTGTTCGACGAACCGCTATCCACCGTGGTGGCATACAGCACCGGCTTGGGGCCGGAAAAATCCACCGTCACGCCGTAGGCGCCGCTGCCGGCGCCCGTCGAGACTGTGTAGGCCAATCCCCAGGTCCCGAGGCCGTTCGTCCATTTTTCGATGCCGCCCCCGGAGGCGGTCCGCTGGTCGGCCACATAAGCCACCGTCAGGTCCGGGCTGAGGTCGAACCCGGCCGGTTGGCTCCCCGAACCGGTCGCAAAGAGCAGGTTGGTCGGCGTGCCGGTCTTGGGCAAGCCGCCGCCCTGGAATGTGTAAATCCCGCTGGCCCCTTTCTGCGTCGAGAAATAAAGGTTCCCGCCCAGGGCCCGGACGGCGATGGTATTGCCGCCGCTGCTCTGGACGCTGACGGGCGTCTGCGGGGGATTGAACCAGTAAGTGCCGTTGGGGGCGCCGGCGGTCCAGAAGTTGTTCGTCCCGTCGGTCGTGGCGCCGCGAATGTTGTTGCCGCTATAAACCGTGGCGCTGGTCTGCACCAGAGTGTAAACGCCCCGGGCGCTGACCGTGCCAAGGCCGCGCGGGACCGCCACCCCGGCTTGGTTGGCCAGGGAGCCGCTGACCGTGCCGCGCCCGGCGTGGTAGCCGGCGAAGCTCAGCACAGTGCCGTCCAGCGACCGAGCCAACCCGCCCTCGGAACCGGCCGTGCCACTGACCAGCAGGGCGCCCTCGCCGGCATCCGGAACCGCCACGCTGTTCACCAGCGTCCCGCCGGGCGTAAATTGATCGATATAGACCGTATTCCCGGAGCTCGCCAGCGCCTGGCGGCTGTCGCCCACGCGCAACACCGCCAGGTTGCCCGGCGTAAAGAACGGATTTTGGGCGGCGGCCCCCAGAGGCAGGGCCAGGGCGGCGACTGCGAGCAGCGGCTTAAAACAGTGGGAAATCAGGGTCACACCTCCGCATTCCGACACATCTGGTTCTGCTGTCCGCTCGTCTTGAACATCTTCTGGCCGTTGTTGCCATGGGCCGTCACGTAATACCGGCCATTCTTACTGCTCAGCCCTCGGGTTGCCCTACAGCGTGTGGCGACCAACCACTCTCCCTCTCCCCATCCGATGGGGAGAGGGCCGGGGTGAGGGGCCGTCCGTCCGTAGTGCATCCCACGGACTCCTCAGTAAACCGAGCGCGCAAGGCCAGCCATGACGGGCTGGAGAGTACCCAGGCCTTTGAGTGCTGGCAAGCGCTTTGTGCCTGGTTGACAACCCTCGGAGAATGGGCTGGAATAACAGCAGGTCTAAGGCACAAGCGCGCACAATCATGGTTCATCGCCACCTCAACCATCAGGAATTGACCCTCGCGGCCATCGATGACGTCATTTCTCGCGGCAACCGCAAGGACTGGGCCGGGTTGCGGGAGGCCGTTCTGGCCGACCCGGCATGTCTGAAGAAGGTGCTCCAGGTGTGCCGGGCCCATGTTGCCGATCCTCGGGCCCAACGTTATCATTTCTGGATGCACTATGCCCAAGAACGCATCGCTGCCTGAATGGGAACAGGTTCTGTCTGCCGCGGCCCATTTGCAACAATTGTTGCCCCATGCGGTGCTGGTGGGGGGAACGGCTTCGGCCCTCCATGCGCGTCATCGGTTCTCGCGTGATGCGGACCATGTGTTGACTGATTTGCGGGAACGTTTCGACAAGATTCTCGCGCAGTTGGAGTCGGCAGCAGGGTGGAAGACGGCCCGCGTCCAGCGGCCGGTTCAAATACTGGGCAGCCTGGACGGCATCGAAACCGGCATTCGCCAGTTGATTCGCCAAGTGCCCCTGGAGACCACCGTTGTCGAATACGGCGGCCAAGCCATTACGGTGCCGACGAAATCAGAAATCCTGCGGATCAAAAGCGCGCTCATCCTCAGACGAAATGCAACGCGCGATTATTTGGGTTTTGTTGCCTTGGCCGAGCAGTTGGGCGAAGAGCAAACCGCCGAAGCCCTGAAGGATTTCGATCGGTTGTATCCGCAGCCCAACAAAGCCTCCGCCTTGCAGCAGTTGCAGATCCAATTGGCCAACCCGCTTCCTTATGATTTGGAGGAGGCAAGGCTGGCGGAGTATAAGCGCCTCGCTCCCAAGTGGCACGATTGGAAAAAGGTGGCAAAGGCCTGCGCCCACTGCGCCACCGCCATCTTCGAGCGTGCCTCCGCTTCCGAAACGGAGCGCAACAAAAAGAAGAAGCCCAAATGATGGAACACCGGAGTCGCGGCGTAGCGGCGACCCCCGGTCGACCGTGGCGACGGTTAGGCGCCCCGGGCCGCCGCGCCAGAACCCTACGTGGTCATGAGCATAAATACCATGAATGCCATGACGTTTGCGGCAAGGGATTTTTGGTAACTATTCGGGCGCGCTTGCACTGGGGCCCGGGACGGCGCCGGGAGGTTTGCGTAGAGTCGTTCCCTTCCCCCTCACCCTGGCCCGCAACATGGCAACGAAAGGTCGCCGGAACTAATCCGGCGAATTCTCTTGGAACATTACCTCCACCACCGGGATTTCCCACTCTGACACCTGGTATCGTTCGCGCCTGGTTTGTTCAGCGTCCTGGTCGGCGCTCCAGCAAACCATGGCCAGTACCCGAATGTCACGAGCCGCCGCCAGTCGGCCAGCCCAATCCGTCTCTGCTTTGCGCGAGAGACGCGCGACACACACGTCGCCCCCATCAAAAAGACCAATGCCATTCCCATCCAGGGAGCGCATCGCCAGCTTGTCCCCGTGGACCAGACGCCCCAACGCGGCATGGATTTGAGATTTCTTCGGGAATCTCCCCGGATATCCCAAGTGGATATCCTCCAGGCCGAGCGTTTCGTAGTTCAACACATCACTCGTCTCGGTTCTCCATTTTTGATCAAACTCCCGAAGGGCTATAGCTGGACCGGTCAGCGTATCAGGCAGGGACGGGCGAACGTCCAAGCGATCAACAACCGACAAGGTTTTCCTTGCGCGCGTCATTCCCACGTAAAAAGCCCGCCGGCTTTCCTCAAGCTTCGCTCGATCCTGCCGCGCCGGCCAGGTCCCGACGAGCAGGACGTGGTCGTACTCCGTGCCTTTGGCGGAGTGGACAGTGCTCAGGATCACGCCGTCCCCATAGCTGAATTCGCGCCGGCTTTCGGCGCAGGCCTCATACAAAAACTCCAGCGACTCACAGATCGGCAGCTCCGCGTCAGTGGATTCAACCTCCCATCCATCCAACAATCGAATAAGAAACCGCACCCAGGGATCGGCGCTTCCGGCTCCAAACATCGCTGTCGCCATTGAACTCAACTCAGTGGCCCGCTTCGATGTGTTATGAATCCCGTCCAGATGGTGCAAAAACCGCCGAATCTCCCGAATTTGGTGCAGCGGGGCCATTTTATCCCGTTGTGCCACCCAACGAATCGGAATCGCAGCCGCTTCTGCCAATGTGCGTACCTGGGCCAATTCCCGATGAGTGCTGGATAGAACGGCCATTTGCGACCAGTCGCCCGCTCCCAGTTCGCGCAGGCGCTGGATTTCGGCGATGGCCGCCTCAGCTTGGGCGCGGCCATCCGAAACGCGGATTACCTGCACCTTGCCGTTCGTGGCCGCATCACGCTGGCCAAACTCACCGCCGGCTGGCAGCATTTCCCGGCGCCGATCAATACGGATCGGGTGGTCGGTCTTCATCCGATCCGTGTTACAAGCAATGAACTGGTTCGCGGCTTCGATGATGTGGCGAGTGGACCGGTAGTTCTCAACGAGGTAATGCACAGCGGCGTCGTAATCCTTCCTGAATCGGCGGATGAACTCCACGTTAGTGCCGCGGAAGGCGTAAATGTTCTGATCGTCGTCTCCGACCGCCAGAATGGAGAGTTTGAGTTCGGGCTCATCCAGTGTCTTGCCGGCAATGGCGCCGATCATCTCGTATTGCGGGCGGTCGATATCCTGATACTCGTCCACCAGAATATATTGGAAACCCGCCAGCAGCCGATCCCGCACGTCGTCAGGCTCGATCCCCGGGGGAGTGGTCTCGCCGCGCAGAAGTTTCACGGCGTCGTCAATGAGAGCGTCGAAATCGATTGGGGCCGAATTCTTTTCCGTGCGGCCAGCGAAGGAATAACCCAGCAAACGCATCGCCAAGCCATGATAAGTCAGCACGGTAACCCCCTTCGCGTCATCGCCCACAAGGTCTCTGAGACGCCGCCGCAGATCAATCGCGGCCTGCCGGTTGAAACAGCACACCAGCACGCCTTGGGGTCGGACGCGCTCGACCCGAACAAGATAAGCGCAGCGGTGGACGACGGTCTTGGTCTTGCCGGAGCCAGGACCGGCCAGGATCAGCAAATTCCGCCCTATGGGAGCCGTTACCAGTTTGATTTGGGCTGGATTAGCCAGATCCGTGACAATCCGTTGGTAGGATTGAGCGGTAGTCGCGTGCTTCAGCAATTCCGGCTTGGTGCCGAGATAGCGCCGGACGAACTCCTCTTTGCCAAGGGAAAAGTAGGCCAGCACCAGACCCAGGGCTTCCTGAATCCGCTCCAATCCACGCCGCGCGAATTCACTCATAACATGCACCTGGAGAACGCGCTCGCGGTAGTGATGCTCCAGAGGTTGGTAGTCGCTGGCCTTGTACTTTTCCCCTTTGGCCTGCGGTTGCAAGCGGATGGTCATGGCGGCGCGGAACACCGCCAGCCCCTGCTGCAAGATGATGACTCGCTGTTCGTGCAAATACATCAGCGCCCGCTCCATAGCTGCGGCAGGATCCTTCAATTCCGAACGGAGCAGGAGATCCCGCTGGATGGCATCCTGCATTTCCTGGAAGGAGAACTCGACGAGCAAATCGGCGCAGGCAGGGGTGTCGGCGGGAACTTTGGCCAAGAGCACATCCAGGACCACGGAGGCCACCCGCCGCCGTTTTTCAGCCAATTCACCAATGGCGGTCCAGCTTCGCTTTACGCGGACCCGGCACGAGTCCTGCGCGATATGCCTCAGTTCAATGCTGCCGTGGGTTCCCGCGAAGCCTCGGCCGTCCTGGCTCAGGCTCCTGAGCAAGGCGCGCAGGATCTCGGTCGAGGACTCCAGTTGCTCGTCTCGCAAGCCCTGGTTCAGCAGGCGGAGATTCAATGGCATCCAACCCTCTGGGTCGGGTTCTTCCTTCGCCAGCAATTCCACCAACCCGCGGTCCAGTTGAAGCACTCGGTCCAACCGGAGACGGGAATGATCGGCTACTTTGTAACGGACGAAGGCATTGAGAAGCATGTCTCTCTTCATCAACCCTGCCTGAGCCATGCTGCCCATGATCTTCAGCACTTTTGCGCTCACATATTCGGGATTGGCTCCGGTCTTGCCTTTGGCGTATTCGGTGAACTCGGGCAGGAGCGCCAGGCTGTCCACAGTCAGATGGTCGGATGGGCCGGAGTTTATCACCTCGCGCAGGATGGCCATCCACAGGTGTTGTTCTTGTTGGGATAAGTTCAGCGGCGCCATTTTCTCAGCGGCTTCGCCCAGATCCTTCACCAAAGGCCGAGCCTGGAATACCTGGGTGACATTTTCGTCCCGCTGAATGAAATCGGCTCGCTCCAGCCAGGAGATCGCGGCGCGCACCTTGGTGTCCGCATCCCGCTCTTCCATGGTGAAGCTCGTCTCGACATCCTCATCGCGCAGAATTTCCCCGGTGGTAATGACCACTTCCTGGCGCTCACCCTTGGCCGCCTTGCGCAGACCTCGCAGAATTTGGGCTATGTCGCGGCGCGTCAGTTGCGAGAATGCGCCCATACGAAATTGGCGCTCGCAATCGGCTTCCTCAAAAAGAAGCACGCAGTCCGCCATTCGCCCATCCCTGCCCGCCCGTCCGGCCTCCTGCAAATAGTTTTCCAGTGATCCCGGCGTGTCGGCGTGGATGACTAATCGCACGTCGTCCTTGTCAATTCCCATGCCGAACGCATTTGTGGCACAAATGACCTGCATTTCGCCGGCCAGGAACTCGTCTTGCACCCTTTTCTTTTCAGACGGTGCCAATCCAGCGTGAAATCGCTCCACCCGCCAGCCCTTTTCTCGCAGGTATTCAGCCGTTGACTCCGTCTCTTGACGCGTGGCGCGGAAAACGATGGCGCAGCCCTCCATCAACCGCTCGGAAAGCAATTCGTGAACCCGCTCCAGCTTGCTGTAGCTGGTAATCGTCTGCACTCCAAAATGCAGGTTTTGACGCTCAACGCCTCCTTCGTATAGCGCCAACTCCCGGCCCGTTTGAGCCTTGAAATACTCCAGAATCTCTTCCTTAACGTCGCGCTTGGCCGTGGCGGTGAAGCCGGCAATGGCCGGTATCTCGACGCCTTGTTCCTTCGAAAACTCACGGATGAAGCGCCCCGCATAGAGGTAATCAGGCCGAAAATCGTGCCCCCATTTCGACAGACAATGGGCCTCGTCGAAAACCCAGCAGCCGATTTCCCGTTGGGCGATAGCGTCGTGAAAGGAACGGTTGCGCAGTTGCTCTGGTGAAACATATAACACCGCCACCCCTCCCAAGCATACTTGCCGCAGCACGTCGCCACGCTCCAGAGGGGTTAGCAGCCCGTAGAGGGCCGCGGCAAACGGGGTGCCCGTGCGCCGAACCAACCCGTCCACCTGATCTTTCATCAAGGCCTGAAGTGGGGAAATCACAATCGTCAGCACCCCACGGCGGTAATTGCGGACCAGAGCAGGCAATTGAAAGCACAGCGATTTTCCACCCCCTGTCGGCAAGACCGCGAGCAGGGATTCATTCCGAAGCCCGGCTTCAACAAGGTCACGTTGCAGACTGCCGCCCTCTTTATTGGCTGGCACCGGACGGAAATCCTCCCACCCGAAGAACAAGCGCAATTGCTCGCGCGCGTTATGGGTTTTGCGGCAATAGCCGCAATTTTCAGATTTGCACGGAACCTCGCGCACCCGCCGAATCAAATTTCCAGTCGCCGGGTGCTCATGGCGCACCCATGGCGGAAGAACAGAATTCGACCCAGCCACCCGCAGCCAGGTCAGAGCATAAGCCAGCGCCTGCCTCTGGGCACTGGTCTGCAAAAGGGTTTCCTCGGCGGCCACGCGGGCACAACTCCAACGACCGAACATTTCCCCGCACAATTCCAAGGATTTTGTTTTGGTCGGTTTCGTTCCAGCGAGAGCTTGGAAAACTATTTCCATGCCCGAAGCGGGGTGATCATCCGGCCCATCCGGGGTCGCCAACAAAAAATAGAGCAACTCAAAAAGGCGCGGTTCCGTCTGCCGAAGCCCGTCCAGAGAACGGAACTCGTCCGCAAACAGGATTGCGGCTTGGCGCGCGTCCGCCACCGGATCGTTCACGCTCTCACGCACCAGTTTGTAATCCTTCACCAGCCGATGATACGGATTCTCCGGAAAGCAGATGGGCGAGAGCACCAAGGTATCGATGATAGGCAGTTGGAGAATCGGCAGCCTCGGCGCCCGTTCCCGCAAAATAGGAAGGTCATGGCGGACGAGATTATGGCCGAGAAGGCATTTAGCCCCTTGGGCCAGTTTGTTGAGTTCGCTTGATGCTCCCTCGAATGACCCGCTTCCTGAACGCCCCAGAGTCAACCTGCCCAGGACAGCGCCGAATTTGAGAATTTTGCCTTGATGGGAAACTTCGAGATCGAGCAGCAGGGCGCGTCCCAGCAACGCGTCAAGCGCGCCGTGTTTGCCCCATTCGCTTTCACTTGACTGCACGTCCATGCTCGTAGGGCCATTATAGCTGGACAACGAGAGCGATGTCCAAGATTTGCATCTCGCTCATTGCCTTTCCATGCGGCCAAACGGGGCCGAGTGTGTCAGCCGCCAAATCCTGCCGGCTTCTTGGCGGTTTCGGCGCGGCACGGGGGCGCTGGCGCGTGGTCGCGCCTGAGGACCGGCTCAGCGGCTGGAAGTTGCGCGGCAGCGAAGCCGGCCCTGGGCCGGCCTGGCCGGCAAAATGCCGCCGCCGGGTGAACGCGACAGTCGAGACGCAAGGTTGTTCGCGCAACTCCCCGAAAGCGGCGCTGTCGCGCCACGCTCCAAAACCTGTCGGTATTCCGGGTGCGCCGGGCGAGGGCCCGCCTCCGAATCGGCCTTCCAGAGGACTGTTCGCAGTCCGTGAGCACGTTTTCGGTGAGGCCCTCGTGGGCCAGACCAGAACAGTTAGGCCGGGAATTTCACGCCTCGGGACGTGCGTGACAGCTCCGCTAGGAGCGGCATGTTTATAGGAACGCGGCCCCACAAGGCCCCTCTCAAGCTCCGTCAGGAGCGGCATGTCAGCCCTCCGGACCGTGCTGCCCTGACATGCCGCTCCTGACGGAGCTTTGCCGAGGTGGCGGCCGAACTCATGGCTCCGGCTCATGAAATATCCGGGTTACGGTCCCGGATTTCTGGCGGGATAGACCCGCCCGACAGTAAAAAACAACCAATACAGCCAACACAGCCAATGGAGCATTTGCCCTCCCGCCCCCAATTGTGCCAAACATCGTGCCTATGAACGCGGCACAATCCGCAGGATTCAAGACTCAACGTCGGATGTTCAAAAGTGTCCAGACGCAGGTGTCGAGGGTCGAGGGAACGGAGTCCCGCCCCTCGCCCCTCGCCCCTTCCCGGCCCATCCCGCACTCCGCACCCCGCATTTCAATGTGCCGCACCTCGCCGAAGCGCCGGTCAGCGAGGCCATTTCTTCTCTGCACGGCAGGATTAACCGCAAAGAACGCAGAGATCACAAAGAAGGGCCTTTTTCTTCCCAGGTCTTTGCAGCCGGTTCCTTCCAGTCGCCGGCGTCCCATCCTTCACGCTCCACGCTCCCCACGCTCCCGTCGCGGCCTTGCCGCCCTGCCCCCGCCAATGTCAATCCAACCGAATCCAACCAAATCCAACCAAATCAAGGTGGAATTGAAAAATATTTGCTGGTCGGCCTGGCCGGGGTCGCGGCCTGCTCTTACCCCACTTCTCCGCTTGGTTAACGAGGCTCCGCCCCAGACCGTCTCTGCGATGGAATGTGCTGGGTCAGGCCCATTGAGAATTGAGTATTGAGAATT
>Ga0187877_1003447_pt1 | contig 12862 bp, 11 predicted proteins | sample June2016WEW_17_1_3_FD_132430 | JGI IMG/M metagenome (GOLD analysis project Ga0187877, IMG submission 132430) | Peatland microbial communities from SPRUCE experiment site at the Marcell Experimental Forest, Minnesota, USA - June2016WEW_17_100 | ecosystem: Environmental > Terrestrial > Soil >... | reverse complement strand
GTTGTGAGCGGATAGGACCCCGGCTTGTTCACCTGCCCGAGAACATTGAACTTGAGGCTGTTGATCTGCTGGACAATCACCGCTACCTGCGGATCGCTGATAAAGCTTTTCAGTTTGTCTGTGATGTCCCGCTGAAGTTGCAGCGGCGTGCGGCCCGCGGCCTGCACTTCTCCGATAAGAGGCAACGAAATCTTTCCATCCGATCGCACTGGAAACTGCCGGGATAGTTCGGCTTCCTTCCAAACATTGATCGACAGAACATCGTCATTGCCGATGACGTATGAGCTATCGACATGTGGAGGGATGGAAGGAGTGTCGACCGTGGCGGCGGTGCCGTCCGCCGGATTTGAAACCGCAACCTGCCCCCTCGTGCTCGTGCTGAAGGCAACAGATGAAAGAAGGCAGGTGACGAGTGCTCGATTAATCCATTTCTTCATGACAGGGTCCTCAACCACCCTGGTATGGCTGTATGTGCCGATGAACGGCGATGATTTTGATCGCGTGCCGCCCAAGATGAATGTTGTGTGTTTGCGAATCCCCAAAACGGCCTGCCAATACCAGATGCAGCGAATTGGTTAAAGAATGAAGACTTCTAATCTTTCTATAGCGTTACGATCTGTGGCGCATTGGCGCCCGTCGCACGGGTCTGGTTTGTGTAAATCATCGAGAGTTCAAGTTCCTCGATTGGGCCTCCGGACCCAGCAGGCTCGACATCGCAGGCGTTGACCTCAACCGCCACCGACTGCGCGAGCATGTCCACGGAAAGGACAAGACGGTAAAGGTTCTTTTTGCGAATCAAGATCCCTTGAACGCCCTCGAGCGCACCGCGTATGACGCGAACGCGGGTACCGCACTTCAGGAAGGGGTGCGGCTCGACTCGCAACGCTCCATCAACGGCTCTTTGAATGGCCTCGATCTCCGCTTCCGGGATCATGGCAACGCGTTCGCCGCAGGCCAGAATCATGTGCACCCCCGGCGTTGTTAACACCTGCAGTTTGCGGTCGAGGCCGCCGCGCACGAAAAGGTAGCACGGGAACAATGGAAGCGAGAGGACCTTCCTCCGGTCCTTCCACTTGCGTGTTGACTCGTAAAGCGGAAGGAAGACTTCAAAGCCCTTTGTGGAGAGCATCTCTGCGACGGCCTTTTCGTGCTGGTGGCGTGTATAAAGGGCCCACCATGCGGAGCCATCAGCTATTCCGTCGTCGATGTGTTCTCGAATCTGCACTTTGCGTCTCCCCCTTGCGGACTCTTCGCCGCGGAGAACTTGCCGTTTTAAGGTAAAGCTCCGCCCTGTGGGTCACAATCCACGGTTACGACCGGTTCCCCAAGTCCAAAATTCACCCTCAAGATTTATGACCAGTTTTGAGGGGAATTCCCTAATAAAGAATAGGGCACAAATTTCGTGTTTTCATCATCGTAGACACGCACATCGAGTGGCAATTCCCCAATCGTGCTAGCGACCTGGTCCCCAGTAACACGTTCAAATCACCCAAGGTAACAGCCCGAAAGGCGAAACCGGCTATTGCCGGGCTTGCGGCGCTTTCGTCGTTTCTCGCCCTTCGAAACCATTACCTACGTCATACCTCTGTTTGCATGCCGGTTACGGCTGTAGATCGTCCGTTTCGGCCATGCTTTTCCAAAAACTCAGTCCAGACTTCCACCTGTCGGCCTATCATCGCCCTTTACAACCCGATCCCACAGCCCGTTCAAGCCACCGCAAGTTTCAATGTTTTGGTGGCATCCCTCTGTGGCCTCTTCGTCGCTGAGGAAGTCCAAATTCGCGCATCCTGAAAAGCAGCGAGCGATAACTCATGTTCAGTTCTTCCGCCGCCTTCCGGCGGTTCCAGCGATTCGCTCGCAGAACCTTGAGAAGCAAGTTCGTTCCCGGCGCCGGTACCCGGCGCGAACGATTCTTCGCGGAACTGACGATGGGCACGCGGCCTGACGATGCGCTGCAGCTTTCTACCTGGCGGCGAAGTTCTGCTCCGACTGCTTCGTCGTCGCCGAGGATGACAGCTCGCGCCACCCAGTTCTCCAGTTCACGCAGATTGCCTGGCCAGTCCCACCGTGTAAGGAGGTTGAACGTATCCTGACTCAGCCGAGGTACGTTTCTCTGAAACTTGCGGGACAGTTTCTGGACCAGGTAATCGCAAAGCTGCGGAATATCGCTCTTGCGGTCGCGCAGCGCGGAAAGGCGCAAAGTAACAACGGCAATTCGATAGAAAAGGTCTTCGCGAAATGCGCCTGTTTCCACCGCTTCCTGAAGGTCGGTATTGGTCGCGCAAATCAGCCGTATGCGGGCCAAATGCTTTTCAGCGCCCCCGACGCGGGAGTAGGATCCCTCATGCACGAGCTGGAGCAACTTTCCCTGCTGCTCCCAGGCCATGTTGTCAATCTCGTCGAGAAAAAGGGTGCCGCCATCAGCGATTTCAACCACGCCGGAGCGATCGTCCCGGGCTCCGCTCAAGGAAACTTTCCTGCAGCCAAAGAGTTCGGTCTCAAGCAGGCGGGCCGGGACGGCGGCACAATTGAGCTTCACAAACGGCGCATCCCGCCGGTTGGAGCGCGTGTGCACGTATCTTGCAATCACCTCTTTCCCCGTTCCACTTTCGCCTTGAATGAGCACCGGCAGGTTACTGGAAAGGACAGAGTCGATCTTGCCGCGGATTTCGCGCATGCCTAGCGTGGATCCGAAGATCACCGCCTCACTCGGCAAATCCGAGGGATCGATCCGATAGCTCTGATTCAATTCTGCCGGCATAGGCTTTTGAAAGACCGAGGGCTCTTTCTGAAGTAACACTGCATTTGGGTAGCCATTCTGCAACTCGAGCGCCAGTCACTCGAAACGCTCTTTGGAATTGATTCCATAGCAGATGGCATCACTAAGGGAGATGCACGAAATATGGATCGTTTCCTGTAAGTGCAAAAGTTTGCACACTTCATACCAATTGTTTGCAACCTTAGTGATCCATGCATTGCGACAACTCTGCTAAACGAAGTTTGAAGCGGCTCGATCACGCAACTTTCCGATGGTTCGTTTTCGCCGGAGCGGCACATGTTGACCCGCGATTTATCCTCCGCTGCCCAACGACGGTTGGCTGATCGCGCCCCGTTTGGACTCCCGGCTGGCTGGTCATCAAAAGGTGTGTGCAGCGGTCAGCAAGGAAAAATCAGCCGAGTGCCGTGGCGCAAGCATCGGAAATCCCGTACGGTCGCCAGCTCGGAAGAGAGAGCTAAGGCATCAAAAACGAACAGGGACTCGCATCGACGTTTAGAGGAAGAAGCTCGTTCGTGGCCCCGTCGATAACCGTTTCAAACGCAGTGCCGACAATATTCCCAGCGCTTCTTTTTCTTATTCTTCGAACTTGAGAGTCTGTTTACGAAATGGCGTTCTAGCGCGTGGAACGGACTTTTTGCCCTGGCTGTTGCGGATCTCCGTCGGGCCAAGGTCGAAGCTGATGCTGCTGAATCTTGTAAAGCAGGGCCCGGTAGCTCATGTCGAGATATTGCGCCGCACGGCGGCGATTCCAACCGAAGGTTTCAAGCGCGCCCTGGATCATTTTCGCCTCGGTGCGGGCCTTAACGTCGCTGACGATGGATCGGATGCCAACGCAAGGAGGCGGCGCATCTGCCAACTGCTCCGGCGCATCAGCAGTGCCAGATGCTGCCACCTTGAATTCCAATTCCCGGGTCGCCGCGTCCGCGTCGCGCATCACGATGGTGCGGGTGACAAAATTCCGGAGCTCGCGCAAATTGCCGCGCCAATCGTAAACGAGCGCAACATCCATCAGCCGCGAAGGAAGGCTGGTCCCAAACCCTTTCCTTAACTCGACGGGCGAGCGGCGGATGAACTCCTCGATGAGATAGGGAATCTCCTCGCGCCGTTCACGGAGCGGTGGGACCTTGATGGTGAAGACGCTGAGACGGTAGTAAAGATCCTCGCGAAACGTCCTGTCGAGGAGCGCGGCTTCCATTTGAACGTTTGTGGCCGCGAGCACTCGCACATCGACTTGAGTGGTTTCCTGAGCTCCGAGGCGGGTGAACCGCCCATCCTGGAGAACATGGAGCAGTTTGGCCTGCATCTGGATTCCAATTTCGCCAATCTCGTCGAGAAGCAGGGTGCCGCGATTCGCCTGTTCAAACTTGCCGGGCCTGTCGTTGATAGCTCCGGTGAAAGCACCCTGGCGGTGACCAAACAACTCGCTCTCAAGCAAGTCTGTGGGAAGTGCCGCGCAGTTCACTTTCAAGAATCGCTCGCTGAAACGCCGTGAATTCTTGTGAATCAGTTGCGCGATCACTTCCTTGCCAGTGCCACTTTCGCCCAGGATCAGGACATTCACATCGATATCGGCAAGGAGATTCACCTGACGATGAATTTCAAGCATCTTTGGCGACGCCGCCAGGAAGAAATTGCTGCCATCGAGATCTTCTATGTAGGGAACTGCGGGCATGTCGCCGGGAATATGATCGAAACTCGCGGGATCGCCCGCAAAAACCGCACAGTGTTCGCGGTCGGTATGAGAGGCGTAGTCCATGCCGTGCTGGCCATTCCCAGGAGTCATCAATTCGACGACCGACTCGACGTCTTCGCGCGTGACCGGCATGGTGAGGAAGTGCCTGACCCCGAGTTCAGCGGCTTCTCGCGACATACCCTGCTCACCCAGCTTCGTGATCAGGCAGATTTTGTCTGCTGAAGTGAACTTTAAAGCCTGACGAAGTCTCGCTATTCCCGACGAGCCGGTCGAGGAAGCCTCGCAGAACAGCAGGTCAGGATCAAGTCCGTTGCCCAGAAGGGAGATACACTGCGAGTCTCCAGGCGCCTCAATGACTCTGTGGCCAGCGCCCTCAAGAACCGTCTTTACGATAGGGCGAGTTTTAGCGTTCTGAACATGGCTCAGAACGAGGAGGAGCGATCTCACCAAGGCCTCTTTCGGAAACGCAGTCTTGCACAGAAACTCGAGCCAACCTGGAACGTTGGATGCTTATCTCCCGCCACAGGTAGTTGAAACGCCCGTCACCGAATAGAACCGAATAGATTCGACGGCGCGAGGCCCCAAAAATAAAGAATGACGGCACCCTGCCTGCCCGAAAGGGTCTCGGGCGGCTGAAATCAACCAGTAAATGCGGGATTAAGCCTCTTGTGCGGCTATTTAATAACCGTTCGAGGCGTCTTGGTTTATCGTAGCGTCCAACGTTTCAATACAGCACGTCCGTCCGTTGCCTATCGGGCAACCTCCCAGGGAAGAAGAGCCCCAATTACTTACTATTCCCAGGAGCGTTGGACAAGGCCCCCAAAAAGCGGTTCGAACTTTCGACGCTCACGACTTCAAAAAAATCTACAATCTCCATTTGAAGATAGGAGAGATGGAATTGAGTGTCAACGGCACAATAGTTTTGATCAGGACGCCCCGGTAACACGCAGTCGTAACCAGGAGGGTTGCCTGATTGCTTACTGATTGGAATTGCCGGGAATTGGCGGTGTTTGCTGATTCTTTCCCCGGAACAGTTGCTGCTTTTCTGGTGCAAGAAATGTAGATAAACCGAGCAGCACAATACACTGTCGTCCAAAGTCAGCACGATTTTGTCTATATATCCACAACCGTCCACTTATCCACAGGGCGGGTCCGCTGAGCGAGACTTCGAGCCGGCCTCTCCGAATTCCTTTCGCGGGCGCGACTCGAATCGGTCAGCAGCGGAGCACCCTCACGGGAACCGTGTTTTCCAGCGTTTCGTCGTATTCTGAGAATGGGGAGCCGTTCGATGAAGACATTCACCCTCGACGAAGCGCAATCGCTGCTTCCGGTGCTTGAATCACTGCTCAAGCGCGCCATGGAAGACAGACGCTCTGCGCAAATCGTCGAGTCGGGTCTGAATGAACTGGCGCAACGAATTTATTTAACGGGTGGTATGCAGGTGAATCCTGCCAATGTCGCCCGGCAGCGCGCTGAAGTGGAAGCGCACCTTAAGCGAGTTCGAGAGAGCATTGCGGAAATCGATGCGATCGGTGTGCAGCTCAAGGATCTCGATAGCGGGCTGCTTGACTTTCCCTGCCGAGTAGACGATCAGGTGGTTCTGCTCTGTTGGCGCATGGGCGAGCCTGCGATCGAACACTGGCATACGGTGGAAGCCGGATTTCAGGGCCGGCAGCCCGTTGACGAACGTTTCCGCCGCCGCGCCTCCTTCGGCGACCGTCCCAACTAACCCTTGATCGAGATTCCCCTGTTAGCTGGTTCGCAATGCGTGTGCGGCGGGCCCGGCCGTATGATTCCGGATATGTGTGGGCGATTTGCGCGAAGATCGACTCGCGAGGTTCTTGCGGATTGGTTCGGTGTGGACCTGGAAGACCTGCCGCCATTTGCTGCCAGCTACAACATTGCACCGCAGAGTGTGCAACCAGTGGTACGCCAGGGGCGAGACACAGGAGAGCGCGAGTTCGGGCTGCTACGGTGGGGCCTGATACCCTTCTGGGCCAAAGACGCCAAGATCGGCTACTCAACGATCAATGCGCGGGCAGAAGAGGCCGCGCAAAAGCCAGCTTTTCGTGAAGCGCTTCGCAAGCGCCGGTGCCTGATTCCCGCCGATGCCTTTTACGAGTGGGAGCGCAGCGATCCAAAGAACAAGCAGCCGTTCGCCATCGCGCTCAAAAGCGGCGAGCCGTATGCCTTCGCGGGTCTGTGGGAGCGGTGGCGCCCGAAAGAAGGCGATGCGCTTGAAACTTTCACGATTCTCACCACCGACGCGAACGAAGTACTCGAGCCGATCCATAACCGAATGCCTGTGATCCTGGAACCGAAGGACTATGAACGCTGGCTGGAGCCTGCTGCCGAGGATAGGTTGCCGGTGGATTTGTTACGGCCCTTTGCCGCCGAGCAAATGATCGCATGGCCGGTCAGCAGCCGCGTCGGAAACGTTCGCAACAACGGCCCCGAGCTTCTCGTCGCCCGCGAGTGATTGTGGGAACTGCGGCGAGCGGAATCGATGCAAAAGCCGTCTATTCACTGACGATCGCTGACCGCACTCTCTTGATCGCGCGGATTGTTTTTCGCGGCGGGACAAGACGCGCGATACCGCGGTACCCTTTGAGTTGAGCTATTGATGGATGGTTTCTGAATCAAGCAGTTTCAGATGGGATCGGTGTGAGCGATGACGATGAAGGGCAGAATCCTGGTGAGCCTTTGCCTTGCTTCCTTCGTGTCTCTGGCCGGATGCAAGGGGTTTTGGGATCTTCCGCCTTCGAGCGGTTCGGGGGGCACCACGCCGACCACGCTTTCGAGCGGCGTCTTTTATGTGCTGAACCAGACGACCAAACAGATCGTCGGCTACTCGATCAGCTCCGGAAAACTTGGGACCATCACAGGCGGCACGCAAACGCTGCCGTTGGGGCCTTATTCTCTTGCCATCGCGCCCACCGGCGGCTACTTGTATGTCGGAGTTCCCGGAGCCATCTATCTCTACACTATTGTGTCGGGCGGCGCACTCCAAGGCACAAGCAACAGCCAGGCGATTTACTCCTACCAAGGTGGGCAGATTCCGGCGGCGATGGTAGTCAGCGGCTCATGGCTCGTCGATGCCTTCTTGCTTACGCCTGGCGTAGTCGAGTTGGATGCCATACCCATTTCGTCCTCAAATGGGCTTTCCGCGGTTTCACAGAGCAATCCTGTGCAATCCCAGCAGTTCAATATTGCCAATGCAACGGTGAAGCAGATGGTCCTATCTCCAGATGGTGACAACCTCTTTGTCACGCTCGGAGCAGGCGGGACCATTGTGGTTCCCTTCAATCTCGGCAACTCGAATCCACTGGGAGCAACCGCTACCACGATTAACGTGGCCAACGGCAACGCCCAGGCATACTCTGTGGCTGTCGATCCGCAGGACCGGCTTTTCTATATCGGCGAAACCAACGCAAACTCGGCAGGCACCTCGGGAGGGCTGCTGGTGTACGACTACACTTCCCTCGGCACAGGTATACCTAGAAACGCTCCCACACAGATTTCTGGCTCGCCCCTGTCGAGCGGCGGACTTGCTCCAAATGCCATCCTTGCTTTCCAGTCCGGCTTGAATGTTTACGTCGCCAATGGCACGGGCAACACGGCGACCGGCAACGTCGCCGCATTCTCTGTCTCCGTCTCGGGAACCACGTACACGGTAGCGGCGGAAAACACGATCGCCGCCGGCATTCAGCCCATCGGGCTGGCGGAAGACAGCGACGGCAATTTTGTGCTCGCGGTTGCGACGGGCGGATCGACATCCAGCGGCAATCCAGACCTCGATGCCTACACGATGAGTTCCGGCGCGCTGACCTCCGCGATTCAGTCTTCGACTGGAACCGATCCCGTGGGGGCGGTTGCCATCGCGGCGTTGCCGTGAGTGCTATGCTCGAAGTGAACGTCTAGAGCTGTGCTCACACCTCCTCCAACTCTTCTTCCAACTTCCTTCAGGCGCTTCAGAACCGTCACTGCGCTGCTGTTCGCGGCGGCGTGCTGTCTTGCCGTCGCGACCGGGTGCAGCCGCTTTCGCCACCAGCATCACGAGATGGTTTACGTGTCCATCCGCAGCACATACCTGCATGATCGTGTGGCGCCGGTTTCGAATCGCGTGTGCGAAGTGGTGAATGGGCAGCCTCTCGAGGTGCTGGATCACAGCCGGCGTTTTCTGAAGGTCAAGACAGACAGGAACGAGATTGGCTGGATTGAAGATCGCGCCGTGATCGACGCCAAGACCTACAACGGGTTCCAGCAGCTCGCCCAGCAGCACAAGGACGATGCAATTGCGGCTTCGGGCACTCTACGCGACGATCTTTCCATGCACATTCTTCCCGGCCGTGAGACGGATCGCTTCTATTTGCTTGCCGGAAATTCCAAGGTGCAACTGCTAGCGCGGGCGTCGGCTCCTAAGAAGCCTGCCGAGGTGTTAGGGCCGCTGCCTTCTGCCATGCAGCCGAACCCGGCGGAAACCGGCAAGGCCGCCGCGCCAAACTCGAAAACCAATGGAGCGGCGCCGGCAAATGCAACAGGTACGGAAGAACCTGCTCCTCCCGAAATGGAGGACTGGTGGCTGGCGCGCGATGCGCAGGGGCGCGTGGGCTGGCTGCTAGCCAGCCGGCTGGATGTGGACGCGCCGGACGCGATTGCCCAATATGCCGAAGGGCAGCGGATCATGGGCGCGTGGATCCTTACCAAGGTGACGGACTCGGAGGCCGATACGCCGGATCACCAGGTTGCGGAGTACCTGACCGTACTCGCTCCCCTTCACTACGGACTGCCGTTCGACTTCGACGAAGTGCGCGTCTTTACGTGGAGCCTGAAACACCACCGCTACGAGACGGCCTTCCGGCTGCATCCCATTCAGGGCTATTTGCCGGTGCGCGTCTTTTCTGCGAACACGCCAAAGAGCGACGTTCCGGCATTCAGTTTTCAACTGGCCAATAACAATGACGTGCGGACCGATCCCACGACAGGCATCACACGCCCCGCAGCTCCGCGAACCATCAATTACGAGATGATCGACACCCAGGTGAAACGCATTGGGCCGGATATGGCGCCGATTCCCGTCACGCACGAGCCGGGCGAGACGAAGCCCGGAGCAAAGACCAAGGGAACCAAGAAGCATTGATTTTTCGGCTGCGCCCAGGGCATGTGCCGGCAGTTCAAGTTGAGACGCAGCAAGTCAGCGGAGCAGAAGCCAGCTCGCGGCTTTCAAATGGCTGGTTGGGTCCGCTGGGCTGTTTACCTTGTAGGAGAACTCTCCACTCCACACAGAAATCCCTTGCACTGGCCTTTGTACTGGCCTTTGCACTAGTCCTGATATTCGAATTCGGGGTCTTTATTCGCAATGGAGCACGCCCCTTTGATGTTCCAACCTCGGGCGAAGCCGGTTCTCCTTTCGGCGTTGTTCTGGTCGAAGTAGACGATGGTTCCACGACAGACGGGAAAGGCAGTTTGATCCTTGCCAGACCTAATGACATTCTCAATCATGTAATAGGAAACCATGAACTTAGCGATATCGTGGACTTCAATCGGGAACATCTTCCTTTCGCCAGCAGCCAAGGAAAACTTCTGAATTTGTTTTTTCAGAATAAGACTGCCGGGAAGTTCCCCCGATACCCATTCCAACGTTACCTCGAAAGGATCTACTACAGCGTCTGTTCCCCCAACATTCACAATAGTCAACTCAAAGGCACATTTCTTATCGGAGGTTTCAGCGGCGTCAATAACTCGGAGATTTACCGAGCGGACCTCGACTCTTGGCCGAAAAGTGGACACGAGTACTCGTTCGCTGATGTCTGCGCTTCGCCTCGTTTGACTGGTCTGCTCGGCGATGGCAAAAAGGGTAAGAAGAATAGCCCAAGTAGTGATCCCCTCGGGCCAACTGAATATCCGGAACCAACGTGGCAGGTGCCGTGCGGCGTTCTCTGCGCCTTTGTCGCAATCTTCCTGATGGGCCGATGGGGGAACCGTGCTGGCGTTGAGTTGATTGCATTTCTGCTCATATTGGTCGCGGGTGCGCTGATCTTGATGGGATACGTAGACACAGCCCCCCAAGATAATCAGGACGGGAATCCCATACTTCCACGAAGCTATTCGTTTCAGCATGATGCCGGAAATGTATCACAAGGGGCTATAGGAACCCTCTCGGCGAAAAGCTACGTAGTCACACGAAATCTGTAAAACGTGTTAAAATCTTTTGCCCATTTTGAGGATTATCCGCAATGAACCTTCTCGACATATCCCGCGAACTCGGCACGGAGCAGGATTGCTTCGCCTTTCTGGAACGGCAACGCTGGCCGGAAGGGGCCAGGTGTGCCGTCTGTGGATGTGACCGGATAAGCAGAATTGAGCGCAAGTCAGCCACGAAGAATGTCAGGAAGAATCTCTATCAGTGTTTGGAGCCGACTTGCAAGCAGCAATTCTCGGTGACTTCGGGAACGATCTTCCATGACTCCAGAATCCCGTTGACTAAATGGTTCGCCGCCATTCATCTCCTGATGGACGCCAAGAAGGGAATTTCAGCGTTACAGTTGCAGCGGCATCTCGGCATCAAGTCGTATCAAACTGTCTGGCACATGGCGCACAGGATCAGGAAAGCGATGGCAGAGAGCGGATCGGCTGAGTTAAGTGGAGTAGTGGAGATGGACGAGACGTATGTAGGCGGCAAGGCCGCGGGGGCGGGTCATGGCTGGCGGAAGAGACAGAGGGAACTGAAACAAGTGGTGGTAGGGATCAAGCAGCGCGGCGGGAATCTGAGATTGATGCACGCGCCGGACGCCAGGATCGAGACGCTGGCGGAGTGTCTGAGGCTGCATGTCAGCCGGGATGTGGAAGCGATTATGACGGATGAACTGCCAGCTTACCCGGCGGCGATTGAGTTGGCTGGTCACGACGAGGGAAAGCATCGAACGGTGAATCATTCAGCAAAAGTCTGGGTGGACGGGATAGCGACTACGAACGGAATCGAGTCAGCTTTCAGCTTGTTCAAGCGAGGGATAGTGGGCAGCTTTCACTCCATCTCTGCCAAGCATCTCCATCGCTACCTGTCAGAGTTCAACCATCGATTCAACCGCCGGAAGATGCCAGAGAGGTTTACTGATTTGGTCGCGCGGTCGGGGAGGACGGGGCCGCTGACTTACCGGGAATTGGTTGACGGGCAGCAGGACGGACAGAGGGACGCTTTTTAGTCGCTAGCTTGGCAGACGGTTTCTGCTTGAGCAGGTTGCCTACAATGGACTCGAATTGCTTCCGGTTTACGGGCTTGTTACTCACGCCGCTCATGCTCCCGATAATACCCCAACCATAGCCTTACCGCAGGACTCCAATTATCATGCGCGGCAAGCGAAAGGCCGGGAGTCCAACCCCCGGCCCCTCACCTTCGCGGGTGATAGCCCACGCTTCCCTGGATTTTAACGGTTCAGGCCGTCCAAAGCCTTACCGTTCCTCGGAAGCGTCCCTTTCGATGATGGGAGAAGGTAGCAGCCTTCCCCCATCCTTATTGTCAATCCCCTCTCGAAAGGAATCGACATGACACCAGAACCGAAAAACGACTTGTGTACCGTTGCTGCAATCTTGACCGTTGCTGTCTATGCTCTGGAACCCGCCAAGAAACTGAGAGGGGTAGAAGAGCATGATCCCATGACAAAGGTCATGGAGGACTACAAGAACTTTCTCCGGCGACTAAAGGAGTTGGATTGACTCTTGCGCTTAGATGCTCAGGGAGTAATTGCGCCTCGAAACCGTAGTATTGGCCAAGAATAGCCTGTAGCCGGTTCACCGCTCCAATGGCATTGCCCGCCGGTTTGTCGACGAGCACTGCGTAAAGTCTCTCCACTAGCGGATCGTCTATTTGGAGCATTGGAACACCTGTCAGGCTATTCGTCTGCCTGCCTCCGCTACTGGGTTTCTGTGTGAAGCGGATTGTTACCCCTTGTAGTATCTCCCCCCTCCCCCCTCCCCCCTTCCTCCCCCAGTCATTTTGCGCAAAATCCTGGTGAAAAAGGGCTTGCGCCGTTCAATCGGGGCAAAGTCCCTCGATCGTTGGTGTTAGCTGCAAAGTATTCCATCCAAGGGGCTTTCCGCGATTCCCGGATCTCCCGGCGTCCCCAGAAGTGTTGGAGCCCTGAAATGCGCAACGGGGCGGAAATAATCCGCCGCGAAGAGGAGAAGGCCAGAATTTTGATCTATGAAGCGATTATGCGGGAAGAAGGCGAAATTATATGCAAACCTGGTGAAGAGATTTCTGCGAGTGTTTTCAGCGGGTTAGGGTGATTCGTGGGTGGTCAGGCTCTTGACATCTCCTGAGGTGACCCCCTCGGGTGAGACAGTTTGAGTTTTGACAGCTTGCCGTTTGCTGGATTGTGGTTGTCATTCGG
>Ga0187877_1003445_pt1 | contig 12865 bp, 9 predicted proteins | sample June2016WEW_17_1_3_FD_132430 | JGI IMG/M metagenome (GOLD analysis project Ga0187877, IMG submission 132430) | Peatland microbial communities from SPRUCE experiment site at the Marcell Experimental Forest, Minnesota, USA - June2016WEW_17_100 | ecosystem: Environmental > Terrestrial > Soil >... | reverse complement strand
TGCGGTTTGCGATTCGCGAGGGCGGCCACACGGTGGGAGCGGGCGCCATTTCGGAAATTCTGGAATAGGAGAGCGGGAATCATACGGACCTGCGCCCATTGGCGCAGGCGCCGCCCCGGATTAAAACGCCATGCGAGAAATTATTACTTTGGAATGCACGCAGTGCAAAAACAGGAACTACACGTCGACGAAAAACAAGAAGACCACCACCGAGCGCCTGGAATTAAAGAAGTTCTGCAACCATTGCCGCGCCCATACGGTGCATCGGGAGACGCGGTGAGGCTCTTCGGGATAAACATGTATAGGCCAGTAGCTCGAATTGGTAGAGCGGCGGTCTCCAAAACCGCATGTTGGGGGTTCGAGTCCCTCCTGGCCTGCCAATATTCCTGATCCTCGATCCGCGGGTGTCTGCAGCTGACACCTGCGGCTTCGCGGAGTGAACTCAATGAATGGACTACTGCAAAAAACGAAGGACGCTTTTAAAGGCTTTATAGAGTTCGTCTCAGATACCCGCAAGGAGCTCAAGAACGTCTCCTGGCCTTCCCGGCACGAACTGGTATCCACGACGGTGGTGGTCATTGTCGCCGTGTTCTTTTTTGGCGCGTTTCTTGCGGTTGTTGATCTCGTCGTCAGTCAGTTGATGGAATTCGTGATCAACAAGCTCGCTTCCTAGCCCAAACAGACGGACGGATGAAAGTATGGGGGAAAAGAAGTGGTACATCATCCACACCTACTCCGGATACGAAAGGAAGGTTGCGGAAAGTCTGATGAATCGCATCCAGGCCTACGATCTGGGCGAATGTGTCGGCCAGATCCTGATCCCGACCGAGGATGTCGTGGAGATGAAAAGTGGGAAAAAAGTGATTACGACGAAGCTCACTTTTCCGGGCTACATCCTGGTAGAGATGGACATGACCGATACAGCATGGCATGTCGTGAGGGGGACTCCTAAGGTTACGGGGTTCATCAGCACCGGCAAAAAGCCCACGCCATTGACGGATGAGGAGATCAACGAAGTCGTCAACCGCGTGTCGGTAACGGCTGAACAGCCAAAGCCCAGATTTACATTTGACAGGGGCGAGGCAGTGAAGATCATAGACGGGCCGTTCAAAGACTTTGCAGGAGTGATCGAGGACGTGAACCCGGACCGGAACACCCTCAAAGTGATGCTGACCATTCTGGGCCGGGCAACGCCGGTGGAATTGGAATCGGAGCAAGTGGAAAAGGCTTAGGGTACAAGGCGCGGCGCCGGAACGCAGCGGCCGCGCGTTGACAGGGAGTTCGCATGGCGAAGAAGGTGATTGCAAACGTGAAACTGCAGGTATTGGCAGGGAAGGCGACTCCGGCGCCGCCGGTAGGATCGGCTTTGGGCCCCCACGGCTTAAACATCATGGATTTCTGCAAGGCGTTCAACGCCAAGACCGCCAAGCAAGAGGGGCTGATCATTCCGGTGGTGGTGACCGTTTATAGCGATCGCACCTATTCGTTCATAACCAAGACTCCGCCTGCGGCCGTCCTTTTGAAAAAGGCGGCCAATATTGCCAAAGGTTCCGGCGAACCCAACAAGAATAAAATCGGCAAGGTGACCCTGAAACAGGTCCGCGAGATTGCCCAGAGCAAAATGCCGGATCTGAACGCATCTACTCTCGATGCCGCCGTGAACATCATTCTGGGCACGGCCCGCAGCATGGGGTTGGAAGTCGAGGGATAGGGAGAATCGGCGAATGCTAAGACTCGTCGATCGTCATTAGGATTTGTGAGGTATTGCAATGGCCAAAGTTGGAAAGAAATATACGAAAGCCGCCGCCGTGGTGGAACCGCGCCACTACTCACTGGAAGAAGCAGTGGGGCTTCTTAAGAAGGCCGCGTTCGCCAAGTTTAATGAGACCGTCGAAGTGGCGATGAGGTTGGGTGTCAACCCAAAGTATGCCGACCAGATGGTGCGCGGCACCGTCGTGCTCCCGAATGGCCTCGGGAAGAGCAAGCGAGTGATCGCGATCGCCTCGGGGGATAAGGTCAAAGAAGCACGTGATGCCGGCGCGGATGAAGTTGGCGGCGACGATATCGTGGAACGTATCGCAGGAGGCTGGATGGACTTTGACGCCGTGGTTGCCACGCCCGATATGATGCGCAGCGTCGGCAAACTCGGCAAGGTGCTGGGCCCGCGTGGTTTGATGCCGAACCCCAAAACGGGCACAGTAACATTCGAGGTATCCAAGGCTATCAAGGAGATCAAGGCCGGCAAGGTCGAATTTCGCGTCGACAAGACGGGAATCGTGCATGCGCCCTGCGGCAAGATCCAGTTTGACGAAAAAAGCCTTTTTGAGAATGCCAAGGCACTTATCGACGCCGTTGTCCGGGCAAAACCGGCGAGCAGCAAGGGGAAATACGTGAGGAGCGTTTCGATATCCTCAACGATGAGCCCGGGCATCTGGATTGATGAGACAACGCTGGAGTCTCGAGCCTAGTGAGGACCCGACGGATTTGTTCGCCTGACCGCGGTGCGCGGTAATGCGAATCGGGAAGTGGGATAAGCAAAATCGGAGCGATCCTTTCGGAAGCTCCCATAGCCATTGAAGGTCTCGTAAAGTTTATGAACAGATCAGAGAAGCAGCAGGTGGTGGAATCTCTCGGCGAACAGTTCCGCACGGTCAGCAATATGTTTCTGATCGATTACCGTGGACTGAAGGTCGTCGACGCGACAGAGTTGCGCCGGAAAATCCGTGAGTTCGACGGAACTTACGTCGTGGTGAAAAACACGCTCGCGCTCCGGGCTGCCAAGGAACACGGGCTGGAGCATGTAGGTCCCTATCTGGAGGGGCCGACCGCGGTGGCGTTCCACAAGCGTGACGTGGTCGGAATGGCAAAACTCCTGACCGAGATCTCGAAGTCCAACCCAAACTTCCGTTTTAAAGGAGCTCTGATTGAGGGCAAGGTCGTTCCCGCATCAGAGATCCAGGCAATTGCCTCGCTCCCCTCGCGCGAGGTGTTGCTGAGCAAGCTGGTTTTCCTACTTAAGGCGCCTTTACAGAGGCTCGCCGGCGCCCTGAAGGCTCCGGCCAGGGATTTGGCCCTGGTGTTGAAGCAAGTTCAGAAGTAGGAGCCCTGGAAACTTTTAGCTATCCATTTCTACCAATCCTCAAGGGAGTTAACAAAGATGGCAATTACGAAGAACGATATTTTGGCATGGATCGATCAAGCCACGATGCTGGATATCTCGGATCTGGTGAAGAGTCTCGAGGAGAAGTACGGCATCACAGCGGCAGCGGCGATGCCGATGGCCATGGCCGGGGGCCCGGCCGCTGGCGAAGCCAAACCTGCAGCCGAGGAGAAAACCGAGTTCACCGTCGTCCTTGCTGCCATAGGCGACAAGAAGATCAATGTGATCAAAGCGGTGCGCGAAGTGACCAGCCTGGGGTTGAAGGAAGCGAAAGACCTTGTGGAAGGCGCGCCCAAGCCCGTAAAAGAGGGCGTCAACAAGGAAGAAGCCGAAGCAATCAAGAAGAAGTTCGAAGAAGCAGGCGCCACCGTAGAGATCAAGTAGCACCCGACTTGTTTCTGCTCTTTCTCCATGAAGTGCTGGGTGCTGGGACCTGAGTGCCGAAGGAAAACGCAACTCTCAGGACTTGCCACTCAGCACTCAGCACTTAGAACTCAGCACTATAGTGCGAGGTCGCTGTGCCGCGGAAAAGTAACAGCAGAAGGCAGAAATCAAGGCCCGTACCTGCCGCCTTCGTTTCCGTGAAAGCAGAAGCCGAAGACCGGACGGCGATGCTTGCCGCTGGAATTTCTCTGCTGCCCCGCATTTCCGTGCCACGGTTTTACAAACGGAAGATGGAAAGTCAAACAAGCACGTCGAGGTAAATCAATCGATGACCAATATCACCACCGCCAACGTCTATCGGGACCGCATGGATTTTGCCAAGATTCACACCAGCATCCCGATTCCGAATCTGATTGAAGTCCAGAGGAAGTCCTACCATCGTTTCCTGCAAATGGATGTGCTCCCCTCTGAGCGGGAAGACGTAGGGCTACAGGCCGTGTTCAACTCGGTTTTTCCGATTAACGATTTCCGCGGGACTTCATCTCTGGAATTCGTCGAATACTCCATCGGCAACTGGCAGTGCAAATGTGGGAATTTGAAGGGGCTCGATTACCTTCGCGCCAATTGTGAGGAGTGCGGTAAGACTATCATCAACAGTCCTTACAATCCCGAGGGCAGCGACTGCAGGCATTGTGGCGCCAGGAACGAAATTGAAAATACGCGCTGCGAATTCTGCGGCGGCGCCGTGGAACTCAACGTGAAGTACACGGTGGAGGAATGCCAGGAACGCGGCATGACCTTCGCGGTGCCCTTGAAAGTGACTGTGCGCCTGGTAGTGTGGGACAAGAATGAAGGGGAGGGGCGCAGCATCCGTGACATCAAGGAACAGGAGGTCTATTTCGGCGACATCCCTCTGATGACCGAGAACGGAACCTTCATCATCAACGGCACCGAGCGTGTGATCGTAAGCCAGTTGCACCGCTCTCCCGGCGTTTTTTTCGAATCCAATCCCGGCCGGACTTTCATTCTGGCCAAGATCATTCCGTACCGCGGTTCCTGGGTGGAGTTCGAGTACGATGCCAAGAACATCCTATACGTCCGCATCGACCGCAAGCGTAAATTCCTGGCATCGACTTTCGTACGTGCGCTTGGTCTGACGAGATCCAGGGAAGAGGAACTCCAAAAGTCAGGGATCAAAGAACCCAAGCAGAGCGACTCCGAGATCCTGCGCATCTTTTACCAACCCGTCCAGATTCGTTGGGAAGGGAAGAACCTGTATCGCAGCCTCGAGCGCGATTTGATCGGCTCCAAGGCAGCCGAGGAGATCCGGGACGCTGCCGGCAAGACGGTCCTCGTGGCAAAGGGCAAGAAGATCACGGCAGGACTGTTCAATCAGATGATCAAGGCAGGTGTGGCCGAAATCAGGATGGACCAAGACGGGCTCGAGGGGGCTCTGTCGTTGTCCGAGGTGATCAACACCGAGACCGGCGAAGTCCTTCTTGAGCCCAACGCCGAGGTGACTTCGCAGATCATCAACAATCTGAGTGAAGCCGACATCCAGACTGTCGATGTGTTTTTCCCCGAGAAGGAAGACACCGGGGTCACCATGTCGCAGACGCTCAAAAAAGATCACATCAAGTCGCAGGAAGAGGCGCTCATCGAGATCTATCGCAAACAGCGCCCCGGCGACCCGCCCACGATCGAAACGGCCACGGCGCTTTTTGAGGGGATGTTCTACGATCCCCGCAAGTACGATTTTTCGAAGGTCGGCCGCCTGAAGTTCAACATCAAGCTCGATCTGAACACGTCGCTGGACCAACGCACGCTCATCGCGGAAGACTTCCACTCCGTCATCCGCTACGCCCTCAAGCTGCCCAAGAATATAGGCAGCGTGGATGATATCGATCACCTCGGCAACCGCCGCGTGAGAGCGGTAGGCGAGTTGCTCGAAAACCAGTTCCGCATCGGCTTGGTGCGCATGGAACGGGCAATCAAGGAAAAAATGTCCGTGCATCAGGAAATGACCACGGCCATGCCCCATGACCTGATCAATGCCAAGCCCGTCATGGCATCGATCCGCGAGTTCTTCGGCAGCAGCCAGCTTTCCCAGTTCATGGATCAGACCAATCCGCTTTCGGAGATCACCCACAAGCGCCGTCTCTCGGCTCTGGGGCCGGGCGGATTGAGCCGCGAGCGGGCTGGGTTCGAGGTGCGCGACGTGCACCCGACCCATTACGGGCGCATCTGTCCGATCGAGACTCCGGAAGGGCCCAACATCGGCTTGATTTCCTCCCTGAGTTGTTATGCCCGCATCAACGATTACGGGTTCATCGAGTCGCCCTACCGAAAAGTGAAGAACGGCAGGGTGCTGGATTTCGTCCAGGTCGTCTTTCCGGGCGACTGTCACTTCAAAGTCGGCGAGCAGGTGGAACGCGATCTGATCGAGAAAGAGAATCGCCGCTGCGAATCGGCCTCGAAACGCCCCGCGCAGTTCGAACCATTTTCCTTTTACCAGACAGCTTGGGAAGCGGAGAAGTACACAATTGCGCAGGCGAACGTCGAGCTGGATAAGAACGGCGAGATGATGCAGGATCGCGTCAACGCGCGCATTGCCGGCAACTTCGTGCTCGTTCCGCGGGATCAGGTGCAATACATTGACGTGTCTCCGAAGCAGCTCGTGAGCGTTGCCGCCAGTCTCATCCCGTTCCTGGAACACGACGATGCCAACCGGGCTCTCATGGGGTCCAACATGCAGCGCCAGGCCGTGCCCCTGCTGCGCGCGGAAGCTCCCTATATCGGCACAGGCATGGAGTACATCACCGCCAAGGATTCCGGCGCGGTGGTGATCTGCAAGCGGACCGGAGTTGTCGACAGCGTCGACTCAACACGCATCATCGTGCGAGTCGAAGGCGAGAGCGAAAACGGCAAGGGCGCCCGCGATGCCGGCGTCGACATTTACTCGCTGACAAAATTCAAGCGCTCCAACCAGAACACCTGCATCAACCAGGTGCCCCTCGTCAACAGGAGCGAGCGGGTGGTCAAGGGACAGGTGCTGGGGGACGGTCCGTGCACGGACAAGGGCGAGCTCGCGCTCGGCCGCAACGTCCTTGTAGCCTTCATGCCCTGGCGTGGGTACAACTTCGAGGACGCCATCCTGGTCAGCGAGAAACTGGTCAAGGAGGACAGCTACACCTCGATTCATATCGAAGAGCTGGAAATCGAGGCGCGCGACACCAAGCTGGGACCGGAGGAAATCACGCGCGATATACCGAACGTCAGCGACGCTTCGCTGCGCGACCTCGATGAGAGCGGCATCATCCGGATCGGCGCCAAAGTGCGTCCGGGAGACGTTCTCGTCGGCAAGGTCACACCCAAGGGGGAAACGCAACTTTCGCCCGAGGAGAAGTTGTTGCGGGCCATCTTCGGTGAGAAGGCCGGCGAAGTACGCGACGCTTCCCTGGTCACGCCTCCAGGCATCGAAGGGACGATTGTCGACGTAAAGATCTTCTCCCGCAAGGGTGTGCCCAAGGACGAGCGTGCCAAGGCGATCGAAGCGGAGCAGGTGGAGAAGATGGAAAAGGATCTCAACGACGAGATCCGCATCATCAAAGAGGAACGCACCAAGCAGCTGATCGACATCCTGGCCGGCGAGGTCCTGCTCGAAGACGTCACCAGCCGTTCCGGGGAGGTCATGCTGCGGGCGAAGACGAAGCTCACGCGCTCGATGCTTGTCGGCCTCAGCTCGACGGAGCTGAACAAGATCAAGAATGATTTCAAGGCTGAGAAGGAAGGCAAGGTCGTCGACGGCATCAAGCGGATGGAAGAGAAGACCGACAAGCAGATCCAGATTCTCAAGACCCTGCACGAAGAGCAGCTCGCCAAGCTGCGCCGCGGCGATGAGCTGCCGCCCGGCGTAATCAAGATGGTCAAGGTTTATGTCGCGATGAAACGCAAACTTTCCGTGGGTGACAAGATGGCTGGGCGCCACGGCAACAAGGGTGTCATCGCGCGCATCCTGCCAGAAGAAGACATGCCCTACCTTCCAGACGGATCTCCAGTTGAGATCGTGCTCAACCCCCTGGGAGTGCCCTCGCGCATGAATGTGGGACAGCTCCTCGAAACCCACCTCGGCTGGGCGGCAAGATCGCTCGGGCTGTATTTTGCGACTCCGGTTTTTGACGGAGCCTCGGAAATGGAAATCAAAGAAATGCTGCGGCGCGCCGGCCTGCCGGGTAGCGGAAAGATCGACCTTTTTGACGGCATGACCGGCGAGCGATTCGATCAGAAAGTCACCGTCGGGTACATCTACATGCTGAAGCTCTCGCATCTCGTCGATGACAAGATTCACGCACGCAGCATCGGACCGTACTCGCTCATTACTCAACAGCCTCTGGGCGGCAAGGCCCAGTTCGGAGGCCAGAGATTTGGCGAAATGGAAGTTTGGGCTCTGGAAGCTTATGGCGCCGCCAATATTCTCCAGGAACTCCTGACTGCCAAGTCTGACGACATTCAGGGTAGAACCAAGATTTACGAAGCCATTGTAAAAGGCGAATCCCACTTTACACCGGGTATTCCCGAGTCATTCAACGTGCTGATCCGCGAGCTGCAGAGCCTTTGTCTTGATGTTGAGTTGATCCAGAAGCAAAAGGCCCGGCGCGTGGAACCCCTTCCCTCGGAGTGAGGGATGACGCGTGACGCGTCATGGGTTGCCGGATTGGGACCTGGTGTCGGAAACGGGATTTGAGAATGGAATCGGTGAAATTGAACCTCTACCACTAGGGGGGAGCAACATTGAGAAGTTTCAAAGACGCAATGGAAAAGTCAGATCTGAGCAATGACTTCGACAGCATTCGCATCAGTCTGGCCTCGCCCGAAAAAATCCGGGCGTGGTCTCACGGCGAGGTGACCAAGCCGGAGACCATCAATTACCGCACCTTCAAACCTGAAAAAGACGGCCTCTTCTGCGCCCGCATATTCGGCCCCGTCACGGACTGGGAGTGCCTGTGCGGCAAATACAAACGGATGAAATATCGCGGCGTGACCTGCGACAAGTGTGGTGTGGAAGTCACCTTGTCCAAAGTGCGGCGCGAGAGACTCGGCCACATCGAGCTCGCCTCCCCATGTTCCCATGTCTGGTTTTTCAAGGGTCTGCCGAGTCGCATCGGCCACCTGTTGGACATCAGTCTCCGGGACTTGGAGCGCGTGCTCTATTTCGAGGCCTATGTCGTCATAGATCCGGGCGAGGCTCCACTCAAAGAGAAGGAGCTGCTGACGGAGGAAAAGTACCGTGCGACCATGCAGGACTTCGCAGGCAAGTTCCGCGCCATGATGGGTGCCGAAGCAATCAAGGAACTTCTGAAACGGGTGGACGTCGAGGAGCTGTCAGACGAGCTGCGCACCGCCATGAAGACGGAAACCTCCCAACTGAAGCGCATCAAATTTTCGAAGCGCCTGAAGGTCGTTGACGCCTTCCGCAAATCGGGGAACAAACCGGAGTGGATGATCCTGGATGTAATCCCTGTGATTCCACCCGAGCTGCGTCCGTTGGTGCCGCTTGACGGCGGCCGCTTCGCCACCTCGGATCTGAACGATCTCTATCGGCGCGTGATCAATCGCAACAACCGGCTGAAAAAACTGATGGAGTTGCGCGCTCCCGAGGTGATCATCCGCAATGAGAAGCGCATGTTGCAGGAGGCGGTCGATGCCATGTTCGACAACGGCCGCCGCGGGCGAGTTCTGCGCGGCGCCAACAACCGGCCGCTGAAGTCGCTCAGCGACACGCTCAAGGGCAAGTCCGGCCGTTTCCGCCAGAACCTGCTGGGCAAGCGCGTCGACTACTCGGGCCGCTCCGTGATTGTGGTGGGTCCTGAACTGAAGCTGCACCAGTGCGGACTCCCCAAGAAGATGGCCCTCGAACTCTTCAAGCCATTCATTTACAACCGGCTTGAAAAAGAAGGCCATGCCGCGACTATCAAAAGTGCTAAGGAAATGGTCGAACGCCAGGAACCAGTGGTCTGGGACATTCTCGAGGAAGTAATTCAGGATCATCCGGTGCTCCTGAACAGGGCGCCGACCCTGCATCGTCTGGGCATTCAGGCATTCGAACCGGTCCTGATTGAAGGCAAGGCGATCAAGATTCCGCCTCTCGTTTGCACCGCTTTCAACGCGGACTTCGACGGTGATCAGATGGCGGTGCACATTCCACTGTCGCCGGAAGCGCAGATCGAGGCCTCAGTGCTGATGTTAAGCACGCAGAACATCCTTTCACCGGCCAACGGCCAGCCCATCGCCATCCCCAGCCAGGACATCGTGCTGGGTTGCTATTACCTGACCAAGGCAAAGAAGGGAACCAAGGGAGAGGGCCGCATCTTCGGTTCCTACGATGAAGCCATGTTCGCGCTTGAGAACGGCATGGTGGAAAGGCTCACCCCTGTCCGGTACCGCTTCAGCGGCCTGCTGATGGACCTTACCACCTAATATGACGATCAGGGAGTCACACGCGCGGACGTTCGCGAGGTGCACAACGAGTTCATCAACACCACGATAGGGCGCCTGATCTTTAATTCGATTCTGCCCAAAGCCATGCCCTTCATCAACGGCCTGATGAAGAGAAAAGGGCTGCAGCAGCTGGTCAATTATTGCTATCTGCATTTCGGGCTGGAGACCACCGTCCAGATGCTCGACGACTTGAAGGACCTCGGATTTCTGCACGCCACCAAGGCCGGCATTTCGATCGGCATCGAGGACCTCATCGTGCCCGACAACAAAACGGACCTGGTGGATGCTGCCAACGGCAACGTGATCGAGGTCGAGAGACAGTACCAGGACGGCGCGATTACCGACGGCGAGCGCTACAACAAGATCATCGACATCTGGTCGGATGTAACGGAAAAAGTCTCCGATGAGATGTTTCGCGAAATGGCCCAACAGGACGAGAAAGGGGAGGAATTCAACCCGATCTTTATCATGGCCGACTCCGGCGCCCGCGGCAGTAAACAGCAGATCCGCCAGCTGGCGGGGATGCGCGGTCTGATGGCCAAGCCATCCGGAGAGATCATCGAGACGCCGATCACCGCGAACTTCCGCGAAGGGCTCACCGTGCTGCAGTACTTCATCTCGACGCACGGCGCCCGCAAGGGTCTGGCCGATACCGCGTTAAAGACGGCGGACTCAGGCTATCTCACGCGCCGGCTCGTGGACGTCGCCCAGGATGTCATTATTTCCCTCGATGACTGCGAGACACTCGATGGCATCTACGTCACCTCGATCATCGAGGGCGGCGAGATCATCGAGCCCTTGCGCGACCGCATCGTTGGCCGTGTCGCTCTCGAGAACGTGAAGGATCCGCTAACCGGCGAGCAGATCGTCGACGTCAATCAGGAGATCACGGAAACTCTGGCCGGCGACATTCAGTCGGCCGGCATCGAAAAGATAAAGATCCGCTCCGTGCTGACCTGCAAGGCCAAGCGCGGCGTCTGCGTAAAATGTTACGGGCGCAATCTCGCCACGGGAAACCTTGTAAACATGGGCGAAGCGGTGGGAGTCATCGCTGCCCAGTCGATCGGGGAGCCGGGCACGCAGCTCACCATGAGAACGTTCCATATCGGAGGCACTGCCAGTAGAACTCACGAGGCGTCTACGGAAGAGGCCAAGAACGAAGGCATCGTCAAGTTTCTCAATATCCTGCACGTAACCAACCGCGACCAGAACCTGGTGGTCATGAACAGGAACGGGACGCTCATCATCGCCGACGAGGCTGGCCGCGAGAAGGAACGCTACTCCGTCGCGTACGGCGCCATTTTGAAGATCAAGGAAGGCCAGAAGATCAAGCCCGGCCAGATTCTGGTGGAATGGGATCCATACTCATTCGCCATCTTGACCGAATTTGGCGGCACCGCAGCGTTCAAGGACATCATCGATGGCGTGACAGTCAAGGAGGAGCGCGACGAAAACACCGGCTTGGTGCGGCAGGTTATCACCGAGTCGGCGGAAGAGAAGTACCAGCCTCAGATCCTGATCAAGAACGAGAAGGGCAAGGTGGTCAAGAGCTACCTGCTTCCTTCCAAGGCTCACCTCTGGGTGACGGACGGCGAGGCGGTTTTTCCGGGAAGTATTCTATCCAAGATCCCGCGGGAAACGCGCAAGACGAAGGACATCACCGGCGGTCTGCCGCGCATCGTGGAACTCTTCGAGGCGCGCAAGCCCAAAGAGACGGCAGTCATCACGGAAATCGACGGCTTCGTCAAGTATGGCGGCCTCGTCCGCGGGCAGCGGAAGATAGAGGTGAATAACCAGAGCGACCTCGTCAGCGGGCTCATCAAAGAGTACCTGCTGCCTCGCGGAGTTCACATCAACGTGCAGGAGGGCGAATTTGTCAGGGCCGGCGAGGCCTTGATGGACGGGCCGCGCAACCCGCACGACATCTTGCGCGTCCTGGGAGAGAAGGAGCTGCAGAGCTACCTGGTGAACGAAATCCAGGAGGTTTACCGGCTGCAGGGCGTGAACATCAACGACAAGCACATCGAAGTAATCGTGAGACAGATGATGCGCTGGATCAAGGTGGAGGAGGTCGGCGATACCGAATTCCTTCTCGACGAACAGGTCGATAAGTTCCGCTTCTACGAGGAGAACGATCGCGTCGAGTCCAACGGCGGACAACCGGCGAAAGGCCGCCCGCTGCTTCTCGGCATCACGAAGGCCTCGCTCTCGACAGACAGCTTTATTTCGGCCGCCTCGTTCCAGGAGACCACACGCGTGCTGACCGAAGCCGCCATCAGCGGAAAGGTCGATTACCTGCGTGGACTCAAGGAGAACGTCATCATGGGGCGCCTCATTCCTGCCGGTACGGGAATGGAGTACTACCGCAACATCCGGCTGACGGAAGAGATTGTTCCGGAAGAGATTGTCGAGCTTGAGCCCGATCTTGAAAATGACCTGCTCTCGGGCGGTGTCAACCTGGATGCCCTTAAGGGCAAGAAAGTGGACCTGGGATAGCCGAAAGACCCAGCCGCATAAAGGGCCGCCACGGATTACACGGATTTCACAGAAATGTTCGGTGGAATCGGTGAAATCCGTGGCGTTTTTTCAGGCGGAGTACAAGCTCAATTTCGGGATGTCGGCAAAATCTCGAGGGTTCAAGGTCCACAGATCCGCGTTTTTACCGATGGCCACGACAGCGATGGCTATGTCAATTTCGCGACTTCGGGGACGCGAGAGCGCCCGATACAGCCGTGATGCCGCAACAGCTTCTACGGGTCCAAAAGGAACAGCGGTCATTGAAGGGAACAGCGCTTCCTGAGCCTCTAGCTCCGCCTCGAGTCG
>Ga0187877_1003443_pt1 | contig 12870 bp, 9 predicted proteins | sample June2016WEW_17_1_3_FD_132430 | JGI IMG/M metagenome (GOLD analysis project Ga0187877, IMG submission 132430) | Peatland microbial communities from SPRUCE experiment site at the Marcell Experimental Forest, Minnesota, USA - June2016WEW_17_100 | ecosystem: Environmental > Terrestrial > Soil >... | reverse complement strand
GCTGATGGAAATCCGCTCAGAACGCGGATTCCCACAGCGGCTTGGAAAGCACAAAACGCTTTCCACAGTTCCCACAAGGCCCGACGGCGGCTCCATCATAGGATTCACTTTTCGTTGGGCCGAGGGATGGGGAGCACCTCAAACATCAAACAGCAAGTGTGCCAATTTCAAACTGTCTCAACAGAGGGGTTCACCCCACTGAACTGTGCCCATTTTTGTGCCCCCTCAGAATAATTCTCGGTACTACTTGAGAGCTTGTCCACAGCTTCTCTACGGGCAGCATTCCCAATGTGTCCATATCTCTTAGCCATCCGAATTGCGGTGCTTGGGCTCCAGCCCATTACATCCGACACGACAGGGAAGGGAACACCTCCCTCCAGCATTCGTGTGCACCCGGTGTGCCGGAGGTCGTGAAACCGGCACTGTACACCCGCGCGTTTCTTGGCTCCCTCCCAAGCCTCCTTCCAGTTTCCGATTGGTCTGTGAGGATCGTTCGCGTAAACGCACGGGGTGAACGCGTCACCAGAAGCGCCATATTTTTTCCGCGGGGAACACAAAATGATCAGGTCGGTGATCAGGTCAAGTTTGCAACCAGATGTAAAAATGCTTCGCGTGCGGCGGCCCCAAAGACCGTCAACCTGGAGATTGGAACTCTCCGGGGAATTTTCCGAAAGAACCGCCAATGGGTCTTCCGCCCGGCAGCGTTCAGCCTGATACTGCGCAATATCATCAGGCGTGATGTCAGAAAGAAATCGGTTGCCGAAGAACGGATTTAAATGTTTCAGGTTTAGACGCTCGATGGTGAGGGAGCGAGGTGAGAGGTGGGATGATTTCGCTTTTAGCCACGAATCGGCCAGAAAGTCTGCTTGGCACCCCGCGTTCGCCACACGCAGGCACCAACGCGAACGCGGTTTGGCACAGGGCCGAAACCTACACACTGCGTGCTAGACGAGATCAATGCGTACACAACACCCAGGGACCCGTGAGAACCTGACTTTAGCAAAAATATTTTTCTCGCAGCTACCTTAAGTCAGAAAAACTACAGTTGATCCTCTCGTCGCAAGCGTAGCTTTTGGGCGAAATCCACCACTGCCTGGCCCAAATCAACCGGTGTAAGTCAATCAAAAGAACGGAACTCTTCCCCATTCCCAGTGTTCAATCTAGTAACAGGAATTCTGGGGGACTTTATGAAAACCAAATTATCTAAAACGCTTCTTACCGCGGTGTTGACGAGCGCAATGGCGCTCGGGACTGGGACTTCCTTGGGGGCGCAGGACCAGTCGATGGACAAGCCCTCACCGGCTGTGAGCGCTCAGGTGGATCAAGGACCTCCGCCAGAGCAGACCGCGCCGCAATACAATGCGCCGGACCAGAGCGCGCCTCAGGATGTCGCACCTCCATCGCCCCAAGATCAAGATACATACCAAGACCAGGCGCCTCCGCCTCCAACGGGGCCGGATCAACGGCTGTACACACCGTTGCCTCCGGAGCAGTTGGATAAGCTGGTAGCTCCGATTGCGTTGTATCCCGATTCGCTCGTGGCGCAGATACTGGCGGCGTCAGAATATCCAACGCAGATTGTAGAGGCGGACCGGATGGCACGGGAGAACCCGGGGCTGAAGGGACGGGATTTGGCCGAGGAAGTGGACCGGCAGGATTGGGATCCGAGCGTGAAGTCTCTAGTGGAGTTTCCCACAGTGCTGGCGAACTTGGACAGGGATTTGTCGTGGACCTCTGAGCTGGGCGAAGCCTATCAGAACCAGCCGGATGACGTGATGCAGGCGATCCAGTACATGCGTCACAAGGCTTACAACGCGGGCAATCTGCGGAGTACACCTCAAGAGCGCGTGTACGAGCAGGGGCCGAACGTAGACATCCAGCCAGCGGATCCGAATGTGGTGTATGTGCCCGCTTACAATCCGGCGTATGTGTACGGATATCCCGTAGGCCTGTGGCCTGGGTTCTATCCGTGGTGGGGATTTGGCGGCCCGTACATTTCGTTCGGCTTTGGCTTCCCGATCTCGCCGTTCTTCGGCTTCGGCTGGGGATGGCATGGATGGGGTATCGGCTGGGGCTTCCACGGTGGAATCTTCTTCGGCGGCCATCCTTATGCCTTCCGCAGCGGAGCGTTTTATAACCACGCCGCCTTTGTGCACGGAAATCGAGGATTCTCTTCCGCGCATGGCGCATTTGGAGCGCACTCATTTGCCAATCGCGATGCGCACGGGTTTGGCTCAGCCGCAGGTCATGGGTATGCGGGCCCATCTCGAGGCTACGCGGGGGCATCCCACGGCTTCGCCGGCAGCAATCGCGGAGCTGCCATCAACCGGGGCGCTGAAGGTAACCGAGCCTACGCAGGCAACCGGGGATTCTCCGGCGGCGAACGAGCTTTCGCTGGACGCGAATCAAGCGCGCCGCGCGCTGGTGGTTTCAGCGGCAGCCGCGGCGCTGAGTCGCGCGGATTCTCTTCGCATGGAGGCTTCGGCGGTTCGCACGGTGGCGGACACTTTAGCGGCGGACATGCCAGCGGTGGACACAGCGGCGGTGGAGGTCACAGCGGCGGCGGACACGGCGGCAAGCGCTAAGTGTTCCGTATAGTCGTCACCGTTCCAGCCCAAATCGAAGGCCCCGCTCTCACGAGCGGGGCTTTCTTGCTCGGACAATCTGGGTGACGGCCGCTTCTATTTGTTCTGTCATTACTAGCCGTTTGCAGCCGCAACGCGGCGAGTACGTATCGAGGAAGCAAATCTACGACCCGGGACGGAAAGGTTCACCGCAACAGCGGCCATGACCTGTTTCCCGCTGGGAGTACTACAGGAAAGCGAAATCCGTTGAGGGGGAAAAAGCAATCCTCTGTGCTGAAGGGCGATCGCGACGACGAGATTAGCCGTAAACGGCCAGAGGCACATAGTTCATCAAGCCCGCAACCGCGCCGGGCGATATGCAGGGGTTTGTTGCCGGCGGGGATTGCTCCCGTGTGACGATAGATCCCTATCGGGACTGCCCCGAAGCAGAAATGCGGGGAGGGACAGGTCGTGTGGTCGGGGCCGTTTCGATAGGGTCGTTTGAAGTGAGCCGCTAGCGTTTGCGGCGGATGCGGTGAGAGCTATGGGAATTCAATCGATGTCTGCCTGAAAAGCCTTGCCAGCTGGGCGTTTTGGTCAAAAGGCCATTATTGATGCTCATCAATGTAGGAGTTCTCGTAACCAGCTGCATCATCATCCTACCTCCGGCACCATCCGTTCTTCAAGAGGGCGGTTCCGACGCTTCCGACGCTTGTCAACCCACGCGGTAGCGTCCGCCGCGCTAGCGGCTTAGTTCAAACGGGCCAACCGGAAGTTATTCCGGGCCAGCTTCGAGAAGATTATCCATGGATCGCCGATCTCCCCGAAGCCCGTTTGCGGATACATTCCGGTTGGCCACAGCACGACCGTGAATAACCTGATTCAGAGGCTACCGACCAATTCGAGCTTCGGAGCGGCTAGTTGAGATGCCGGTCGTACCAGTCCAGCATTCTTTGCAGAATGTCAATTTGGTGTTTCTCCTGCGCGGGCAATGGCCTTCGCCTGGATAAACGATCAATTCGCATTCCACACTCTTGTGTTTGAGTTACAACATTGCGAATTTGCAAAAGAATGGCGTTGCCGATGAACTGAGGCACCTGATCTACGCCATTGGCAATGTGACCCCGAACGCAGCGCCCGTATGCGCCATTGCCGATCCGTGGGCCGCAGCCTGCGATGCAGGCGAGCAAGGTCTTCCATGATATTGCCCGCGGCTCAGATTTCAGTAAAAACCGATGGCTCGTCATTGTCTCTACTTCCTCTCCGATGTCGCGATGGATCGTCGACAATTGTGATTGAAAATGACATCTCGCACCAATTGCGAATTGCGTGCGGCACGTTACTGAGCGGCAAAGGTCTTGCCACGCACCGTCGAATAAACGGCATCGAAGACGCTCAGGCCATGGATATTCGCAACGCCGCCCACTGTGATCGGATCACCCAGATATTGAACCTTGCTCTCCACGTTGGTAAACGCCGGCCACGGAGGAAGACCCGCACCATTTGGATCGCCTGATCGCGCGAAGTTAACCCAGTAGCTGGACATTTCTTCAGCCAGCTTCCAATCTGCCGCGGTCCAGTTCCAAGGCGACTGGTCCAGATGGTCGAAGACATACCAGAGCTCGGCGAAGTGGCTCGCGCCCCAACCCGCGTACACGGAGCCGGCCGGGAACGGTGGCTGCTGTCGAAATGAGTAATAAAAGACAGGACTCTTTCCGGTCCCGGCTTGCAACCTCGCCCAGGCCCACATGTCCCAGCCGAAGCGGAGGTCGCGCTCGAGGCCGAGTTGCGCCTGCCGCGCCTCTTCGTCGGTCGCGTGGGGATATGCCGCGACCAGCGCCGGGGGAAGTTGGCCAACGCTACGCTCCAGGTCGCTCGAGAAACTGGCGGCCGTCTCGTGGGAGACATCCACCATCGCACGTGCCTCCTCGGTGTTCGAACCGATTAGCAGTGGGACATCGTTCTGCTGCCCCGAAGTGAACGCCTCGTAGGGGGAAAGGGGGAGCACATAGGGTTCGATTACCGCGTGGACGATGCCGCCCGCATTGCCGGTAAGCAGGGACGCAGGGAGCCGGCGCAGTTCCTTGGGCGTGGGCGCACCCAGCGAAACAGCGTACTTCTCCCCGTCGTGTTCCGCATTGGCCAGCAGAAACTTTGGTCCGAGCTGGAGCGGCTCAAACAGGCCGCCGCTCTCTCCGATTGCGCGGTGAAACAAGCCTCTTGCAAGGGGCGAGGCCATGAGGATGCTAACCGATATAGAACCGGAGGATTGACCAGCGATGGTTACGTTCTTCGGGTCGCCGCCAAAGGTGGCAATGTTCCTCTGAATCCATTCGAGTGCGGCGATCTGGTCCATCAGGCCGTAGTTTCCGGACGAATGGTGCAGGGACTCACGCGTTAGCTCAGGAAGCGCAAGAAAACCAAGCGGACCGAGGCGATAAGCGATGGTGACAACGATGACACCTTTTCGCGCGAGCCGGTCGCCCCAGTACAAGGGCATCGAGGCCGACCCGTTGATGTATCCGCCGCCGTATATCCAGACGATCACTGGCAGGTGCTCGTGCGCGGTCTTTGCCGGAGTCCAGATGTTGAGGTAGAGGCAATCTTCGCTCACTACCGGTGGCGTCTCGCCCGGCATGGACACCCCAACTTGCATGCATGCCGGAGCAAACGCATCCGCCTTGCGCGTGCCAATCCAGGGTGCGGCAGGCATCGGGGGTCGCCAACGCAGGTCGCCGACCGGCGGGGCGGCGAATGGGACTCCTTTGTAGACACTCAAGCCAATTGCGCTTACCCCGGATATCGTGCCGGACTCCGTCATGACTTGCTGCGCGACCCCGGCAGTGGCCAGATTTGCCGCTGCTAGCACACATGCGAGTTTCAATCGATTCTGCAATTAGTCCTTCTTCTTGGGGTTCCTGCGTAGAGGGTGGGATTTCGGATTTTCGAACCTCTGAATGGTGGACAGGAAAGTCGGAGGCTCTATCCTGAACCTCTGGTCACCTATCATTTACCTCCTGGCGCATTCGCGCTGAGCAATAAAGCTCAGATTGCCAGGAAATCTGATGTCGAAACCCAAGCCTGTGGCGCTCGTTGGACACCGCAGGGTTAGATTCTGAGCGAGCCGTCGGCATCCGGAAACTGGCCCGCCCGCTGCGTAGGTAATGATATGTCCTAGTGTTGTATCAAAAGCCACCGCCGCAGACTCTGATGAGGGAACCAATTTCTCCTCTGCAGTCCCTGCTGATACAACACTAGGACTTTCGTTATTAATCTCGCTCGCACGTGGAGTTCTTACGGTGCTCTGAAGCATTGGTGTCTCTCCGCCTCATTCTCTCCCTCCTGATGTTCCCGTCATACATGGAATTCTCGCGTCTCTTGGATCAGAACAACCGCAGCCTAGACCTGCTGACGGAGATTAGGACGCAGTGTGAGCGAGCCGTCATCGTCCAGCCTCTGGTGACAGGCCCATCGCACGGGATAGCTCATTCCTTTTACCTCGATCTCAGCTCTCAGTTTCAGTCCTTTCCAATCTGTGACGTTCGGAAGCACGAACTGTGCTTGCCTGATCTTGCCTGGTAACGGGTAACCGGCATCCAAACAGCCGCTCTTGAGCACCTTTCCATCCCGACTTTCCACGATCACTCTCAATACACCCGGCACTCCCGCAATACCGTCATTCGCGAAACCAACAATCAGCCCTTGATAACCGTCGCTCCTATAACTCCAGATGAAAGATGGTCTCACCCGATAGCCAATGCGGCGATTGATCCGGTCGAATGGTACGGGATAAGCCTGGTAGTAGCTCATCAGATTCTTTGCGCTGATCTGATGAAAGTTCCAAAGCGAAAAGTAATTCGCCCCAACATCGATCACGTGAGCGATCATATTCTCCGCCGGAGATATCCCTTCATCTGCAGCGCTCGGATCGGGAGGTTTCCCAGGAAGCCCTTGCTCCAGCAATGCCGCGATCCAGGGTGGGCGATTGCTGAGCGCTTCGATCTGCTCGTTCTCGATAAATATGGTATCGCTGCGAATCCAATTGTTGCTGCGGACCGTCCGGTCTACCAGCTCCGAATTACCCACCCGGCTGTAATCCGGTTGCGTGTTGGTCAGCAGAGGAGTTCTCGTAAAGTGTTCGAGCTGGATTTCGAGCATATTCATCCAGGTCCGCTCTGCTGTCTGGTAGTCAGGGAAAGGATTGTTGGCGAAGGGCCAGGTGTGCCCTTCACCCCAGAAGCCGTACATAAAAGTATCGATAAACTCGATGAGCGGGTTGCCATCGAATTCAGCTGCCAATTGGCCAACCAGCTCTTTGAATGCCTGCTGAAAAAAAGGATGGTCAAACCGGGGCTGATAGCGCGAGTGCGGATTCTCCAAAAACCTTTTTGCTGGGGTGGCGCTTTCCTGATCGCTAAGGACTAGATCCACTTTCGGCACTTTCTCGAGGACAAAATCTGGGAGGGCTGCTTCGTGTTTGTAGTCTGGAGCGGACATCTGAATTCGTAATCCGACCCGCTTGTTGTTTTTCTTAGCCAATTCAAGAACTAGCTTCACATAGTCGGGCAGCTCCAGGCGTCCAGGCCGTGGCTGCACTTCCCTCCAGGTCGGACGGATATAAAGCTGCTGGCCTAATGGAAAGCGAACCAAGTCCTCGATCGCTTGCGAAATATTGTCCGACTTGATTTCCTCGGTGCCGCTGTCTGCTGTGATATAGGTGACCAGTCCCTTGCCATAATTCGGCACAGCTTCTTCCGAAGAAGAAGTGGTCATCACCACATCGTCAGTGGGAATGACGGCATCCGGTGGATATTGAGGGAACGGACCCTGATTGAGGCGATCGGTCACTTGCGGACCGGAACCGAAGTCGTAGTTTCCCCAGTTGTGGGCGGGTACCATCGCCTGCCCTTTACCCATTCCAAGTTCTGCGGCTACTGCAACTGCGACAGTACTTTTTATAAAATCTCTACGCTGCATCGGAATTATCTCCTTATCGTTATCGTTCCATTAGACTACGGGCCGACTTGGCTGGAACTCTAACTTCAGGGCAAATTGAATCTGCCGCTGCGGCATCACTGTCGAAGTGATCACAGACGGCAGCGCCGGGACCATCCGTAATGAACGGATCTGGTCGAGAAAAAGACGGGACAGATCGACGGTTTTCCCTCACGGCCCTCCAAAGGTTCTTACCCCTATTGCCAGAAACAATTGCGTGGCTGGTCAGCTACAGCAATAGGCCTCCAGAGAACCAATTAAAAATTGCGCCGGTTAATGCTTGGCCGATGCACCAAAGAACTTCGGCTGCTCCGGGATTGCGGCGCCGTCGGCGCGTGGATCGGACGCACCGAAATTCAGACCGGTTTTGCTATCGTGAAGGATCGCCTGGCCGCGCCCCATCAGGGATGTGTAATCTGGGTGCACCTGCAGCACATGTCCCATCTTGCTCAGTGCTTGGAGGGTGGCAGGCGTCACACGCGACTCGATCACGATTCTGCAGCCCAGTTGCTGGCGATCAGTAAACCGCGGTTCTTCCATCGCAGCCTGGATATTCATATGGAAGTCGACGACGTTCGACACAAATTGTGCGTGAGCCAATGGTTGATTCAGACCGCCCATGATGCCGAAGCCGATGTGCTCGTCACCTCGCTGCATGAATGCGGGAATGATGGTGTGGAACGGGCGCTTTCTGCCGGCAAGGGCATTAGGAGACGTGGGATCGAGCGAGAAAAGGCCTCCGCGATCCTGTAAGGCGAATCCCATACCCAGCACGGTCACGTTCGATCCAAAGTTGTTGTAGTTGCTCTGAATGACGGAAAGGATATTGCCGTCGCGATCGACGACCGTGAAGTAGGTGGTATCGCTGGTGCCAAGCGCCCCGGGGGCGACCGTGCAATTCCCTTTGGTTGGGTCAATGAGTGAGGCACGTTTTGCGGCGTAGTCTTTCGACAGAAGCTGATCGACCGGAATCTTGCTGAAACGCGGATCGCCGTCGTAGGCTTTCACGTCCGCATAGGCAAGTTTCATGGCTTCGATTCGAGTGTGTAGCTCGCCTGGGCTGTGTGGACCGGCGGGATCGGGCTTGAACTGTTCCATGATATTGAGCATCTCAAGTGCCGCGATGCCGTCCCCGTTGGGTGGGAGCTCGTATACGGTCCAATCGCGATAATTCGTGGAAATCGGCTCGACCCATTCAGCGGAGTAAGATGCGAGATCGTCGGCAGTCATGGTTCCTCCGAGTTCGTCGGAGGTCTTGAGAATGGCCTTGGCAATTTCTCCCTTGTAGAACGCAGCCTCGCCTTGGTTGGCGACTAGAGTGAGCGAACGGGCGACATCGGGATTGCGAAACATTTCGCCGGTCTCGGGGACCTTGCCACCGGGGAGAAATACGCGGCGGCTCTCGGCATTTGTCAGCAGGCCATCGTGATCCCCATCCCACCATGCGTGAATGATCTCTGCCACCGGGAATCCATGGTCGGCATAAAAGATTGCGGGTTGGAGGAGGTCGCGCCAGGGCAGTTTTCCCCAGCGATTATGCAGCTTGGCCCATCCGTCGACTACACCCGGAACGGTGACGGAATCGATACCGAATTGGGGCATCGCCGTGACGCCTTTTTTGTGGAGATGCTCAATCGTGAGATCCTTCGGTGCCCAACCGCTGGCGTTCAGGCCATAGATCTTGCCTGTCTTTGCTTCCCAATAAATGGCAAAGAGATCGCCGCCCATACCGTTGGAAGTGGGTTCGGTGACGTTGAGTACAGCGTTGGCCGCGATTGCGGCATCGATGGCGGAGCCGCCCTCTTCGAGGATGAGCGCCCCGGCTTGTGAGGCAGAAACCTGACTGGTGGCAACCATACCGTACTGCGTCGCGACGACGGAACGTCCGTAGGAACGGTCCTGGGCGGAGAGGTTGAATTCGGTGGCCAGGAAAACCAGCAAAATGACCGAGGATCTGAGTGCGATCATGCGTCGAGGCTCCATATCGAGTTGCGCCACGGAATCGGTGGGTCTGCGATGAGGCTATGAGGGTATCGGTTGAAAAGCAAGACAGAAGAAGGTAAGCGCTGATGCATCCAGGTGAATAGCGCCAGAAACGAACTGCAGAATCTGGGTCGTCGTCCGGAGCGGGTTACTCATTGAGCTTCGATTAAGAATGGTGAATGCGGGCGTACTCAGATTCGTACCGAAAACGCGCTAGCAGTGATTGAGCGACGTGGTGAGAGGCCGACTTCTCATTCCTAATCTGGCCAAACTTCCCGAATGCGCGTTCAGGCTGCCGGTACAAGGCCAATTGCGCAAAACTACCAAGAGGATGTCGGCACTTCCGGATCGGCGAGTGGTTGGCTCAGGGCATTACGCCGACCGACGTGAGCAAGATGGTCGGCACTAGCCATGCCAGCCAAAAACGGCGGGGAGTGCGCAGCTTCGCCTGCATTTATATAGTAGTGGTGCAGCAGATGTGCGAAGGCTAGCGTCGAGAACAGCACCGCCAGTCCGCTCAGGATGTTCAAAATCCGCATGTCGATTCCACCTCAACGGAGGAGTTGGCTATCTGGCGAAAGGCATCACGCGCTTGGGATCGTACTTGAAATCAACAAGCCCGTCGCGGTAGTCCAATTCCACCTCAAGCTGCCTCAGCATTGCAAATCCCAGAAAACCGGAAACCTCCGTCCCGGTGTGTTGGCTTATGGTGGAAAGGTCCAGCGTGATGATGCCTAAGTTCGCCTGCTGAAAGTGCCCGAAACGCAAGGTCGCTTCGTCAGAACTGTAGACCTTATCTACCGCCCCGCTCACACCATGAACCCGCACACGTTCTTCGGAACTAACCTTGCTCACCTGCCGCCCGGCACGCACCGACAGGAGATTGCTGAAGGCACCCGTGTCGAGTCCGAACAGCATGGATTTGGAATTGTTCACGCTAGTGGGTACCAAGATGCTGTGGCCAAATCGGAAAACTTTCGTCCAGTCCGCCATCTCGGGCGCAATGTAACGATCTTTGGGCAGGCGTCGTGCTGGTTTCGCTGTCGACGGTGGGGAATTCTGATCCTTCGGAGTCGGCTCATTCACGTTGTCTTCTTTCTGCTCTGCATTCGCTTGTTCCTCTCCCTCGCTGTTCAGCGACTTTGGGGCAACTGTGTCTTCGGGTCGCTTTGGCAGCGGAGAAAGTTTGAGCCGCATTCCCGGAAGATCAATGTCGATGAGATAAGCCCCAAGCACATCGGCACCGATCAACCCGTCTTCATCTGCCACGGAGCCTTTGTCGCTTACGGCGACTACGCAATCTTGGAACTCTAGCTCGCCGATTCGAATGTGGTCCGCTACCGCTGTGTAGCCGCTTTGCAACCCTTTATCGCCGATGCCTCCAAAATGCACCGCAGAGATTGGAGTCAGCCCCGCCTTCTCCGCAACCTTGTGGCTCACCATGATCCCGCCTGCTCCGGTATCGAGCAGGAGATGGGCATTCCGGTCATTGAGCTTGACCGACAGGCCAATGCCCCGCATCCGATGTCCATTCGCCCCATACATGGTCTCCAACTTGGTTTCGGTCTGCTCCACTTTGCTGACCAGCCTGCACGCATGAACGGGCTTATCTGCCGTAGCTTTCAGAAACTCCAAATACTCCGTCATCCACTTTGTTTCTTCTTCATTGTCGGGATGGGGGCCGCTGAGGTAGGCCTCCAAAGCCGCCAGCCTCTCTTTTCGTGGAAGCATCCGTAGCCATGCTCTCTGTACCTCGATATTGTCAGGAGCAACCTCGTGGGCGCTCTGTAGCATGTCATAGGCTTTACGGTACAGAGAGTAGGAGCCATACAACCGCGCCAGTCCAAGATAGGCATGCACTTCCTTTGCGTCGAGCTTCTTCGCTGCGAGGTATGACAACTCGGCATCCGGCATTTCACCGTTACGAAACTGGACATCACCTTTCACCGCCAGCAACGCCGCCGCATTGGGCTGTACTGCCAATGCAGTGTTCACTGCGTCCAATGCTTCATCAATCTTCTGTTGCCGTAACATTGCCCGCACAAGTCCAACTTGCGCAGCCACTAATTGCTCAGGCACGAGCTTCGAGTCACTCTTCAGAAGCGCCTGATAGCTGGCCTCCGCTTCCACGAACTTGCCCGCCCGATAGAGTTGGTCGGCAGCCGCAAGTTCCGGGCTGGTAGCAGGTGGCTTGGCGTCGTCACCAAGCAAGGACAGTGGCAACAAGAGGAACAACAGAGTGGCAACCATAGCCGAGCTAAAGAAAAAGTTCATGAGTCAAGAAAGTCCAGTTAGACCCAGCAGAGTAGCACGATTTTCGAATCTCTTACGTGTGGATTCATCTGCACACGGACGACTGTGTTCAGGCATTTATCCGCCAGCAAGTGATTCTGGGTGGATTTGGTTGATCTGAGGGGTTCAGGTCAGCTAAGCGTTTCAGAGGTGCTGGCAGCCTTTGTGACCACCATAGCGACTACCTCACCTGATTATCGTCGATGACCTGTTCGATTCGAAGCCAAGCCCTCGAACGGAGTCCTTGGTCGCGATGCGGTTCAGTGGACATTACTTCCGTTACTCGGTACTCTTTCACAAGTCTAGATATGATCTAACTGCCACGACGACAAAACTCCTGCCCGAGGAGGATGACCGTGTCCAAGACTGTAAGCGACGAACCCATCACTTGTGCTTCGTGTGAATATCGCTATCCCCTGAGTGAAAGAATCTGCCCGATGTGCGGGACTGAACCCCTCGGACCGGTTTGGGCCGTTCCTGACATATTCAGCCGAGCCGATCACGAATCCTACCCCTCCAGTTCCGATGGTCAACAGGGAACTCTCGGACCGGGGCTCAGGAGATTGATCCCCGTCGTCGTTGTCTTGATACCGCTGATGGCGGTTACATCGTTTTTTTACAAGAGCCGCAAGGACCAACTGGCTAAAGAATCCGGCGCAGCCACCGAACCTACCGCCACATCAGAGCAGATCAAGCTAGAAAACACTGGTGGACGACCTGTCGTCCACAATCCAGTCGGAGGAGTTCAGCAGGTGGTCACAGGAAAGCTGGGAACCACACTTACCGCCACATCAGAGCAGATCAAGCTAGAAAACGCTGCTGAACGACACGTCGTCCACAATCCAGTCAGAGGAGTTCAGCACCTCGTCACGGCAAAGCTGGGAACCGCACAGACAACCAACGCAGCGAAAGAAGCTGATCCTGTCGAGTTGTGGAAGGCGGTCAAGCGAGGAAGCGTAAGCGCGGAAGTCGCACTAGCCAACCTTTACTTGGAGGGAGAAGCCGTCCCCCAGAACTGTGAACAGGCACACATGCT
>Ga0187877_1003442_pt1 | contig 12872 bp, 8 predicted proteins | sample June2016WEW_17_1_3_FD_132430 | JGI IMG/M metagenome (GOLD analysis project Ga0187877, IMG submission 132430) | Peatland microbial communities from SPRUCE experiment site at the Marcell Experimental Forest, Minnesota, USA - June2016WEW_17_100 | ecosystem: Environmental > Terrestrial > Soil >... | reverse complement strand
GACTTGTGGGGTACCCGCGCGCCGTCCTGCAAGCCGAGGGGTGCGCAATCTATAGGAGCGAGGAAACAGACTTTCGCGCCTTCGCTGTGCAACTCGGCCCAGTAGGGGACAAAGCTCGCCAGTCCCGCGCCTGAGCGGGCGAGGCACTCCGCCGCCATCTCGGTATCCGCTTCAGCATTAAATGTAATCTGGGTAACGCCGTGTCCCCGTGCCTCAAGGGCAGCCCGGACATATCGCAACGCCAAGTTCTCCTCACATTCAGCGCCCACCGGCGCAATCTTCATACAGTTAGAGTATCAGACGCAAAACCGGCCCAAAATCTCCGAAAACCTCTGTCGGCTGCGTGCCACTTGTCGCCTACGCTTTCCCATAGTGATCCCTTGTCGATCGCATGGCCTTAGGTTGGTTTCGCGCGGCCTCCGGAATCCCCAAAGGGCGGCACTACTCACCGACTTACGGTCAGGCAAAGATCGAAAACGATGGTGTCGGGCCGCGCCGGCTCTGCCGCCAGCGCTTGAAGTTGATCGCCGTGGGATCGAGGTAAACCGAGCCATCCCGTAACTTCGTCGTGCCGATCAAAGTAGTGTTGTACGTCTCCGTTCGGCGGCTGCCGGTATCAACGTTCACCTTGCTGCCCACGTACACCCAATCTGGCTCCGGTTGGTTGTGGCCGTTGAGCACGGCAAGCATGATATGCACGAAGCGGATGTTGCCCGTGCCTTGATCAATCGCGAAGCACGCCACCAGATGCCAACCGGAGTGTCCGTTGTGGCTTTCCCCACCCTTCCCGATTTGGATGGTGGACTTGACCTCCAGACCAGCGGCTTTGCCCTTCTCGACAGCCTGGGGATTGATCAGGTCCGGGTAAGCCTGATGGGAATTGTGCTTGAAGGGCGAATTCTCGTGAATCGCGTCGCAGAGTATGTTGGAGACCAGACCACTGAAGTTGTTGCCCTGAATGTATTCCGGCAACGGCTTCGCGCCGGTGGCCAAGAGGTTCGCGTTGATCAGCGAGACAATCCGCTGGGCCTCATTCATCGCGAGTTGGAGATGAACAGCCTTGAGGCTAGGTGGAAGCGGCACTTGTGGGCGGAAATGATCGGGATTGGCTTCGACCAGTGCGGCCACCGATGGGCTGGCGAACGCGCCCGCCACCAGTTGTGGCAGCGGGCAACCCAGCGCTTTTCCCAGCGATTCGAGGATGCCGATTGAGAAATTCTCGCGTCCGTTTTCCAGACCGGACAAATACTGGTAGGTGATGCCGGTACGCTCGGCCAGTCCATCCTGCGTCAGGTGTTTCTGCTCGCGCAGACGGCGCACGAAACTCCCAAGAATCGTCTTGGCATCCATTTCAACTATAGTTGGTAACAAAAAGGGGCTTGATTGTCTTTCGACTATAGTTGAAACTTGGCATGCGATGCAGAAGTACCAGATTCACCAGGCAGATTGCTTTGACTGGCTGCGCGCCTGTCCGCCGCAGACCATTCATGCGGTCTGTACCGACCCGCCTTACGGCCTGATCGAATTCTCCGAAAAGGAGCTGTCTAAGCTGCGTAACGGACGAGGCGGCGTCTGGCGGTTGCCGCCTACCATCGGGGGACACAAGCGCGATCCACTGCCTCGGTTCACTGTCCTGACGGATGAGGAGAAGCTGAACCTTCGAGCTTTCTTCCGCGACTGGGGAAAGCTGCTCCTCGATGCGCTTGTTCCGGGCGCTCAGGTTTGTGTCGCCGGCCATCCCATCCTCCAACATCACGTCCAGGGAGCAATGGCCGAAGCCGGCTACGAGGTTCGTCCGGCGATCATGCGGTTATACTTCGGCTTTCGTGGCGGCGACCGGCCCAAGAATGCGGAGAAGGAATTTCCGGAGGTTTGCGTCACGCCCAAAGGCGCTTACGAACCGTGGATGCTCTTCCGCAAGCCGCTCGTCGAAAAGACCGTGGCCGAGAACCTCCGGAAGTGGAAGACGGGTGGCTTGCGGCGCCTCTCCCTGGATAAACCGTTCCCGGAAGTCATCCCCAGCGGGCGCACTCCGAGACGTGAAACGGCCATTTCCGATCACCCGTGCCTCAAGCCCCAACATTTGATGCGCATCATCGCGCGAGCGCTGCTGCCCCTAGGCGAGGGGGCGGTGCTCGACCCGTTTATGGGTTCCGGCTCAACCATTGCCGCCGCCGAAGCCGTCGGCTACCGGTCCATTGGGATTGAAATTGACAAAGATTACTTTCGTCTCGCAGAGGCATCCATCCCCAAGCTTGCCGCGCTCTATCCAGCCTTCGAGGGGGACAAGCTGGAATTCGATTTGAGCGATTATCCGCAAGAAGCCGTCGAGGAAGCCCAGCTCACGATGGCCTTGGCCGAACCACCCGCGCGTTACGACGTGCGGAAAAGCTGAAATCGAAGCTGCGGCTGATCCACTGCCACCGGAACAGAGCAGGGATTAATACTCTTTCTGCCGGCACAGCGTCGCGTAGGGCGTGCGGAGGTCCAAACCGCACGAGTTCTCTCCCGGGCAGACCGCCTCCTGGATCACCGAAGACGAGGCCGACATGCAGCGGTTTCGTGAGGGCAAGTGAGACTTCTACTGGAAATCGGCGTTCCGCGCATGTTGGGCTCTCTGCTTTATTCAGTGATGAGGGCAGCAGCGTCCCCTACCACCCGCTGACACCGCCGTAATCTCGCCGGACACTCGCCGTAGTACCCTCGATCCGGATCGAGGGTACTACGGCGAGTGTCCGGCGAGTGTCCGGCGAGGCTCCCATGACTTTCCCTGGCTGCCACAAGTGGTCCTGCCTATAAAACCGAGGCTCCAGCAATGTGTCCAAATATGGGACAATTGTCCCCCACGTAGTCCGAATTGCCTTCACCAACGCCCCCTTCTGGGTTGCCAGAACTGGACTAACCCGGCCTGATCGCATGCAGAAGGGAAAGCGCCCAGAAGGTTCTCATTTCCTCAGGCTACCAACGAGTTGCCGGGCACAATCGGCTTGCGAGGTTTTCGCGGCATCGGTAGTTTGCCGACATGAGCAAGGCGAGTAACCAGAGTGCCGATGGCAGGGTTGAGTTGGGGCGATACATCGTAGCCGACCCGGCCATTTGCCACGGCAAGCCCACGTTCCGGGGCACCCGGGTGTTCGTGGCGGATGTGCTGGCCGACGTTGAGCGCGGCTTGTCCTGGGATTTTATTGTCGGGCGGTGGGGCGGTGGCAAGATCAGCAAGGCGGCCATCACGGAAGCCGTGCGCCTGGCTCGCAACGCTCTGCTCGACGAGCAAGGGCGCCTGGCCTCTTTGTCCGCTGCGGCGTGAACATCCTGGACGAAAACGTCCCGCTGGAACAACGCGACCTGCTGCGGGCGTGGGGCATCCACTGCCGCTACTGGATTACGACCTCAGTGCCGAGGGTTTGCTCCGGCGCGAACCGGAGGCACCGGGCATCCAGCGCGCGAAGAAGGCAGCCAGTTATCCCCCCCATAAACCCGGCAAAGCTGGAGTGTTGGCTGAGAAAGCTGACCATCCCGCCGTTCAGCCCGGCGGAGCGCGTGGGCGGCCCTCCGGTAATGCCAAGAAGCCTTGAATCAACGCAATGACGCAAGGGTGCAGAGACGCAATAATCTCCGCTGCTGGGTCCTTCCCCCTGCTGGGGGAGGTCAGACACCAGGTCTTTTCCTCGCCATCTCTCTGTCCCCTTGCGGCTTTGCCTCTTGGCGTCCACCCTCCGCAGTTCTGTTACGGAGGAGGGTCTTTGCGTTAACTTCGGCTTTTAGGATATACCCTTTTACAGGTTGCTCGTGTTCAAATCCGACGTGTTTCTGGAGCGAGAACGCGCGGCTGGACGGCTGAAGTGATCCGGTGCCGCACTGGTCGGGCAACCGCCAACCCCCGACCACCTCATCGCCGCCGCCGTTCGGGAGGAAGCAAAAGAGGTCGGGTAGCACGCCCAGGCAATCCTTTCTGCTCCGGCAGGTTCAGTGCCGGGTCACGCGAGGGTGGCTTGGGGGCCTGGTCACAAATCCCAAATCACTCCTGGCTTTGAGGTGGATTCAGGTTGGCTTTAGGTTGGCTTTGCGAATACATGCCAGAACCGGACATGTCCACAAGATCCAACCAACCGTCCCGATGGTTGGAACGCTCGAAGGTTGCAGGCGTCACCGTGGCCCTCGGTTTGGCCGCTGGCTAATCCGGCGAATGCCTGTGCGGGTGCTCGTCCAGGCCGTGTATGCGCGCCACTTTCCGGTGATACGCCTCGGGCGGGAGGCCGACGATTCGTTTGAAGACCCGGCTGAAATACAACGGGTCAGTGTAACCGAGCAGGGCGGCGACTGCCTTGACCTGAATGTTCGGCAGCGTCAACAGTCCGCAGGCGCGTTGCATTTTTTGCCGGATGAACCAATCGCTCGGCGACAGACCGGTAACGCGGCAAAACAGGCGGGAGAAGTGACCGCTGCCGCAACTGGCTTCGCGGGCGAACCGGGCCAGGTCGAAGGGTTGATCGAGCGAGGCGTTCATGAGGGTCATGGCCTTCTGGATCCGCCCGTACACGGCAGCGATGTCGGATATGTTGTGTGGCAACGCCGCGATGCGGCCGAGGGTGGCGACGGCGTTGGTTTGGATGCGGAACCATGAGGAGTCGTCGGCGGATACAGGAGGCTCAGTGACCAGTCGGGTGAAGTAGGCGATGATGTCGTTGTGCAGACCGATATGGCGAATGGGACCGCCTTCGCTCAGGCCGAGAAGTCTTTCGTAATGGGAGAGCAGATCGCCGGACAGGTGCATCCAGTAGATCGTCCACGGATGCTCCGCGTCGGCCCAGTAACCGTGATGGGTGCGCGGCGGACAGTAGAGCAGGTCGCCTGGCTGGACTTCGTACTCGCGGTGATCCTGCCGGTAGTAGCCTTTGCCTTCGGTGCAGTAGATCAGGATGCCTTCCAGCAGACCGGCGCGTCTCCACGAGTGCTCCCGCGCCTCGACGAAGATGCCGCACTGAAACACGCGCAAGGCGCGCAGCACCGGCGAGCGGACTTTGATCCACTGGAGGCGTTCTGCGTCTGTCAGCGACCAGCGGTAGCAGTCGCTGTAGGAGCGCTGCTGTTGGGTGGAGAGCGGTTCACTCGCGGCCTCGGAAGGCACAGAGACTTTTGGGCTCCGGCGCTTCCCGCCGCGCGCTGATCGGCGCTTATTGTCCATGTTCGCAAGCGTTTTCATCCGATGCACTCTGAGGGAAGCATACTACGGCGAGCGTTCAAGTCCATGTAAATGTCGCCATCGTCCATTTACGGTTAATGGCTCGTCGTGGTAGGATGCAGTTGAATAAGTGATTGCCTGTGTGCCAGCGACGCTCTGGAAGACGATTCGAGTTCTTCTTCGTGGAAGAGAAGGCTCGCCGCAGCGCCAGGAAACATGAAGTAACACTGACTAAACCCGTGAAGTCCAAACGAGTCCTTGTCATTATCAATCGTCAGCAGAATCTATGGGCAGATCCCGGCGAGGGGATTTATGAGTGAGGCATTCGTATTCCCGAGGAGTTGGCCCTGGTCTGCTTCGATGACATGCCTTGGGCCACCTCGCTGCGGCCGCCGCGCTTTCCGTGACCCAGCTTGGGGCGCAGCGTTCAGCGCCAAATCGAAAGGACATTGAGTTGTTCCTGACTATGGCTAACAAGATGACGCCCTTTGTCGCGCCCGACAGGGCGCTGGCCACGGATATCGCCCCTCTGGTCAAAGCGGTTTCCTCACAACAAACAAACACAACAAACAAACACAACAAATATGCAAACACAAATACAACAAACAAACATGAAACAACAACTGCCAAAATGCAACTGGGCAGGAAGCGTCCTGGCTGCAGTGTTGGCGCTGTGGACCTCCTCAGCTTTGGGCGATGTCAGTATAACGGACATCACCGCTTATGATCTGAGTGATCAGGCAACCAATTTTGACCTCACCGCGATAGGCACGACCGACTGGGTGATGTTTAACACAGATCACAAAAACGGCGCCGGTGTAATTTCCAGTTATTCAACCGACGGGAATGATTGGACCGCTGGACCTGACTTCACTTGGGAAGATGGCACTTTTCAAACGGTTGGTGAAGGGTACAACGTTTATTATGGCGCTACCCCAATTGCCTTGTCGATGACCGTAAATCAAGATGGCTCGTTTTATTACTGGGTCGGTCGGGGAAATTACGCTGGTGCCCAACTGACGGCCAGTCTAGACGGAGCCACGAATGGGCCCAATTATGCAAGTGCTTCTATGACTACTGACCGGCATTTGTGCAAGGTGGATTTTTTTAATATTTCCAAACAAACCACGCTTAGTGTTCTATGGAATCAGCAGGCCGTATTCGCCGCGGCGCTTACTGTTGGTTCGGGAGTTCCAATTATTACAAAGCAACCACAAAACAAAACAGTGGTAGTGGGAAGCAGTGTGACTTTTAGCGTCACAGCGGAAGGGACTCCGCCACTGTCTTATCAATGGCAATATAATGGCACCAATATTGATGGAGCTAACGCCGCGACTCTCACCTTAAACAATGTTGGCACCAACCAGTCAGGCACTTACACGGTTACGGTGGCAAACGGAATAGGGTTGGGGTTCACGCCCAGCCAGCCTATTTCATTGCTCGTGGGCATTTCGTATCCTTTGACTGTGCAACTGTATGCCGGCCTACAAGTCCAAGGGACCATCGGAGCTGTATATTCAATTCAATGCACGAGCGATTTAAATCAGACAAACAGCTGGCAAACACTGACTAATCTAACTCTCCCCAGCAGTCCGTACCTCTACATTGATACCGCCTCGCCGGATTATCCGCGGCGATTTTACCGCGCCGTTCTCAGCCTTCCCTAATTGCATTCATTGCCGGATTGTTTGAAGGGAAGGGTTGATGGCCGATCAACCCTTCCCTGCCATGTGAAGAAACGACAGCCTCCCGCAAAAAGATATATCGAGAACCTTCAAGGTCCAGAAACTATGAAAACGAAAGAAAGCAAACACATCAAGAGCGGGTTCACCCTGATTGAACTGCTGGTCGTAATCGCCATCATCGCGATCCTTGCCGCGATGCTCCTGCCGGCGTTGAGCCGGTCCAAGGAGATGGGCAAACGGGCGGCGTGTTCAAGCAACCTTCACCAGATCGCAATTGCCATCCAGATATATGCGCAGGACGATGGCAAGGACCGGTTGCCGGCCTTCTCGGGCCCCGGAGGCTGGGAGTGGGATTTGCCCGCGTTCATGGTGACCAATTTGCTCGCCTCCGGCATGCAACGGCACGTCCTTTATTGTCCGTCGGGGTCGGCTCAGGACAATGACACGCTCTGGGTTACTTGGGTGAACACGCAAGGTTACTACGTGACAGGCTATGGTTGGTTAACGCATCATGGAGCGTTTCCGGACACCTTGGTAGGCCGGACGCTTCAGGTTAACCTGAGCAAGGTCACCGGGACGAACACAACGAGCATCGCGGACACCGAGGTGGTGGTAGACGCCGTTTGCTCGGGCGGGTACCCGCCCAATTTCGCTGTTGTCCAAGGCGGCTGGGTGATACCCCACAAAACCAGCCACTTGGATCCGGGCAACCGCCCCGCGGGTGGCAACATCCTCTTTCTCGATGGCCACGTTTCCTGGCGCAAATACCGGGATATGAAAATGAGGGATAACACCGGTTACAATGATGTGAAGTTTTATTTCTAAAATCTCGACATGAGAATTTGTGCCGCAAGCGACTTTTAACTCCTTTAAGAAACACCGATGGACGTCCGCCCAGTGGGAGGCCGTTTTCTCGCTGACGATTGCCAAAAACTGATGCGATATGAAATCCTATGGAATGGTCCATTTCCCGCATTTCGGTCTAATGAAAGTCCAAGCACACCCTAATTGGTTGAGTATGATGATTGCCAATATAAATGCGGCGCTGGCGGTGTGTTTTGCCACAATGCTAGGTTGGGCGTTGCAGGCGCAAGTGGCTCCGAACGGCGCAGAAGCTCCGGCGGCAGCCGAGTTGGCCAAACACCGGCGCATGGAACGATCACGACTACATCCTTATTGGCTGGGTCGGCGACGCGCGCAGCATGGGGGTGGGCAAGAAAACAACGCTCACGCCGAACGAGCAATACAGCTACATGAGCCTGTGGTCGCTGATGGCCGCGCCGCTCTTCTTCAGCGGGCGACATGGCCAGGCTGGATGCCTTCACACTGAACGTGCTCTGCAACGCGGAAGTCATCGAGGTGGATCAAGACCCGCTCGGCAAGCAAGCCAAGATTCTGCGCCAGACCGGCGATGAATTTCTGCTCGTCAAGGAACTGTAAGACGGTTCGAAGGCGGTGGGATTGTTCAATCTCTCGTCGGGTCCGCGACAGATTTCCGTGGCGTGGAATGATCTGGGAGTCAGCGGAAACCAGCGTGTCCGCGATCTGTGGCGACAGAAGGAACTCGGGGTGCAGGCAAAGGAATTGACCACGGAAGTTCCGCCTCACGGCGTCATATTGGCGCGTGTGTGGCCGAATCAATAGGCCAGCATTCACGAACATGATAGCACCTTTGTATGGTTTCACAGATCGGATACAGATATCATTAACCAGTCAAACGAAAGGACGGAAAGACATGAACAGTTACAAAAAGTGGTTGCTGTTGATAATATTGGCGGGAACAACCCTTGGCATGGCGGCGGAAAAGATGATGGGCGCTGAACCGGATGGGGGGAAAGCGTTGTCGTCGCTTGATCCCCGTGGCGCGATTCACATTCCCATTGGAATCGCCGATACGGTGGACACCCTCAAGACTTTTGTCGAAGCCGAAGGAAATTTTTCCCCGGGGTGCGGCAGTTACGGGGTGTATTTCTGGGTTTATGATCCGGTTGCCGGCAAATTGACTGCACCAACCATGCCTGACGTGGCTTGCCGGCGGGGCCTTCCGCCCGAAGGATTCCTCATTCCGTGGGCCAGTTGGGACGTTGGCGACATGACGGTCACGACAAGGGTTTGCGAAGTGCAACGCCGGAGTCCGGCGGGTGACGTGTTCGCTGTCGGCGCCATGGCGGAGTTGAACAACACCGGAAGTGTCGAGCGCAAGATGTCGCTTTATGTCGCGTTGCGCCCGCTCGGCCCGGCGGGTTTTCCCGTCAAAGCCATCAGCGTCAGCGACAGCGGCGATTCCTTGCTGGTCGAAGGGCATCCGGCCATTGTCGCCGACGCAAAGCCGGACGCCGCCGGCGTGCTCGCCACCGACACCATCGGTTCGTTCGCGATGGAGGGCAGGATGCCCGTTGAGAAAGCGGCACTGTCGGATAAAGGCGATTGTTCCGGCGCTCTGCGTTACGAATTGACCATCCCCGCCGGCAAAACGGTGAAGTTCGGTTTCATCTGCCCGGTGTTGCCGGGCCGTCGCGCGGCGCGCCACGAGTGGGACGGAGAGAACAGGTTTGCGCAACTCGACCTGGCCGCGCCCAACCCAACTACTGGCGGATTGCTCCAGCCCGACACCGGCCTGGAGTATTATCGTGGCCTCAAGGCCGACAAGTTGTTTGCCGAGGCCAAGAACTATTGGAAAGGCCTGGCGGCACGGCCGAAAGTGCGACTGCCTGACACACGCTGGCAGCAGGCTCTGGCCGCCATCCTGGGACACGCAGTGCTCGAAATGAATGAGGGCGCGCCGGACGTGGCGGTCATCAATTACAATGTGTTCAACCGCGATGGCGTTTACGTCGCCAACATCCTGCAAAAGTCCGGGCGTTTCGAATTAGCGGAGAAGGCCATCGAGTATTTCCTTAGCCATCCTTTCAACGGACGCGTCCAGGTCGAGGCGGACAATCCGGGCCAAATTCTCTGGGCCATGGGCCAACAATGGCAGCTCAGCCGGGACCGCCGCTGGCTCGAAGGCGCTTATCCTGGCGCCGCCAAGATCGCGGCGATGATCCGCTATTACCGCACGACTCCACCGCCGCATTACGTCAAGGCCACCAGCCTGGAGTTCGGGGACGCCCTCCCTCCTGATGCGCCGAGCGACAAATCCGCTCAGAAACGCCAGATCCTCCAACCTGGCGCCTGCGACGGCTTCAACCCCAATTACACCGAGGCCTTCGACGTGGCCGGCACACGCGCGGCTGCAATTATGGCTCGCGCACTGGGGAAGACCGAGGAGGCCCAAGCCTGGGAGCAACTGGCCGCGTCATTAATGGAGAAATACGACCAGCGCTTTGGCACGAATCTCCCGGCCGGCTACGGCAGTTACTCGGTACTCTGGCCTTGCCGTCTCTACTCGCTGCAGGAGGGCAAAGGTTTTGAGCAGTTCGAAGGTTTCGGTGTACAAAACCTGAGCGAATGGCGTTACTTCGCCTTGGCGACTGCGCACCAGGGCTTGCTCTGCGGCAACCGCGAGGCGGGTTATGGCACTCTCGAAAAGCATCTCGCCCACGAGCAGATGAAGGGATGGTATGCCTTCGATGAAGGCGGGGGGAGCGGCCAGGGGGGTTGGAAGTACTACCGCACGAAGTGGAACCCCAGTGTCGCCATGCCGCATGGCTGGGCCATTGCGGAACTATGGTTGTTGCTGCGTGATTGTCTGGCCTTCGAAGACGGCGAACGATTGGTGTTGTTGGGTGGCGTGCCGCCGGATTGGTTCCAGCAAAACATGGCCATCGAGCATCTCCCGACCCAGTTCGGTGATTGTTCGGTGCAATATGTTCCCGCAACGGGCGGGGCGACGCTGCGCTTCAGTGGCTCCGCCCGGCCACCCGGCGGCTTCGTGCTGCGCCTCCCCGCGTCGCTGGCTGCAAGCCTCTCAGCCGACGGCAAACCGGCCAGGCAGTCCGGCCGAGGCGATTGGGTCATTCCGGCAGAGACCCAGAGGGTATCCTTGAAATTCGCGCCGGCCGCAAGAACAGCCAGTTCGGCTATGCCGTTCACGAACGGCTTGCCCACCTTGAACATCAGCGGGCAAACCATCTCCGGCCCCGCCAAAGGCAGCGATTCCGGAGCCTGGCTCGAGGCGATGAGGCGTTGGCGGGAGCAGGAACTGGCGCGTATGCATTACAACGGACGCGAGTATGACCGTCCGGAGCTGGCCTGGACGCGGAGGAGCTTCATCCAAGCGCAAATGATGGTCGAGGACCGCTACTTCTACGATCCGGTTAAAGGCTGCTACACGGTGGACCGCTACCTCGACGACCTCGAAGCGCGTTACGGCGGGCTCGATTCGGTGCTGATTTGGCCGGTCTACCCGAACATCGGCATCGATAATCGTAACCAGCACGACATGCTGCGGGCTATGCCGGGAGGTCTTGCCGGGGTGAAACAAATGGTGGCCGATTTTCATCGCCGTGGCGTCCGCGTCCTGTTTCCCGAGATGCCGTGGGACGCCGGCGGGCGGGTCGAAGGTGTTCCCCTTTGGGAGGCGGTAGCCCGGGACATGAAGGCGGTCGGGGCTGATGGAATCAACGGCGACGCCCAACCCGGCGTCCGGCGGGAGTTCCTTACGGCATCCATGGCGGTTGGCCACCCCCTGGCATTCGAGCCGGAGAACAACATGGGCGATATCGCCATGCTCCAGTGGAATCACATGGATTGGGGATACTGGCCTTACCCGGCAATTCCCGAGGTCAGCAAGTATAAATGGCTCGAATCTCGGCACCTCACCCACGTTTGCGAACGCTGGGCTCGCGACCGCAGCGCCGGACTGCAGGCGACCTTCTTCAACGGTGTCGGTTACGTGGCATGGGAGAATATTTGGGGCGTCTGGAACCAGGTCACGCCGCGCGACGCGGCCGCCATCCGGCGCATCCGTTTGATCGAGCATGCCACCGCTGACCTTTTGTGCAGCCCAGATTGGGAACCCCATGTCCGCGTTCTGCAAGACGAAATCTTCGCCAGCCGGTTCCCGGGGTCCGGACGCAGCGTTTGGCTGCTGGTAAACTCTGGAACTGCGGACAAGGACGGTCGGCAACTACGGGTTCTATACCGCGAAGGCACCCGCTATTATGACCTTTGGAACGCCGTTCGGTTGAAACCAGAGGTGGATGGCAACACCGCCGCGCTCGCGTTCAAACTCGAAGGCCGCAGCTACGGCGCGGTGCTTGCAGTTGATCCGGGGCAACCCAACGCGGACATCGAGGCCGTTCTGCCGCGCCTGGCAACACTGGCCAAAACACCTTTAAAGAGTCTCTCTGCCGAATGGCATGTTCTGCCGCAGCGAATCGTGGAGATCCACCCCACGGCGCCCGCCCGCACAGCCCCGCCGGGAATGGTTCAGATACCTGCTGGCAAATTCCGTTTCCAGGTTTCCGGTGTCGAGATCGAGGGCTGGGGTTGTCCGGCAAATCCCAAACAACCCGGCACTGACGTGCAATGTCCTTGGGAAGACCTGCCGCGCATGGTCCACGACCGGGAACTCGACATGAAGTCGTTCTACATCGACCGGTTTCCCGTCACCAACGACCAGTTCAAGAAGTTCCTGGACGCCACAGGATACCAACCCCGCGACGCCTACAACTTCCTCAAAGACTGGAAAAACGGCACCTATCAGGATGGTTTGGCCAATAAGCCCGTGACCTGGGTCTCGATCGAGGATGCGAGAGAGTATGCGCGATGGGCAGGCAAACGGCTTCCGCACGAGTGGGAGTGGCAGTACGCCGCTCAAGGCACGGATGGCCGCCCGTTTCCTTGGGGCGACCAGGACAACCCCGAGGCTCGACCGAAGCCTGACGAGGGGCACGACCTCCGCGGCCCGACGGATGTTGATGCCTTTCCCAAAGGCGCCAGCCCATTCGGCGTTATGGACATGATCGGCAACGTCTGGCAATGGACTGACGAGTACGTTGACGAGCATACGCGCGCGGCGGTCGTGCGCGGGGGCGGTTACTACCGTCCTGCGGGCGCGG
>Ga0187877_1003441_pt1 | contig 12880 bp, 8 predicted proteins | sample June2016WEW_17_1_3_FD_132430 | JGI IMG/M metagenome (GOLD analysis project Ga0187877, IMG submission 132430) | Peatland microbial communities from SPRUCE experiment site at the Marcell Experimental Forest, Minnesota, USA - June2016WEW_17_100 | ecosystem: Environmental > Terrestrial > Soil >... | reverse complement strand
CGCCTTGTCCTCGATCAGCTTGTCGGCGTTGAGCGAGGAAAGCGACGAGACCATGGAGCCCACGGTGTCCGGGTCGGCCGAAAGCTGGGTGGGTTGGGTAAGCTGCCAATTGCCGTTCACGCGGCGCAGGTCCTGGACCTCGCCGGTGAGCTTCTTGATCCGGATTTCCTGGAACTGGTCGTCCAGTATGGAAAGCAGCTTGATGGTGGTGTCGGTAGGCGTCTTACTGGCCGCGGCCTGCTTCTTGTTCGACCACCAGATGAGGCCGCCCAGAACAGCCAAAACAGCGACCGCGACCAACAGCCCCGTTGGCTTCATGAGTTACCTCCTCTTCCACCAAGTGGCCATGCCGAACCCCACCACGGCCAGCGGGAAGATCACGATGCTCAGCCAGAACACCAGGTTCATCTTCTGCGCGCTGATATTGAGCGGCCGGTCTTCGGGCGCCTTGGGCCGGATGGAGATGAGGTCCTCATCGGCCGTGAGCCAGTTGATCATGTTGAGGAACAGATCGCGGTTGCCGTTGAAGCGGATGAAGCTGTTGCCCACCCACATGGAACTGCCCACCACCACGAACCGCCCCGGAGCCGGGCCATTGTAGGCACCGGCGGCCGCCAGGGTGAGCGGGCCCTTCTTGTCCTTCTTGGGATCGATGCGGATGGAGCCGGAGCTGAGGTTGGAGGTGGCGAAGCTGTTTTCGCCGGTGGCGAAGAGCTTCTCGACAGTGGTCTTGTCCCCGTTCTTGGTGTCCAGGGTGCGGGAGAGCGGGAAGGCCGTGGCGACGTCTTTCAGATCGCGCACGATGGGATGGGATTCGTAGCTGGCCACGAGCGGCACTTCCGGACCAAGCCCGAAGACCTGGCCGATGCCGCTGGTATCGAGCGCCAGGTCCTTGTTGAGCGTGATGCCCCAGCTTTGGAACAGCGCCGCAAGGGTGGTGTTTTCGTCGGTCTGGGTGCGGCCGATGCTGAGCGCCGGGTCCATCAGGAAGAGGGCGTGGCCGCCGCCTTCGACGTAGGCTTTGATGGCGTCGGTCTCAGGCTGGATGTAGTCGTGCTGCGGGCCGCCGACGATGAGGACGGTGCAGTCCTTGGGGACTGCAGGCTTGCCGGGGGCGGGGAGCGGCGCGGGAGCAGTTCCGGTTTTGGCTGCCGCGGGAGCGGGCGGCTCGGCGCCTTTAAGGAGCGAGATGGTCCTGGTCTTGTAGTTGTTGTGTTCGAGCGCATCCTTGATGGCGGAATAGCCGCCGCGGTCGGTATCGTCGATGCTGTGCTCGCCGCTGCCGGAGACGAAGCAGGCGTTGCGCTCGCCGGATTTCAGCGAGCGGATGAGCGCTCCGGTGATCTCTTCTTCCGTGAGGCTCTTGGCTTCTTCCGTGCGTAGGCCGCTATTCACCAGGATATTGACGTCGCGGCGGAAGCCGGCGGCTCTGGCCTGCTGCGGCTTCTTGACGGGATCAATGTAATCGACGTGGAGCTTGGGCGAAAGGGCCGAATAGCGGTCCAACAGGTCACGCGCCTGCGGGAAGCGGCTGGTTTCGTCGAAGTCAACGATGTGAACGTCGCGGTTGAGGCCCTTGACCACCTTGATGGTCTGGCCGGCGAGGCTGAACTGCTTGTTGGCGGTGGAATCCCACGACTTGTCGTAGCGGTTCGCCAGGAAGTTGACCGCGCCCAGGACGGCAAGAATGACGACGATGTAGACGGCGACGTAGGCGGTGTACCTGGTTTGCCTTTTCTTGAGCCATTCGTGAGACATGTTATGCCCTCCACCGCAGCGATTCCATCGATCGCGAAGTTGCAAACAGCGCAAAGAAAATAAACGAAATGTAGAAGACCACGTCTTTCGAATCGAGCACGCCCTTGCCGAAGTTTTCAAAGTGGGTGACGATCGAAAGGTAATTGACCACCTGGGCGGGCACGGTGGAGTCGAAGGCCGTGAACCAGCTCAGCAGCCACAGCAGCAGGCAAGTGAAGAACGTGACGCCGCCGGCCACAATCTGGTTCCTGGTGGTGGTGGAGATGAAGGTCCCGATGGCCAGCAGGCAGCCGCCTTGCAGGAGCAGCCCGAGGTAGGCCACCAGCACCGGCTTGAGGTCCGGCTTGCCCCAGGCGAACAGCAGGGCGATGTTGATCATCGACATGGCCAGGACGCAGAGGTACAGGAGCAGGGCGCCCAGCCATTTGCCGAGGATGATCTCGGTATCGGTGATGGGCGAGGTGAGCAACAGCTCGATGGTGCCGGATTTTTTCTCTTCGGCGAAGAGCCGCATGGTGATCATGGGGATGAGGAACAAAGCCACGGTGGAGGCGAAGCCCAGCAACGGGCGGATGATCTGCTCGTTGACGTTCATGGTCTGGCCGCCGCCCATCATCTGGGATTGGAAGCTGAAGCGGACGAAGTCGCGGGTGGCGGTGTAAAAGCCGAAGCCGAAGATCAGTCCGAACAGCGCGAGGACCGCATAGGCGATGGGCGAGGCAAAATAACTCTTGAGTTCCTTCTGGCAGATCAGGAGTACGTTTTTCACTGCTTGTCTCCTTCCTTAAGCTGGTCCTTCTCCTCGGCGGCGGTGAGCTGGAGGAAGATGTCCTCGAGGCTGAGGCCGACGGCGCGCAGCTCGCTGAGGCTCCAGCCGGCATTGACCACCGCGCGGGCGAGCTCGGCGCGAATGTGGCGGCCTTGCAGACTTTCGATTTCGAAGGTGAGCCGGCCGTTTTTGGAATCCTTCATCACCACGCGGCTGACGCCGGCCACCTGTTCGAGGCACTGCAACACGTCGGCGGGGTCGGGGCGGCCGCCGGCGGCTTCCACTTCGAGCGCCACGGCTTCGGCGCCGCGCAGGCGATTGGTGAGGTTGGCGACCGAATCGATGGCCACCAGCTTGCCGCGGTCGATGATGATGACGTGCTCGCAGGAATGCTCCACTTCCGAGAGGATGTGGGTGCTGAGGATGATGGTATGTTCGCCGGCGAGCGACTTGAGCAGCTCGCGGATTTCGATGATCTGCTTGGGGTCGAGACCGGAAGTGGGCTCGTCGAGGATCAGGACGGGGGGGTTGTGGATGATGGCCTGAGCCAGGCCGACGCGCTGGCGGAAGCCCTTGGAGAGCTTGCCGATGAGGCGGGTGCGGACGTCGCCGATGGCGCAGCGGCCCACGACGTCGTCGATGCGGCGACTCAGATCGCTAGAGGGGATGCCCTTCAGCTTGCCGACGAAGGTGAGGTACTCGATCACCTCCATTTCGGGATAGAGGGGCGGCGATTCCGGCAGGTAGCCGATGCGCTTCTTGACCTCCATGGGGTTCTCGAGCACGTCGAAACCGGCGACGTTGGCGGTACCCATGGTGGGGGGCAAGAAGCAGGTAAGGACACGCATGGTGGTGGTCTTACCGGCGCCGTTGGGGCCGAGGAAGCCCACGATTTGGCCCTTTTCGACCTCGAAAGAGATATTGTCCACGGCGACAGTGCGGGCGTATCGCTTGGTTAGACCTTGCACTTTAATCATATTGAAGAGTTCCAGAGCAGACAGGCGGTCGACTGAAATTCCATGATACGGACGGGGGGGAAGGGTTGTCAAACGGGGGCCGGGGGCGGCGCGTGACGGAACAAAGCCAAATTTTCGACGCGGAGCCGCGGAGACACGGAGAAAAACGCGGAGTAGAACTGGGAGGAATATGGGGGCGTGCGGGGATTGGGGCAGTACACTGCCGCCCCGGGGGGTAGAGAGCGCGGAGACAGCGGAGACAAAGACACTGCGGGTGTGCGGAGGAGACTTGCTCAGGAATCGTTGCGGCGGCCGGGGCCCGCGGTTGCCCGCCGGACTTCTCGCCGTGCGTATCCGGCCGCCAATGATTTGAGCCGCATCTTCGAAGCTTGGCTACGTTCGATTCGATGCTCGACTCTCTGATATCCGATGGGGTGTTCTCCACCGGGTGTTATAGGACCAGTCCTAAGATCTCCCCGCCGACAGCCTTGTTGGGGGACTGCCGTTCGGGCTTTGGAGGCCCTACGGGAAGTTCAGCACCACCTAAGTTGCAACGCTTCGTGGCCACGAAGAAAACCGTTGAAGGAAATGCGGTGAGCAAGTCCTTCCGATTACAGGATAACATGCGGGTTCCAAGCGATTGGCTGTAAACGCATGAAAACACGGAAGAAAATAGTTGTGACTGAAAAAGGTTTACTCGGTTCGGCGGCGCCGGAAACCTGGAGAGCAGAAACAGCCTCTGCGCCACCGAATCGAGTAAACCGTGCGGTGAACTAAACTGCCCTTTTCGGTATCTGGCTCACTTCTCGACTTTTGTAGTCTCCGATGCCACCGCTTGCCAGCGCCCATTCCGATTCACGAAAACATCGGTCCAGACATATTTCCCACTGCTGTCCTTTCCCTTGTACGTGCTCTTCTCGGTGTCGCTGCCGGTCACAATGGCGGTATTGCCGAAGACCCTGACCTTCAGCGGTCCCAACTCAAACGATTGAGTTGTGGCTGCACCTGACTTCAGATTGGCCATCGACTGGGCCTTGGTGTTGGCGGTACCTTGAAAGTCAAGGCCGACCCAATCGTCTGCCACGATTCGATCCAAGGTTTTGAGATCCTTGTCGAGATTTTCCTTTTTAAGGCCAACCTGACTCCAGTCCCGTTCCAACTGCGTCACGGTTTGTTCGGTGGCAGCGGTGTCGGATTTGCTTGCTTGCCCGAAGGCGAGAACCGAAGCTGCGAGGAAAACACTCACAACCAAGAACGTTTTCATCCCTGTGTTCCTTTTGAGCCGGAAGCTGCATTCAGGGCGGGCAATTCCCCGGCATTTAGAACGGCCCGCAATCAGCGTAATAGCGTCTGAAATCCAGCGGTGCTCAGATTCGATTCGCTTAGGGCACCTGCTGGCGGGGAACTAGACACGAACGCTGATCGCCCCAGACGGCATTCCCTTCGATCAGCCTTGACAAACAACTGTACCACGGCTGTCAATGGTTGGAGAGGCGCTTGGTAAGCGGCGGGGCACCGACCACGCTGAGTGGCCTCGATGCGGTTGCCAGTTCACAAGCCTCGAAACCGTCGATGCTGTTCCAATCGGCCTCAAGCGTGACCGCTTTCGGTGTGCATGTCCCATTCCGCCGCCAGCGCATCGGCAGTAGAATCCAGAAGGGCCAGGAGTGCGTCCATCCGACGTGCGAACTCACGGATCGTGAGCTTGACCTGGCATGGAGCAGAATCCTGCCCTTCGGCTCTGAGGGGAAGCCGGAAGACACACGAGCCAGGATCAACCGCATTCAGTTCCTCGATGACGGCCTTGAAATCGGCAAGGTTCTCAATGCCCTCGCACTTGAATTCCTTTTCCCACTTCACGGCAGTGATGATCTGGCAGACGAACTGTGCCAGCCAGGACACGGAATGGGTCTTGTAGACTGAGAGGGCGTCGGGCCTGGTTGCCAGGAAGTTGCCGCCCTCTCCGAGAACGAGCGCCTTCAGGTGCAATTCGACGGCGTGGCGGTACATGAAGACGCCCGGGCCAGCGTCGAAGTCGGTGAATGGGCCGGAATCGAGTTCGAGCATCCCGGCCAGCTTCGTCGCCGCCGTGTGGAACGACCGGGCGTAGAGCCACAAATCCTGCTTCGGGACGTTGTGCCAGTTCAGGATGGCTTTATGCGGTTCCGCATTCGATACGGACAGACGAGTGACGGGTGATGACTTCTTCTTCATGTTGTGCACCTCTTCAAGTTTAGGCTGCATGTGGCGCATGTGGCGCACGATTGAACAAGAACGGGGACTTCAGAGTCCCAACACCGCCGCCGCATTTTCCCGAAGCAAGCTCCCATCTCGGATATGCCTGCGAACCATTGCCGTACTGCGATGACCAGTTTGGTTCACTCATTTTCGGGCCGTGAGGTCTTGATTTCGATTATCGGAGGGGATTAGCATCATCGGTGATGAGACACGTTGTGCTTGTGGGTTGGGTAGCGGTTCTGATGCCTGCCTTCGCGCAGACGCACATGGTGACCACGGTTGGCGATCTGCCGGTGGCCTTTGAGCCGAATGTCGGCCAGACGGACCCGCAGGTGCGATTTCTGGCTCGCACGCCGGGGACGATCGTTTTCCTCACCGACAGTGAGGCCGTGATGGTGCTCGACAGGCGCGAGAAAGGCGGCTCCGGCCAGTTGCGCCGGCGGAAAGCCCCGGTAAACTGGCAGCAGGAAGTCGTCCGGATGAAGCTGGTGGGAAGCGAAACGCCCCAGGCCAGCGGGCTGGAGAAATTGCCCGGCGTCAGCAACTACTTCATCGGCCAGGATCCCAAGAAGTGGCGGACCGACATCCCCCACTATGCGCGAATCGAGTACAGGGGCGTTTATCCAGGGATAGACATGATGTGCTATGGCAAAGGCCGGCAACTGGAGTACGACTTGGTGGTGGCGCCGGGGGCAAACCCGCGGCAGATCGAGCTGGCTTGGGAAGGCGTGGAGCGGCTGGACGTGAACGCGGACGGCGATTTAGTGCTGGCGACCCGCCTGGGCGAGATCATCGAGAAGCGCCCGCGGGTGTACCAGGAGATCGCCGGGCGGCGGGTGGAGGTGGCGGCAAACTACCTGCTTCGTCCCCATAATCGGGTCGCGTTTGAACTGGCTCGCTACGACCGCGGGAGCCCCCTGGTGATCGACCCGGTCATGTTGGTCTACTCCAGCTACCTGGGCGGCAACGGGGAAGACGGGGCGGATTCCATCGCGGTCGACTCCCAGGGCGCGGCCTATTTTGGGGGCTGGACCTCCTCGGCTAACTTCCCCACGCAGTCGCCCTACCAAGCCGCCAACGGAGGCGGCGACTACGATGCGTTCGTCACCAAGATCTCGGCGGCGGGCAATACGCTGCTGTACTCAACCTACCTGGGCGGCAATGGAACCGACTCGCTCCAGGAAATTGCGGTGGACAGCGCATTCTCGGCTTATGTCACGGGGCACACCGACTCGACCAACTTCCCCACCCAGGCGGCCTACCAGAGCACCCTCAGGGGAAGCCAGGCCGCCTTCGTGACCAAGCTCTCGCCGGCGGGCAATGCGCTGATCTACTCGACCTACCTGAGCGGCAGCGGTGAAGACCAAGGCGATTGCATCACCGCGGACGCGGCAGGATACGCCTACGTCTCGGGTTACACAACTTCGCCCAACTTCCCGACCACCCAGCCGGCCTACCAGAGCACTCTGAAGGGCAGTCAGGCTGGCTTCGTAGCCAGGTTTGATCCGAAGGGCCCATTGGTTTACTCGACGTACTTGAGCGGCAGTGGCCAGGAGGATGCTCTTGTCATAGCGACGGACGGGACGGGGTACGCCTACGTCTCGGGTTACACAACTTCGCCCGACTTCCCGACCACCCAGGGAGCGTACCAGAGCACCCTGAAGGGCGGTGAGGACCTGTTCGTGGCCAAGGTGGCGCCGACGGGCAATGCGCTGGCCTACTCGACCTTTCTGGGGGGCAGTCTGGATGAGGAGGCATGGGCTATGGCGGTGGATGGGTCAGGGGCGGCCTACGTCACGGGCTTCACATACTCGACTGACTATCCCACCCGGTCGCCCTACCAGGCGACGAACAGAGGCGGCCCCAGCGGCAATGCCGCTGACGCTATGGTGAGCAAGCTATCGCCGTCGGGTAACGCGCTGGTCTTCTCGACCTACCTGGGCGGCAGCGGCGACGATCTGGGGAATGGCATTGCGGTGGACACGGCAGGTGCGATTTATGTCGTGGGACATACGGGCTCGAACGACTTCCCCGTGCAATCGGCTTACCAGTCGGTCAACCGCGGCGGCCTGGACGCCTTTGTTACAAAGCTATTGCCGGCCGGCAATGCGTTGGTCTATTCGACCTACCTGGGCGGCAGCGGCGACGACTCCGCCACCTACCTGGCGATAGATGCCGTGGGCGCCGCCTATATTCCCGGATGGACAACCTCGACCAACTTCCCCACCTCGTCGCCCTACCAGTCCACCAACCGCGGCGGTCCTACCTACGGCGAGGACGCCTTCGTGACTAAGCTTCAACTCCCCACGACCGTGGCCACCAACCCACCCGGCCTGGCGGTTGTGGTGGATGGCGTGAACCTGACATCTCCGCAGGCCTTCGACTGGGCTCCGGGAACGAGTCACACCATCAGCGCGGCCTCGCCACAGGGCAGCGGGGGAACACGCTACGGATTCACGAACTGGTCGGATGGCGGCGGGCAGACCCATTTCATCGTGGCATCTTCCTCGCTCGCCACCTACATCGCGAACCTCGCTCTGGTGACTACGTTTCCGCAAGTCAACGCCGGTGGGATTGTCAACAATGCCAGCTATAACCTGCAATCTTCTTCCGTCGCTCCTGGATCGATTGCCGCGCTGTTCGGCACGAACTTGACCAATGGCACGTCCTGCGTGCAACCCAGTTGTAACCCGGCCTTTGGAAGCGATGGCAAGCTGGGCACCACCATGGCAGGGGCTCAGGTCACCGTGAACGGCACGCCCGTGCCGATCTTCTACGCTACGCCGGGGCAGCTCGGCATCCAGATTCCCTTCGAGGCGGTGGGAGCGTCGGCCACGGTCTCCGTCTCCGTAGCCGGGCAAGCGAGCACCCCTGCGACGGTTACGCTGGCGCTGGTTGCTCCCGGCATCTTTACGGCTTCGCAGGATGGCAAAGGCGCGGGCGCGATCACGCACGTGGACGGCTCCTTGGTCACCACTCAGAATCCGGCGCATACCGGAGAACTGGTGATTCTCTATGCCACAGGACTGGGGCAAGTCACGCCTGCCGTTGCGACCGGCGCATTGCCGGCGGGCGCGTCCAACACGGTTGCGCCGGTTACTGTCAGCATCGGCGGAATCAACGTCATTCCGCTGGACTTCGCTGGCCTGGCGGGCTGCTGTGTGGGACTCAACCAGATCAATGCCCGGGTACCGTTGGGAGTCAGTTCAGGAAACGCCGTGCCGGTGGTGTTGTACATCGGCGGCCAATCGTCCAACACGGCTACGATTGCCGTGCAATAGGCCGGGGGCCGGGAGCCAGGGGCCAGGGGCCGGTGAAGGCACTGCGGGTGCGTGCGGCTGGCATAAGCTACAGTAGAGACTTGTCTTTCGTTCTGGTTCAAACTCCGGGGATCGCCGCGCCGGCGCTGGCCACGGTGGTGGGAGTGGCGGGGGCGGTGCTGGGGCTGTGGCTCACCGGGCTACGGCGGCGCGCCAGGGTGGTGGTGCCGTTCAGCGCGGGTGTGCTGCTGGGGGTGGCGCTGTTCGGGCTTCTGCCGGAACTGGCGGTGGAACTGGGGTGGACGGCCAGCCTGATTCTGTTCGCGGCGGGGTACGGGCTGCTGCGGACGATCAACCGGTACGCGTATCCGGTATGCCCCACTTGCGCGCACGATCACGATCACAGCGCCTGCGCGACGGAATTGCACGGGTTCGCGGGTCCACTGATTGCGGCGGCGGCATTGCACAGCTTCCTGGATGGCTGGAGCGTGGCGACGGCGCAGTTGACGGTGCCGCTGGGGCTGAGGGTGGCGGTGCCGCTGGCGGTGGCGCTGCACAAATTGCCGGAAGGGATCGCGCTGGGCGGGATTCTGCGAGCAGCGGTGAAATCGCGCACGGCGGCGCTGGGCTGGTGCCTGCTGGCGGAAGGGACCACGGCAGTGGGCGGCGTGCTGGGCCTGGCGATGGCGCCGCACCTGGGGACGGAATGGATCACGTATCCGCTGGGGATCGCGGCGGGCTGGCTGTTCTACCTGGGCTTCCACGCGGTCCACGAGGAGTGGAAACGGCGCGGCGCGGGCCCGGCGTTCGCATCGGCGCTGGCGGGAGTGGCGGGCGCGGCGGTGATTCAGAGGGGGGCAGAGGCGCTGTGCCGGTAGGGGGGGGTGCGTAAGTCGTGGATAAGGGACCACCGCAGAGACGCTGAGACGCAGAGTAAGACAAGGGGAAGAAGGAGTGCGTGGTCAGTGGGGAATGGCGCATCCTCCCGGGTTAGCGCGCAGAGGAGGCGGAGAAGGATGGGGCCGAGGGGGAGCGGCGAGGCCCACCCGCCCTCCGCGGGGGCAGTAGAATTGACAAGAGGCTTTCGGAAGCCCGGAAGGGAGGCGAATACGGGCCCCCATCACGCTGAAGCCAATCTTTTGGCCTTGATCGAGAGCACCGAAGACCTGATTTGGTCGGTGGACCTTAATTACCGGTTGCTGACGTTCAACAGCGCATGGCATGGAGCGTTCGAGCGCAGTTTTGGCGTTCGGGCAGTGATGGGGATGCGGCCGGAGGACTTGCTGCCGCCAGCGAGAGCGGCATTATGGCCTCCACTATATGGGCGTGCGCTGTCGGAAGGGGCCTTCCGGGCCGAGTATTCGCTGGTCGATGGCCGGACCTTGGAACTGGCTTTCAACCGAATCGTCCAGGATGGTGAAACGACGGGCATTTCGGTCTTCGGAAAGGACATAACAGAACGAAAGACCGCGGAGGCTGCGCTACGAGAAGCCGAGGGGAAATATCGGGGCATATTCGAGGGGGCGCTCGAAGGAATCTATCGAGCATCACTTGAGGGAAAGTACCTAGCTGCGAATTCCGCCCTGGCAAAGATGCTAGGTTACGATTCGGCGCAAGAGCTCGTATCTGCGATTACCGACTCAGCTCATCAGGTGTGGCTGGACCCGAACGAGCGTTCGCGTTTTCTCCAGGTGCTCGAACAGCATGAGATCGTGCGTGGGTACGAGGGCCGGTTCAAACGCAAGGACGGGACCGCAATTTGGGGGTCGTTTAATGGCCGTAGAGTTTGCGGAAAGGATGGACGGGTGCTCTACACCGAAGGCTTCGTCGAAGACATTACCGAACGGAAAAAGGCGGAGGCCCAACTACAGGCTGAACACAAGAGGTTTCAGGGTATCATCGAAAACACCGACGCCGGGTACTTCCGAATCGGAATGGACGGCTGTTATGAGGACGTGAACCCCGCGTGGCTGCGGATGCACGGATTCACCCGCAGGGAGGACGCCATCGGGCTGCACTTCTCGGCAGTTCAGACTCCTGAGGACGTCGGTAAGGCGGGAGAGATTGTCGAAGATCTGATGCGGGGTGGGCCGGTACGAAGCGGGGTGTTTTCCAGATTGTGCCGGGACGGGGCAATTGGCTACCACAGCTTTTCGATAAATCCCGTACTCGACGGCGATCGGGTGATCGGCGTCGAAGGGTTCATAGTCGACATCACCGAACTGAAACGCGCGGAAGCCGAGAAGTCCAGGATAGAAGATCAGTTGCGCCAAGCTCAAAAACTGGAGAGCGTCGGAAGGCTGGCGGGCGGGGTGGCGCACGACTTCAACAACCTGCTGACCGTGATCAACGGCTACAGCCAACTGCTGCTCGGCAGCGTGAAGGCGGGCGATCCGCTACGGGACGGCCTGGAGGAGATCCACAAGGCCGGAGAGCGCGCCGCGGGATTGACCCAACAACTGCTGGCCTTCAGCCGCAAGCAGATCCTGCAACCGCGCGTGCTCGATCTCAACCGCGTGGTGGGCGAGATGCGGCCGATGCTGGCGCGGTTGATGGGCGAAGACGTGGAGGTGTGCGTCCAGGTGCACGTGGAAGCGGCGACGATTTGCGCCGATCCGCATCAACTGGGGCAGGTGCTCATGAACCTGGCGGTGAACTCCCGGGACGCCATGCCGCACAGCGGCAAGTTTTCGATCGAAACGGGCTTTGTGGAATGGGGCGAGAGCCGTGTCCAATCGCGTCCGGGGGCGCACGCGGGCCCCTACGTCATGCTGGCGGTGAGCGACACCGGCGGGGGCATGGACGAAGAGACGCGCGGGCACCTCTTCGAACCCTTCTTTACCACCAAGGAAGTCGGTAAAGGGACCGGACTGGGGCTGTCGACGATCCATGGCATCGTGGAGCAGAGCGGCGGCTACGTCGAAGTCGACAGCGAACTGGGGCGCGGGACGACGTTCAAGATCTACCTGCCCAGGGTGGTGGACGCGCAGGCCGATGCCGGAAAGCAGGAAGCCGTTGCGGCGATGGGGGGCCGGGAGACCGTGCTGGTGGTGGAGGACCAGGCGGAGGTCCGGGGATATGCGGCTGCCGCGCTGAGAGCTTACGATTACCAGGTGATCGAAGCGGCGAACGCCGAGGAGGCGCTGATGCTCTGCGAGCGGGAGTGCGAGCGCATCAACCTGATCTTAACCGACGTGGTGATGCCGAGCATGAGCGGGAGGGACCTTGCCGATCGGCTGAAGAGACGCTGGCCCGGAATCAAAGTGCTGTTCATGTCGGGCTACACGGACGACACCGTGGTGCATCATGGGGTTCTGGAGAAGGATGCGGAGTTTATCCAGAAGCCGTTCAGTCCCGACCAGTTGGCGATGAAAGTCCGGGGAATGCTGGCGGCGCCGGATGGCCCGGCCCGCATGGTGGTCCGCGACGATCGCGCACAGGGCCGACTCGGGCCGGAATGATCCGGCGGCCGCGTCCTTTCCGGAACAGATCGGAAGCGCCGCGGTTTATTCACAAGTTTGCCACATGCTGGTCCCGGTAAGTGTATGGACTGGCGGGGCGAAAAATTTGTTGAAAAAGACCGGCGGAGGTGAGATGCGGCTGGCTTTTCGAGCGGCGCTCGCGATACAAAGAGAGAGTCCATTAGGCGGCTGCGCAGCCGGGATGGCAAATCTCGGGGGAGGTGGTCATCCTGGTTGCGCGGGCGTCGGGAAAAGGCCAAGCGCCGAGACGAGTCTCGGCGCGGCGGGCAGGAGTGCCTGCGCCACTTAGTTTTGGTGAAATCGATATTCTGCATGGATTGTGGGGCGGGCAATCCTGCCCGCAAGCCGGCCTTCCGGCCGGCTGGACCCGCTGGAAAGCGGGTCCGCAGGCTGAAAAGCCTGCCCCACAAGTTTCGT
>Ga0187877_1003440_pt1 | contig 12884 bp, 19 predicted proteins | sample June2016WEW_17_1_3_FD_132430 | JGI IMG/M metagenome (GOLD analysis project Ga0187877, IMG submission 132430) | Peatland microbial communities from SPRUCE experiment site at the Marcell Experimental Forest, Minnesota, USA - June2016WEW_17_100 | ecosystem: Environmental > Terrestrial > Soil >... | reverse complement strand
TATTGGGAAACAGCACACTGCGTGAAAGATGTGTTTTAGGGCATAGCCATTGTGTGCAAGTAAGCGCCTGAACTAAAGTAACTTACGCAGAAAGGGCCATGCCAACTCGTAAACTGGGGCTAGCACTGGCTACCGCCTTCGGACCCGAAGCCAAGACGGGCTGGCGTCAGCGGGTTCCGCCAGCCAAGTCACGGTCATGATTCCATTCGGAACGCCGCGCCCACTTCGTCGCCCATCATCATGGCCACAATCCGGTTTGCTTCGACGTGGCAGTTCAACACCCCGGTTATCCTTTCCACGCAGGCTCGAAAATCCGCCAAGCTCTGGCATTCCCGGTTGTTGCCGCGCTTAGCCTTCAGTTCCCAGATGCCTCTTGCCGGGTCGTAGCTGACCCTGATCTGCTCGAACCCTTCTTCGCCCAGCCAGTAACGGAACTGATCTTCAAGTTCGACCGTTCGATCCCTCGGCAGTCGGTGCTGCTGGAGCCATGCCGCCGCGTCCGCTGCGGTTTGCGGGTCAACGAGGTCGACCGCTGCGGCAGGCTTGGCCTCGAAAGGTTCAGGCTTTCTGCGTCTTGCGCCCATATATCATTGTCGCGTCCAGTGATGCCACGACCCCGCACGGTGCCCGTTTGTCAGCGCTTCAAGGCCCGATAAAAACGGCGCGGAAGACCCGGTGCGTCTGGGTCGGTCATTTGGAGCGTACCGTACTGGTTCGTCAGTGTCTTCCACGGAATCCAGTCAATCAGATTGCTGGAAACATCAGTCCGATACACCATCCCGGTTTCGCCTGCCAGCGTTACAAAGAGCAGGCCGTCAGCGACCCACATCCCGGCGAAGACTGGCTGTCCGCAGTTTGCGTGGATTACGTCTTCGCCGGTCATCAAAACGACCGCCGCATTGGCAAATAGTGTTCCGTTACGCCCGCGACCGGTCAGATCGGTCAGCGTGCCATCATCGAAATTCCAGTAGACCAGCAAGCCCGACTCCGAACCGGATCGTTTACAGGACATCTTCACGAAGACCTCGTTTTTCGTGAGCGCCCTGTTCCAGACGCAGACCTCATCCATCTGGCCGTTCCAGAAGTACTGGCTGGTGATCGAATCGCGGCCAAGAAAGACATTCGTCGCAGTGGCCAGAGGCGGCGACAATGCGCCGCTTGCATTCAGAATGCCGTTGATATAGAGGCTGGCCACGCCGCTGTTTGTACTGAACACGACCGCTAGGTGCTGCCACTGGTTGGTGCGGATGTCCACGGGGCCAGTCACAAGCGCATCCGCGCCGCCGGAAACAATAAACACCGGCTTTCTGGCTTCAGACCCTTGCGCCAAGCCTCCCACGTAGAGCATCCAGCCGTTACGACTGCCCGGCGCTCTCTTGGTCAGGATCGCGGAATTCCACGCATCATAATTCCTGAGAAAGACCCATGCTGTGATGGTGAAGTCGCTGGATGCCAAATTCAAGTCGGCTGAGTTGGCAGCCAGGGCATAACCACTCACGCCGTCGAGCGACAGGACTTTGTTCGTTGCCGTTGGAGTGCTCAGCACAGTCAGGACTGCCACATCACTGGTCACCGCCCCGGCAATATTGGTGACGACAACCGTGTAGCTGCCCGCGTTGGTGGGCTGCGCGTTGGTGATCGTGTAGCTCGACGCCTTCGCGCCGCTGATGCTCGCCCCGTTGAACCGCCACTGGTAGTCAAACGGCGGCGTGCCTATGCTTGTGGACACGTAAAACATGGCGTCACTGCCAGCCGCGACGCTCTGGCTCTGCGGTGACCAAGAGATTTCGGGCAAGAGATTGGTAATTGTGAGGACCGCCACGCTGCTCGTGACCGAGCCGTAGTCGTTGGCCACGATCACATCGTAGTTGCCCGAATCAGCAACCTGCACACCCAAAAAGTCCAACGACGAGTTCGTGCCGGTTGGAACCGGCGTCCCGTTTTTCCTCCACTGGTAGCTTAGCGTCCCGACACCTGTCGCCGTCACAAGGAGGTAGATGTCGTCGCTGTAGCCTGCCCACATTGAAGTGTCCCGTGGCTGAACGGTAATGGAAGGTGCTGTGTTCGTGCTTGTGGTTATGAGCACAAAACTCCCAATCTGCCCGGATAAAACGCCTGCGCTGGTGGAAATAATGCCGCCGTCTCTATAAATCGTGAGCGCATTCGTGCAGGCTACGCCATAACCGCCATTTGTGGCGCTGGAGAATGCGACATATATGGTGCTGCTGCCCAGAAACGAGTCTTGCATTTGGATAACGCCTGTCGCCGCGTTGACGGTGGAATAGGAGTAGGTGCCAGAACTGTTCGTGATGGCTCCGCTCCCGCTAATTGTGTAGGTATGGCCAGAATTGGCGGCAGCAAAAGTGAAGACGCCGTTCGTCGGGAAAACCGATGGCACGTCTGGGCACGCCAGCGCCGGGTTTACCACTACCCCAGAAAAAGTCTTTCCGACAATCGAAGTCGGCGCTTGGCCGGGGAATAGTTGGAACTGACCGTTCTCGTACGCCCCGGCGGGCGTGGTCGCGGTATAATTTCCCGTAGTCGCAGTATTAGCCTGAAGGCTGATGGTGCTGGAAGCCGTGCTCAATGTCCCAGACGTTGCGCTGGTCTTCGTGTACGAGTACGTGCCAGTCGTAGCAATCCCACCGTTCAAAATCCACGCTATTTGGAATGAGTTGCCGGTGTTGGCGGGGAGAAAGAAGTAATAACCGCAAGGAGCACACGGGTCAGTGCCATTCACAATGTTGCACCCTACGGCGCACCCCGCGATGGAACTGGGCAGTTGGGCCTGAATGGACTGGCAAAGCATGGCCAGCGTTAGCAAATACCCGGCCATGCGTCCGGCGCTGGCCGCCCTTGTCACCAGCCCGTTTGTGCTTCTCCTGTTGGTTCGTCCTTCCGCAAATAGGCCGTGAAGGAATGACTTTTCTTCGTGATGTCCGTTTCGCATCGGGTGCTTTTCCGGCGCAACCACGAACCCGGCCAAAAAGAAGGGGCGCGAACTCAACGCACCCTTCACTCAAGGCACCGCGAAGCGCCCGTCCAGAGAAGCACGCCAAGCCGCGCCCGATGGGCGCGTACTCAGCGACTGGCCTCTCGACAAAAAATTCGCGGTTTCTCAGCGAGGCCGTAGCCGAAGCTACGCTAAATGTTTGTTATTACAGTGATTCCGTCATTTTCCGTTTACGGTCAGCGACCAAAGTACACAAATTGCTGGCCGCCAGCGAGCGGTTTCCGAAACGCTCAGAATCCTGTTTTTGGCAGCACTTGATATGCCGATATTGCGCCGGGCCGCGATAAGCATGGGGTCGCGTGCGCGCTGACCAAACTCATCTCCTGACGCAGGGCGTGCCGCCAACGCGGGTTGACCGGTCGTACTCAATCGAGCAGGCTTTCCACCATGAACTGGATTGCTTGGGCCTTGCTGTCCGCATTCTTCGCGGGAATTATCGCCATTCTGGCCAAAATTGGCGTTGCCGGAGTGGACTCCAATCTGGCAACGGCGATACGAACTACCGTGGTATTGGTGTTTACTTGGGGCATCGCTCTGGCGACCAGTCCGATGGCTTCGCTCCGCCAATTGTCAAACCGGACGCTTCTATTTCTGGCCCTCTCCGGCATCGCCACCGGCCTCTCGTGGCTGTGCTATTTCCGCGCTCTGCAACTGGGACAGGCATCCCGCGTCGCGCCGGTGGACAAGCTGAGCGTCGTTTTTGCCATTGCGCTGGCGGCGCTCGTGCTGGGAGAAAAGTTGCACTGGCAGCATTATGTCGGCGGCGCACTAATCGTAACCGGTGCGTTGATACTGGCCCGGACGTAATCTTCTTGGAATATGAAAAACGAAGTGAATGGGAAAATAGCCCTCGTTACGGGCGGCAGTCGTGGCATCGGGCGGGCCGCCGCTGTGGCGCTGGCCAAGGCCGGTGCCGACGTGGCGGTCAACTTTCGGCATCGGGAGGCGGAGGCGCAGGCGGTGTGCAGGGAAATTGAGGGTACTGGCCGCCGCGCTCAGGCGGTAAAGGCGGATGTCTCAAATGCTGCCGAGGTCGCCCGTCTGGTCGAGACGGTGGAGAAGGGGCTGGGCGGCATCGACATCTTGGTGAACAACGCGGGCATCAGCCGCCCCCAACCTCTGGCCGAAATCACGGAGCAGGACTGGGACGATGTTCTGACCATCAATCTCAAGTCCATGTTCCTCGTCAGCCAAGCGGTCCTGCCGGGGATGCGCCAGCGCAAATGGGGCCGGATAATCAACCTGTCCTCCGTGGCCGCCCAACTCGGCGGCGTCATCGGCCCACACTATGCCGCCTCCAAGGCCGGAGCCATTGGTCTGACGCACTCGTACGCTTCCCTGCTTGCCAAGGGAAGGCATCACGGCAAACGCGATTGCCCCGGCGCTGATTGAAACGGAGATGATTACCAGCAACCCAAAGGCCCGGTCTGACCTTGTTCCTGTGGGCCGGTTCGGGAAGGTGGAGGAAGTTGCCGATGTGGTGGTTATGCTGGCGAGCAACGGCTACATCACCGGCCAGACCATCAGCGTGAACGGCGGCTGGTACATGACCTGACCCTCCGACAGCGATACCGGCACCTTGAACCGAATTGCCGCCGTGATTTTGTTGCTGTCCTCGACCGACACGCGGTCTAGGATTCCGCCATGAAAGCACTGCAAGGTCTGTTCGTCGCTCTGATTGGTTTTGCTCTCTCATCGCATTCCTCCGCGCAGACCGAAACCCCAAAAGATATACTTCCGCAGGTGCCAGCCGGAAAGCAGTGGAAGCTCATCTGGCAGGACGAGTTCGACGGCACCAAGCTGGACGAGACGAAATGGAACCGGCTCGGCGACTGGAAGCGACGCGATGGATTTTGGGTGAAGGAGGACGCCTACCTGAGCGGCAAGGGCACGCTGTTGCTCCGCACCAAGAAGGACGGCGACCGCTTCACCTGCGGGGCCGTCAACATGCAAGGCAAGTTCGAGCACGCCTTCGGCTATCACGTGGCGCGTTGCCGGATGCCCAAGCAGCCGGGCCACTGGCCTGCGTTTTGGATGATGTGCTCTGGGGTGGGCAAGGTTGGAAACGAGGGACGGGACGGAACCGAGATAGACATCGTGGAAATTCCGTGGCGCGACGGCAAAGTCACCTTCAACCTCCACTGGGATGGCTACGGCAAAGACCACAAATCGGCGGGCAGTAACACGGCCATCCCCGCACTGACCGAGGGCTTTCACGACTACGGCCTGCTCTGGACGAAAGAGGAATACGTCGTCCACGTGGACGGAAAGGAAGTCTGGCGCACGAAGGCTGGTGGAGTTTCGCAGGTGCCGGAGTACCTCAAGCTCACCGAGGAAATCGGCGAGTGGGGCGGCGACATCACCAAGGCCCAACTGCCCGACTTTTTCGAGGTCGATTACGTCCGGGTGTACGAGATGAGTCAGTAAGGGTGCGGTCTGCCAGCGTGCGCAGGCCGAAGCGTTTGACCATCGGGGCTGTTGTCATCCCTTACGAGTAAGCCTAAGTTTGCCCGCCTATGACAGCACGCATTCTCTCCAGACTCGGCACCGCCGCTCTGCTGGTTTCGGGCTTTTGCTCTACCGCTTTCGGCGCTGAGGCACCCGCCACGACCTCCCGCCCGGCCATTTACGATGAGAACGCCGACGGCGGGAAGCAAATTGCCGATGCGCTGGCCGTTGCGAAGAAGGAGAACAAGCGGGTGCTGTTGCAGTTCGGGGCGAACTGGTGCGGCTGGTGCAACAAGTTCCACAAGCTGTGCCAGACCGACCCGGACATCGCCGCCAAGCTCAAAGACTCGTTCGTCGTGGTGTTGGTGGACGTGAACAAGGGTCACAACGGCGACATCAACAAGAAGTACGGGAATCCCGCTGGCCTTGGCCTGCCCGCCATCGTCATTCTGGATGCGGACGGGAAGGCATTGACCACAGGATACGGGCAAGCTGGAGCAAGGCGACCACCACGACCCCAAGAAGGTGCTGGCATTCCTAAACGAGTGGGCGGGGAAGAAATCCTGAAGTCCGGTCGTCAACGCGGCGCGTGTGCGGTGGCGGCTGTCCTCGCGCTTCTTGGTTAAGCGCCATCATGTTCTAATCTCTTGCCCATGCTCACGACTTCATCCACCGCGTAACCGAGACGGCGGTAGAACTCGGTGGCACCGTCATTGGCAGTCCGAACCTGCAAATTGATTTTCGGGCAGCCTGCCTCCCGCAGCAACCGCTCCGCTTCTTTCATGATGGCTCGCCCAAGGCCAAGGCGTCGATGTTCTGGCGCAACCGCCACGTAGTTGAGCCATCCGCGATGACCTTCGTAACCCGCCATCACCGTAGCTACAATTTGACTGCCCAGCACTCCGACCAAGAACAAATCAGGCCGCACCCGGAGTTTGCGGCAAATATCCTTGCGCGGGTCGTTCCAAGGCCGGACCAAATCGCACTGCCGCCACAGCGACACCACTGCTTCCTCGTCCTCAAGCCGGAAGGGGCGAATTTGTATGTTCGGGGCTTCACTCGTCAGTGCCATGCTTCAGTATATCAGGCTGTCTGGTTCAGCCCGCCTCACGCGACGCCGCAATTCCTTTTCGATATCCCGGTCGATTTGTGCCAGCATCTTCTGCCGGTCCTCCGCCGTGGCCTTGGCCAACCCGGCAGCGTGTTTCTCCAGCGCGGCCTTGCGGAGGTCGTTCTTCAAAATCTGCAACGACTCGGCCCGCGAAATGATACCTGCCTGCTTCATGCTCTCACTGTCTCCTACCTCGCAATGAATCTTCCAAAACGTTATGTGCCTCGATGAGCATCCGAAGCTCATCCTCCGGTAACTCGGCTCTGCACACCCCCTTCACGTCCTTCAGGGCGTCCAGTAACTCGAACATCTGGTCGGTATGCGCCAATGGACCGGGATAAGCACGAAAAAGAAGCTGGAGCGGTCGGAGAGCGCGGCGCTCGCACCAACGGTCAATCAGAGCATCAAGTGTGCGAGGAATATCCATTACGGCGAAGGCTGACCTTTATCAACCATTCCTGCACCGCATCCTGCGAATCCCAAACGCAACTCGGCTCGTCCGCCTCATTTGCAGCCGCCGTCGCCCCTCCGTAAAGAGCGGCAGGCTTCTCACGCAGCCGACCTCATCAACCCTCACGGCCATGATTCTGGTCCTCCTGCTCAAGGATGGCGCTAACCATCCCCGCCGCTTCCTTGGTGAATATCTGGCATTTCTTTTCTCGCAGCTTGCTCTCCTTGAAAAACCGCTGGCCTTCCGGTGTGTCGAGGCGGCAGCCGATAAGCCGCTCGCAGTTGGTCGCGCCGAACTTCGTCTCGAACTCGCTGAGAAAGACCCGCACCAGCCTGACATTTGCCTCGGTGGACTGGCCCGCGCTGTTGCGTCCAGCCAGCATGTTGATGGCGAGGACTCCGCCGCTCACTGCCCCGCAGATGCCGCCTGTCTTTGCGATACCACCGCACAACCCGGTGGCGATTCTGTGAATCAACTCCGACTTGATGCCTCGGCTTTCCGCGATGGCCTGCAAAACACTCTCCGCGCAGCAAAACCCCTGCTGGAATAGTTCCTCGCTCCGTTGGGCAACCTGAATCGTCGTCATAGCCATGATAGCGTCCAGCTTAGACCTCCGAGGCCGGTCTGCCAAGAACATGGCACCGACTGAGTTGCCAGCAGGCCGGCGTTTTGGGTTCGACAGCTACGGCTGGCCGGAGCATCATCCGACTGTCGATGGCTGCCCTGCCGAACGAAATCGCATCGCCGTTGGAAGTTCTGGCCTCGGTGACACACACGTCCGCCGATGACTGGGAATCGCTCGACGGCCCCGACAGTGGTGTTGGCGTGGACTACTGGTATCGCCATCGCGGCTCCGGCGCGGAGGCTTACCTCAATCGTGACCAAGACCACCTGACCATCTCGGTTGACGGGGAAAAGCTGTACGACGCGGAGGTTCCGGCCGGGACTGGTCCAGTCAAAGCTCATACGCACTGAAAGGCACCTTATGACACATTTCTCCAACCGTCGTGGCTTCCTCAAAGCTTCGTTCCTTGGGGGGCTGGCGGCAGTGGGCGCACCGCGCTGGACTAGCCTCGTCCATGCTGCGGATGAGTCTGTCGCTCCCAAGCCCACCAGCCGGGTTGGGCTGTTCCACAGCGACGACCGTCCGGACATCGCCTTCCGCGCTCTGAAGGTTCACGAACCGGAACTCCGCCGGGCCATTGGCAGGAGGCGCGTGGTCATCAAGCCCAACAATGTGGCCATCGACAATCAACTGTGTGCGACCCACGCGGGTTGCTTGGAGGGCATCCTCGAATTTCTCAAATCCATCGGCAAACTCGAAAACACGGTCATAGCCGAGTCCGCCGCGAACGGGCCGACGCTCGATGGCTTCGAGAACTACCACTATACCGACTTGGCCAAGAAATATTCGGTCAAACTCATCGACCTCGATGGGCAAGAGGTCGAACGAGTACATGTCTTTGACGAAACGGATTTCCGTCCGCACGCGGTTCGCATGTCGAAGCTGCTGCTGGACCGGTACAATTTCGTCATCTCCGCCGCGAAGATGAAGACCCACGACCGAATCGTGGCGACGCTCTCGCTGAAGAACATCATTCTCGGCGCTCCGGTCAAAGACCCCGGCTTCCGGTGGGGCAACGGGTCGAAGCCCGGTGCCAAGAACGACAAGCCCCTCGTCCACGGGAATGGCTTCCGCGCCCTCAACTACAACCTGTTCGACCTGTCACGGCGGCTGCACCCGCATCTGGCTGTCATTGACGGTTACGATGGCATGGAGGGCAACGGCCCGGTGGGTGGCACACTGGTTGAGCACCGCGTCTGCGTGACCAGTCTCGACTGGCTGGCGGCAGACCGCGTGGCGGTAGAGTTGATGGGTATCGACTTCGCGAAGGTGGGCTACCTGAACTACTGCGCTCAGGCAGGTCTTGGGGAGGGTGATTTACAGAAGATTGAAATTCTCGGTGCCCCCATCGCTTCGCACGTCCGGCGCTACAAGCTGGCCGACAACATTGACGAGCAGTTGGTCTGGATGACGCCACCCAAGCCGATTTGAGAGGCTATCCGACCACACCGGGTGGCTGACCATCGTAACGGGCGCTGTTTCAATTGACCTCATCGCTCTTAGTGGTTGCACAACGCTTGACGCCAATCTTATCCTCCGCCCGTGGCCAGCCAGCAATTCCAGTTGCTTTTTTGCCAGCGGTTCCATTGCCCGAGTTCGGAGTATGAGGCAAGGGCGTTCAGGAAGTGTCTGTATTGGCACGCGAGGTTGCTGGCCCCTGTGGTGCGGAGGCTGAATCCGGATTTTTTCACCGAGGATTTCAAGTTCATCCGCTATTTGGGCGCATCAACCGATTTGCGAGAAGCAGGTGTAGACCTGATGAATTTCCGAAACGCGAACTTGGGGAAGCCTAGTTTTTGGCGCACCACGCGGAAGATTCGTGTATCAGGCCGAAAAGCAAGCAGCTTGGCGCGGCAACTGTTGGCCGCCGAAGAAGAAGCTAAATTGCCGACCCATTGACGACGCGGCATCGCGGTCGGACGACAAGCGGCAGGGGTCGAGCCGAACCACATATAGACGTTGTGATGGTGGTCTGGCTGCTGCTCATTCGGCATCCACCGTGCGTTCATTCTACCCAGAGGATGGTGACTTCCTCGTTTTGTTACGCCCATGTCCAATTCACCCGGCACGCCCATTTCGATTGACAATCAACCTGCTGCGACGAAGCTAGAACAACAGGTCGCCGCTGCAATGTTGAGCGTAACTGTTCTCGGCGGCGGAACGTCTGGATGAGAACGCAAATCAAAACGATATGAAAATTAACCTTTACCGCTCCTTGATCGGTCTGGCCTTTGTCTGCTTTGTGCTTTCCTTCGGCCAGAGTCTGGTCGCCGGCCCTGCACCTGCTGCGGGTTTACTGGTCCAAGCTTACTCCACGCTGGAGCAGGCCGACCATGATTACAAAGGCCATCGCAAGGCTGCCATGAAGCAAATTGAAGCCGCCGCGAAGCTGTTGGGCGTGAAAGTCCGCGGTGACGGCAAAGGACATGAAAAGCAGGGCGTTTCCGATGCGCAACTCCGCACGGCTCAAGGGTTGCTGCAACAGGCTCAATCGGGGTTAAGCGGTAAGCCCCTCAGACACGTGAACAAGGCTCTGCAAGAGCTTTCCATCGCCTTCAGCATAAAGTAACAGGTGTTGGCGGGCCGGTGCCGCTGCGCCATCGCCAACATCAAAAGACGGAGGGCATCAACCACCAACGCTCCCTCGCGCTTGGCCTGCTTGATTTCTTCGATGGCCAGCCGCCGGGCCTCATCGAGGGTGGGCAGCACGGCTTGCACATTGAAGGTGGGAATGGCGCTCATCTGGTGTCAATCACGAGGGCCGGGCGCCTCGGCGCTCCACCCTCGAATGGTTGAACTGATAAATAATCAGGGCGCTGCCCATCCCCTGCATTGTAAACACGGCAGGAATACCTGCGACGACAAAGTGGTTTCGGCTCGCCTCACGCTGCCAGTTCGATTACAAGCTCGTTGACAATGGCTCACAGAAACGGCGATGCGAAGGTGGCCAAGCTCAGGCTTGAATTAATCCGCCTTGATGCCGGGACGCAGACCAGCGCTCACGTTGACGATAGCGTCGTGGCGGAGTATGCCGAAGCGATGGTGCGTAAGGACGTTTTTCCGCCGGTCGTCGTCTTTCAGAACAATGGCGACTTCATCATGGCGGACGGCTTCCACAGATTCAGGGCAGCCCGCAGGGCACGGCTTACGCACATACTGGTCGAGGTCAGGCAAGGCTCCCGCAAGGACGCGCTCCGGTTCGCCCTCGGTGCCAACCAAAAGCATGGACTCAGGAGAACGAATGGCGACAAGAGGCGTTCAGTCGAACTGGCTCTCGCTGCATTCGGGAATCAGAGCGACCGCCTGCTGGCCGAGATGTGCGGTGTCTCCGTGCAGACCGTCAGCAACATCCGGCATCAACTGTCCATTTTTGACAGTTCGCCGCGCATGGGTAAGGACGGGAAGGTGAGGGCGTTGCCGGTTCCGAGTACCGGCGGCTCCGCCCGGCCAGAAGTTGTCGGCGACAGCACTTCGGACGTGGGTGATGACGGCGCAGCGTTCATGGAATTGGCCGAGGCGCTCGCCAGCCTCGAAGGCTTGGTGGAGCGTGTCGTGCAGGAGCACCCGGAGAACCATGCGGCGGTGCTGGCGGCTATCGGCAAGGTGCGAACGGATTTGCTTAACCTTGAGAAGCGAGTCGCGGAGGCGGAGCACCGCCGCCAGCGCAAGACCGCCCGATGATTCTTCGCTTCCCCGGTGCCAAGACCAAGCTCCTGCCCCTGCTGCGGCCGTACCTCGATAAGCTGGTGGACGGTCAGGACTCATTTCACGACGCATTCATCGGCTCCGGCGCGGTGCTGCTGGACACCGCCCGCCGCCATCCCGACCTGAAGCTCCAGGCCAACGACGCCGACGCAGGTCTGGTAGCCTTCTGGAAAGTCGTGTCCGGGAAGTCGGTCGAACCACTCTGCGAGCGCATCCTCTCCACTAGACCCACACTGCGGCTGTTTGAGGACATGCTGGCATCGAAGCCCACCAAGCCGGAAGAAATTGCCTTCAAGTTCTATTTTTTGAGCGGCACCAGCTTTTCCGGCCTCTGGCGGGGCGGGCCTATCGGCGGCTATACCCAGCGGAGCGAATGAAAAGTGGGCGAGGAATGGCGTCCCGAAAAATCGGTGAAGGACATCGTTGAGGGAAACCGGCTGCTCCGGGGCAGGCTGGCGCTAAGCTGTCTGTCCGGCACGGAATACATGGCGGCCAATTTCAAGAAGCCTTTGTTCATCGACCCGCCCTATTTTGGCCGTGGCGACCGGCTGTATCGGGAGAAGATGACGTTTGCTGAGTACCTCGCGCTGTCCCGTCTGCTCCGCAAGGCCCGGTTATGGGTTTTGACTTTGGACGACAACCCCGTTGTCCGGCAGATGTTCTCGTGGGCCTGTCTCCATGTTATTCCCGCAAGTTACAATCTCGACACTGTGCGGTCCAGACGTGCCTCGGCCCATGAACTTGTGATTACGCCGAATTGACGCCGTTGCCATCCTTCAAGCCTTGGCTTAAATAAGACGGCGTGAACCTCACCCGACAGGAACTGGCCGACCAAGCCGCCTCACTGGCGGTGCAGGGCGTTTACATCGGCACGTCGTCTTGGAAATACCCCGGCTGGTGTGGAACGATTTACGACCGCGCCCGCTATGAATACCGGGGCAAGTTCGCCGAAACCCGGTTCAAGCAGGACTGCCTCGCTGAATACGCCGAGGTTTTCAAGACCGTCTGCGTCGATGCCGCTTACTACACGTTTCCCAGCCAGCAATATCTGGAAGGCATGGTCACCCAGACGCCGGACGACTCTTTGTTCGGACTGAAGGTGACCGACGCCATCACCATCAAGAAGTCCCCCAAGCTCGACCGCTTTGGGGAGCAGGCCGGGAAGTCCAACGAGAACTTCCTGAACGCGGACCTGTTTGCAAAGGCATTCCTCAAGCCCTGTGAAGCCGTCCGTGCCAACATCGGGCTGCTCATGTTCGAGTTCTCCCGGTTCTGGCCGACCGACTACGAGCATGGCCGGGACTTCATCGCCGACCTCGACAGGTTCTTGGGCCAGCTTCCAACCGGCTGGCCGTCTGGGGTGGAAATGAGGAACAAGGGCTGGCTGAGGCCGGAGTACTTCGAGTGCCTAGTTTTACTCTGTTAAGTATATATTGACTTCGTTGTGCCGCGGCGGTAGTTTTGTCGGTCATGAAATGGACCGAGGCAAACTGGCGTGCCCATGCGAAAGCGTTTCCCGGTTTTCTAGCCC